>PDYJ01003201.1_pt1 | contig 16749 bp, 22 predicted proteins | sample 1430841 | NCBI WGS metagenome assembly PDYJ01 (sample SAMN07237672, study PRJNA390542) | Gut metagenome, whole genome shotgun sequencing project. | isolation source: fecal pellets | host: Mus musculus | place: USA: New York, NY | collected 2016-10 | reverse complement strand
GTCGCCGAGGAAGCTCTTCTTTTCCTGACCGAAGTTGTAGCAGCGGTGGCGTACAAACATGTCTATTTCCTCGAAAGAGCCTTCGTCGAGGAGTTGGGCTATACGCTCGCGGGCAGTGTATTTGCCGCGCTCGTGTTGTTTCTGGATGGCCTTTTCGCCGCCACCGAGGCGAGCTTCATTGCGGAGGGCAATAAGCTCCTGCACCTTGGCAAGTTGGTTGCTCATTTCTTATTTTGTAGTGAGTGGAGTGATTGTGTCAATCTTTGATTTGGTGTTGTGTCGAGGAGGAGGTGATGATGAAGGAAGATGCCGATTGGGAATATCCGTTCACATCTTCTTGGGATCCTCACAGAGCTCAACGAGAGCACCGCAAGTCGACTTCGGGTGGAGGAATGCGATGTTGAGACCCTCAGCACCGCGGCGTGGCTCCTTGTCGATGAGCTTGCAGCCCTTCTCCTCTGCTTCGGCAAGAGCGTTGGCAACACCGTCGGCCATGGCAAATGCGATGTGCTGGATACCGCCGCGACCGCCGTTTTTCTCGATAAACTTGGCGATGGCGCTTTCGGGAGCAGTGGCTTCAAGGAGCTCGATCTTGGTCTGTCCTACCTGAAAGAAGGCAGTGCGCACCTTCTGATCGGCCACCTCTTCAATGGCGAAACACTTGAGTCCAAGAATGTTCTCGTAAAAGGGTATTGCCTCTTCAAGAGAGGGCACGGCGATTCCGACGTGCTCGATGTGGGAAATGTTCATAACTTTTCTATGATTGGTTTTTTTAGTTTACCTGATTTCAGTCGAATTGTCGGGGCTGCATCGTGAAGGCAATCCCCCAATTCAGTTGCAAAATTAGCAATTTTTTAATAATACGCCTCTTTTTATTAAAAAAAGAGCCGGCTGACCAGATCACACAACCCATATAGGGCCTACCATACCCGACACCCCGCAGCGACAGCCATGTCTTGAGACGTGACAAAATGTCAGTCGTCGCACGAAGCCACTTACACAACTTAAATAATTGACTATGTAGCCCATGCCACCCACACAACCTTTTTGGCATAATATTTGTTTCTACACTGAAGCGAGGCTCAGAAAGCGCATCGTAGCGACGATACGGAGAGCCCGCAATCATAATAATCGAAAATTCAAGAAACAATACTAAAACTTATTCATTATGGGTAAAATAATAGGCATCGACTTAGGAACTACCAACTCCTGCGTCTCCGTCCTCGAGGGCAATGACCCCGTTGTTATCCCCAACAGCGAAGGCCGTAACACTACCCCCTCTATAGTTGCATTCGTCGATGGCGGCGAGCGTAAGGTGGGCGACCCCGCCAAGCGTCAGGCCATCACCAACCCTAAGCGCACCATCTCCTCCATCAAGCGCTTCATGGGTGAAACCTACGATCAGGTTCAAAACGAAATCTCGCGCGTACCTTACAAGGTTGACCGCGCCGACAACAATACTCCGCGTGTCGACATCGACGGCCGCGAATACACTCCTCAGGAAATCTCGGCCATGATTCTTCAGAAGATGAAGAAGACCGCCGAAGATTACCTCGGTCAGGGCGTGAGCGAAGCCGTGATCACCGTCCCCGCATACTTCAACGACGCCCAGCGTCAGGCCACCAAGGAAGCCGGTGAGATCGCCGGCCTTAAAGTGCGCCGTATCGTCAACGAGCCTACCGCAGCTGCTCTGGCTTATGGCCTCGACAAGACCGATAAGGATCAGAAAATCGCCGTATTCGACCTCGGTGGCGGTACTTTTGATATCTCGATTCTCGAGCTCGGCGACGGCGTGTTCGAGGTAAAGAGCACCAACGGTGATACCCACCTCGGCGGTGACGACTTCGACCATGTGATCATTGACTGGCTCGCCAACGAGTTTGAGAAAGAGGAAGGTGTTGACCTCCGCAAGGATCCTATGGCTCTTCAGCGCCTGAAAGAGGCTGCCGAGAAGGCCAAGATCGAACTCTCCTCGACCACTTCGACCGAGATCAACCTCCCCTACATCACTGCCACCGCTTCGGGCCCCAAGCACCTTGTAAAGACCCTTACCCGCGCTCAGTTTGAGCAGCTCGCCGACAATCTGATCCAGGCCACCATCAAGCCTTGCGAACAGGCTCTTAAAGATGCTGGCCTCAACAAGAGCGACATCGACGAGGTGATTCTCGTAGGTGGCTCCACCCGTATCCCCGCCATCCAGGCCGTAGTAGAGAAGTTCTTCGGCAAGGCTCCCTCAAAGGGCGTAAATCCCGATGAAGTAGTTGCCGTAGGTGCCGCCATCCAGGGCGCCGTGCTTTCGGGCGACATCAACAAGGACATCCAGCTCCTCGACGTTGTGCCTCTGTCGGTAGGCATCGAGACCCTCGGCGGTGTCATGACTAAGCTCATCGAAGCCAACACAACCATTCCTACCCGCAAGAGCGAGACATTCTCCACCGCCGCCGACAATCAGCCTTCGGTTGAGATCCATGTGCTTCAGGGCGAACGCCCCATGGCAAAGGACGACAAGACCCTCGGCAAGTTCCACCTCGACGGCATCGCTCCCGCACCCCGTGGCATACCTCAGATCGAGGTTACTTTTGAGATCGACGCCAACGGTATCCTCAACGTATCGGCCAAGGATAAGGCAACCGGCAAGGAACAGAGCATCCGTATCGAAGCATCGAGCGGCTTGACCGACGCCGAAATCAAGCGCATGAAGGACGAAGCTGCAGCCAACGCCGCCGCCGACGCCAAGGAAAAAGAGCGCGCCGAAAAGCTCAACCACGCCGACACTCTCATCTTCCAGACCGAAAAGCAGCTCAACGAGCTCGGCGACAAGATTCCTGCCGACAAGAAGGCTCCTATCGAGACCGCACTCCAGCAGCTCAAGGAGGCCCACAAGGCTCAGGATCTCGCCGGCATCGACGCTGCCACCAAGGCCATCGAAAATGCCTTCGGCGCTGCCCAGCAGGAGATTCTCAACGCTCAGGCTCAGGCCCAGCAGGGAGCTAACCCGGTGCAGGTGCCCAACCAGGCGCAGGCAACAACCCCGGCGGCGCATCGCCCCACGATGATGTGACCGACGTAGACTTTGAGGAAGTGAAGTAACACTTCAACCCAAAAACATACCAATCCATAAAAACGGAGTGTAGCTCGATCGGCTACACTCCGTTTTTGTTGATTATCATCAATTCATATACACTCGTAAAAAAAAATATACAGGCTGACGCATCTTAAATAAACTTAACGGATGATTACTACTATTAAGTGGTTTCAGCCGTTAATATAGTATGACAAAGACCACATCAGCCATAGATTTTTTTTCGTCGGTAACCGACCCACGTGTAGAACGCACACAGAAACATAGCCTCGAATCCATCCTTTTCATCTCCCTTTGCGCAGTCATCTGCGGCGCTGAGTCGTGGAACGAGATAGAGGACTACGGCAATGCCAAGGTTGATTGGCTCGAACGCTTTCTGTATCTTCCTAATGGGATTCCGTCTCATGATACTTTCAATCGGGTAATCAGCTCGTTAGACCCCAAGGAATTGAACGATTCTTTTGTTGCATGGACCAAGAGCATCGCAGAGCTGACCGATGGTGAAGTAGTTGCCATCGACGGAAAATGTATGCGCGGAAGCAGCGATGACGGAACCGGAACTTACACCCATCTTGTCAGCGCGTGGGCTTCTGCCAACAATCTCCTGTTGGGTCAGGAAAAGGTTGCAGGAAAGAGTAACGAGATAACCGCCATACCGAAACTGCTGCGTATTCTGGAACTGAAGGGCTGCATCGTCACCATTGACGCGATGGGTTGTCAAAAGGAGATTGCCAAGGTAATAATCGAGCGCGGAGCCGACTATATACTTGCCTTGAAAGGAAATCAGCCCGAAATGAAAGGGCGTGTCGCCGATTCGTTCACATATATTAAGCCTTCGTCCGAGCATGTTATGGAGGGCAAATCCCATGGAAGGGAAGAAACTCGGGCGTGTACTGTGATTACCAATCTGGAAAATATACTTGACAGAGACAAGTGGCCCGGGCTTAAAAGCATCGTGCGTATTGAATCACGCACAAAAGACATCAAGAAAGGCACAGTGCATAAGGAGACAAGATATTATCTCTCTAGCCTTGAGACTGATGCTCAATATATTAATCATTCCATACGCACTCATTGGAGTGTTGAGAACCAACTCCATTGGACTTTGGATGTGGCTTTTGGCGATGATGCCTCTCGCAAACAAAAGGACAATGGCGCTCAAAATTTCTCTCTTCTGAACCGTATCGGATTGAACATAATCAAGAACGCAAAGGTATCTTCGATGGGAGTCAAAGGACATCGGAAAAAAGCCGGATGGGATAACGACTACCTGCTGTATGCCTTAAAAAGTTTTGATGTTGTAAAAAATTAAGATGCGTCAGCCGTGAAAAAATATATCAACGGGCTGCGGCAATTCCGACTTTTTCGGTAACTTTGGCGCCAAATAACACCCCATGAAGATTAATATCCCCGACCACGCCCCTGCCCCTGCGGCTATCTGTTATCATATTGATGCGCACTCTCCTGCCGGCCATGTCGCTCTGGCATCCGATGGTTCATCCCTGCGATTCCTCGGGTTCACCTCCTCCTGTGATATAGTCGAAGCTATCCTGAAACGCATGTTTCCCAAAGCGGCTATCTCTATGGGCAAGGATGAGGTGATCGACCGCGCGCTTAATATCATGGTCAATGATACAGACAGCTGCGATCAAGAGCTCCATATAGCACTAAGCGGCACAGAATTTCAGATGAGTGTTTGGCGCGCGCTTACCGATATTCCATCAGGCACCGTAACGACCTATGCTCAAGTTGCCGATGCGTCCGGTCATCCCGGCTCACACAGGGCCGTGGCCAATGCCATAGGCCGCAACCCCGTAGCTCTTTTCATCCCGTGCCACAGGGTGATCCGCTCCGATGGCGGTCCTGGAGGCTACCGTTGGGGGATAGAAGTCAAGAAGGCTCTTCTTGCCCTTGAGCATCAGCAGTCTCCTCGCCGCTGACGTAGCGGCGATAGTAGGAAAAGATAAGGGTAGTGAGCGGCAGGGCTATGATCATGCCTATAAGGCCCAGCAGCGATCCCCATACCGACAGCGACAGCAGGATGATGGCCGGATTGAGCCCCATGGCCTTTCCCATGATCTTGGGTGTGAGGATATAGTCGCAGATACATTGACTCACAACATACACAAGCGCACACTCGCCCAGCTGGGTCCAGAACTGTGTCGTGCCGGCAAGCGAGTCGATCAGACACACAAGAATCACAGGCAGCAGTGTGACATACTGAAAATAAGGTATGATATAAAGCACCCCTACCAGCACCCCGAGCACTATCGCCATGGGATGCCGACGATTGAAAAACCGATGCTGTAGAATACCGCCGCACACATGGCTATAAGCAATTGACTCCGGAAATAGCGGTTCATGCTATCCTTGATGTCGTCGATGATCAACCCCGCCGACTGACGATATTTCTTAGGCACCAGCATGCGGAATCCGCCATAATCGACTTATAATCGATCAGAATAAAGATTATATAGACAAATGTCATGAGCCATTCAAGAGTGTGGAACAAGGCGCCGACAGTCCACGACAGGAATGAGGTGCCTGAATGGAGCAGCGACTCAAACTTTGAGCTTTCAACAAATTCCTCAAGGTCAAATGTACGCGCCCATTCCTTTACGGGCCCCGCAATCTCTTCAGGGATAAACGGCACTGTCGATGTCGAGTCTGATCCGCGCTTTATTATATCCTGGAGCTGGTGGATCTCATCGATCACCGACGGCACCACAAAATAGCCCAACATGCCCAGCATGCAAGTCACCTCAAAAATGGTGATGAGGCTTGCGGCCACGTGGCTCTTTAGATGCAGACATCGCGAATTGAGTTCCACCAGCGGGTAGAGAAGATAAGATATGAGACATGCCACAGCAAAGGGAGCAACACGTTGTGAAGCCTGTTGATAAACCATATGGCTGCCGCAACAATGGCGATAGCCACTATGATGCGGACCACACGGTCGAATGTATATGGATGTGAAGAGACCGACATAATGAGTGGGCGTAATGTAGCGATGGGTGAATGGATGGATCGCAGAGGGAAATATGCAATTCTATTCTCTTCCCCTGCGATGTTATAACCTGCGGGAGCGGTCGATGGTTTGACTCCGATGGCCTCTTGACTGTAACAAAAAATGAAATCTCCCGCCACAACCGGCCATGAATGCGGGTTGCGGACGGGAGATATACCCTGAGGCAGCCTCAGATGCTGCTACTGATCACTTGCGATCCTTGACGCGCTCAAGCTGATGGTCGAGTGCATCCATGCAGAGATCGATCGCTTCCTCAAACGAGTCGGCAGTCTTGGTGGCCACGATTTCGGGCACGCCGGGCATCTCTGCCTTTACGACGGCTTCCTTGTTCATGGCCGTTTCCGGCTTAACGACACGGAGAGTTACATCTATGGCCATGAGGTCGACATAGCGACGGGCAAGGCGATCGGCTTTGCGCTCTGCAAACTGGGTGAGGCGTTCGGAGATGTCGAAGTGGACGGCATTGATAGTCGTTTCCATAGTCTTCACTTTTTAGAGGTTGAAATATCTTGGTTATGGTGGGATGCGCGCGGATGAGCCGCGGCATAATTTTTCTTGAGTTCCTGAATGGAAATATGGGTATAGATCTGAGTTGTGGCCAATGAGGCATGGCCAAGTAGCTGCTGCACACTGGTAAGGTCGGCACCGCCCGCCAGCATATCTGTTGCAAATGAATGACGCATTACGTGGGGCGAGAGCCGGGCCGCATGGACTCCATTGGCCTGCATTGCCTCATGGACCACATTGTAGACCAACTTGCGATACAATGGTCTGCCATCGCGACGGGTGAAAAGCGGGTCGCCTGGAGCAGCTGCACCGGGCCGTCGGAGTCGGAACGGAGTGCGCGGAAATCGTCGATCATGCGTCCGAGTGATGCACCAAATGGTATCACACGCTCTTTATTGCGCTTGCCCGTCACCCGAAGCTCGCCGCGGAGTGTGTCGACCCGATCGTCGCGCAGGCCTATCAGCTCCGAGCATCTCATCCCGGTCTGATAAAACATCTCCATCAGCAGACGGTCGCGCGCTGCATCAAACGAATCGACATCATCGGCCATAGCCGTCAGCATGCGCTCGGTTTCCTCCGGCCTTACATTTACCGGCAGACGGCGGGGCAGACGCCCCGGATTGAGGCCGGCCACTGGGTTGACCGAAAGCTCGCCTGTCCGCATCAAAAATCGAAACATGGAGCGAAGCGCTACAGTGCGGCGCCGCAGGGTGGCCGTGGAGCGCCCCTTGCGGGCTTGGTCGGCTATGAAGCGGCGGATGTCGGCCGACGAAGCAGCCTCGACAGGCCTCGCCTCGCCATAATGCTCAAGCCACGCTTCTATGTCGCGCCGGTAGGCCTCGACAGTATTATCTGAATAGCGAAGCTCATCGCGCAGATAGCTGAGAAAACGCTCCAGTATTGTCATCATTCGCAAACTTAGTCACTTTATCTGACAAAAACAAATTAATGACCTTTTTCTTTTGATGTTGTGCAGCATAAACAAGTCGTGGCAGACTCGTTTACAGACGATTACAGATAGTAGGAGTCGATAACCCGCAGGCGGTCGTCGGTCTTGAACACCCACGGCTTGCCGGTAGGGATCTCAAGATCGACCACTTCGGTTGCCGTAAGATTGAGGAGCCTCATGGCAAGTCCCCGCAGCGAATTGCCGTGAGCGGCAATAAGCACCGTGCCGAGCTCCATCACCTTGGGCGCAATAAGCTCGCTCCAGCAGGCATCGACACGGGCCACGGTGTCGCGCAGGCTCTCGGTGAGAGGAAGGCGGTCGGCCGGGAGTTGAGAATACATAGGATCATTACCGGGCCAACGGGTATCGTCGGGAGTTAACAGTGGTGGCTCCACATCGAAGCTACGTCGCCAAATGTGTACTTGCTCCGCGCCGTGGAGCTTGGCAGTCTCGGCCTTGTCGAGACCCTGGAGTGCGCCGTAATGACGCTCATTCAGGTGCCAGTCCTTGATCACCGGATATAATCGAGCCCCATCTCTGCGGCAGCTATCTGGAGAGTGTGGATTGCCCTTTTCAGATAAGAAGTGAAGAAAAAGCGGGGTGAGAGTCCGGCATCCTTCATGGCTTTGCCGGCCAGACGAGCTTCTTCGCGCCCTTTGTCGCTCAGATCCACGTCGGTCCATCCGGTGAAGCGGTTTTCGAGATTCCACTGGCTCTGGCCGTGGCGAAGGAGTATTATGGTGTGTGTGGTAGATGTGTCTGTCATGTCATTTTTATGTTTATGGGAAAAACATACAGGCTGCGCGTTTGGTTTATACAGCGTAGGCTATTAATTTTGTAATTTTGCATATCATTACCGACCCACATTATATATGACAGAGAAAGAAATCACCGACAATATATCAGCTCGCCTCGGCATAGCGACGCTCAACCCCATGCAAGTTGCCATGATGGCTGTCGCCCCACGGCCCTCACTACTCATCGCACCAACAGGCTCGGGCAAGACCTTGGCCTTTGCCGCTGCAATGCTGAGGTCGCTTGCCGCCCCATCCGGCTCCATTCAGGCTCTTATCCTTGCTCCGTCCCGTGAGCTTGTGCTTCAGATCTACTCTGTCGTCAGGCCAATTGCCACCGGCTACAAGACTGTAGCGCTCTACGGAGGCCATGCGTTTAAAGAAGAGCAGGCATCGCTCTCGGTGACACCCGACATAGTGGTAGCCACTCCGGGGCGTCTCCTCGATCATATTGAGCGCGGCCGTCTCTCTCTCGGAGATCTTCGCGTGATGGTGGTCGATGAATACGATAAGCTCCTTGAACTCGGATTTGAGCAGGAGATGAAAAGTATTGTCGCCAAAGGCAACCGCTCGGCCACTGCCATTCTCACCTCGGCCACCGAGATTGATCCCCTCCCCCCTTATCTCAAACTCGACCATCCAGAGATAATCAAAGCCGAAAACCAATCGCCGCGCAAGAGCCATCTACAGAAGATACTGGTCGAGAGCCCTGTGCCCGACAAACTCGACACCCTTGTCGACCTGCTACGCTCGCTCCCCGATGGCAAGGCTATAATTTTTGTCAACTACCGCGACAGCGCCGAGAGGGTTCAGACCGCACTCCGCAAAGCCGGCATCCACGCCGGTCTATACCATGGCGCGCTGGAACAGCAGGAGAGAGAGCTGGCAGTGGCCATGCTCAACAATGGATCCACGCCGATAGTGGTGTCGACCGATCTTGCCTCACGCGGGCTCGACATCGATGCAGTCGATTATGTGATCCACTACCATATGCCGGCCACAGCTGAGACCTGGACCCACCGCAACGGTCGCACGGCGCGTCAGGGTGCCGACGGTTCGGTCTACGTCATAACCTCTGAAAACGACACCGTGCCCGACTATGTTGAGACCGACCGCCCTTATGTGCCCACCGGAAACTCATCCGATCCCATCCGTCCCCACACCTTTACGCTCTATTTCAACCTCGGCAAAAAAGAGAAGATCTCGCGCGGCGACATTGCCGGATTCATTGCTAAGGCCGGAGGGATAGCCGGGAACGCCATCGGAGCCATAAACGTGTCCGACCACTCCTCTATCGCCGCTGTCGACACCGGAGAAGCCTCTGCGCAAGCTCTCGCCAAGACCTGTCCGAGCAACGCCTCAAAGGCAAGAAGGTCCGTGTGTCGTCGTATCGCGCTGACATACCGTACCGTTAACCATTCATGGCACACAGATGCTCCAAATGTGCCAATGGTTAAGTATTTGTTAAAAAATGTTCAATATACGGATTTAATCGCTATATTTGCATCAAAATCAATTCCTCACAAAGATGTCAAAAATCATAGGAGCCGTAGAAATAGACCGCGAGCGCTGCAAAGGTTGCGACCTGTGTGTGGCGGCATGTCCCAAAGATGTGCTGCTCCTGCAGCCTAAGGAGGTCAACGACCGCGGCTACCATTTTGCCTTTACTCATGAACCAGCCTCATGTATAGGTTGTGCGGCTTGCGCCGCCGTGTGTCCCGACGGATGCATCACTGTCTACCGCATGATCGCCGACCGTGGGTAAGCCACAAGGCTTTATTTTCGTTACAACAAAGACACTCTCTCCACCTTCTCCCAATATATATGAACAGTCAATCAGTCGACGAGGCAAAGCACGAAGAAGTCAGACTCATGAAAGGCAACGAGGCTATAGCCCACGCTGCCATCCGCTATGGAGTCGACGGCTACTTTGGCTATCCTATCACTCCACAGAGCGAAGTGCTTGAGACTCTTGAAGCGTTGCGTCCCTGGGAAACCACCGGCATGACAGTGCTTCAGGCCGAAAGCGAGGTTGCCTCCATCAACATGGTCTATGGCGGCGCCGCTACCGGTAAGGCCGTCATGACATCATCGTCATCGCCCGGCATATCTCTCATGTGCGAGGGCCTGTCCTATATCGCAGCCTGCGAGCTCCCGGCTCTGGTAGTCAATGTGATGCGCGGAGGCCCGGGTCTCGGCACCATCCAGCCCTCTCAGTCAGATTATTTTCAGGCCACCAAAGGTGGTGGCCACGGCGACTATCACTTCATAGTCCTTGCCCCCTCCACCGTCCAGGAGATGGCCGATTTCGTAGGACTCGGCTTTGATCTCGCATTCAAATACCGCACCCCCGCCATGATCCTTGCCGACGGCATTGTGGGCCAGATGATGGAAAAGGTGATCCTTCCGCCCCAGCGCAAACGCCGCACCGACGCCGAGATTGCCGAGATGTGTCCTTGGGCTGCCACAGGCGATCCAAGGGGACGTAAGCCCAACACCATCACCTCGCTCGAACTCGATTCGGCCACCATGGAGCAGAACAATCTCCGATATCAGGCAACATATCGCCGCATCGAGCAATCCGAGCAGAGATGCGTCGAATACCTCACCGACGATGCTGAATATCTCGTGGTGGCATTCGGATCGGTTGCTCGCATATGCCAGAAAGCAATCGACGATGCACGCGCCGAAGGTGTCCGCATAGGACTCCTCCGCCCCATCACTCTCTGGCCATTCCCCTCCGACGCCATCGCCGCCCTCACGCCCGCATCAAGGGCATACTCGTGGTCGAGCTCAATGCCGGCCAGATGATCGAGGATGTGCGTCTGGCATCGCTCTGCCGCGTACCGGTCCACCACTACGGACGCCTCGGAGGCATCGTCCCCAATCCCGGAGAGATCACCCGTGAGCTCAACCGCCTGTTTCCCGAGGCTTTCGACGCCTCAAACAAAAAGTAACATCATGGACATCAACACCATAAAGTCGGCTGAAAATCTCGTCTATGCCAAGCCGAGACTCCTCAACGACCGCACCATGCACTACTGTCCCGGATGCTCCCACGGAGTGGTCCACAGGCTCATAGCCGAACTGCTCGACGAAATGGGACAGGCCGACAACACCATTGCTGTAGCCCCGGTAGGTTGCGCCGTCTTTGCCTACAATTATATCGACGTAGACTGGATCGAAGCAGCCCATGGCCGCGCCCCGGCAGTGGCCACCGCGGCGAAGCGACTCAACCCATCACGTCTGGTATTTACATATCAGGGCGACGGCGATCTCGCCGCAATCGGCACCGCCGAGACCATCCATGCCGCCAACCGTGGTGAAAATATCACAATCATTTTCATCAACAACGGCATCTACGGCATGACCGGAGGCCAGATGGCGCCAACCACCCTCGAAGGAATGAAAACCTCAACCACTCCCTATGGCCGCCGGATAGATCTCAACGGATACCCACTCAACATCACTCCTCTGCTGGCCCAACTCCCCGGCACATGCTACGTCACCCGCCAATCGGTCCATACACCCGCCACCGTGGCTCGCGCGAAGAAAGCCCTGAGGCGCGCCTTTGAAAACTCACTCGCCGGACGCGGCACCTCAGTGGTGGAGATCCTCTCCACCTGCTCCAGCGGCTGGAAGATGAGCCCTGTCAAGTCTAACAAGTGGATGGAAGAGCACATGATGCCGTCCTATCCCCTCGGCGATATAAAGGCAGCCGACCGACCGGAATAATCACCCTGTCCACTCCCTCTCACTACCCACTCTTCATTCATGAAAAAAGAAATCATCATAGCCGGTTTCGGCGGTCAGGGCGTACTGTCGATGGGCAAGATTCTGGCTTATTCAGGTCTCATGGACAATCTTGATGTGACATGGATGCCATCCTACGGGCCCGAACAGCGCGGCGGCACCGCCAATGTCACCGTGATTCTCTCCGACGAAGGGCCCATATCATCGCCCGTGCTCGACACCTTTGATGTGGCTGTGCTTCTCAACCAGCAGAGCCTCGACAAATTCGAGCGCAAAGTAAAACCGGGCGGCATACTTATCTACGACTCCTACGGAGTGCATACTCCGCCATCACGCACCGATATCGCGGTCTACCGCATCGACGCCATGGATGCTCTCGCTTCTATGGGGTCGGCAAAGACTTACAATATGATTGTTCTCGGAGCATTGCTGGCCGTGTGTCCCTGTGTGCCCGAGTCGAGTGTCGACCGCGCCCTTGAGAAGGTGATTCCTGAGCGACATCACGATCTTCTCGGCATAAACCGCGAGGCATTCCGCTGCGGACGCGACCTCATAAAGTCCTGACAGCCGGTTTACCGACGCCCCCATTAACCCGAGCCCGCATGGAGCCGCACAAATGCCGCAGCTCCATGCGGGCTCGTATTGGCAGGTGAGCGATTATTTTGTAATTTTGTAACATGATTTATCCAGACAGCTTTGAACGTAAGATAGGATTTGACACCGTGAGGCGTGAGATTGACTCCCGGTGTCTGTCGCCTATGGGTGTCCGCGCCGCATCGGAGATCTCTTTTTCCACAGATGCCGCAGCAATAGCCGAAGCTCTCGAAGCCACATCGGAGATGCTCTCTATCGTTGAGGGCGAAGAGGATCTGCCCTTCGGAACTTTGGCCGATTTCGAGGCTCTGGCGGACAGATACGTGTGCCCGGCACTTTCCTTACCGCCCAGGAGTTGTATCGTCTTGGTGCAAGCCTCGCCACTGTTGCGGCCATCCACACATTTTTTGTCCGTCACCGCGATCCTGATTCAGGCGAGTCGGCCTATCCCCGCCTTGATCTGATATCGCAAGGCCTCACCCCCTTTCCTGCCATAACCTCCATGCTCGACCGTATTCTCGACCGCTATGCTGAGATACGCGATAACGCAAGCCCTCTCCTTGCCGACATTCGCCACAGGCTCCAGAGCATGTCGGGTACCGTCAATGCCGTGATGAGGAGAGTAATGGCGCGGGCAGCCGCCGACGGCGTAGTCGATGCCGATGCCTCCCCGACCATGCGCGACGGCCGCCTGGTGATTCCCGTCGCTCCAATGCACAAGCGCAAGCTCTCGGTATTGTCCACGACGAGAGCGCCTCGGGCAAGACGGTGTTTATCGAACCGGCCGAAGTGGTCGAAGTCAACAACCGCATACGTGAGCTTCAGATTGAGGAGCAACGCGAGATAATGCGCATCCTTGTGAGCGCCGCCGACGAGATCCGACCCTTTATCGACGACATCATAGCCACTGCCGAAGCCTTCGGGATGATTGATTTCATTCATGCCAAGGCTTTATATGCCCGCGAAATAGGCGGATGCCTTCCCCACCTCGCCTCCGGGCCTGAGCTTGAGTGGTACAATGCGTGCCATCCAGTGCTGCTCGCTTCTCTCAGGCGTCAGGGCAAGGAGATAGTACCTCTCGACATAACCCTCACCCCCAAGAGCCGCCTGCTGGTCATATCCGGTCCTAATGCAGGTGGTAAATCGGTGACGCTTAAAACGGTAGGCATAATCCAGTACATGACCCAATGCGGAGTGCTTCCGCCGCTCTACGAAAACAGCCACATAGGTGTGTTTTCCGACATTTTCATCGACATAGGCGACGACCAGTCGATCGAAGATGACCTTTCGACCTACTCTTCCCATCTGCGCAATATGCGCAACTTCGTGAGCCATGGCCGCGCCACCTCACTCGTGTTGATTGACGAATTTGGATCGGGCACCGAACCACAGATAGGCGGAGCCATTGCCCAGGCCATACTCCACCGCTTTGCCGACACAGGGATGTGGGGCGTAGTCACAACCACTTTCAGAACCTTAAGCATTTTGCTGAAGACACCGAGGGACTCGTCAACGGCTCCATGCTCTACGACCGGCAGAAGATGGAACCGCTCTTCAAATTGTCGATAGGCAATGCCGGAAGTTCGTTTGCTCTTGAGATCGCACGCAAAACCGGCCTTGATCCTGCGATAATATCCGAAGCCGAGCAAATTGTGGGAAGTGAATATGTCAAGATGGACCGTTACCTGCTCGACATAGCCCGCGACCGCCGCTACTGGGACAATAAGCGCACTTCGGTGAGACAGAAAGAGAAGCGCCTCGAAGAGCTCATTGAGAAATATGAAAATGATGCCGAGACTCTGAGGCATGCCCGCAGAGAGATTCTCGACGATGCCCGTGCTCAAGCCAAACGTATCATCGACGCCTCCAATGCGGGTATAGAGCGCACAATCAAGGAAATACGCGAGGCGCAGGCTGATCGGGAGCAAACTCTTGCCGCACGCTCGCGCCTGCGCGAAGAAAAAGACCGGCTCACTGACTCATCGGCCGACGCCGAACATCCGATCCTTGCCCGTGCGCCAAAAGGCAAACGCAAGCGCAATGACAAGCAGCCTCAGCATCAACCCTCAACCTCCGGCCCGGAAAGGATATTAAAGTCGGGAGCGCGGTGAAGCTCGATGGCGAGGGAGCCGCCGGGCGTGTGGTCGACATTCAGGGGCGTCAGGCCACCGTGATTTTCGGCAATCTCAAGACCACCGTCAAGATCGACCGTCTGCGCCCAACAGCCGCCGACCCCGACAAGGCTCTACCCAAAGCGGCCTCGTTTGTAAGCCGCGAGTCGAGCGACGACATCCGACGCCGCCAGCTTGCATTCAAGCAGGATATAGATGTGCGCGGTATGCGCACCGACGAAGCGGTGCAGGCTGTGACTTACTTCATCGACGATGCCATACAGTTCAATGCCCGCCGCGTGCGCATACTCCACGGCACCGGCACTGGCGCTCTCCGCCAGTACATACGCAATTATCTGGCAACGGTGGCGGGTGTGACATCGGCCCACGATGAGGATGTACGGCTCGGCGGAGCCGGCATCACCGTGGTTGAACTCAGTTGATCAACACCTCGGCGCCTATTTTCACAATTTGCTTGTATTTCGACACTATTTTTTATACTTTTGCAGTCTGATGATTGTTAATAATTAGCAATCATCAGACTTTTGCTTTATAGCGTGACATTTCACACTGGCTCATGCACTCCTCCTCCAATAGGTAATCAGGTAATCCAAACAAAACAATGCTCACCATCGCAATACAGAATAAGGGTCGCCTTAACGAAGACACCCTGGCCCTTCTGGCCGACGCAGGTATAACCGCGTCGGCAAGTCATCGCAAACTCATATCCGAAGCAAGCGGTTTTCCGCTCCATGTGCTGTACCTGCGCGACGACGACATCCCTCAGGCTGTCGCGATGGGCGTGGCCGATATAGGCATAGTAGGGCTCAACGAAGTGCTTGAAAGGAGCAGAGCGTCGATGTGAGGATGAAACTCGGTTTCGGCAAGTGTCGCCTCTCGATAGCTGTTCCGGCTGCAAGCGGCTACCACGATCCATCGTGGCTCGACGGACGACGCATCGCCACTTCCTATCCCGTCATACTCAAGCGCTATCTCGATGAGAGAGGTATAAATGCCCGGGTGCATGAGATAGCCGGATCGGTCGAAGTGGCTCCTGCCGTAGGTATGGCCGATGCTATTTTCGATATTGTATCGTCGGGTGGCACGCTTATACAGAATGGCCTCAGGGAGGTCGACACTGCCATAGAATCGGAGGCAGTACTTATTGCAGGCTCCTCGCTCGACTCTGAAAAGGAGGCGTTGATTGATAAACTGATGTTTCGCTTCAACTCTATCATAGAAAGCCGGGGCATGAAGTATGTGCTCATGAATCTACCTCGCGAAACGGTAGAGATGGCGGTGGCCATTCTCCCCGGCATGAAAAGCCCCACTATACTGCCTCTCGCCGATCCGGCATGGGTGTCGCTCCATGTCGTGCTCCACGAAAATGTGATGTGGGATAAAATCGAACAGTTGAAGAAAATCGGGCAACCGACATTCTTGTACTGGCCCTTGAAAATGTGATCAGATAATGGAAATCATAGTCAACCCACCGCGTGGGAGCTGCAGTCGCTATGCACCCGCAATATCCCAGACGACACTGACATAGAAAAAGCTGTAGAGCAGATTTTGCAGCATGTCAAGGTAGAAGGCGACGCAGCCCTCACCCGCTACGCCGCGCAGTTTGACAGGTTTACCGGAGATTCGCTCAGAGTAAGCGATGACGAGATTGAGAGCGGGCCGCAGCTGTAACACCGGAGTTGCCGACGCCATACGCGCCGCAGCCGACAACATTGCCCGCTTCCACCGGGCCCAGCTTCCCGAACCGGTCGAAGTGACCACTACCGTGGGCGTTGTTTGCAGCCAGAAGGCGGTGGCCATCCGTCGTGTCGGACTCTACATACCGGTGGCCGGGCGCCTCTTTTTTCCACAGTGCTGATGCTCGGCATCCCGGCACAGCTGGCCGGATGCCGTGAGGTGATTCTCGCACT
>PDYJ01002367.1_pt1 | contig 16749 bp, 17 predicted proteins | sample 1430841 | NCBI WGS metagenome assembly PDYJ01 (sample SAMN07237672, study PRJNA390542) | Gut metagenome, whole genome shotgun sequencing project. | isolation source: fecal pellets | host: Mus musculus | place: USA: New York, NY | collected 2016-10 | reverse complement strand
GTTGAGCACTCGATCAGCAGCGCTATGATGCCTTTGACTATGATGGCGTCGGAGTCGGCGGTGAATTGCATTTTTGCCGTCCTGAAGCTCTGCGTTGAGCCACACGCGGCTCTGACAACCCTCTATAAGGTGGTCGGGGTCTTGAAGCGCTCGTCGATGGGCGGAAGCTCGTTGCCGAGATCGATGATCATGGCGTAGCGATCCATCCAGTCGTCGATCCCTTCGAAGTCGGCTGCTATTCGGTCTTGTGTCTGGTTGATAGTCATAATGTTTGCTTTCTCTCTGCAAAATTATGCAAAAAAAGCGGCATTTACAAATGGGTTACGCGGCTTGCCGAAAAAATAAGGAGCAAAAGGCTTGGTGTTACAAAAAAATATCGTTAAGTTTGCGATATAAAATATCAATACTTATATTACGTAACCATGCCCAAAGCCAGGAAAATCCTTAACATCATTAAAAATGACCCGTGGCTGGCGCCTTACGCAGCCGCTATAGAGGGACGCCATGAAGATGCCGTGAAAAAAGAAAAAGAGCTGACGGCTTCAAGCCGATCGCTCGACGATTTCGCAAATGCACACAATTATTTCGGATTACATCGTCAGGCCGACGGGACGTGGGTGTTTCGCGAATATGCACCCAATGCCACCGCGATAACCCTCGTCGGCGACTTCTCCGGCTGGCAGGAACAGGCCCGCTATGAGCTGCGACGTCTGCCTCAGAGCGGTGTGTGGGAGGTGGTGTTGCCGTCCGATGCGATTTGTCACGGCCAGCTCTACAAGATGATGGTGCGCTGGCAGGGAGGTCAGGGTGAGCGTATACCGGCTTATGCCACACGTGTGGTGCAGGATGAGCAGACGCACATATTCTCCGCTCAGGTGTGGGATCCGGCTGAGCCATACAGATGGAATGTCGACAAGTTTCGTCCGGATACAAAGCCGTTGCTGATCTATGAGTGTCACATCGGTATGGCACAGCAGCGTGAGGGTGTTGGCACTTATCGTGAATTCAAGGATCTGGTACTCCCGCGTATTCATGCCGACGGCTACAATGCCATACAGATCATGGCTATTCAGGAGCATCCATATTACGGATCGTTCGGTTATCATGTTTCGTCGTTCTTTGCGGCCTCGTCGCGATTCGGCACTCCGGAGGAACTGAAAGAGCTTATAGATCGAGCCCATGAGTTGGGTATAGCCGTGATCATGGATATAGTCCACTCTCATGCGGTGAAAAACGAAGTGGAAGGGCTCGGACGCCTCGATGGCAGCCACGATCTGTATTTTTTACGGCGACGGACGTCGGGAGCATCCGGCATGGGATTCGCTCTGCTTCGATTACGGCAAGAATGAGGTGTTGCATTTTCTGCTCTCCAACTGCAAATATTGGCTTGAGGAGTATCGTTTCGACGGCTTCCGTTTTGACGGTGTGACCTCAATGCTGTATTACAGTCATGGGCTCGGGCAGGCTTTCGGCTCGTATGACGACTACTATAACGGTCATCAGGATGTGAATGCCATCACATATCTGACTTTGGCCAACAAACTGATACATCAGATCAATCCTTCGGCAATCACCATAGCCGAAGAGATGAGCGGCATGCCGGGCCTGGCCATACCGTTCAAGGACGGGGGCATCGGTTTTGATTACCGTATGGCCATGGGAATACCCGACTATTGGATCAAGACTCTGAAAGAGAAAAAAGACGAAGACTGGCATCCGACGTCGATATTCTGGGAACTGACCAACAGGCGTGCCGATGAAAAGACAATCTCCTATGTAGAAAGCCACGATCAGGCTCTGGTGGGCGACAAGACGGTGATTTTCCGTCTGATCGACGATCAGATGTACTGGCACATGATGAAGGATGACGACAATATGACCGTGGCGCGTGGCATGGCCTTGCATAAGATGATACGTCTGGTCACGGCGTCGACCATCAATGGTGGCTATCTCAACTTCATGGGTAACGAGTTCGGCCATCCCGAGTGGATAGATTTCCCGCGCGAGGGGAACGGATGGAGCTACAAGTATGCCCGTCGGCAGTGGGATCTTGTTGACCGTAAGGAGCTGAAATACTCTTATCTCAACGATTTCGACAATGCGATGATCTCGCTGATAAGCGGCGTATATAATTTCCAGGATCTGCCGGTTACGAAATTGTGGGAGAAGGACGATGATCAGATTCTGGCATACCGTCGCGGAGATTTTGTGTTTGTGTATAATTTCAACCCGTTCAAATCGTTCTCTGATTACGGTATACTGACGCCTCCCGGCGAATATCAGGTGGTGTTGTCGAGCGATAGTCCGCTTTATGGTGGCTATGGCAATATCGATGAAACTGTACACCATTTCACAATTCCCGATCCGTTGTTCGAACCCCACGGTGTCGCATGGCTCAGACTATATATGCCGGCGCGCTCGGCACAGGTGCTCAAGCTTGTGGCCGGTTCGGGGAAAAAGGTGTCGAAGGCTTCGTCGTCAAAGATGTCTGAGGAGACGAAGCGTAAACCGGGTCGTCCGAAGAAGGCAGATTCTGAAGCGGAGATGCCGGTAGTAAAGCGTAAGCCCGGTCGCCCCAGGAAGACAGATCCTGAAGCGGAGGCTCCGGCGGCAAAGCGCAAGCCCGGTCGCCCCAGGAAGACAGATCCTGAAGCGGAGGCTCCGGCGGTAAAGCGTAGACCCGGCCGCCCCAAGAAGTCAGAGGCTGAAAAGCCTGCGGGACGCAAACCGGGTCGTCCGAAAAAAGAAGAATAAACATACTCCGGATAACATGCGGTGTGGCGGTAGTAGTGAAAATGCCGTCGCACCGCATGCGTTTTACCAGGCTGTGCGCGCCACATGTTATGCGCAATAGTGCACAATTGGCGTAGATTCGTATTTTTACGTTGATTAACGGTGGTGATAATAAAAAAATGATTAACTTTGTGGGCTAAATGGCGAATATGGCGTTTCTGAGATGTGAGCGCCTGTAACCTGACCCTAAGCCTGCGATGAAAGTCAAGATACATAGAGAAGGAACCAATATTCTGATTATTTTGCTGCTGATACTGTCGGTGGTCAATGCTTCGGCGTGGATGTTTATCCGTCCGGCGGCAATCCCCATCGTGTTCACATCGGTATCGGGAGTGTTCTATCTCTTGGTAGTGAATTTTTTCCGTTCGCCTCGCCGTCATTTCCCGGCAAGGTGACTGACTCGCTTGTCGTATCGTCGGTCGACGGGCGCGTGGTAGCTTTGGAGAAGGTCTATGAGAGTGAAGTGTTGCATCGCGACGTGATACAGCTTTCGGTGTTTATGTCGGTGGTCAATGTTCATGCCAATTGGTTTCCGGTCAACGGTGTTGTGAAGCTCGTGCGTCATCATTCCGGCCGTTTCCTGTCGGCTTATCTTCCCAAGGCGAGTCTGGAAAACGAACGGTCGACGATTCTGATCCGTGCCAGCAATGGCAGCGACGTTCTCGTCAGGCAGATAGCCGGAGCTGTAGCCCGGCGTATAGTGACTTATGCCGAAGTCGGTGAAGAAGCCAGCATTGAAGATCATCTCGGTTTTATAAAATTCGGATCGAGGGTCGATATATTTTTGCCTCTGGATACCGAAATACTTGTGAAAATCGGCGACAAGACGGTGGGTGGAATCACTGAAGTGGCGCGTCTGCGCGATCCATCCCAGTCAAATTCGTAAAGTGTTTCTCCAATCAAGCCCCAATGTCAATATTTACCCGCGTAAAAGCCAATATACCTAATTCCATCACCTGTCTGAATCTTCTCAGCGGTGCCTGCGCATGTGTGTTTGCGTTTCACTATCAAGAGGTCTTCGGCCCATTGTCGGGCTATCAGTGGGCGTTTGTGCTCATGGCAGCCTCGGCAGTGTTTGATTTCGCTGATGGAGCCATGGCCCGTCGGCTGCACGTATATTCACTGCTCGGCAAGGAACTCGACTCGCTGTCGGATCTGATAAGTTTTGGCCTGGCTCCTGCTCTGTTGATGTTTAACACAGTAGAGTATTTCCACGGTGGGTGGACCTGGTGGGCGTTCTGTTCGCTGGTCATAGTGCTTTTCGGTGCTCTGCGTCTTGCGCGGTTTAATATCGATGACCGTCAGACAACATATTTTATCGGTATTCCGATTCCGGCCAATGCTATTTTCTGGATCGGTTTTGTGGCATGGAATCATGCCAATATGTATCTTGGGGATATGCCTACGGCGCTGATACTTATAGCGTTCTCCTCGCTGATGATATGCTCGCGGCCGATGTATTCGCTCAAGTTTGTCAATTTCGGTTGGCGTGAGAATTTTACCCGTTATGTCATCATTCTGGCCACATTGCTGTTTGTCGTGACCGAAGGCGTTTCGGGCTTGGCATGGGCGATGCTGTTTTACGTGGTCGTTTCGCTGGCAAGCAAGAAGCGGATTGTTTCGGAGTGATCCGTTGAATCTATTGCTACAGCCCAAGGGGAGGGCTGCCGAACATATCTGGCCTCATAACCGTTTATTAACTGCGAACTATGAGTATTTTTCTGATACTTTTACTGATATTTCTTTTTTATCTGCTGCGTCCGGCGTTCAAGGTGTGGCAGACAATGAACCGTTTGCGACGTGAGGCTCGGTCGGCTTTCGAGCAGGGAGCGTCGTCGTACAGGCGCTCCGGCGATACGGGTAATTACCGGTCACGCCGCAGGCAGGAGTCCGCGCCGGTTCATCGTAAGGTATTCAGCCGTGATATGGGTGAGTATGTCGCTTTCGACGAAATATCCGAGGAGAGATCTTCGACATCACCTGACGGCGATAAAAAAACTACGGTTGTCACCGAATCACAGGTGACCGACGTTGAATGGGAGGATCTGCCTCCGAAGGAATGACCGGATCCGGTTCTCTTCGGTGCCGTATTGCTGTTTGTGCGAATGGCGGTCGGGTCGACGGATCGATAATGCAGGAAAATTTACTAACTTTGCTGCATGAAAAGCAATAATCTATGTGTGTTGATGCTCGGCGGTGCCAAGCGTGTATCGGTAGCGCGGCATCTGCAGGCTGCCGCCGCCCGTCGTGGCTTGACTCTTGACATACTTTCCTACGAGCTGGAATGCAGTGTGCCGATAGCATCCGTAGGCCGTGTGATCAAAGGACTGAGGTTTGCCGATGCCGGTGTTGTCGACGATATCCGCCATGTGATCAGTAGTGAACAGGTCGATCTGGTATTGCCTTTTGTCGACCCGGCGGTTGAGGTCGTAGCATCTCTGGCCGGTACGGTCAACGCTTTTGTTCCTGTGTCGGATGGCGCTCTGTGCAGAGTGATGTTCGACAAAGGGGAGGCCGACGGATGGTTCCGGGCTCATTCGCTTCCGGTGCCTGATCGTGTAGAACTGCCTTTCGGCGCATCATCGCTCCGGTTATCCTCAAGCCCAGGCACGGTTCGGCTTCCAAGGGTATTGTCGTGTGCCGCCGCATGTCGGACATCCCTGAAAATTTGGATGCGCCGGGCTATATGGCTCAGAAATATATCGATAATGCCGAGGAGGTGACGGTAGACTGCTATGTCGGTGTTGACGGCAGGGTGCTTTCGGTAGTGCCGCGAATCAGACTCGAGACCGCCGGAGGCGAAGTGACGAGAAGCGTAACCGTCAAGGATGAAGCGCTGATGGAGCTTGCCCGCAGGGTGCTTGCCTCCGGTTTGTTCCGCGGGCCTGTGACAGTGCAGCTGATACGCGACCGAAAGTCGGGTCATACCATGGTGATGGAGGTCAACCCGCGTCTTGGAGGCGGCGTGGTTACTTCGATAGGAGCCGGATCGGGTATAGCCGACATGCTGATAGGTGAAACTCTTGGCGAACGGATGAATCCTGTCGACGACTGGCGTGACAATACTCTTGTGGCGCGTTATCTCGACGAGGTAGTGTTCTGATGTTTTTTTATTTGATTCAGTTTGTCTTATGCAAATAGTGATAGATCTTGACGGAACGATATGCCGGGAGATGCGGCAGTTCTCCCGACCGCTGGCCGAACCTATTCCCGGAGCGGTCGAAACGGTCAATGAATTGTATGACCGTGGCGACACGATAATAATCTATTCAGCCCGGACATGGGCCGAATATGAGGTGACGGTAGACTGGCTTCGGCGACATGGGGTGAAATACCACCAGCTGATGTTGGGCAAGCCGGTAGGCGATCTGTGGATCGACGACCGTTCGGTCAATCCGCGCGATATGGGATGGGACGGGATACGCAAACAACTGATCGATACAAAGCAATGAGCAAGGTAGTGATAATAGCGGAGGCCGGAGTGAACCACAACGGATCTTTCGAAATGGCCTGCAGGCTGGCCGACGAGGCAAAACGCGCCGGCGCCGATTACGTAAAGTTTCAGACCGGAATCCCCGAAAATGTGATTTCCGTACGGGCCGAGCAGGCTGAATATCAGAAGCACAACACCGGGACGTCGGAGAGTCAGCTCGACATGGTGAGAAAGATAATGCTGCGGCCCGATGACTTCAAGTCATTGAAGGAGTATTGCGACAGCATAGGGATACGTTTTCTGTCGACTCCTTTCGATCTTGACTCAATCGACATACTGAAGCCACTGGAGATGGATCTGTGGAAGATACCTTCGGGCGAGATCACCAATCTGCCATATCTGCGCAAGATCGCGTCGATGGGGCAGCCGGTGGTGATGTCGACCGGCATGAGTAGGCTTGGCGAGGTCGACGACGCGGTGGGTGTGCTGCTTGACGGCGATCTTACGCTCGATATGATAACGCTGCTCCATTGCAATACGGAATATCCGACGCCATATACCGACGTAAACCTGCGGGCAATGCTTGCGCTGCGCGATGCGATCGGTTGCCGTGTGGGTTACAGCGATCATACGCTCGGCATTGAGGTGCCGGTGGCAGCTGTGGCTATGGGAGCCGAGGTGATAGAGAAGCATTTCACTCTCGACAAGACACTTCCGGGTCCTGATCATGTGGCTTCGCTCGAACCGGCGGAACTCAAGGCGATGGTGTCGGCGATCCGTCATACCGAGGCGGCACTTGGCTCGGGTCGCAAGGATGTGAGTCCTTCAGAGCGCAAAAACATTGCGATAGCGCGCAAGAGTATCATAGCCGCTCGCCCGATCAGCAAAGGCGAGCGATTCAGCCACGACAATCTTACCGTAAAACGTCCGGGCAACGGAATCAGTCCGATGCTGTGGGATACGGTGGTAGGACTTGAGGCTCCGCGCGATTTCGAACCTGACGAACTGATAGAACTGAGATGAAAGCGATCTCGCCACGCAAGATTTGTTTTATCACCGGTACAAGAGCTGACTTCGGTATCATGAGCCGGCTGATGAAGGATCTATGCCAGGTTGAAGGTGTCACGCTCCAGATAGTGGCTACCAACATGCACCTCTCGGCTCGACATGGCATGACGGTCGACGAGATTACGGCCGAAGGGCTTCATGTCGATGAGCGGGTGGAGATGGATCTGTCAGGCGACGACCGGCGGTCGACCGTCAAGTCCATGTCGCAGTGTCTGGGGGGAATGGCTGATGCCCTCGACAGGCTTAAGCCGGATATATGCGTGATTCTCGGCGACAGATACGAAATGCTTGCTGCCGCTTCGGCTGCAATGATCATGGGGGTTCCGGTGGCTCATCTTTATGGGGGCGAGATCACGGAGGGAGCCTACGATGATTCCATACGTCATGCCATTACAAAGCTCTCGCGTATTCATTTCACTTCGACCGAAGAATATCGTCGTCGTATCATCGCCATGGGTGAGGATCCGTCGACAGTTTACAGGGTCGGGGCTCTCGGTGCCGACAATATCGCTTCGATGTCGGTCATGACACTCGGCGAACTGGAGGAGAGCCTGGGCATGAGCCTTTCGGACGAATTCCTGCTCGCCACATTCCATCCTGTCACGCTTGAGCCCGGACAGGCCGCGGCGCAGACCCGAGCTTTGCTTGAGGCTCTTGAAGAGCGTCTGGGGCAGACGAAGGTGTTGTTCACAATGCCCAATTCTGATTCGGAGGGGGATACGGTGGCATCGTTGATCACAGCATGGGCACAGCGGCATCCGGGGTGTGTGAAAGCGGTGGCGTCGCTTGGCAGGGCGCGGTACTATTCCGCTCTAAGGCATTGCATGGCAGTGGTTGGTAATTCATCGAGCGGGCTTACAGAGGCTCCGTCGATGGGAGTGCCGACGCTTAACATCGGCAATCGTCAGCGAGGTCGTGCTCAGGGTGCCACGATTGTCAATTGCGAGGCTACGCGCGGCGATATATCGGCCGGACTCGATATGGTCATGAGCCGGGAGATGCGCGACCGCTGCCGGCGCAATCCAGACAATCCCTATGCTTTTCACGGAACTCTTGAGGCAATAATGAAAGTGCTGCTCTCTACGCCGCTCCCTTTGCCGGCGTTCAAGCCGTTCTATGATGTAGCGTGGTGAGCGGCTGTTGCGGCTGTGGGCATACGGTGCGGCTACGGTCTGCGGCCCGTGAAACTGATCTTTGAGAGATCTGATTATATGCGCCATGATGCGCAGTGGCCATGAAAAAGGGTGCAGCCGTCTGAGAACGGCAGTCTTGGTGGCAAGAAACTTTCGGTCAAGCGGATGTATTCGTTCGCCTGACGACAGATGCTCGTGCCGTCCTACCATGACCGGGACATATCTTACGGTCAGTCCGCTACGGATGGCGTCGACGATATAGATGTCGTCTTCTCCATAAGGGTAGCGCGATGAGTTTAGGCCAAACCGTGTGTCGAACCTCAATGCCACTTTTGATCTCCTGATGTTGATCTCTATGGCCGACGGCCAATAGCCGCGTGGCGCGTCCTGTATGACAAATGTGTTTGCCGGTGCTGACGGTGTGCGTGTGGGTGATCCGAACCGTGTGAGCAGTATATCGGCGTCGGGATAGTTGTCAAACGCCTTGATCAGATCGGTAAGATCCTGTTCGGTCAGCGTCACGTCGTCGTCAGAGAATTTAAGATAAGGCGCCGAAGCGTGGTCAAGCAAGATGTTGCGGTTCGCGGCCAATCCGATTGTATCGGTAGCTATCACGTCAATGTCCGGGCGTCTGAGCTGTGGTGGTATGTCCATGACGCATCCGGCTCTTTGCCATCCGATGATATAGCCCACTCCGTCGGTTGCGGGCAGATCAAGGCTGGCGGCTCGGATGATGCCGTCTCGACCATAGGCCGCTATGAGTACCTGAAGAATCACAATCGGTGCAGGTTGATAAACCGATATGACAGGCCGGTGGGTTCGTCGGTGAATGTGTCGGATTGCGATGTGGCGGTCCACTGATTGCGGTCTATCTCAGGGAAAAACGTGTCGGCCTCGTCGAGCGATGCGTCTACTTCGGTAAGGTATATGCGCGATGCGACCGGCATAGCCTCTGAATAGACCATGCCGCCGCCTATGATCATGGTTTCGGGTGCGTCGGCAGTCATGGCGAGCGCCTGTTGGAGCGAAGCGGCGGTTTCTATGCCGGGCGCACTATAGCCGGTGTCGGTAGTGATGACGATATTGCGGCGCTGCGGAAGCGCGCCTTTAGGGAGCGACTCGAATGTGCGGCGCCCCATTACCACGGGCTTGCCGATGGTCAGTTCTTTGAAGTGTCGCAGATCGGCACGTATATGAAACGCGAGGTCGCCGCGGCATCCGATCTCATTGTTGCGCCCCACGGCGGCTATCAGTGAAACTGTCTGTCGGTTGTCGGTCGAAGTCATACGGCTACAATGGCTTTGATGTGGGGATGCGGATCGTAGTCTTCAAGCCGGAAGTCATCGTAATGGAAGTCGAATATCGACTTGACATCGGGGTTGATGATCATGCGCGGGAGCGGGCGGGGATCGCGTGACAGCTGCAGCTCCACTTGCTCGAAATGGTTGCGGTAGATGTGGGCGTCGCCAAGGGTGTGGATGAAATCGCCGGCTTGCAGTCCGGTGACCTGTGCGGTCATCATGAGCAGAAGGGCGTATGAGGCGATGTTGAACGGGACTCCGAGAAAGCAGTCGGCGCTACGCTGATATAGTTGCAGGCTGAGGCGTCCGTCGGCCACGTAATACTGGAAGAATGCGTGACACGGCGGCAGGTGCATCTGCGGTAGGTCGGCCACATTCCATGCGCTGACGATAATGCGTCGGGAGTCGGGATTGGTCTTTATGGTGTGGATCGCTTCTGCGATCTGGTCGATGTGCCCTCCCCGGTAGTCGGGCCACTGTCGCCATTGGTATCCATAGATGTGGCCGAGGTCGCCGTCGGGTCCGGCCCATTCGTTCCATATCCTGACTCCGTTGTCTTGCAGATATTTCACATTCGTGTCGCCGTTGAGAAACCAGAGCAACTCATGGATGATTGATTTCAGATGCAGCTTCTTGGTGGTCAGCAACGGAAATCCTTCAGCAAGATTATATCTCATCTGGTAGCCGAATATGGATCTGGTGCCGGTGCCGGTGCGGTCCGATTTGTCGGTGCCGCTCTGCATGACGGTCTTCAGAAGATCGAGGTATTGTTTCATCGCAGGTCGTTTTCGTGTGGTGGTGATGCCTTGTCGCACTCCGGTGCGGCGGTGTCGAGTGTGGCTTCGGTTTTGGAATTGATATTTTTTACGCTCTGCATGAGCGGTATCGACAGTTGTTTGCGCCGTGTGGTGTAATGTATGGCGTCGTTGGGGCATACGTTGATGCAGTCGAAGCAGTTGACGCATCTCGATCCGTCGACAACATGGTCGTTGAGGTCGATGCACTCGGCCTTGCATACGTCGGCACATCGTCGGCACTGGATGCATTTGTCGGTGTCGATGTCGATCTGGAATATTGCAAACCGGCTGACAAATCCGAGAGTAGTGCCTACGGGGCATACTGTAGAGCATATCAGACGTCCTGATCGTGCGCTTACGAGTATGATCACAGCCATGACCATCAGTGTCAGTGCGATGCCGAGGGCTGATCCGGCCATTGCGCGTGTGAGGGGAGTGTCGAGCGGATCATAGAGGGCTGATGCAGGAGGCGTGAGGCCGAGTGCGTTGACTGTCGGCACGATGCAATCCGAGCAGAAGCGCAGGTAGAGCGTATAGGGATCGACAAATGCCGGCACGGCAATCAGCCCTGTCATAAGGCAGACTACGGTGACGGCAAGCACCGTGTGGCGAAGGGGGCTGAATGGCTTCCGGTAGCGGTAGATCTTTTGACGGTGGAACAAACGGGCCGAAGCATCCTGTATCAACCCTATGGGGCAGACTGATGAGCAGTAAACGCGCCCCAACACCAGTGTGATGATAAGCCACACGACAAACACTCCGATGGAGAATGTTGCCACTGCCGGAAGCAGCTGTATGCGGCTGATCCATGCGGCAATGGGATCGATGGCGGCAGACGCGACGGTGAGTCCGACGGTCAACAGGACGAAGACCGTCAGTGAAACAATAATTCGACCGATGCGCAATGCTTTGTTAATCATCGATATGTGGGGAGACTGCCGTGAAAAAGTGATTTTGCGGACGCAAACATACGAAAAATTATGATATTTACGGCATTTTTTACCTATATTTGCAACCTATACCTCGTGTGGTGTCTGATCAGCGTCATGTGGTGTAATATATAATCTAAAGCCTAACAGATAATGAATACTCGTAATGCAATTCTGTCTTTTATGGCAGGGGCGTCGCTGCTGGTGACGGCTTCGGCACAGGATACCGCCGGAAAGGTGAATTTTGCGGGGCAGGTGCTGTTCGAACAGTATCAGGCGTCGCTGCAGTCGCGTTCGCAAGGATTGACACCACGCAGGGAGGTGCCTGAAACGATGCTTGCCATAGTGGAGCTTGCCGACGGATATGATGCCGCGCAGATCGAAGGCGTGGAGGTGATGGACCGCCGCGGTGATATGGCTATCGTCAGCTTGTGTACGGCTGATCTGATGAAGGTGGCCGGCGACAAGGCTGTAAGGCGTCTGTCGGTTGGCGGCCGAGCCCGTCTGGCGCTCGACAAGGCCCGGACGGCATCGAAGGCCAACAGGGTGATGAGCGGCACGTCGTACAGTCTTCCGAAAAACTATAACGGATCGGGAGTGGTGCTCGGCATGATGGATCAGGGTTTTGATCCCAACCATATAAATTTTCTGAATTCCGACCAGACGTCGTCGCGTGTCAGCCGGGTATGGGTCTACGGCAATACGGAGGGCGCTGCCCCGACGGTTTATGATACGCCTTCGGCCATCGCGTCGTTGTCGACGGATAATACGCAGTCGACCCATGCCACTCATGTGGCGGGTATAATGGGCGGTGCCTACAATAAGGGCTGCGATATGGTGAAGTCGTATAACGGTCAGCCGATGGTGGTGAGTGCCAACAATACTTACTATGGTCTGGCACGCGGTGCCGAATATGCTGTCGGAGTGGGAACTCTCTACGACGCAAATATCATGGATGCGGCTCAGAAAGTGTTGGGTTATGCCAAGTCGCAGGGTCGTCCGGCTGTGTTCAACCTGAGTCTTGGAAGTGTGCTCGGGCCTCATGACGGCACTGACGTCGTTGACCGATATCTGGCAGAGCTTGGCAAGGATATGATTATCGTGATGGCCGCAGGCAACGACGGTATGTCGGACGTGTCGCTGCGGGCTGATTTTTCGGCCGGAGCCGGTAAGGTGTCGACCCTTCCGGTGACCGACGGCAATACAAGCTGGAACGGTTTCGTACAGGTATGGAGCGATACGTCTGATCCGGTGGCTGTGGTCTTCAATATATTGAATGTCAAAACCGGGCAGGTTACATACAGTTATCCTATTGCGTCCGCACAGGATGGAATTACCGTCGGCGGGAGTGGCACTTCGGTGACGTCGCCCCTGTTTTCATCGGCGTTTTCCAGCGATTCCTACATCGTAGTGGAGTCGGGTGTGGAGGATGGCAATAACCGCTATCGGGCGTCGCTTTATCTTGATCTGACGGCCAAGAGCCTGACAAATCCCGAGTTTGTGCCGATGCTGACGATCGAAGGGGCAGCCGGCCAGGGAGCGAGCGCCTTCATATCGTCGGACAACGGTGATATGCTGACGTTCGGCAACCGCGGGCTGGCGGGGTATGTGGCCGGCAGTCCGGCAGAGAGTATAAGCAGCATGGCCTGTGGCGAGAACGTCATTGTAGTCGGTTCATACAACAGCCGCAATACATTTCCGGTGCTTCAAGGGACGATAATGGGATTCGATGAACAGGCATATCCTGTCGACGGTGTGAGCTCGTTTACATCATACGGTACGACTTTTTCCGGAAAAAAACTTCCGGAACTGTGTGCTCCGGGCATGACGGTAATCTCAAGCGTCAGCACGCCGTGGGTCAAGGCTACAGGGCCGTCGTCAGGCGATCTGTCGGCTAAAGTTGACCGCAGTGGTCTCAGCGGTGCGATGAAGGCGTCGCGTACTGACTACTGGGGACAGATGCAGGGCACTTCAATGGCTACTCCATACGTGAGCGGCGTGGTGGCCCTGTTGCTTGAGCAGGATCCTACTCTCACTGTCGACAGAGTGCGTGATCTTCTGGTCAGCACGGCTCAGGCGATGCCGGCCGACACCGAACCGGTGGCTTTGAAGTGGGGCGCAGGCCGGCTTGATGCCGAGAACGCCATGCGCAAGCTGCTCGGGATGCCGTCGTCGATCGGTGATGTGACGGCCGATACCGAAAGACGGTTCTCAATGGAGCAGTCCGACGGATATATAGTGGCCGGAATAGCCGGAGAGGCCGGTCTGAGAGCAACACTGATGTCGATAGCGGGTCAGTCGGCCGGTACGGCCAAGGGCAGCGGCGGCACGGTGACGATCGCTACATCGGGCATGGCTCCGGGTGTATATGTGCTGACGGTCGAAGGCAATTCGGGCGCGATGATCAGCCGTAAGGTGGTAGTGAGATGATGTTTTTTTAGGAATTTTTAATTGTAAATGGTGGCTTGTGATTGCTAACTTTGCAGACCGCAAAACGATAAACAATAAAACGTAATATTGAAATGGCAAACTGGTTTGAATGCAAAGTGAGATATGACAAGATGATGGAAAACGGTGTGGTCAAGAAGGTGACCGAGCCTTATCTGGTGGACGCCCTTTCGTTCACCGAGGCTGAAAGCCGCATCATTGAGGAGCAGACTCCGTTCATCTCCGGCGACTTCTCGGTGAGTGCCGTCAAGCGCACCAAGATCTCGGAAATATTCTGGGATGATTCGGCCGACAAATGGTATCTTGTGAAGGTGGCTTTTGTGACCATCGACGAAAAGACCGCTGTCGAGAAGAAGACTTCGACGCTCATCCTCACTGCCGGCAATGATCTGAAAGGCGCATACGACAATTTTATGGCCGGCATGGAGGGGACTATGGCCGATTTCGAGATACAGTCGATAGCCGAGACTCCCTTGATGGATGTCTACAAGGCCAAGCTCGGAACCATTCCCGCTGCAAAGGAGGAATGACAATGATGTCGGATATAGCCTCCCGAATTCAGGAAATAAAGTCGGCTCTGCCCCAAGGGGTGGAGCTGACTGCCGTAAGCAAGTTTCATCCGTTAGAGGCCGTTATGGAGGCTTATGCCGCCGGTCAGCGGGTGTTTGGTGAAAGCCGGGCGCAGGAGCTGCAGGCGAAGGCAGCGGCTCTGCCGACCGACATAGAGTGGCATTTCATAGGTCATCTGCAGACCAACAAGGTGAAGCAGGTGGTGGCAGTGGCCGATATGATACAGAGCATTGATTCGCTGCGTCTGCTCAGGGCTGTCAGCGATGCCGCTGTGAAGGCCGGACGTCGTGTGGACGTATTGCTGCAGGTGCATGTGGCGCGTGAGGAAACCAAGACCGGATTTCTGCCTGATGAGATGGAGCAGGCCGCCCGCGAGGCGCTGACGATGCCGGGGGTGAGGCTCCGTGGCGTGATGGGGATGGCGTCGAATACCGACGATGAAACGAGGGTGAGGGCCGATTTCAAGGCTATAAGAGGGTGTTTCGACGCCCTGCGGCATGGAGCGGCCTCCGGGCAGCCGCAGTTTGATACCGTCAGCATGGGCATGAGTCATGACCGTGCGTTGGCTATCGAGGAAGGCAGCACGATGGTGAGAATCGGCAGTGATATTTTCGGCGAGCGCTGAGGCAAAAAAATGCGATGGAATAGGGGCTGAAAACAAAAAAAAAATGGTTAACTTTGACAAGTTTTTGCTTCAGATGCCATGAAAACCGTCACGGTAGGCCGGTTGCATGCCCCTCGGCTTCGGACAAAAACCGTCGGGATGCATGATCGCCGATGATACAACAATCAATGTGATTTACTTATCAAACAAATCAATACCACATCAATTATGAGCAACGAGAAAAAACAATGGGGTGCCATCATCGTGATGATAGCCCTGTTTGCTATGATTGCCTTCGTGACCAATCTGTGTTCGCCGATGGCTGTCATTGTGAAAAATCAGTTTGGTGCCAGCAATCTCCAGGCACAGATCGGTAACTACGGCAACTTTATCGCTTACCTGCTGATGGGTATTCCCGCCGGCATGCTTCTGAAAAAAGTGGGCTATAAGCGCACGGCCCTCATAGCCCTGATAGTCGGCATCGTCGGTATCTTCGTGCAGTGGATGAGCGGCTGGGAAAGCATGCGTGGCGCAGCTTTTGCCGTTTATCTTGTCGGCGCCTTCATCGGCGGCCTTTGCATGTGTATGCTCAATACGGTTGTCAACCCGATGCTTAACATCCTCGGTGGCGGCGGTAACAGAGGCAACCAGCTGATACAGATCGGCGGCGTGTTCAACAGTGCGGCAGCTGTTGCAGTCTATATAATCATGGGCGCTCTTATTGCCGATGCCACCAAGGCTACCGTGAGCGATGCCACTCCGGCGCTCTTCATTGCCGGCGGCATATTCATCATTGCTTTCGTGGTGATACTGTTCACCAAGATCGACGAGCCCGAGCAGGCCGACCTCAAGAAGATCGAGGAGAAAGAGCATGCAAAGAAGCTCGCTCCGGGACAGAAGGACAAGTACAGTGCTTTCTCTTTCCGCCACTTCAAGCTCGGTATTCTCGCGATATTCCTTTATATGGGAATCGAAGTTGGTGTGCCGACCTATATTCTCCAGTATCTTACCGCCGCACAGGATGCCGTGACTCCCGGTCTGGGGATGGACGCCGGCATAGTGGGTCTGATCGTGGCTGTATACTGGCTGATGATGCTTGTCGGACGCTTCGTCGGAGGCGCCATCGGCTCGAAAGTGTCCTCGAAGCAGATGATCACAGTGGCATCTACCGCAGCGATTGTGCTGATACTGTTCGGTATGTTCGCTCCTCAGACATGGCTCGTTAATATCCCCGGTGTAGACTGGGCGAAGCTTGAGGTGATATGGGCCGAAGTGCCGGTGGGTATCTTCGCCTTCATCCTCGTGGGTCTTTGCACATCGGTCATGTGGGGAGGTATCTTCAACATGGCTGTGGAGGGTCTGGGCAAATACACTGCTATCGCTTCAGGCGCATTCATGACCATGGTGTTCGGCTGTGCGGTGATGGTGGCTATCCAGGCCTGGGTGGCAGACTTCTCCTGCAACTACCTGATCAGCTACTTCGTTCCGCTTGGCTGTGCGGTGTATATCCTCTACTACGCGCTGATAGGTTCGAAGAATGTAAATACGGATATTCCGGTAGCCGACTGATACAGCGGCCGTCCTGATCCGGCTGCTATGATATAGATGATCCCGGACACTGCGTGATGTCGCAGTGTCCGGGATCGTTATGTGCGGCGGTATGAGTTTAGGGA
>PDYJ01001747.1_pt1 | contig 16754 bp, 22 predicted proteins | sample 1430841 | NCBI WGS metagenome assembly PDYJ01 (sample SAMN07237672, study PRJNA390542) | Gut metagenome, whole genome shotgun sequencing project. | isolation source: fecal pellets | host: Mus musculus | place: USA: New York, NY | collected 2016-10 | reverse complement strand
CGCATCAACTCCAACTGTCGTGTCTATATCTCCGACGAAATGTTCGACCTGCTCAACCGTATGGTTGCAGCGGTCGGCAAGAACCGGGCTTCGGTCGGGAACTATGTCACCGAGATAGTGCGCGAACACGTGGAGCGACACCGCGAGTCAATCAACGCTATCTATTCACCAATACCCGGCCTCTGTTCTGATGGAAGTATTGCTGATTGTGGCGTTGCTGGCAAGCAACATCTATCTCATCGGGAAAGTGCTGAAGAGACCGGCGGAAAAACATCCGCCAGCTCCGGCCACAAATTCCGAAGAAACACCTTCTCCGGCATCATCGGGACCAGACGACGATTCCCTCGTGGGTCGCAGTCACTATGACATGGACAGGCTCAACGCCCTGATTGATGCAAAAGTCAATTCCAGAGTTGACGAGAAAGTGGATGAAATAGTGACAAGGATAAGAACAGAGCTGACCAGTCCGGAAGATGTAGGTCTTCCGCCTGAAGAGCCGGCACAGCCTGAACAGGAGAAGACTATTCCACAGGAGAGACTCGACGAGGTTTTCACCCACCATACTGTGGGCGAGTCATTCGGCGACGCCCCTGAAATCACGGAACGTCAGACAGGCGGGCAGGACTTCAAGGCACTTGAAAGTGCGGTACGTGTGGCAAAGGATGAGCCCACACTCCCGAAGAAGCAGCGGCCGCCAAGGAGACGCTCAAAGAGATTCAGGGAACCGTCATCGAAGAACGGCTGTCGCTTGATCCGAAAGTGCGCACGCGTATCCTCTCGATTATCTACGGCGACGAGGATGAGCCGCTTACCAAAGAGGTCATCGCCAAGAAGAAAGTGGTCTATTCCAAGACCATCGACACTGTTGACATTGACCGGATCAATCTCAATATCTTAACTTGATTATTAACGAATCTGAAATGCGTATGAAGAAATTCCTCAATAAGATGTATAACCGTGTTGTTGCGTGGATGAACGCTCCACACATGCGCCGTCCTATGGCGGCAATGCTCCTGCTCACCGCCGCTGTCCAGATGTGGGCCGCAGGTGACGGAATGTCAGGTATCAATCAGGCTACAAGCATGATAAGTGGATATTTTGACCCCGGCACCAAACTCATTTACGCCATCGGTGCTATGGTGGGTCTCATCGGCGGTGTCAAGGTCTATGGCAAGTTCTCGTCAGGCGATCCCGATACAAGTAAAACAGCCGCCTCGTGGTTCGGTGCCTGTATTTTCCTTATCGTCGCCGCTACCATTCTCCGCTCTTTCTTCCTCTAAATGGCTTCGTATTCCATCAATAAGGGTATCGCCGGACAGTGGAATACAAGGGTTGAAAGCGCAATATCTTTTCATCTTCGCCGGAGGTCTCATCATTGACTTCGTATTGTTCGTAATCCTTTATATGTGCGTGCCCGCAATGGTTCTGCATCGGGTTTGGTGCCGCGAGTGCCTCAATTCTGGTGTGGTACACTTTCCACCTGAATGGGAAATACGGTCAATACGGTCTGATGAAGATCACATCGGTGAAATATCGTCCCCGGTATATCATCAACCGCCTACGGCTTAAACGCTTAATCAGACATTGACAATGAGAAATACACTTAAAGCCACAACACTGGAATCGAAGCTGCCGCTCCTTGCCGTGGAACACGGCTGCATCATATCGAAAGATGCCGACATTACAGTTGCCTTCGAGGTTAGCCTCCCGGAACTGTTCACCGTAACATCGCAGGAATACGAAGCCATGCACGGAGCATGGTGCAAGGCTATCAAAGTGCTTCCGCATTATTCGGTGGCGCACAAGCAGGATTGGTTCGTGTCGGAGAATTATAAGCCGGAGTTGCAAAAAGATAATTTGAGTTTTCTTGACCGCTCCTTCGAGCGTCACTTCAACGAGCGTCCGTATCTGGCGCACAAGTGCTACCTGTTCCTGACAAAGACCACAAAGGAGCGGATGCGCCAGCAATCCAATTTCTCTACCCTCTGCCGTGGGCGTATCACCCCGAAGGAACTCAATCACGAAATGGTTGTCAAGTTCATGGAAAGTGTCGAACAGTTCGAGCGTATCATCAATGACACCGGCTATATCAGGCTGCGCCGTCTTTCTGATGATGAGCTGGTCGGCACTGACAAGGCTTCCGGACTTATTGAGAAGTATATGTCGCTGACAATGGACGATGTAACCTGTCTGGAGGATATAGACCTTGATGCACGTCAAATGCGCATAGGCGACAAGATGCTGTGCCTTCACACTCTGTCAGACACCGATGATCTTCCCTCGAAAGTCAGCACTGATAACCGTTATGAGCGGTTATCGACCGACCGCTCGGATTGTAGATTGAGCTTCGCCTCTCCCGTCGGGTTGCTCTTACCCTGCAACCACATCTATAATCAGTATATCCTGATTGATGACCATGACGAGAATCTGGCGAAGTTCGAGAAAACCGCGAGAAACATGAACTCCCTTTCGCGGTATAGCCGAAGCAATGCTATCAACAAGGAGTGGATTGACCGCTATCTCAATGAGGCACATTCCTACGGACTGACCTCAGTCCGGGCCCACTTCAATGTTATGGCGTGGAGCGATGACACCGAAGAACTGAGGCGCATCAAGAATGATGTCGGGGCCAGTTGGCAACAATGGGATGTATGCCACGGCACAACACTATTGACTGTCCGACACTGTTCTGGTCGGCAATGCCGGGAAATGAGGCTGATTTTCCTGCTGAGGAAAGTTTCTATACTTTCATCGAGCCTGCCGCCTGTTTCTTTACTGCCGAAACCAATTATCGGAGTAGTCTATCGCCCTTCGGGATAAAGATGGTCGATAGACTGACGGGGAAACCGATACACCTTGATATATCGGACGAACCTATGAAACGTGGAATCACAACCAACCGAAACAAATTCATCCTCGGCCCGTCCGGTAGCGGTAAGTCATTCTTCACCAACCATCTGGTGCGACAGTATTATGAACAAAATACACATATTTTGCTGATTGATACCGGAAACTCTTACGAGGGTCTTTGCAATCTGATTCATAATAAGACGCATGGCGAAGACGGTGTCTATTACACCTACACCGAGGACAGTCCGATTTCGTTCAATCCTTTCTACACCGATGACGGGGTCTTTGATGTGGAGAAGAAGGATTCGATAAAGACCTTGCTGCTGACACTCTGGAAGTCTGAGGATGACAGAGTGACAAAGACAGAATCCGGTGAGCTTGGCTCTGCGCTGTCGATGTTCCTTGGAAAGATGGCTAAGGATAATAACATAGTTCCATGCTTCAACTCATTCTATGAGTTTATGCGTGACGATTACCGTCAGGAAATGGCACTGCGTCCTATCCCCATCTACAAACAGGATTTCGACATTGACAACTTCCTGACCACTCTGCGCCAGTATTACCACGGAGGTCGTTTCGACTTTCTTCTCAACTCCAAAGAGAATATCGACCTGTTGAACAAACGGTTTGTGGTGTTTGAAGTGGATTCAATCAAAGAGAATAAAGAACTTTTCCCGATAGTGACAATCATCATCATGGAGGCTTTCATCAACAAGATGCGACGTCTAAAAGGTATCCGCAAGATGATAATCGTGGAAGAGGCTTGGAAGGCTCTTTCGACCGCCAATATGGCTGAGTATCTGAAATATATGTTCAAGACAGTCCGCAAGTATTTCGGTGAGGCAGTGGTGGTTACGCAGGAGGTTGACGACATCATATCGTCACCGATTGTCAAGGAGACCATCATCAACAACTCAGACTGTAAAATCCTGCTCGACCAGCGCAAGTATATGAACCGCTTCGACCAGATTCAGGAACTGCTCGGTCTGACCGACAAGGAGAAAAGCCAGATACTCAGTATCAATATGGCGAATAATCCCAACCGCCTATATAAAGAGGTGTGGATTGGTCTCGGAGGCACTCAGTCCGCCGTCTATGCCACGGAGGTCAGCAGGGAGGAATATTTCTGCTACACCACCGAGGAGACGGAGAAAATCAGGGTTCTCGAATTGGCTGAAAAACTTGGCGGCGATACCGAAGCCGCCATTAAACGAATTGCTAACGAATAATATATGTTTGAAGATATTTTAGAATTTCTCGAACCCGTGATGAACGTGTTCACAGCGGTTGTAATCTTCAGCCTTGGGATTACAATCTGTATCGGCTGCATAATGCTGGCTTTCAAGGCATGTGGCCGGTTCAATGCCTTTGTCAGAGAGAAGGCTGAAAAGACAATCAATAAGTGGGCCCGTCGCATCGACAATGTTGTTGTGCGTATCGGTGAACGGATCGGTCATTTCGTCAAGGAGGCTATCGAAAAGTCGAAGACCGGGATTCCTGTTGATATGCGGCCCAAAATGGTCGGTGACTGGTTTTGTCACGACGGTGCGGATATGACAATCAGCGAACACGACGGCTTCTACAAGGTAAAATTCTCCGGTGTCGGCATTCCGGCTGAGATTATTCCGCAGGAGTTTTTACTCCGGGATATTCAGGGGTGGCTCCATGACGACAATGTCTATTGCGCCGAGTGTCGGGATGTACTGGCCATGGCAATATCGAATGACGGCAATGAAATATTCGTCGCGGATCTGGGCAGGACATTCTATCGGAAGTGTGATATGACACCTACTGAACGCGAGACTTTTGATGCAAAGGCATTGGATGAATTTCTCAATGCTAATCTGGCAGTCGAAAATAAGGATATTCTGACCGAGGTCCACGAAGTCGTGGAGGAAATCACCCTGTCTGATGATGTTCGCAAAAGAGTCTGCGAACTGGCATTCAAAGATGTGCCGGCCAATGATGTAGGTTTTAACATCAATGTCATCGAGTGAAAGTGCCGCGTGTCTTATGGGTAATAATTGCCGGTCTGTTCATCGGACTGCTTGCCCTGATAACCTTCCCGCTGCTTCTGCTCTATGCCGGAGTAAGAATAATCGGAGGCATGGCCTCCAGAATCTAAATAAATGCGTATGAAAGAATTGAAATTTATCCTCCCTCTCGTTCTGTTTTGCCTGCTCTTCGGAGCTGGCAGGGCAAACGCCCAATGGACGGTGATAGACCCGTCGAACATCGCCCAGTCGATTGTCAACTCTTCAAAATCACTCGTTCAGGAATCAACGACGGCTACAAATATGGTGCGGAATTTTCAGGAGACGGTAAAGATTTACCAGCAGGCGAAGAAATATTACGACGCACTCCAGTCGGTCAACAACCTCGTCCGTGATGCCCGCAAGGTGCAGCAGACAATCCTGATGCTTGGAAACATCTCCGGCTATTACGTCAATAATTTCCAGAAGATGCTGACTGATCCGAATTTCACGTCAAGCGAACTGTCTGCAATTGCATCGGGCTATACCCGGATTCTTGAAGAGGCCGGCGGAGTCCTTAACGACCTGAAACAGGTGGTCAATATCACGACACTCTCGATGACAGACAAAGACCGCATGGATGTTGTGGACGACTGCTACAAGGAGATGAAACGGCTGAAAAGTCTGACGGCGTATTATACCAATAAGAATATCAGCGTGTCATATCTCCGCGCCAAGAAGAAAGCTGATACCCAAAGGGTAATCAATCTTTATGGCGACGGTTCGGAAAAATACTGGTGATGCCTATGCTGTGTGCCATTGATTTTTCCAACCTCCATACCATACTCCGGTCGCTCTACGACGAGATGATGCCGCTTTGTTCCGACATGGCGGGAGTGGCTCAGGGGATTGCCGGATTAGGCGCGCTGTTCTATGTGGCCTACAGGATATGGAGGTCGCTGGCTGCTGCCGAACCGGTGGATGTGTTCCCTCTGCTGCGTCCGTTCGCAATCGGACTGTGCATAATGTTCTTCCCCTCTATCGTTCTCGGAACCATCAACTCTGTCATGTCTCCGATTGTGCAGGGCACAGCCTCGATGCTTGAAGGTCAGACTCTCGATATGCAGAAATATCGGGAGGAGAAAGACAGGCTGGAGTATGAGGCCATGATGAAAGACCCGTCAACAGCTTATCTTGTGGATGACGCTGAGTTTGACCGTCAGATTGACGAGCTTGGAGTTACCGAAATAGGCACCGCAGCCGGAATGTATATCGAGCGCGGAATGTATAAGGTCAAGAAAGCAATCCAAAATTTCTTCCGGGAACTTCTGGAAATGCTCTTTCAGGCGGCGTCTCTGACAATCGACACGATTAGGACTTTCTTTCTCATTGTCCTTGCCATTCTCGGTCCGATTGCCTTTGCCCTGTCGGTATGGGATGGATTCCAGTCAACATTAACCACATGGATTCAACGCTATATCCAGACTTATCTGTGGCTTCCGGTTGCTGATTTGTTCTCCACTATCCTTGCCAAGATTCAGGTGCTGATGCTTCAGAACGACATATCGGAGCTGACCAACAATCCCAATGTAAATATTGATGGCTCAAATATTTGCTACATCATATTTATGGTGATTGGGATTGTCGGCTACTTCACTATACCGACTGTTTCAGGCTGGATTATTCAGGCAGGAGGTGCAGGAAACTATAACCGTGCGGTTAACAACACCACAATGCAGGCCGGCTCTATGGCGGGCAGCATCGCAGGTGGTGTCGCCGGAAATGTCGCCGGCAGGGCAGGCAAACTATTAAAGTAGTATTATGGAATTCAAATCATTAAAGAATATCGAGACCTCTTTCCGTCAGATACGTCTGTTCGGGATTGTGTTCGTGGCGATGTGTGCGGTGGTGGTTTCCGTGGCTCTGATCATGGTTTTCAATTTCGCTGAAAAGCAACGTGAGAAAATCTATGTCCTTGACAATGGCAAGTCCCTGATGCTTGCCTTATCACAGGATATGGAGCAGAACCGCCCCGCCGAGGCCCGCGAGCATGTGCGTCGCTTTCATGAACTGTTCTTCAACCTTTCTCCCGATAAGTCCGCAATCGAGCACAATATAAACCGTGCCCTGATTCTGAGCGACAAATCGGCCTACAACTATTATACCGATTTTTCGGAGAAAGGTTACTATAACCGCATCATTGCGGGGAATATAAACCAAGTGGTGCAGGTTGACAGCGTGGTATGCGATTTCAACAATTACCCCTACACCGCCAAGACCTATGCCAGACAGATGATTATCCGTGAGTCGAATGTTACCCAGCGCACACTGGTGACAACGTGTCGCCTTTCAAACGTGTCGCGCTCTGACGACAATCCCAACGGATTTATCATCGAAGGTTTCAATATCCTTGAGAACAAGGATATAATCACTACTAAACGATAATTATGACGAAAAAATAAATCTCCTCTCGCCCGGCTCATTGATTGGGTCTGGCGGGAGCCAAAAGGGAGAGTCTGCGCAAAACTGAAACAGGTCTGCGACGATATGCCCCACAAGCAAAGGCTGATGGTCGTGACCGTACTGCTCTCGGCTTTCGTGCTGATTGCCTTCTTCGTGTTCGGCCACGCCTGCTACAAAATCGGAGCAAAGAACGCCGTCTTCCAATATGAGGTAGAGCATATCCGTGGTATCGACATCCCTGCTTTGGATTCAGTCTCTAAAAAGACCGTCGATTATACAGAAATAAAGATCGACCTCCCCGAACTAAAAGATTCTGCCTATGACGATACAGGAGTGGAAAGCGAAGATTAACTCATACTTCCAGCCCAAGACTACTGCGGAGCGTCAGAAGATGATGAAATATCTCGTGGTATTCCCTGCCGCTATCCTTTCAGGTGTGGTAATTCTGTGGCTGCTGTATTCCAGTCTGAACAAGGAAGATGCCAAGACGGGCAATGCTTTCAACACCGAGATACCGGCCGGCGAAAGCGAGAAAATAGGCACAAAGGTTCAGGAATACGAGGCTGCTGATGCAGCCAAGAAAAAACAGGTACGGATTGATGTTGTCGCGTCACTTGACACAATCGCGACTTCTTCATCTCTCGATACTGTTGCTGAATCATCAGCCATTGAGGGTTCTGTTTCGCAGTACCAGCAGGTACAGGCTTCTATTCAGGATTTCTATGTGCCTGACTATAGCCAGACTGAGCAGGTGGCAGAGTTGCAGGCTCGGATTGAGGAACTGGAGGCTCAGAATGTAATGGTCACGCAACAGGCACAGCAGCCGGACGAGATGGAAATGCTTGAACGTTCATATCAGCTTGCCGCCCAATATATGGGCAACGGCAATGGCGGGAACTATCCGCCTCCCCGGCAATCCGAGGAAAAAGGCAAACGGAATGTGCAGCCGGTGACTCAGGTAAATCGCAGTGTGGTTTCTTCGCTCAGTGCGTCATCTGACCGTGGCTTCAACACCTCTGTCGGAAGGAAAACCTCTGTTGCCAAGAATACTATCGCGGCTGTTGTGGCAAACGACCAGAGTGTGATTAACGGACAGTCGGTTAAACTCCGGCTTACCGAACCGATGTGGGTCGGCAATGCCCTGATACCCCGGAACACTCCTCTTGTCGGAGTGGCGAGATTACAGGGCGAGAGACTGGAGGTTGCCATTACATCAATTGAGGCAAACGGCTCTGTGTATGAGGTGGACTTAACGGTCTATGATTCCGACGGTCTGGAGGGTATCAATATCCCTAATTCTATGGAGTCTGACGCACTGCACGAGATCGGTGCCAATATGGGCTCCACTATGGGCAGTTCTATAAATCTGACCACGAATACCGGTGCGCAGATTGCATCGGATGTCGGTCGAGGACTTATCAACGGTGTCAGTCAGTATCTCAACAAGAAACTGCGTACTGTGAAAGTCCACCTTAAAGCCGGGTATCGGGTGATGATTCACCAACCCGAAGATGTCTAATATAATTTACTAATAATGAAAATAAAGACTATTATACTATCCGCTATTGCCGTTCTCGGCATGGCAACCCCTGTCTTCGCTAAATCGAAGACAACTGTCAATAACACCGATAATAACGTGTCGCCTGACACTGAACAGGTAGCCGAACACGACATGAACGTGTACGGTGAAAACTACACCGACGGCGACAAGTTTGACGGTCTGACCCGCAAGGTCGGCTTCGACCGCATGATTCCGCCTCACGCTCTCGAAGTGTGCTACGAAAAGACTACGCACATCATATTTCCTGCTGAAATCGTGTACGTTGACCTCGGCAATGAGAACCTTGTGGCAGGTCTCGCAGACGGAGCAAAGAACGTACTTCGAGTTAAATCAGCGTTTAAGCGTTTCAAAACTGAAACAAATCTGTCGGTGATTACCGATGATGGCTCTTACTATGTTTTCAACGTCAAATTTGCGAAAGAGCCTCTGCTTCTGAGCATTGAGATGACTGACTTTCTCCATGACGGCGAGGCTGTCAACCGTCCGAACAACGCTCAGGAGATATACCTCGAAAAGTTGGGGAGTGAATCACCTATGCTTGTCAAGTTGATTATGAAGTCAATCTACAAGCAGAACAAGCGCGAGATCAAGCATATCGGCTCGAAGCGTTTCGGGGTGCAGTTCCTGTTGAAATCCATCTACACCAACAATGGACTTCTCTATTTCCACACCGAACTGAAAAACACATCTAATATTCCTTTCGATGTCGATTATGTCAGCTTCAAGATTGTGGATAAGAAGGTTATCAAGCGTACCGCAATGCAGGAGCAGGTACTTGAACCACTCCGCGCCCAGAACTATGTGACTGTAGTACACGGAAAATCCTCTGAAAGAACGGTCTTCGCTCTGGAGAAATTCACCATTCCCGACGATAAGCAGCTCGTTATTGAGATTGCCGAGAAAGAAGGCGGCCGCCATCAGTCTTTCTTGGTCGAGAACGAGGATATTGTGAGAGCCAACGTAATTGACGAATTAAGCATACAGTAACTATGAGAAAAGCGATAATGATAATCGCTGCCATGCTCACCCTCTTCGGAGGGCGGGCAATGGCCCAGCGATGCCTCCCCGGAATGTCAGCGGTAGAAATCAAGGCTGACATGACAGACGGCTTTTATACCGGCAACTCCCGCGACTGCGGCTATTCTCTCGGAGTGTTCTATTCAGTTTATAAGGGGAGTGCCAATATTTGGAGCTTCGGCGGCGAGTATCTCCAGACCTATAAGCCCTACGGCGCGAAAGGTCGTATCTCGGTCGCGCAGTTTACAGGCGAGGTCGGCTACAATCTCCATCTGTTGAGCGACTACTCACAGACTTTTCACCTATACGGTGGCGTGTCGGCACTCGGTGGCTACGAAACAGTGAATTGGGGAAAGTCGGTTTTATCCGACGGTTCGACGCTCCATAACGGCGACAACTTCATCTATGGCGGTGCGCTTACATTACAGGCTGATTTCTACCTTTCAGACAAAATCGCCCTGACTGCCAACATCAAGGAGCGTTTCACCTTCGGTAGCGATGTGCAGATATTCCATACACAATATGGTGTCGGTGTCAAATTCATAATCGAGTAATGGCTATGAGATACACTGAAAAAGACATCGGCAATATTCCTCTTACAGAATTTATGGCGGCTCTTGGCGAGAAGCCTGTCAAATCCTTCGAGGATATGAAACTTTACTATGCACCGCAACGCGACGACCCTGAGCCGATGTTGGTTGTCAATACCTCCACCAACAAATGGTATGACTATTCCACAGACCAAAGCGGAGACATCATCGACCTTGCCGCCTTGAAAATGAATCCGACGCTCTATATGGACCCGCGTGACTTCATATTGAAATATATGAATGAGTATGAGCAAGGCAAGGAACTTTCGATAATGGCGCGTTGCCCGCAGCCTCCGACGGTTGTAGGCATTGATATAAAGAAGATGAAGCTCATAGACTTTATGAAAGCTCTCGGTCAGGAACACCCGGTTGCTGCCGATGGCAATCTGAGGATTTACAATGCTCCATACGATGCCAATCTCGGTCCGACAATGGTAATCAACACCGAAACAAATCTCTGGCGAGACACAAAGACCGGTGCATACGGCAGTATCTATGACCTCGCTTATGAACTGACAGGCTCGTGCAATATGTCGGAACTGAACCGATATATAGCCTCAGAAATGGCGGTTTTGGAAAAGTCCAAAGATAAGGAACAGAATACAGAACCGTCCAAGCAGGAACCTGACAAACCCCAACGGAAGATTCGCCTATGAACATCGACGACATTAGGAAAATCTCGCTTGTCGAGTTTCTCAATCAGTTGGGATATCAGCCTACCGGACGCGACAGCAAAGGTCTGTGGTTTTACGCCCCGTATCGCAGTGAGAGAAAACCGTCGTTCCATGTCAATCCTAACCGTCAGGTTTGGTTTGACTTCGGAACGGGCGCGGGTGGCGACATCTTCTCGCTTGCCGGAGAAATGTCCGGTGAAACGGACTTTTTAAGGCAAGCCGATTACATCGCGGAGAAGATGCGCCTCCCGGTCGCTAAACCTTATAAGCCAACGCCGTTTGTCGAAGAACCGACCTTTGAAAATGTCGAAGTGTCGCGTCTGGAGTCTCACGTGTTGCTGCGCTATCTCGCCGACAGAGGCATACCTAAGGAGATAGCCCAACGATACTGTGTACAGGTTGATTATGAACTGCATGGAAAGCGATATTACGCAGTAGGTTTCCGCAATAATGCCAATGGCTATGAGCTGCGCAATCCTTTCTTCAAAGGCTCGTATCCGCCTAAGCACATCACTATAATTGCCAACGGAAATGCCCGGTGCAACGTGTTTGAAGGCTTCATCGACTTCCTTTCAGCGGAATGCCTCGGCTATAATGATGGTTTCGACACTGTTGTGCTCAACTCTGTTTCCAATCTCCAGAAAGCGATACCTGCCCTCGGCGATTACACTGTAATCCAGTGCTATCTTGACAATGACACCGCCGGTCGCGCAGCACTCGCCAGACTCCAAAGGGAGTTCGGTAATAAAGTCACGGACAAGTCAGCACTCTATCCCAACCACAAGGATCTGAACGACTACCTTATGTCGCTCTATCCGAAAAAATCGAATAAAGTAAAACTCTGAATAATATGAATATGATTTTTGATAAAATAGGTGCTATCCGCATCACTCCCGCCCGCTTCTTCGGCTTCTGGGCAACCCTCTTCACTCTCGTCATCGCTCTCACTTCATGCTCCGACGACCTCGACGTGCAGCAGTCCTATCCCTTTACGGTGGAAGTCATGCCATACGGCGACAAAATCACCAAGGGCGAGACTGTCGAGCTGCGCTTCGAGATAAAGCCCGAAGGCAACTACACCAACACCCTCTATACCATCCGCTACTTCCAGTATGACGGCGAAGGCTCGCTCAAACTCGTTGATGGACCTGTGCTGGTCAACAACGACCGTCTTCTGCTCGAAAGCAAGACCTTCCGACTGAATTACACCGCAAAATCAGACCAGCAACATCGCTTTTTAGTGGTGGTCGAGGACAATTTCAATTCGACACCGTGGGAACAGACATTTGAGTTCAACGGTAACGACAGTGGCGACGATGACGGAGGCAAGACCCCGGAACAATCGTCCCTGTCAATCCCGGAACAATAACACCGATTGCCCGATGAAAAAATTACTGATGTTCTTTATGGCTTTGCTGACCCTCGCGGCGGCAACGCCGGCAGCCAACGCAAAGCGGTCGATTATGGAGCTTCCGCTATTTGAGCGAGCAGTACTGATTATAAAGAAGTTTGAAACACTTCATAAGCCTAAACACTGGCCGACGATATGCTATGGTCATGTCGTTCAGCGGGGAGAACATTTCACACGCCGCCAGTACAGTGAACGGGAGGCTGATGCTCTTCTTCGCCGTGACTATGCCAAGTTTTGCGAGTTGTATAAAGAATATGGGCGTGACAAGTATATTCTTGCGGCTCTCGCTTATAACATTGGCCCCGGAGCCGTCAATAAAAGCAGCGTTCTGAAAAAGTTGAAACGCGGCGACCGCAACATCTTCAAGTCCTATACCTCCCACTGCCATTACAAAGGCAAGTGGCACTCCGGCCTTCACAAAAGGCGGCTTACGGAGCTTGCAATTCTTTACACACCATAAAATATGCCGCGATGCTATTCATTGAAACAAAATAGCATCGCGGCATTTGTATAGTTTATCAATCCCAGTCATTTAATGATTCGATATATTTATCGACATCAAGTATATGAACATACCTTTTACGATTTTCCAAACAAGTGGAACAATTACAGATTTCGGATTGAATATGGATTCCCTCAGTTGCAGGATTATCCTTTTCAATTTCTTCTTCCATTATTTTGCAATTTCTTCCTTGAAAGAATTGGCAGGCTTAAATGCCGGAATGTTATGAGCCGGAATAATCAGGGTGGTGTTCTTGCTGATGTTACGCGCGGTCTTCTCTGCTCTCTGCTTGACGATAAAGCTACCAAAGCCTCTGAGATATACGTTTTCACCATGTGCGAGACTGTCCTTCACAACGGTCATGAACTGTTCGATAACGGTAACAACTGCGACTTGTCGATGCCGGTTGTCTTTGCGATTTCACTCGCTATTTCTGCCTTAGTCATTTTGTACTGCTTTGAATTTGATACGTTTTTACATTGCAAAATTACTAAAAAACGCTGAATTTCGGAACGAATTACCTGCACAACGCCGCCTTTTGGCGGCCGAAATTTTTGGCAAAATGAAGGTGACGGAGGTCTTATACTCCGCCACCTTCATCGCTGATATGGCACTGTCTATGCTCTTTTTCTCTCTGCTATCATCTTCTTGTTGGCGTTGATGATACCAGCTATCTGCTGGGTGTACTCACATATTTCATTGGCGAAGGCTCGGCATTGGATTATGTGGTAGTCGTCAAGCGAAATTTCGATGGTGGCTATCTGCTTGTTTCCGATGTAGGCGGTAAGTGTCAATGTATCCTCTTTAAGGTAATATTTGGCAGTACCGCAACAGATAGATTGTTTATCTCCGATTTTATAGTAATCATCGATGGTGTCGATTGAGTGGATTTCAATCTCTCCGTCAGTCATTTCCATTCCGAAGTAGCGGGATTTGAGTTCCTCGAACTTGGCTTTGTCTTGATGGCTTGCTGACGTTCTTTCTCTCTCTGCTCCTTGATGCGCTGGCGATTGACCTTAGCCACATATTCATCGTGGGCTACTTTGAGGTTTTGGGTGCTATCAGCGAGGGAGAATTGAGGTCTCTGCCCATACGCTCCAACATCTTGATATAGTCAAACCACATCTGCGGGTCTTTAACCTTGTAGCCGTTGCGCTTGGCTATCTTAATGGTGTTCCAATACTTGTCAATGTCTGACTTATAGGCTGGTCTTGCACAAAGGTATCGTAACAATCCTATCTCGTTGGCTTTCATCAGTGTCTCGGCTTTTGGGTTGGTCAGCAACTCTTGGAACATAGTCACGGGGTGGATATGGTGGACAGAGTTCTTGAACCCGTTGCGCTTGATGGTGTCAGTGACCTTGATGTGAGGATATACCCATTGGTCTGAAACGTACATATAAGCCTCCCCGTCATTTCTGATTTCAAGTGGTGCGCCGAATGCAAAGGTATCAACATAGCAACCGAGAGTACGAGGATAGCGACAACGGTCTTATTGCCTTTGGGGTCAATGAAATACTGACCGATTTTCAAGATAGGCAGGTTTCACCTTCATACCCTTGCGCATTTCAACCATCATCAGGAACATTCTGATTACTGATAGTCTTCGATGGTGGTGATTACGTTGAAATAGGACTTTTCGCGGATAACACGCTCTTTTGTATCCTTGATTTCAATCTGAGTGCCACATTCGGGGCATAGACACATTCCGTTGCGTGTCTCCAGCCACTCGTGACCGCATTTCATACAGGTGCACATTCCGTTCTTCAACCTATAACCATAGTGATTGATGGTAGAGTTGAGTGCCCAATTCATTTGGGGAGTGGTGAGCGGGCGAAGTCGCCCACTCAGTTCCACTATATGCTGTTGTTTCTTATTGCGAGGTTTCATATCCTTGAAGTTTTAGAAGTCGAAAAGATTGGGTTGAACATTGATTTCTGCTCCGGCTTTGGGAGCGGTGGCGGTCGGCTTGGGTTGAGTCTTCGGAGCTGACTGCCGTCTGATTTCTCGGAGTTGCTCCTCCTTGTATTGCTCCATAGCCTGCTCTTTGAGTTCCTCCTTATCCTCATCGGAAAGTTCCGGCTTGGATACCACGATGTTGCAGTTGACTTTTTCCGCCTTCCTCAATCTCATTCTCGTCGAAGTAGTGAACCAATATGTTCATCACGGTAGCGTCATCGACACAGCACAGACCGCTCTTCTGAATTTGTCCGCACAGATAGTTTACTGCGCCTTCCATACTCTTGGACGGGTTAGCCATCTTGATGGCGAATGTGGGTTCTGCGATGCAACGCTCTTGGAGCATCAGCTGCATAGCTGCGATTGCAGCGTTGTTGGATTTCATAGTAGCCATATCAGTGTTATATTAAAGGGTGAATAACCAAAAGATTATCATTATTGCGGTTATAATGGATATTACCCAGCCCGCACCTCGGATTACAGGTTTGACCATCGCCCACACCAGAGTTCCGATTATTACTCCGATGATGATAGCCACCACCTTTGCAACCTTTTTTATTTGGTTGAACCTGAGGCTTTGAGCTTCGCTTTGACCTTTTATGTGGCTGTTTGTTTTCATCGTTGCGACTTTTTTTTATTTGTATATCACCATCGGTTTTCGCTTGCTTGACACCTCAAAGGCGTGTGGTGAACAAAGGGGATGTTCGCCCTTTGACGGAAAAATACGAGTGCAAAATGAAGTATTCGCCGGAGCTTACGGAGGCAAATACCATTTTGTGTCTGGAGATTTTTCAGTCAAAAGGAAAAAGAATATCCCCGGCACCACACGTTAACTATTGGCAAGCAAGTTAAAATCGCTGTTGATTAGACAATAACAGGAGCCACGACTCCGGAACGGTGAAAACATACGGCTACATAATCGCTCTGAAATTTTCGTAATATTGAAATGTCTGTAAATAGAATTGTCCAGTCCCGGAAAGACGAGTCTGTGATATGCCCCCGACGAAGGAAGGAGGCACATCACTGTCTCGGCCCGTGGACTGCTGCTAACGGAGAGTGGCGCAACGACTCAAATAACGAATGATGGAGGCGGCGTAAGAACACGGAGTGGCAAATAGACTTGGCATGTACAGCGAAGCAACATGCTCAGGCTATCAGACACTCGGTGTTTAGCCGACTCTTCAATTCTGGCAATGCGGTCAGCGGTAGTGCCGGACTCGCTCCAAACGCCACTGACGGCATTGCCTCACCCCGGCAATGCCTCGCTTGCGACTGCCAAAGTCAAGCCGTCGCGCCTCTCGCAGTTTCCGGGTGATTTTGTAAGGTATAACAAATACAACTGCGAATTATCCCATTTTTGTTTGGTATGATTAACAAAATTCGTTACCTTTGCAGGTATGAAGATTATAGCAAGGCAACAGTATATTGAGCATATTCAGAAATTTATCGGCAAGGGGATGATAATCGCCCTTACCGGGCAGCGTCGTGTTGGCAAGAGTTATATAATCCGTCAACTCGTCACGGAGATTGAAGCCGGTAATCCGGATGCCAACATCATATATATCAATAAGGAAAAAACAAAGTATGCCGACATTAGAAATGCAGAAGATCTCTCGCGATACCTTGACGGCAAACTGAAAGAAGGTGCAGATAACTATCTGCTCATTGACGAGGTGCAGGATATAAATGGCTTTGAAAATGTACTCCGTAGCCTGAATGCCGACGAGGAGTGCCAGATTGTCGTGACCGGAAGTA
>PDYJ01003315.1_pt1 | contig 16756 bp, 22 predicted proteins | sample 1430841 | NCBI WGS metagenome assembly PDYJ01 (sample SAMN07237672, study PRJNA390542) | Gut metagenome, whole genome shotgun sequencing project. | isolation source: fecal pellets | host: Mus musculus | place: USA: New York, NY | collected 2016-10 | reverse complement strand
GGTGTCCGGGACCGCGATTTCTTCATCTTCCGATTGGTCAAACTCTACGCCTAAAAATTTAACTTCTAATTGCCCAATTTAACATATGCACCGTGCTTTCGGCTTGAGCCAGATTTTGCTCAACATTTCCCAACTTTTTTTATTTCGCGGGATTTTTCGATGAGAATATCGTCATCGGATTGTCTGCCAATCTATCATTATAACCTATCACTTGCGAAATTGTTCACGGCAAATAATTGATATATTGGTAGTTGTCCGTATTTTGTCAGGCTTTTGTCCGATATTGAATCAGACCTTACGACAAGATTATCAGATACGATAGAATCTCAAAACGGGTAAATGTTAAAATTCAAATGTCCGATAATTTTTTTCGTTGAGACACCCTTTTTGACCATGATAACGGTACAACTCCATTATCAGAATCCCGCCTCTGAATTTCGATGCGGCATCTTTGGCAACACCATCATCATATGACTGCACCAAAACAGTATTCAGAGACTGTCAGTATCAGGCATCACGCATCTGATTGACCTGCGTCTGATATTTGCAACATCGGCAATATACAGATAGTTTGCAGCAAATCAGACACTTCCCCAACATGCCCCAATCTTTCCCCAACATGTCCCAACAAATTTTTCATATCTGAACATCGGGTGCAATCGGGTGTTGGCTGATTCATCCTGAATCCGGACTCTCTCGGGACAATCTGCTTGGCGAGACCTCCGTCTCAGCGACCATCCACCAGTCAAACACCCGTTCCGCCGGAATTGCTCACGCCCATTTCGCCAAGTAATCAACATGAAACAACTTTAATACAAAGTTGAACAACAAAAGCCCGACCGCCACGTCACATCGACGCAGCAGCTGAGGCAAATACATTCCCGCAGGTTAAGATATATCGTACTTATCGAAAGTAATACGAAATCCAATTAAACGACAGCAGCTACAAAAATAAAGAAATATAGCAGTGCTTCAAATACGTTGTCTGCTAAGCCATCGAACCAGCCTGTAATGAGATATAGAAACCAACCAATAAAAAAAGAAATTGCTAATGCAAAAAAGGATTATTGTAATCCACCGATTAATTTTCTTCTCCGTTGATTCTTGTGCTTCTTGATAGGCACGATAAAAAAGATTGCCTAATCCACCGCAGCATACATATCCTATAAACAACAACCACGCCATGTGATTTTTTCAGTATTATTGCAACTGTACTAAGAAATGTTAAAGAATTTAAATTTCGGTTTATCTATTTCGCGCCATCATCATCCAACACAATTGTGATAGTGACTTTTGTAGTGACTTTGCGAAATAGTGACTAAATGGAAAATCGCTAACAACCTATGATTAAGATTGTTAGTGATTTTGGGAGTGGTGCCACCAGGCACAACGCGGTTACTGCTCGTCAGTAGTTTAATACCCTATTGTGCCGACATTGTGCCGACTTTGAGGGTTTATTTTGCTTTACGGTCGCTCATTAGTATTTCGATTGTCCGCTCTTTTTCCTTCAGTAGTTCCTTCAGGTGAGCCACCTCGCGGCGGAGTGCGACGGATTCGTCGGCGGCGAATCCGTCGAAGAAGATACCAGCCGACACGCCTAATTCTTTGGCGATTAGCTCTATTGTTGTCGAGTTGGTCGAACCGCGTCGGATTGCGCTCTGTATGGAGCTTTCATCGCGGCCTATTCGTTGCGACAGCTCTCGAATAGTCATTTTCTTGCGCTCACACAAATCTCTGATTAAAAGAAGATTAGCCATCGGATTTAATATTTTACAATTTTAACAGGGATTATTTACCTGACTAATGGGATTTATTACTACATTTGCAGAGTAAAATTAACAAAAATATTTCAGTTCTACAAATGAAGAATCAAATTAAAGACCTTACGGACTCTAATATTTTGCGCGGTTGGCTGGATTCTCTCCCCCGCGCAGACTACAACAAGCATAAAGCCGGTTTGGTTGTCGCTTGTGCCGAAAGCAGAAGCAAAATACTGAACTGGATATACGGGCGTTGCAAAGTGCCAAACTCGGCAAAGAAACTAATAAACGCCTATACCCTTCAGGTTTCAGGTAAGGAAATATTCACGATAGCCAAGCCGGAGGAATTGACCGAAGGCGTAAGCGGCCACGCCTCCGGCACGGCTATTTAATAACCATATAACCCCGCTCGAAATATGAAAAAAATTATCACCTTCGGACAGCACTCCGCAGAACTCCATGCCGGCGAACATCGTGCCGCTCTCGTAATATCCGAAAAGTGCTTACCGGTTGGCCTCGCCGACGTGCTTAATGAAGCCGGCGACATACACGTCCACAACGTCCAGAAGAATGACGACGGTTTCGGTTGTATCGGTATCACCCACGACCTCTCCGTTTCCGACCTTATAGCCGAGGTTTGTGACGCTATTACTCGCGTGTACGACACTGATACGACCGTTTCAAATGCGCGACCCTAAAACGCTGTATGATTTACGCTATTATGCCCGTCGACGTGGCTACCGTTTCAGTAAAACGGAGCGAGTAGTCACAACGCCGGAGGCGAATCGTTCCGCCCGCGTGGAGGAACGGCTGAAGGCTTTCGGTTATGGGATTCAACTAAATTTATTCAGCGATGAAAAATAATACCGTGTGCGTCCTTCCCCCTCTTTCGGTTTATTCGTCACTTTGCAAGACCGTTACCCTCAATCTCGAAAAATGGGGGGGGTAGAAATCGCCCTAAATTTTTGTAATTATGTAACTTGTCACATGATATGGTAACACCTGAACAGTTATACGCCGCAACAGACGACGGCCTCCGTATCATTGCGCTGCATTACCCCGACGCTCCCGAAGCTGCAAGGACTAACAGGTCGTTCAAGGCAAGACCCGACGAGCGCACTCCGAGCGCAAGGGTCAAACTAATGAAAGCCAAGGATGGGGCGCAAGTCTGGAAAATGACAGATTTCGGCGACGAAGGCAGAGCCGAAAGCCCTATTTCCATACACATGAAGCAAACCGGGTTAACCTTCCGTGAAGCTATCCTCGACCTTTCGGCTATCTTTAATATTACCGATGAAATAAATCGTTCCGTCAACCGGCCGGACGTTCGCCGTCAACCGGCCACAGTGGAACAAACGGAGGGTTCATGGGATAAGGATATTAACCAAGAGTTTACGGCAAAGGAGTGCGAGATTATGGGGCCGCGTGTCACTCCTGACACACTGAAGGCTCTCCACTGGTACCGGGCTAACCATGTCGTTACAGTCAGGAACCGCGAGGCTGTTTATAAATACTCAAACGAGAACTACCCGATTTTTATCCGCGAATGTTGGTTTACTGATTCAAAGGGTAATCGTGATTGCTTTTATAAGATTTACGAGCCTCTGAACCCGGAGAAACAGTGGCGTTTCCAATACCAGCCAGCCGGGAAGAAACCACAAAGCTACATTAATGGTTTGTTTGAGCTTGCCGCAGCATGGAGAGCGTACAACGATACCGAGGAAGCAAAGTGGACCGCCGACCCTGCAAACGAGCACAAGCCCTACCGAGAACAAAAATTACCCGAAGCGATCATTTGCTCCGGCGAACGCGACGCGGTTTGTGTCCGCTCTCTCGGTTACTACCCTTTGTGGTTCAATTCCGAAACTTATCAAGTAAGCCAAGAGGAGTGGAACCAGATAACGAAATATGTCGAAACTGTCTATAATATACCTGACATCGACGCAACCGGTCGCCTGAAAGGTACGGAACTCGCTTTACGCTTTATCGACATACACACCATTTGGCTACCCGAAAAACTGTCCTCATACCGCGACAACCGAGGGAAACCCCGTAAGGATTTCCGAGATTGGATGGAGATATGGAGCAGCAAGGGCGATTTTCGCGGCCTTCTGAACCTCGCTACACCCGCAAGGTTCTGGGTTGAATCATGGAACGAGAAAACCAAGAAGAAAAAATATTCGATAGACATTTCATGTCTGCACGAATTTTTAATGTTGAACGGATTCTACACCCTTCGCGACAAACACGCACCGGGTACGCAGTTCGTGAGGATTCAAGGCAATATCGTGAAGCTCGTTACGCCCAAGGAGATACGCGAATTTGTTCTAAACTGGGCAATAGACAGCAAACAAGAGCGCGAACTGCGCAACCAGATATTGCAAGATTCCAAGTTGTCGGCTCAATACCTCGAAGCCCTTCGAGAAATTGACCCGGATTTCACCAACTACACCGAGCGTTCACAGTTCTTTTATTTCCCGAAATTTACCGTCGAGGTTACAGGGCGCGAGATTATCAAGCACGACAACCGCGCCGCCTCTGCCGGTCGTTATGTCTGGGAGGAGAATGTTATCAACCATAACATTAAATTCCTTCCTGATATGTTCACGATTACCCACCCGAAGGGCAATACGAAAGCGAAGATTTCGACATCGAGGTGGCCGAAAATCAAACCTCGAATTATTTCAAATACCTGATTAACTCCTCCCGTATTTATTGGCGCAAGGAGTTGGAGGAGCAAGTTAACGCTATGTCGCCGGAAGAAGGGGCGGCGTATCTCGCAGCTCATAAGTTTGACATCGCCGGCCCGGCGTTGACCGCCGCAGAGATTCAGGAGCAAAAACAGTGTCTTATCAACAAGATTTTTACAATCGGGTTTATGATGCACCGTTACAAGTCAGAGTCGAGAGCGTGGGCCCCGTTCGTCATGGATAACGTAGTGGGCGAGAACGACCAGTGTAACGGACGTTCCGGCAAATCCTTCATGTTCCGCGCCCTCTCGAATTTCACGCGCTGGCTGAAGCTGTCTGGGCGTAACCCTAAATTACTGGAGAATCAATTTGCTTTCGAGCAAGTAAGCAAACATCTCGGAATCGTTGTTGTTGACGATTGCGACGAATATTTACCGTTCAAACAGTTTTACGATAATATCACGTCGGACATCACGATTAACACAAAGAATGTTTCAGCCTACACACTGACGTTTCAAGACGCGCCGAAATTCGCCTTTACTACGAACTACGTCCCGAAGGAGTTCGACGGTTCAAGTGTTGGCCGTATGCTGTTCGTCGTATTCTCCGACTACTACCACCAAAGAACAGAAGATAACGACTATCTCGAAACCCGTCAGATTCGCACGGACTTTAACAAAGACCTGTTCGGCAGCGCATACACCGAAGCCGAGTGGGAGGCGGATATAAATTTTGTACTCCAGTGCGTGAAATTTTATCTTTCCGTCGCTCCGTTGCAAGTCAAAATCGAGCCGCAGATGGGTAATATCATATTCCGTAAGTATCTCCGGGATATGTCCGACAATTTCCGCGAGTGGGCCGAAGGTTATTTCTCTGTTGATGAAAACGGGTGCGGTGATAATCTTAACCGCGAAATCGTGAGGGAAGATGCTTTCGAGGCTTACAAACGATTCTCCGGCGTGTCTAAAATCACCATGCAGAAATTTACAAAATCGCTGAAGGGATTCTGCTTTACTTGTGATTATATCGACTGCCTCAATCCTGAAGAACTACACAATTCAGGTTCGCGAATAATGCGCCGTATCGAGGACCCGATAACACACAAGAAGGTACAGAAAGAAATGATTTATCTCCGCACCAAGAAAGAGGCCGAGCGTCTGAAGAATCCCCCGCCGCCCCCTCCAACCCAGCAGGAAATGCCCTTCTAAACCGTTACAGTTATGAAAATAAGAATATTCGAGGCGTTTGCCGGTTACGGCAGTCAGTCGATAGCCCTCCAGCGTCTGAAGGAGGATTATCCCGGATTCGATTACGAGGTGGCTGGATTCTCCGAAATAGACCGTTTCGCGGTCCTGGCATACTACGCAGCTCGTGACGCCCGTTTGCAAGGGCATAGTATCGACCGGCTAAATCTGGAGAAATACGAGCCGTCGCCGGAACTCCTCGCCAAATACCCAAACTTTGGAGATATTACCAAGATAGAATGGGCAGAGGTGCCGGATTTCGATTTATTTACCTATTCGTTCCCGTGCCAAGACATAAGCACAGCAGGGAAACAAAGAGGTTTTGATGAGGGCAGCGGTTCGCGTTCCTCATTACTTTGGGAGTGTGCGAGAGCTATCGAGGTGAAACGTCCTAAATTCCTACTTATGGAGAATGTCAAGGCGTTGACCTTCAAGAAGCACAAAGATAATTTCAAACGCTGGCGCGACACACTCGAAGCCCTCGGATATTCCAATTACTGGGCTATTCTCAACGCGAAGAATTTCGGCGTTCCGCAGAATCGTGAGCGTGTTTTTATGGTAAGTATCTGGGGGGGCAAAGTTACGAATTTCCGCAGCCTTCCGAAACCCTGACGCGGAGGTTAATCCACGTTCTCGAAGAAAATGTGGCTGATTCATGGTATCTAAACGAAAAGCAATTACACATGATTATCAACCACAACGAACGCAAACAGTCTGAAGGGTGCGGATTCTCTACGAGTTTCAAGACGGCCGACGGTATTTCTTGCGCCGTTACTACGCTTTGCGGCAGTCGTCCGACTGATACCTACCTCGCCGAGCCTGTCGCGTGTGCCTATCGAGGGAGAAACCCGGACAACCCCGGCGACCGCCGTTCCGGGATTCCAACCGTTCAAAGGCTGGAGTTAGGCGGTTCGGTGTCGAATTGTATAACAACAGTTGACAAGGATAGCCTTCTCGCAGAACCTAAAGTATTAGGCTACACGCGCGACAACAAAGGCGTGGTGGTAGCTCGCCACCTCAAAGACGTAGCCGGAACAGTATGCAGCTCAAACAGACGTTACACAGGTTCAACGGCTGAATTTATTGTTGAACCCACTGTTATACAGCTACCGCACGGTTTCGCCCGTGGGAACGTCCTCGATATTGCCCCGGCTGTCACCGCCTCGGCTTATACCGATAACAATTTGATTTGCGTCGGCTACCTCATACGTAAATTCACACCGCGCGAACTGTTCCGCCTCATGGACTTGCCGGACATCTATATCGACGCGATTCAAGCCGCCGGATTATCAACGACCCAACAACGCAAACTCGCCGGCAATTCTATCGTTGTCGAACTCCTTTACCGCATTTTCAAAAACCTATTTATCCAATGACAACCGATATACTTAAAGAGCGTCAGGCGTGGACGCTTGCGCAAAAAGTCGACCACGCTCTCGCTACTATCGACGTGTTTATTTCCCGTATGGGCGGTATTGACAAAGTGTATTGCTCATTTTCCGGCGGTAAGGATAGCACGGTTTTATTACACCTTTGCCGAGTTCTTTATCCTGACATTCTGGCGGTGTTTTGCTCTACCGGCAACGAATACCCCGAAATAATACAATTCGTCAGAGAACAAGCGAAGAAGGGCGCAAATATACAAGTCATAAGGCCGGAGATTACACCGCGCCAAGTCTGGGCGAAATACGGCTTTCCTCTTGTCGGAAAAGAAACCGCACAAAAGGTTCACAAAGTAAGATTCAACCCGAACACCGTAACCGCGTCTATCATTATGGGAACCGGCTTTTTCTGTCTGGCTAAGAAATGGCGATACCTATTAACAGAACCTTACGAAACATCATCGCAGTGTTGCGATATACTGAAGAAACGCCCGTTTCATAAGTTCGAGAAGATAACCGGACGTCGCCCAATTATTGGAGTAATGGCGGACGAAAGCGACCTACGAAAAGGCCAATATATCAAGGCTGGCGGTTGTAATGTGTTCGGAGAGAAAGCTGCTTCCCGACCGTTGTCAATATGGACGGAGGCAGACGTGTGGCAATATATCGAGGAGCAGCGGCTGGATATTGCCGAAATATACCACAAAGGCGCAGCGCGCACCGGCTGCATGGGTTGCGGATTCGGCGCACAGTTCGCAGACGACCGCCGGTTCTCTATTCTCCTCGATAATCACCCGAAGGCTTACGATATGGTAATGAACTACACGAACAACGGCGTAACCTTCCGCGAGGCTCTACGCAAAGCCCTCGCAGTAAATGGGCGATACTTGCCTGACGAGGAGCCGAAGAATCTATTTACCTCGCCGTCATGCTGATGAACGCGCACCACACGCATAAGGTATTTTATTTCGAGCCGGGAGCCGGGTCAACTCGTAACAAACGAGCGCCCGGCTCCTTCTTTTTACCTCCGGCCTCGTCCGGCTCCTTCCTTGCCTCCCCAATACCCCTCCCTATTTTATTATAAATCTTTGTTACCTTGTAACAGAATATTTGCAAAGAGTGTAACAAAGTAAAAATCAATAGAAAATAAAGAGGGAAGGCCGTAACAAAAGCGGTAACAAAGGCTATAACAAAAAAAATTTCGGTTTGTTACGGCTGTCAGTAGGGGGAAAGTGTGACAAAATGGCGAGGGCTGTCACAAATTGCGGTTTCGGTTTGTTTCGGTCTTACTTTGTTGACTTTCAAAAGGTTGGTAACGAATAACATTGTAACAAAAATTTCCGATGATTTTTGAACTTGTAGGGTAAATAAATCAACACCAACGGAATATATTACCCGCATGTCGTGAAATTATTGTATCTTTGCGCTGTAATAATCCAATCCTCCCCACATGATTACCGTTAAAATATCCGTTGAACAACACGTGGCCGAGTATATCCGAGGGAAATACTACGACCACGAAGCCGGAGCCGTCCGATTTCCGTCGGCTCTCGATATTTACATATTGATTTTCGACCTACTTAAGAAACGCCCACGGGTTGCCCGGTAGATTCCGGCAATCTTGAATTTGCCTTACCTGAACGGCGCGAGGGTAAAGACCCGGAATATTACAACTACCTATCCGAGAGAGCGCAGAAGGTTCTCGGTGATAAATTGCGTCTGATGATGTGGGCCGAGCTGCACGACTTTATGGACGAGAACAAACATATAAACGGGGTTCAGTTCAAAGATTCCGTTTTCCTGTTCATGTCGAAATATGGAATCGAGGGAATCACCGAGGATGCTCTGTTGAAAAACTACCAGAGGTGGCGCGATAAGTTGCGCCGTAAGAAAAAACGCGGATATAATCGAAAATAAGTTCATTTTATAGGGTATTATTTCCCCGACATCATGCTCCGTTTTGTCCTTTTTTTGCGGTATTTTTGTCGGAAAAGTGTCGGAAAATGCCGAGTGACTGATTTACAACATTTTACAACTCCAAAATATGACCCGTTCCACTGTTTCAAGTTGCCACAGCCTTTAAAATTATTCCGCTTTCGCGTGTATCGAGGTTCGCCCGGATAAAATCGCGTGTCGTTATGCTTATTCTCGGAAGTGAGGACGACGCGGTGGCGGTGCCGGGCAGCGTCAAGGTATCGACGACCTCCGATAACGGTATAATAAAGAAAAAAATCACCTTTGAGCGTTCCGATGTTTCGGACAGCACCGCCGACGCTCTCGAAGGTTACAAGGTTTCGCGGCTGATAGCTACCTACGTCGATGAATCCGGCAAACGGAGGGTGGCCGGTTCTCCTGATTGCCGCTCTCGCTTGATTACAGTATCGGCGACGGAGTTTTCTCCGTCACCCTTCAAGGCGAGGACACCGCGCCCGATGCTTTCCTTATGGATTAAAGTCCTTCCGCGCCCGCGCGATATGTAGTTATTTTGCTGCAAAAATAGCTACATGAATAAGCTACAACGATTTTTTCTCCGATAACTGGACTATCCAGCGGCACGACCTCGAAAACACCGTGTCGCTCCTTTTGCCGTGCATACTCAACGGCAATATAGAAGCAGCAGTGGCGCAGCTCTCAAAAGCGAAATGCACCGTCAAGGCTACCGCCGCGCCTTATATGCTAAATGGTACGAACTCGACGACATCACCCTCCCCGTTGATTCTATCGCAGTGATAACGCTGACCGGTACCCTCTATTCGTGGGAATCGGAATGGGTAATAAAGCAGATAGAGGCGGCGGAACTGAATCCGAATATTTGCGGCGTGGTGTTCGTTATCGACGGCCCCGGTGGTATGGTGTCGCACCTCGACATGGCAGCCGCAGCCGTAGAGAATTGCACCAAACCACCGCCACAGTAGTAACCGGCATCATGGCCTCCGCTCATTTCTGGTTAGGAACTGCAAGCGACCGCACTTTTATAGCCTCGCCACTTTGCGAGGTTGGTAGTGTGGGTATCGTCTGCACTCATACCAGTTTCAAAGAATTTTTCAGGCAGAACGGAATCGACTACCGCGAAATTTACCCGGACACCGCCGACCTTAAAAATAAGGAATACCGCGCCATTGTTGACAACAACGATGAAACCCTCATAAAGCAGAAGGCCGAAAAGATTCACAAGGTATTTGCCGAAACCGTGGCGCGTAACCTCGGAATCACCTACGACCCTGAACTCCCTCTTTTCCGTGGCGAAATGTTCGCCGCCGACGAAGCAGTCGCCGCCGGATATATCGACCAGTTCGGAGGATTGAAAGACGCGTTACATGGGTACTTGCACAGGCAACGAGCCGGAAGGCAGACAATTATACAAATAATTTTAACAACCAAACAGTTACAAACATGAATTTTGCGAATTTAATCCCCGCGATTCTCGGTATTCTCGGCTTACCTCCTTCAGTAGGTGGACGGCAAGGAGTGCCTTCGGACGAGGAACGCGCAGCGTTGAAGGCTACGGTTTTACCGACCGTTTCCTCGACGACTTTAACGCCTACCTTCAGAATCCACCCACAGCCGCAACCGGCTCAAACTCCCAATCAGCAGATGGCAGCCGTCGCGCTGTTCTCGGTCAGACTACCGAGCAGCTTCAGGCTAAAACCGCAGAACTCGACGCGCTCAAACAGAGCGTCGCCACCGACAAAGCAGCCCACACCGCAGCCATTCAAGCGAAGGAGGCGAAATCGCCGCTCTGAACGCCAAGATTCAGACACTTTCAGCTCTCCCCGAAACCGCCCCGGCAAGGGTGCCGGTTCAGCACCGCCACCGCTCCGGCCTTCAATCTCGCGATGAACAGCAGCTCGGCGGCCTCTCCGGCTCCTTCTTCAGCCTCGAACGCCCCTACAACCAGCGCGCCGCGCCGCCCTTCTCGCCAACGAAGCAAGATGCTGGCCGTCGCCGCTCCCTCGTCGGTCGATTACAAGGGCCTTCAGGACGACCTCGGAGCGTTTCTAACCGCACAAGCTGGAGCGAACGCCTTCAGTCGTTCCTCGTCGAACTCCCGACAAATTACCAAGCTGTTCCCCACCGAAGCCGGACACCAGGACCTCGAAACTCGTTAATCTGTTCCTCGTGAGTTCTCACAAGCCGACACCTCCCGATAAGAGCGAGTTCGACAAGGTTACAAAAGGCACTTACGAGTTCGGACACGAAACGCTCCGTATGTACGGCGTTATGTTCGTCCACCAAGTTCCAGAGCCTGAAGCAGCTCGAAAAGAGTTGGATTGGCTACCTCAATCGCGAAGGCTCGAACCCGTAAACTTTCGTTTATCGAGTACCTCCTCGTTGAAACGCGAAGGCCCTCCACAACGAACGCGAACTCCGCTATTGTCAACGGTGTGCGCAAAGAACCCGACCCGACAAGCCGGCCGAGCTATGGACGCGGCCGACGGCCTCTACGAATTTTTACGCAAGCGCGTGGACGGTCATGTCGATTTCACTCCCAACGGCGGCACAACCGGCAAAACTGTTTACCAGATTAAGCCTTTTGCGCTCCCCCGTATCACCCCCGGCAATATCGGCGAAGTGTTCTACCAAGGTACGAGCATGATTCCCTCCGTGTTCCCGACACGGCAAAATCGTGCTTTATATCCCCTCGTTCATGCTCCGTGGTATCACAAGTACAACGAAACCCACTACGGCCAGAATCAGGACTACAAAGCCGGTATCAACTACGTTAAGGAGTTCCCCGGCGTAAAAATCGAAACGATTCCCAACGCCACACCACCATCGTATCTTCTGGACTATCGACGGCAATATTCAGACCTTCTGCCAGATTTCCGGCGAAATGCTCCGTTTCCACCTCGAACAGCAGACTGGACCGTTAAGGTGTGGAGCAACTGGAAAGAATCAATTCAGGCCACTGCCGTAGGTTACAAGTACATCAACCGCGCCGACATGGACGGTTCTCGTCAGCTCATCTGGTGCAACGACTACGACCTCCCGAAACCTACTACGTCGAAGGCGACAAGGATAAAAATCCCGACGCGCTCCGCCACTCGTCTATCGTCACCGTCGCAAACTCGACCGCTTTCGAGATTACCGACATCACCAACGCCGAGGTCGGCAAGGTTATCGCCCTCAAATGTGGCGCGGACGGTGAAAACGGCGTGACAATCAAGAAGGCCGGTAAATTCGAGCTGCTGACCGAGGCATGGACACCGAAGAAAGGCGACGTTCTCCGCGTGATGAAACGCGCCGACGGCAAGTTCATCGAGGTAAGCCGCGCAACTGCCGCCGCTGATTCCTACCAGTTCCCCACCGACGCAACAACCCCAGCGTTCAGGGCGCGACCGTGTTCATCACAGCGGCCAACACCAAGGCGACCGCAATCACCGACCTGACCGACGCAGTAGCCGGAGTGGTTTACACAATCCACGGAGCCGGAGCCGCCAACGCCTCGACCATTGCCAACGGTGGAAACTTTGTTCTCACCGCAGCCATGACTCTGAATGCCGGCGCGTTTATCCAGCTCGTTAAGGCAGCCGACGGCAAGTTCTACGAGGTGGCCCGCGGCTGATAACCGCACACCGACAAACACGGAGGGCGACTGCATCCGCTCTTGCCCTCCGTTTTATTCTCTAACTGTTATTATTTCAAGGATATGACATATATTAAAAAATCCGTACCACGCGCCGAGGGCAATCCCGCACAGGTATTCAGCCGCGCGACCAGCTGACCCTTATCGACATCGACGACATCGCTTTCATGCCGTCAGCCGACGACAAAGGGGTGGTTATCGCCGATAACATCGTAATGAAGCCCGGCCGTTACGGTTATAACATCTACATGACACAGGGAACAATCGAGGTAACGAGCGCAGCCGAAGGCGATACCGACAAAATCGGTTTCACCCCCTCGATTAAGTTCGAGCACCCCGGCAACGAACAGGAGGTGCGCGAGTTCAAGGCCAACAGCATTAACCGCAAGTTCATTGTGGTGATACGCTATTGTTCAGGCAAGCCCGCCGACCTTATCGGTACAATCTGCAACCCGTGCAAGCTCACCCCCTCTTACACCGGCAACAACGAGAGCAACACCAACGAAATGACCTTCACCCAGATTTCAAAGGGTAGCGACATCTTTATTTATAAAGGTACTGTGACCCTCGAAGAGCCTGTTTCAGTCGTTGAAACAGGGGTACAGGTCGTGCCGTTCATTTCCGAAGGCCAGTACCAGCTCACCGCCGGTGCCGCCGTTATCGACGAAATCGAGGGGGCGCACACGACGCAGTTATTACCCTCCTCGGTGCGGCCGGAGGTTCATCGCCTACCGTTTCCGGCACCGGCGGTAAAATCCTCCTCCGTGGCGGCAAGGTGTTCACCGCCTCCGAAGGCTCACAGCTAACCCTCCGCGCTTTCGACAGCGGCGACGGCGGTATTGTGTGGATTGAACAAAGCCGTTACGTCGCAGCCTGACAAATATCACCTACCTGACACCCACGCCCCGAAGGAATTACCGAGCCGTCCTTCCTGATTTGGTAATTTGCTTACTTTGTAGCCTTGCCTATAGCCTTATGACTACCGAGCAGAAAAAGGAAATTACCGCCTACCTTTGCGGCCCTCGCGACTATGCCGAAGGCGTGGCACTTTACCAGCGTTACGGCGTAAATTTGCGCCTGAAGCGTCAATTTGCGGTCGAAGATACCGCCGTTATCCGTGAAATTCTTTTCGATGAACTCCGTAAACTTGCCGGACTGTCGGAAATCGAGTTTAATCACCTTCCACGTCAAGCCGTCAAGAAAACGGCGCAGCTCAACGACGTACAAGCGAAATGCGTAATTCTCGACGACGAGAAAAACGACGAATCGGCGTTAATGGAACTCGCCGATTCTTTCGGTGTTACCGTTGACGAACTTGTTAGCCCTGATTTTCAGGAACGAGTGTTGGCAATGGACGAAAACGCCGACCGTATAGACGAACTTACCGACGAACTGGAGGCCGCACGTTCCAAGTATGCCGAAGCCCCGAACCGGTTCGGAAAATGATACGTTTCCCGCGAAAAATATCCCTTCCTCAATTCTACCGACTGCCCCGACGTACTGAAGATACTCGTGGCCGATATGTTCACCGCATACGGTAACTACAAGGCTGCACACGCCCGCCTTCAGGTACTCGGCGACGCAGATTCAGCCACCGCCGCCGCTGATTGCGAAACAGTAGTTACCGAGTATCTGAAAAACCGTGAAATCTGGGACGAACTCGAATATTACCGCGAAAACGGCGTGATTCTCGGCAAAGCTGCAAAGTTCCGCGAAATGGAAGCCGCCGAGGACTTGACAAAAATCTCCGATGTTGACCTTATGGGCCAACTCCGGAGCGCAGGGGTTCAGGAATCCAAGGCGAAAAAGGCGGTCGAGGAAGCCAAAGGCAAAAAAGCAACCTAACGAAAAGGCCGAAGCCGCTTTTGTGAAATGGTCTAACCGTAAAAAGGTACTGAAGGCGGAAATCGACCGCCGAAAAAAAAAGTAATTGAGGCTATCGAGAGCGCGGAACGGTCGAGGAGTATTTTACAAAATACCTCTCCCGTTCCGGCTGTCACCCGTGCGACCGCTCCGAGGCCGGGCATCAACTCTCTATCGTTAACAAGAAAATCGACGCGCTGAATGTATCGTTATTCCTCTTACAATCTTTCAACGACTGACCTCCGCGAGTTTCCCGGCGGTACGTTGTTCAACGGCGACTGCCTCGACGTTATAAAGACGCTCCCGGCGGCCTCTGTTGACTGTATTATTACCGACCCTCCTTATTTTTAGGTATGACCCACAACGGGCAAAAGGGTAATTTCCGCGACTTGTCGATTTGCCGACCATTTTACCGTGATTTATTCCACGAGTACCGCCGAGTTGCCAAGCCGAAGCCTGTATTTACTTTTTCTGTGACTGGCGCGGATATGCTTTTTATTACCCTCTGTTCGATGAAATCCTGAAGGCCCATAATATGCTCGTTTGGGATAAATTGAGCGGTCCTGGCAATCATTACGCATTTATCCACGAACTTGTGTTGTTTCATGCTGGCAAGGGCGCGAATATCGGCGGAACAAACATAATTTCCGACATAAAAGTTTCACCTCCGGGGCAAAACAACCGACGGCGCGAAGGTTCACCCCACGCAAAAGCCGGTAGCCCTGATTCAAAAGTTTATCGAGGACGCGACCGAGCCGGGCGCGGTGATTCTCGACACTTTCGGCGGTTCTGGCTCTACCGCCGTGGCTGCTGTACGCTCCGGCCGTCGCTTTATCCTCATGGAGCAAGACGAAGGATATTACCACACGCTTGCAAACGCCTCGAAGATGAATACCGAGAATAACAACAAACCTACATTACCGGCCTTTCCTCTGACGAAAGCGGAGGAGGACGAGGTTATGAAACTGGCAGCCGTGGGATTCATGCCCCACGAAATCGCCGTGTCTATGGAATGGACGCGAGAGCGACGCACCGCCTTCTGTATTCTTGCAAATGTGCCCGGCTCCGCAATCTCCGTACTGATTACCGCCGGACGTGCAACCGGACGCGCTCAACCCCAGATAAAACTGCAAGAAGCCGCAAAAGCCGGTAACATAGAGGCGATAAAGGCACTCCAGAACCTCCAACGAACGAACCGATTTAATGAACTCGTTAACAATATGGACGATGACGAATTTACTCCGTAAACCCTCCCGAATTGATTTTGAGGCGTTGGATTCCCACCAGATTGAACGGATTCTTAAAACCGGCGACCTCGAAAGCCTTACACCGGCCGAACGCGAATATTTCAACCTTATGGAACTTGTTCGTGGCCTACGGGCGCGAATGATGATGCCCGGAGGCAATCGCATAGTTACCAAGGCCGGAATTATCAAGGTTCTGAAATCTGATGTTTACGGGCTGTCAGACTGGATGGCGCGGCGTGTCTATTCCGACGCGCTGAATTTCTTTTATTCCGTCGATGATGTCACTCCCCGCGCATGGCGCAACCTCTACGCGAACGCCTCGATAATATGGCGAATTTGTCCGCGTCAATGGGTAAAATGAAAGAGGCCCGTAGCTTTATGGTTGAAGCTGCCAAATTGCGAGGCTGCTACGAGGACCAGGCCCCGAAATTCCGCAGGAACTCCTCGACGCTGCTCCAACGGTTATTTATACCGCCGACCCCGAAAGTATGGGCGCACCGAAGGCCGACCGCAAGGAACTGGAGGCGTTTATTGATTCAATACCGGATATTCCCGAAATATCGTTACGCCGTGTCAAGGAGGATGCCGGTATTACCAAACGTAACCTATTAAACCGCATGATTGAGGACGCTAAAGAGTTTGGCGATGAAGAATAAATTTAACGACCCTGATGTTCCGGTAAAATTCGGCTCTGACGCGCTGATTTTCTGCGACTGGATAGATACGACAAATTTCGTATCTATCGGCGGCCGTGGTGTGGCAAAGAGTACCGTTATTCTGGCGCGACGCTCTGAACGCTGTGTGCGCCTCATGCCGGGCGCACCCGTCGTCGCAAACACCTATTCTAACCTCGTCGATAACATCATGCCCGCCGTGCAAAACGGTTGGAAACTTAACGGGCTGATAGAAGGCGTTCACTATATCAAGGGTAAGAAGCCCCCGGAGGAGTGGCGGCGACGCTGCTCCGTTATTGTCGATGATTA
>PDYJ01000827.1_pt1 | contig 16889 bp, 13 predicted proteins | sample 1430841 | NCBI WGS metagenome assembly PDYJ01 (sample SAMN07237672, study PRJNA390542) | Gut metagenome, whole genome shotgun sequencing project. | isolation source: fecal pellets | host: Mus musculus | place: USA: New York, NY | collected 2016-10 | reverse complement strand
TAGAGCACCTCTCTCCGATTCAAAACTTAAAACCCGCAAAAATGTTATAACAGTGTCAACGTTCATGTTACACTGTTATATTTTTTTGCCTGAATGAATTCATCAAAGACCCGCATAGTAGTGCTCGGCGGAGGTTTTGCCGGGCTGAATTTTGTAAAACACATCGACAAAGACAAATTTGACATCACCCTTGTCGACCGCCACAACCATCACTCCTTCCCGCCGCTTTTCTATCAGGTGGCCTCGTCTGAAATTGACCCGTCGAGCATCAGCTTCCCTTTCAGACGCGAACTCGTCAAAAAAGCATCCGGAAGAGTGAAATTTCACATGGAAAGTGCCCGAAGCGTAGACGTCAGCCGGCATTGCGTTATCACTGACCACGGATCAATCCCATATGACAAGCTTGTCATTGCATTCGGCACCACAAACAACTTCTTCGGCAATGACGCCCTTAAAGACGAGGTCTACACACTGAAATCCAACGACCAGGCAATCCGCATACGCAATGAAATCCTCTACCGCTGCGAACGCGCTTCGATAGAACCTGACCGCGAAAAAACGCCGGCGCATGCTGACATTCGTTGTCATAGGAGGCGGGCCTGCCGGAGTAGAGATGGCTGGAGCCATCGGAGAACTCAAACGCTACATACTCCGACGCGACTACCCCGACATTCCGCTGGAAGACATGACCGTCAGCCTGTATGAAGGGCGCGACAAACTTCTGGCCTCCATGAGCGCCGAATCGTCAGAAACAGCACTCAAAGATCTGAAATCGTTACTGGTGGATATCCACTTAGGCCGACAGATGAAAAGCTATGCCGACAACCTGCTCACCTTTGACGATGGATCGACCCTATACTCCGAAATGGTCATCTGGACCGCAGGAGTAACCGGGCGTCCGCTTGAATTCGAAGGCACGGATTTCCGGCAGGGACGCGGCGGGCGCTTTCCCACCGACCGTTTCTGCCGTGTGACCGGCCTTGATGATATATTCGCCATCGGCGATGTCAACCTCATGACCACCGAAGAATATCCTGCAGGACTCCCGCAGCTTGCCCAGGTGGCCATACAGCAAGGCCGCTTCCTCGCCCGCAGCCTCAACTCCGGAAAATGGAACCGGGAATTTTCTTACAACGACAAAGGATCAATGGCCACCATCGGCCGAAACCGTGCGGTTGTCGACATGCGCAGACTCCATCTCGACGGCTTCATCGCCTGGCTTGCATGGATGTTCATCCACCTCATCTCACTCATGGGGATGCGCAACAAAATCAGCGTGCTCGTCAGCTGGTTCTGGGCTTATTTCAGCTACAACACAGCCCTCCGACTGCTTCTTGCAGGTTCAAAATACCCTAAACGTGGCCGTATGTGGGACAAAGGTTAGGATATATCGTATTTTTATTGTAATTTTGTATATTCAGAGAGTGTTCGGTCTCATCGCAGACACGCACTCGCGACTTGTTAAAAATTATCAATTCAAAACCGACAAAATTATCACAATAAAAATGTCGATCGATAGTATCATAGCTTTGGCCGTCAGCAACGCGGTCAAAAATCTGTATGGCGTTGAAACTCCCGCCGAAAACATCGTGCCTCAAGCCACCCGAAAAGAATTCGAGGGCAATATCACCGTTGTCGTTTTCCCCTGGGTGAAAGCCGCCCGCAAATCGCCTGAAGCGGTAGGTATGGAAATCGGCGAATGGCTTCAGGCCAACGAACCTGCGGTCGAGAAGTTCAACGTGGTCAAAGGCTTCCTTAACATAACCGTTGCACCGCAGTTCTGGAATTCAGTGCTCGGACACATAGCCGGCACCACTGACTTCGGACTTACAGCTGCTGATGAAAGCTCGCCTCTTGTAATGGTAGAGTACTCATCGCCAAACACAAACAAGCCTCTCCATCTTGGCCACGTACGCAACAACCTGCTTGGATTCAGCCTTGCCGAAATCCTGAAAGCCTGCGGCAACCGCGTCATAAAGACCAACATTGTCAATGACCGCGGCATCCACATCTGCAAATCCATGCTCGCATGGAAAAAGTGGGGCGAAGGTGCCACTCCGGAATCCACCGGCAAGAAAGGCGACCATCTTATAGGTGACTTCTATGTACTCTTTGACAAGCACTACAAAGCCGAGCTCAAGGAACTTGAAGAGAAAGGCATGAGCAAAGAAGAAGCCGAAGCAGCATCTCCGCTCATGAAAGAAGCCCGCGAAATGCTCGTAAAATGGGAAAACAAAGATCCTGAAATCCGTTCGCTTTGGGAAATGATGAACTCCTGGGTCTACGCCGGATTCGATGAGACCTACAAGCGCATGGGTGTCAACTTCGACAAAATCTATTATGAGAGCGAAACATACCTCGAAGGCAAGGAGAAAGTTCTCGAAGGCCTCGAAGCAGGTAAAATGTACCGCAAGGAAGACGGCTCTGTATGGGCCGACCTTACCGGTGAAGGACTCGACCACAAACTGCTTCTCCGCAGTGACGGCACTTCTGTCTACATGACCCAGGACATCGGCACCGCCAAACTGCGTTACCGCGACTATCCCATTGACAAGATGATCTACGTTGTAGGCAACGAGCAGAACTATCACTTCCAGGTGCTCTCAATCCTTCTCGACCGTCTCGGCTTCAAGTGGGGCAAAGACCTCGTACACTTCTCTTACGGCATGGTCGAACTGCCTGAAGGCAAGATGAAATCACGCGAAGGCACAGTAGTCGATGCCGACGACCTTATGGACGACATGGTCTCCACCGCCCGCACCGTATCAGCCGAGCTCGGCAAACTCGACGGCCTCAGCCCGGAAGAGATCGACAGCATTTCGGAAACCGTAGGACTCGGAGCACTGAAATACTTCCTTCTCAAGGTAGACCCGCGCAAAAACATGACCTTCAACCCCAAAGAATCAATTGACTTCAACGGCAACACAGGTCCGTTCATCCAATACACTTACGCGCGCATCTGCTCCGTGCTCCGCAAAGCCGCTGACGAAGGCATGGTCATCAGCGACTACTCGGCAGTAGTACCCGGCGAAAAAGAAATAGCCCTTATCCAGGCCCTCGCCGACTTCCCCGCCACAGTCCAGGCCGCAGGCCAGACCTACAGCCCGGCACTGATCGCCAACTATGTCTATGACCTTGTCAAGAGCTACAACCAGTTCTATCACGACTGCTCCATCCTCAAGGAAACAGACAGCGCTGTGCGCTCGCTGCGTCTTGAACTCAGCCGCCAGACCGCCCGCGTCATCAAGTCAGGCATGAACCTTCTTGGCATCAACGTACCTGAACGTATGTAAGTCAAATTTGTTTTATAAATAAAAACGATAACCAACTCCTATTAACTGATATGAATTACAACCAGCAGACACCTCCCCCTACTTCGGCGGAGGCGACAATTACAACAGCTACCACAACTCTCAGCAGCAGGCCGTCCAGACAACTTCGTCAGTAATGAAGCGCGTCTATTTCAAAATGTTCCTCGGACTGCTTGTGACTGCGTTCGTCTCTCTTTTCTGCGCTACCTCATCCGCCTATCTCAGCTTTATGTCTGGCCACCGCATCTTCTTCTGGGGCCTTCTGATCGCAGAAGTAGGCATCGTGATATATCTCTCGACCCGTCTGACCCGCATCTCGTCGGCAACGGCCAACCTGCTTTTCTATGTCTTTGCCGCGATCAACGGCCTGGCTCTTGCCCCGATCTTCTTGGTCTATACCATGACATCAATCGCCAAGACATTCTTCATCTGCGCCGGAACCTTCGGAGCCATGAGTGTCTATGGCTATTTTACCACCAAAGATCTCACAAGCTGGGGCAACTTCCTGATGTACGCACTTATGGGTCTGATCATCGCTTCTTTGGTCAACATTTTCACCAGAAGCACCCAGCTTGACTGGATAATCTCCATCGCAGGCGTCCTGATCTTCATCGGTCTCACCGCATGGGACACTCAGAAAATCAAGCGTATGGCTCTCACAACGCCTCCGGCCTATATCAGCCATCTCGCCACCATCGGCGCACTGAGTCTCTATCTCGACTTCATCAACCTCTTCCTCTATCTGCTCCGCTTCTTCGGAAGCCAGCGCGACTGATAGCGTGTAAACATACTCTTATCACTGAAATCATATACCTTAATATATAATAATGGCAAAAGTCGTAATCATCGGAGCCGGCGGTGTCGGAACCGTCGTGGCTCACAAGTGTGCCCAGCACCCCGAAGTTTTCACAGAAATAGTCATCGCTTCCCGCACCCGCAGCAAGTGTGACGCCATTGTAGAGGCCATCGGAAAGCCCAACATCAGCTCAGACGTTGTCGATGCCGACAGCGTGCCCCAGCTCGTTGAGCTTTTCAACCGCCACAAACCCGAACTCGTCATCAACGTGGCCCTTCCCTATCAGGATCTCACCATCATGGATGCCTGTCTCATCTGCAAAGTCAACTACCTTGACACCGCAAACTATGAACCCAAGGACGTGGCACATTTCGAATATTCATGGCAGTGGGCCTACAAACAGCGCTTCGAAGAAGCCGGTCTTACCGCAATCCTCGGCTGCGGATTCGACCCAGGTGTGTCCGGCGTATTCACAGCCTACGCCGCAAAACACTACTTCTCTGACATGCAGTATCTCGACATTGTCGACTGCAACGGCGGTGATCACGGCAAAGCTTTCGCCACAAACTTCAACCCCGAAATCAACATCCGTGAGATCACTCAGAACGGCCGCTACTATCAGGACGGCAAATGGGTGACCACCGGCCCGCTTGAAATCCACAAGACACTCACCTATCCCAACATCGGAGAGCGCGAAAGCTATCTTCTCTACCACGAAGAGCTCGAATCGCTCGTCAAGAACTATCCCTCAATCAAGCGTGCGCGCTTCTGGATGACATTCGGTCAGGAATATCTCACACACCTCCGTGTGATTCAGAACATCGGCATGGCCCGCATCGACGAAGTAGACTACAACGGACAGAAGATCGTGCCCCTGCAGTTCCTCAAAGCCGTCCTCCCCAACCCACAGGATCTCGGCGAGAACTACCACGGCGAAACCTCGATCGGCTGCCGCATCGAAGGTCTTGACAAGGAAGGCAAGCATCTCACCTATTACATCTGGAACAACTGCTCTCACGAAGCCGCTTACAAGGAAACCGGCATGCAGGCTGTCAGCTACACAACCGGCGTTCCCGCAATGGTCGGCGCAATGATGTTCCTCACAGGGAAATGGGTAAAACCGGGTGTCAACAACGTTGAAGAGTTCGATCCCGATCCATTCCTCGCAGAACTTGCCAAAGACGGTCTTCCCTGGAACGAGGAGTTCAACCTCAATCTTGAAGTAAACGAATAATCAGGGCCTTCAAGACCTGAACCTGCATCATAAACCCCGGACACCGGCGAAAACCAACGTTTATCCCCTTGTCCGGGGTTTATAATTTCCCAATCCTCCCCGCAGTGCCGTCATGAGATGGCACAACCGCCACTTCATCACTACCGAAAATCCGCTCTGCCATGTTCAAACAGCTGCTGATAGCAGGCACCATCTTAGCCGCTCCGTCAATTCATGCCCGCCCCAATGACGGATATACCCTCGACCCGGCTACACAGACAGTCACCGCAGACCGACACACCTACCGCTTAGGGCCCGGCATATTTCTGCTGACATCTGAAACCGAAGTCACTCAATCACCATACATTTTTAGCGATGCTCTCAAAGCCCTTGAGGCCATCAGCAAAAATACATCCGGCAATGCAACACTGCTTGTGACGCCGGGAGTTTACTGGCTTGATGACCCCGATGATCCGGCCGTCAGGCGCAATCCGGAAAACTCCGGCGCCATTCCATATGCCGCTGAAATCAGTTGTGACACCCTCTCGCTTGTAGGATTGGCTGATAATCCGGCCGATGTTGTCTTCGCTGTCAACCGCGGCCAGACCCAGGGAGCACTCGGCAACTACACCATGCTCCATTTCAAAGGCCACAGCCTGACAGCCGAAAACATGACTTTCGGCAACTACTGCAACGTTGATCTCATCTACCCGCGTAATCCTTCGCTTAACCGCCCGAAACGCCGCAATGCCATAGTGCAGGCTCAGGTGGGGATCTGCGAGAACACCGACCGTCTCTTTGCGCGCAACTGCCGCTTCATCAGCCGTCTCAACCTATGCCCGCTATCCGGTGCACGGCGCTCGCTCTACAAAGACTGCTACTTCGAGTGCACCGATGATGCCCTTTCAGGCTCTGCGGTCTACCTCGACTGTCGTTTCACATTTTTCAGCGGTAAACCGTTCTACTCCACCGCCTCCACAGGAGCCATATTTCTCAACTGCGACATCCACACCAAAGTCCGTGGCACACAATATCTCACAAAAGTACCCGGCATGGTGTCAATGATCGACACCCGCTGGACTTCAGACTCGCCCGTAGACATTCAGTGGACACGTGACAGCTCACCCGTCCGCTGCTATCAGAGCGGCATCACACTCAACGGCACAGCAATCACAATTGACGCCAGACGTCCAGAACTCAGCGCTGACATCAGTGACACTCCGCTCCTACGCGCCTACAAAATCTCATCAGGCGGAAAAACCGTCTACAACATTCTGAATCTGCTCGGCGGCACCGACGGCTGGGACCCTCTCGGCCAGTCAGAATCTATGGCAGAACTTGAAAAAGCACTGTCAGCCACCCTTACAGGACTACCCGTGGCTTTAAAAATCGAGACCCCGTCTAAAAAGCTTTCGGCTCAAGGTGACAGCATGCTTCTCAAACCATCATTGCGTCTGTGGGGCGACTATCCGGCCCCGGCATCAGCATCCGGCCTGACCTGGAATGCACCGACAACACTGCGCCTCTCCGCATCTGCCAACTCAACCGCAATTGTCAGCGCCAACAGCTTCCCGCGCGAGATGATCTGTGAAATTTCTGCGGTCTCTCCATACGGCCTGACAGGCGCGACATCCGTAACAGTCGATGCATGGCTCAAAACTGCACCGCAGTTCACCTCGACACCGGTTATCACCGCTGACAAGAACACACTGAAACTCGACTACAGCCTCTCAGGCAACAGTCGTGACGACAGCCATATCATCTGGTACAGGTCAACACGTCCCGACCATTCCGACAGTGTGGCCGTTCGTCACGGACGCGGCCTAAGCGCCCGCTCCTACCCGCTGACATGTGCAGACAGAGGCTTCTATATCTCAGCCTCCGTGATGCCGAAAAACGCCGACTCGGAAGAAGGCCACGCTATGGTAGCCTCAATGTCAGCACCGGTCAACACCATCATGCTCCGCTCACTGCAGAAAAGCGAAAAATCAATCGTCACCTCCTTCGCCGAGGTCCCCATCCGAAAAGGCACTCCGGGGCGGCAGGGCTTTTGGCACTTCGACACGTTCAAACCATCGGACACAGCTCTTCACGACTGGACCCCTGACGGATCAGCAGGCTGGTATTACGGCCACGGCACAGATGCAGCAACCGGAATCGGACTCGTGCAGTCAACCAAGGGCGCGCGTCTGTTCTACACCCCTGTGCGTGAAAAATGCCGCAACATGCGTGTCAGCCTCATCGCAGAACCATGCAAAGGTCCAGGGCAGGGATTCGGCAGTGCCACCGGGCAATATATGGACATCTGCATCAAATTCGACCCTGTCTCTCTGACCGGCTACGCCCTGCGCATCGAACGGACGCCAGACTTTAACAAAGCCGTGACATTCACTCTCGTGCAATATTCCAGCGGCGCTGTCAGCCCGATAAGCAAAGCCGTAGCCACAAGCTGCTACCGCAATCCATGTACCATTGTAGTCGAACTGCGCGGAGACCGCCTGACAGCACTGGCCCGCACTGGAGCTCCGGCTGCGGAAGCAGCCGATCCGGCCATAAAACCAGATGTGAGCCTTTCAGCCACTGTGTCTCCGACCGACGGCACATCGCTTGCCATCCAGCACACCGGCTCGGCAGGTGCATCGGCCACCCTGCTGCGCGACCTTGAAGTAAACTGGGACTGACACAGGATTTCAAACCGGACCACATTTCACTTGGGAACACCACGATGAATTTGCAAAATTTATTATCGCGGCGTTCCCAAGTGAATTTTTGTTAGAATCAATCTCCGCAATCGGAATTTAAGGAAAAATTTGGTACCTTTGTATGTTACATTCGAACGAATCTGAAAAAATGCAGAACGAACAAAATATAAAAGTATTAGGCGCCAAAGTCAACAACCTCAAGGACGTTGACGTAGAGATTCCCCGCGGAAAGCTCGTTGTGATTACGGGTGTTTCGGGATCCGGGAAATCATCTCTCGCCTTTGACACCTTATATGCGGAAGGCCAGCGGCGTTACGTGGAAAGCCTCAGCAGCTACGCCCGTCAGTTCATGGGCAAAATGCCCAAGCCGGAATGCAAAGCAATACTCGGACTCCCGCCGGCCATCGCCATTGAGCAAAAAGTCAACACCCGCAACCCGCGAAGCACTGTCGGGACATCGACAGAGATCTATGACTACATGAGGCTTCTCTTCGGGCGTGTGGGCCACACATTCTCCCCCATCAGAGGTGAAGAAGTCCGGAAGCATACCATTGACGATGTGGTCAGATTCGCCATGACCTATCCCGAAGGCTCACGCATGGCCATTACCGCACCGGTGACTCTGCCTGAAGGACGCAAATTCGCTTCGCAACTTGATGTCTATCTCAAAGCAGGCTACTCGCGTCTGATGCGTGACGGCGAATTCATTGATATTGACGAACTGCTGGCTGAAGTCCGCGCTGCAGGTGACAGCGCAGACTACAATCCGGCCGACTATCAGTTGCTCGTAGACCGTCTTGCTGTCTCCTCGGAGGCTGACGAGCAGAGCCGCCTGCGCGATTCTGTGGAAAGCGCGTTTTTCGAAGGACGCGACCGATTGAAATTGCAGATCTGGGCTGATGACGGAATCGTGGCCAAGGATTTTTCCCGCGTGTTCGAGGCCGACGGCATGACATTTGAAGTCCCCACTGACATGATGTTCAACTTCAATAACCCTGTCGGAGCCTGCCCAACATGCGAAGGATTCGGCAAAGTTATGGGAATCGACGAACGCCTTGTCATCCCCAACAACACACTCTCCATCTATGACAACGCCGTGGCCTGCTGGCGCGGCGACAAGATGAGCGAATGGAAGAAAGTTTTCATCAGTGATTCCGCCCAATTCGGATTCCCTATCCACAAGCCTTATCTTGATCTCTCGCAGGAAGAAAAAGATTTGCTGTGGCACGGACCTACTGACCGCCAGCTTTCGCAGCCGGGCATAAAACTCACATATGGTGACTTCCCCTCCATAGACCGTTTCTTCAGGATGGTCGACGAAAATCTTTATAAGATACAATACCGCGTCATGAAGGCCCGCTATCAGGGCAAGACCGTATGCCCCGCCTGTCACGGCTCCCGCTTGAAAAAGACAGCATCGTATGTCAAAGTCGGAGGAGCCACCATCGGGGAACTCGTTTCAATGCCTGTCAGCCGTCTGATAGAATTTTTCAGAAACCTCCAGCTTGATGCCTCTGACGCAGCCATAGCCGAACGTCTTCTCAAGGAGATCAATAACCGCATCTCCTATCTGGAAGAAGTCGGACTCGGCTATCTGACGCTCGACCGACTGTCGTCAACCCTCTCCGGCGGCGAAAGCCAGCGCATCAATCTCGCCACATCGCTCGGCAGCAGCCTTGTGGGCTCGCTCTATATTCTTGACGAACCGTCAATCGGACTCCATTCCCGTGACACCGAACGCCTGATCACCGTGCTGAAAAAACTCCGCGATCTCGGCAATACGGTCGTTGTAGTTGAACACGATGAAGAAATCATGCGCGCCGCCGACTATCTTATTGATGTCGGCCCGGATGCCGGACGTCTCGGAGGCCAGATCATCTATCAGGGCAACCCGGCCGAACTTGTGCCGTCGCAAGCCAAAGAGGAAAGTCCACTGAGCTATACCGCGCGCTATCTGACAGGCGCACTGTCAATCCCCGTGCCGAAACAGAGACGCAAGTGGCGTGATTCGCTCGAAGTCATCGGTGCCAAAGAGCACAATCTGAAAGACATTGACGTAAAATTTCCTCTCGGAGTCATGACGGTGGTCACCGGAGTCAGCGGCTCAGGCAAATCCACTCTTGTCCGCGACATCCTTTTCCGGGCTCTCAACCGTCATCTCGGAAACACCGGAGATGCGCCCGGAACCTTCCGCAAACTGCAGGGAGATCTCTCACGCATCAAAAACGTAGAGTTTGTCGACCAAAATCCGATCGGCAAGTCATCTCGTTCGAATCCCGCCACCTACCTCAAAGCATTTGACGAGATACGCAAACTATTCGCATCCACCCAAGGAGCAAAGCAGATGGGCTACTCTGCCTCAGACTTTTCATTCAACTCTGACGGAGGCCGCTGCGAAGAGTGCAAGGGTGACGGATATATCACCATCGAGATGCAGTTCATGGCCGATATCACCATTCCCTGCGAATCGTGCCACGGAAAGCGCTACCAGAAAGAAATTCTCGAAATTGAATATCGCGGCAAGAATATCTATGACATTCTTGAGATGACTATCAATCAGGCTGTGGAATTCTTCGGAGAAGAAGCCGGAGCGCAGGAAAAACGCATTATCAAGCGTCTAAAACCTCTCCAGGATGTTGGCCTCGGATATATCAAGATCGGTCAGAATTCCTCGTCTCTATCAGGCGGTGAAAATCAGAGAGTGAAACTGGCATCTTTTTTCGCAGAGGAAAAACCGGAGCCTACCATGTACATATTTGACGAACCGACAACCGGACTTCACTTCCATGACATAGCCACTCTCATGAAGTCTTTTGACCGCCTTATATCTATGGGTCACACGATTCTGATAATCGAACATAACATGGATGTCATCAAGTGTGCCGACCATGTCATTGACATAGGCCCTGAAGGAGGCGATGCCGGAGGCAACCTTGTGGCAGCCGGCACTCCCGAACAGATCGCCGCAAATCCGGCTTCATACACCGGTCATTTTCTGAAAGAGAAACTGCAGGGAGTCTGAATACAGACACTCCTGCCTTGTGCATCTCTGAAATATTATAATCATTAACTCTTCAACAGACAGCAATATTATGGCAAAAATAGGTGACCGTGTCCGCTTCCTCAACTCAGTGGGTGGCGGCATCATCAAAAAAATAGAAGGAAACATCGCATATGTCGATGACAACGGCTTTGAAACCCCCACTCTTCTGCGCGAATGCGTGGTGGTGGCCGAAGCCGCGACTACAGAAAAGAAAATAGCTCTGACCCAGGATGCCGTCAAACCGGCCGCTCCGCAGTCCCAGCCGCAAAAGGCGGCTCAGAAACCGGAGGAGACTCCGGCTATTGAGGAGACTCCGGAAGGTGAGAAACTCAATGTGGTGCTCGCATACGAACCTGCCGACATAAAACATCTCAACTCCACCACATTTGATGTCTATCTTGTCAACGACTCCAACTATTATCTCTACTTCACATATCTCACACGCGCTGATGAATCCACCGGCTGGACCACCCGCTATGCCGGAATCGTCGAACCTAACATCCAGGTGTTCCTTGAAGAGATCTCCGGAGCCGACCTCCCTTCGATGGACCGCATCGCTGTACAGATGATAGCCTTCAAGTCTGACAAGGAATTTAAGATGAAGGCCCCTGTAGCCGTAGAGACGGCCCTTGACACCACGAAATTTTTCAAGCTCCACTGTTTCCGCAGCAATGTGTATTTTGACAAAGATGTAATCGCTGTAGACATCGTGACCAATGATATTCCACGCAAACGCATGGTGATCGACTCTTCACGTATTGAAGAAGGGATCAAAGCCAAGAATGCCGTTGATCGTCCCGCCCGCAAGCCTGTACAGAAAAAGAGTTCCGACAAACGGGCTGAGATAATTGAAGTAGACCTTCATATATCTGAGCTTGTCGACACCACGGCCGGCCTGTCAGCTGCCGATATCCTGAATCTTCAGATCGACGAATTCCGCAAGGTGATGGATGCAAACCTGAAACACAAGGGTCAGAAAATAGTCTTTATCCACGGTAAAGGCGAAGGCGTGCTCCGCGCGGCTCTCATGAAGGAACTTAACCACCGCTACAAAGGTCATACCGTACAGGATGCCTCATTTCGTGAATACGGTTTCGGAGCCACTCAGGTAACCATCTGACACAACCTCAAATCCATAACATCCGTTTACCCATGATTCTATGGTTTTCAGGCACAGGCAATTCCCGGTATGTAGCGGAAATGCTTGCAGCCGAACTGGGCCAGACGTTGCGCAGGCTCACACCGGATCTCCGCAACGGCAGCCTGACACCGGCGCCGCATGACGATACCGTCATATGGGTCTGCCCCGTCTATTCCTGGGGCCTTCCACCCTATGTCCGCGCAATCATTAAAAACGTAGACCTTGGATCAGCACCGTTAATACACCATCTGGTGCTGACCTGCGGTGATGATTGCGGTCTGACAGCCGAGATGTGGCGCAGCGATCTTGCAAAACGTGGCTGGCTGTCAGGACTGGCTTTTTCAGTCACGATGCCTAACAATTACGTCTGCATGAGCGGATTTGATGTCGATACGGCAGAACTCGCACAGCACAAACTGTCAGCCGCATCACTGCGCATCAGAGAAATCGCGCGCTCGATCGCAGATTTCCGGGCAGGCTCCGGAGACTGCCCAAATGAGCCGGATGACGTGGTCCGCGGTCGCTTTGCATGGATCAAAACCAGAATAATCTATCCCTGGTTTGTCCGCCATGCCATGTCGCCGAAACCATTCCGCTACACACGCGAATGTATTTCGTGCGGCAAGTGCGCAGCCATCTGCCCTCTGCGCAACATCAACATGAGCGAGCCTTCAGGCAAATCGACAGACAGCAGTGAGCGCAGGCGCAAACGGCCGGTATGGGGTACAGACTGCGCCTTTTGTCTCGCCTGCTACCATGTGTGTCCACGCCATGCCGTAATGTATGGCGACAAGACCGGCACCAAAGGCCAATACATGAATCCGCAGTCATGACAATCTGAAAATTCCGGTCATTTGAACCAAATCAGGCATATGAGTGTTTATATATCAGACTGATCCAAATCAGTAAATATTAACGCTTATATATATTCAAATCATGGATAAGAAATCTATAAAAGGTACAAAGACCGAACATAATCTTCTCGCATCATTCGCCGGTGAAAGCCAGGCCCGTTCACGCTACACTCTTTTCGCAAAGAAAGCCCGTGAAGAAGGCTACGAACAGATAGCCCGCATCTTCCTGATCACCGCCGAGCAGGAACTCAGCCATGCCGAACTTTTCTTCTCTCGCCTTGAAGGCGGTGTGGTGACAATCAATGCCGGTTATCCCGCGGGCATGGTGGCCGACACAATGACCAACCTCCGCGAGGCTGCTGCCGGCGAACGCGAGGAATGGAGCGACCTCTACTCTTCATTTGCCTCTACAGCTGAAGAAGAAGGCTTCAAGGACATCGCAGCTCTCTTCAAGATGGTGGCTAAAGTCGAAATCGAACACGAACAGCGCTATCTCCGCCTTCTCGAACGCCTCACCAACGGTCAGGAATTTTCAGGCGAAGAAGAGGAAGAATGGCAGTGTATGCACTGCGGTTATGTCCACAAAGGCAAATCGGCGCCCAAACGCTGTCCGGTATGCGGCAAAGAGCAAGGCTACTTTGAGCGCAAAGCCGAAAACTATTGATCATACGAGCTTTATACACTTCTCCAATCCAAATAGCCAAGGACTGTATCGGCGTTCTATCCCGATACAGCCCTCTTTTTATATTCAAACTCATGCTGACTTACAGGGAGGAGGTCAATATGAAAGTTATCCGAGAAGCGGAGCAAACAAACATAGGAGCGGGCATGTTATAAATTCAGAAACGCTTAACGCGATTTCCTATTTTTGAAAATTTCTATAACTATGGAAAATCCTTTGTTTAAGATTCCTTATGGTCTCTATATCGTCACCGTGAATGCTGACGGACGAGACAACGGTTGCATCTCCAATACTTTTGAGCAAGTGACATGCACACCGGCCCAGGCTTCTGTGTGTCTCAACAAAAGCTCCCTGACATGCGAGATGATTGAAAAGGCCGGAGCTTTCACTGTGTCTGTAATCAGCGAAAACGCAGATTTCAGTCTGTTTGAGCGTTTCGGCTTCAAGTCGGGCCGCGAGGTAGACAAGTTTAAAGATTTCGCCGACGTAAAGCGCCTTGACAATGGCACTTTGGCGGTGACATGCGGCACCAACTCATATTTCAGCGTGAAAGTCGCGCAAAAGATTGATCTCGGCACCCACATGATGTTCATAGGCGAAGTGACCGAAATGGCGGTGCTTGACGATGTGGCATCAGCCACATATAATTATTATCAGGAGCACATTAAACCACAGCCGTCAGCTGCCGGATCGGCCCATACGGTTTGGCGATGCAAGGTCTGCGGCTACGAATATGTCGGTGACGAGATTCCGGCTGATTTTATCTGTCCGATCTGCAAGCATCCGGCATCTGACTTTGAGAAAGTCACCATCACCGACAATGTGGCTGACAATCCTACAAACCCGTATTCCGGCACAAAGACTGAGAAGAATCTTCAGGAAGCTTTCGCCGGCGAAAGCATGGCACGCAACAAGTACACCTACTTCGCTTCAGTTGCACGCAAAAACGGATTCGAGCAGATCGCCGCGATTTTCGAACATACTGCAGCCAACGAGAAAGAACACGCCAAACTGTGGTGCAAGGCTCTCGGCGGTGTCAGTCAGGACACGGCCGTAAACCTGCAGCATGCAGCCGAGGGTGAAAACTATGAATGGACCGACATGTATGACCGTTTTGCAAAAGATGCCGATGCCGAAGGATTTCATGATCTTGCAAAACAGTTCCGCGGAGTGGCAGCCATAGAGAAGACCCATGAGGAGCGTTACCGCAAACTGCTGGAAAACGTAGAGGCTCACGAAGTATTCCGCAAGAGCGGTGTGACAGTCTGGGAATGCCGAAACTGCGGACACATCTGCATCGGTACCGAAGCTCCGGAAGTCTGCCCTGTCTGCTTCACCAGCAGAGCTACTTCGAGGTGAGAGCTGAAAATTATTGACCCTCTCTTCGGCTACAAAGTCAGCCTAAATCGGCTGGCAACAACGTATTTCCCTAAAACAACAATCGTGAATCAGCCGCGGCTGATTCACGATTGTTGTTTTATAGGTTGTCTGACAAAAATTTAACGTTCTGCACGCATCGGATTCGAGAGGAAGTCCTCGTAAGCGAGACGGATGCCGTCAGGCAGCTCAGTTGAATAAGTCCAGCCAAGAGCGGCGGCTTTCGACACATCAAGCAGCTTACGCGGAGTACCATTGGGTTTTGTGGTGTCCCAGACAATGCGGCCGGTATAGCCCACGGTCTTTGCAACCAGCTCCGACAGTTCTTTTATTGACAGCTCCTTGCCACTGCCGGCATTGACGGTCTCGTTGCCAGAATAGTTGTTCATCAGGAACACACACAGGTTGGCAAGATCATCTACATAAAGGAACTCGCGCAACGGCGATCCGTCACCCCAGCACACTACCTCTTCCAGACCGGCCTCTTTTGCCTCATGGAAACGGCGGATCAAAGCCGGGAGCACGTGTGAATGGGTAGGATGATAGTTGTCATTGGGCCCGTAGAGGTTGGTAGGCATTACCGAGATATAGTCAGTTCCGTACTGGCGGTTAAGATATTCGCAATATTTGAGACCGGAAATCTTGGCCAGAGCATAGGCCTCGTTGGTCTGTTCGAGCGAAGATGTCAGCAGGCAGCTTTCGGGCATAGGCTGCGGAGCAAGACGGGGATAGATGCACGATGATCCAAGGAATTCGAGTTTCTTGACACCATTGCGCCAGGCTGCGTGGATCACGTTCATCTCCAGCATCATATTGTCATACATAAAATCAGCGAGCGCAGACTGATTGGCTTCTATGCCACCGACTTTAGCAGCTGCAAGAAACACATAGTCAGGCTTTTCAGCCGCAAAAAATTTATTGACGGCCTGCTGGTTGATCAGGTCGAGCTGCGAGTGCGTACGGGTGATGATATTGTTGTATCCCTGACGTTTCAGCTCACGTACTATAGCCGAACCTACCATGCCGCGATGGCCTGCTACATAAATCTTTGAATCCTTTTCCACAATTAAAATCTATTTATGTGTTGTTACCTATTATTAAGATATGAGTGTTTAAGTTGAAAATCAGCTGATAGCCAGCACATTCAGCACAAAACACGATCGAGGCTGCCATGCCTCCGGAAATTCAACGCAAAATAACAAAAATTTATTCTATCCGGCAAATAATCAGCCAGTGAAAATCAAAAATCCCCCTGCCCGGATTGCGGGCAGAGGGGCTGAAATCGTTTTTATGTCTGCTTCTTGTGGCTTAACAGTTGTTATGAAATACCCTCTTAGAGCACACCCTGAGCCATCATAGCACGAGCCACTTTCATGAAACCGGCCACGTTGGCACCACGGACATAGTTGATGTAGCCGTCTTCCTCAGTGCCATATTTCACACACTGCTTGTGGATTTCGGTCATGATATCCTGAAGTTTGCGGTCGACTTCCTCGGCGCTCCATGAGAGTTTCTGCGAGTTCTGGGCCATTTCGAGTCCTGAAACAGATACACCGCCTGCGTTTGCAGCCTTGCCGGGAGCATAGAGGATGCGGGCTTTCTGGAATTCACGGATCGCATCGGGGTGGAGGGCATGTTTGCACCTTCGCTGACCGCGATACAGCCGTTTGCGATGAGAGCGCGGGCATCGTCACCGTCAATTTCGTTCTGAGTGGCAGAAGGCATGGCGATGTCGCAGGCCACGTGCTGCCAAGGGCGTTCGCCTTCAAA
>PDYJ01002349.1_pt1 | contig 16925 bp, 21 predicted proteins | sample 1430841 | NCBI WGS metagenome assembly PDYJ01 (sample SAMN07237672, study PRJNA390542) | Gut metagenome, whole genome shotgun sequencing project. | isolation source: fecal pellets | host: Mus musculus | place: USA: New York, NY | collected 2016-10 | reverse complement strand
CAATCATGCAGAAAAGCTTGATGAGGTACAGGTGGGCAGACTGTTTGACAGATTTTATACTGTGCAGACTGCTGATAAATCAACCGGTCTGGGTCTTTCCATAGCAAAAATGCTGACGCAGCAGATGAAAGGCTCAATCACCGCTGATTATTCTGATTGCAGTTTGAATATACGAATTAAATTTCCGATATTATAAATTAATATTACTTGTAAAATAAAAGGACCTATTGTATAATGATTTTTCAGGGAGGTGCAAAATGAGGATTTTTAAAAACAGAGGCGACATATATTTTTCAAAATCTAATAAGGAAAAATCAACAGAGCAGAGGATTCTTATTATTGCACTTGCCGTAATAATTGCATTTACAGTTATTTTTGTGCTTGCTCTGAGCATAAAAAATGATTTCAGTGCCAAAAAATTTTTTTAAGCCTGAAAATCTTAATGTAACAAATCAGATTTCTGTTGATAATGACGGAAATACAGAAGTGCCTGAGGTAAGCGGAAAACGTAACTATGTTACCCTTGTTCACAAGGATGATGAGCTTTTGTTTGCTGCACTTGTTCAGGTCGATATGGATAATACCTCCTACAAGGCGGCAATGCTTAAAGCTGCTACTGAAATTGATGGAAATAATCTTAATGAAATATATAAATCATCAGGTGCAGAAAATGTTAAGAAAGCAATTGACACATATATAGGCACGGCGTTTGATTACTATATTTCTATGGAAAGCTCGGATTTTGAGGATTTCTTTAATGAACTCGGCACGATTAATTATCCGATTTTAAATGACATCAAGTACAGGGAAAATAACAGCCCTGCTTCGTACTCTTTGAAAATAAAATCAGGTGAGCAGAATATCAGCGGAAAGTATTTTGTTAATTTAATAAGATATTATCTTGATGCTGAAAACAGCTCCTCACAGGCAAGTGAGCTGCTTCTTGCAAGTCTTTCACAGCAGTTAAACAGTGAAAATGCACAAATCAGCGAAAAGCTTTTCAGAGAGTTTGTTTCATTATCAGATACAAATATTTCAGTACGTGATTTTTCACTTGCAGGCGACAGACTCAGCGTTCTCGGTAATGATTTGGTTGCAATGGGCATTTATAATGCACAGGCAGGCTACGACGGCAACAGGCTGACGGATGACAGTCTGAAAAAAATAAAGGGTTATTTTGTTAAATAAGAATAAGCGGTGATAGTATGGATAAAGAAAGAATTGAAAAAGCAGTAAGAGAAATTTTAATTGCAGTCGGTGAAGACCCTGACAGAGCAGGACTTCTTGAAACGCCCAGAAGAGTCGCAAATATGTATGAGGAATTGTTTGCAGGACTCAGTGAGGATCCGCATCAGCATTTAAAGTTTTTTGATGAAAAGTCAAATGATGAGCTTGTTATTGTAAGGGATATTCCCTTCAGCTCTATGTGTGAGCATCATCTTTTACCTTTTGTCGGTAAAGCACATATTGCCTATATTCCAAGCGATAACAAAATAATCGGTCTTTCAAAGCTTGCAAGAATTGTTGATAATTTTGCTAAAAAGCCACAGGTGCAGGAAAGGCTCACCCACGATATTGCAGACTTTTTAAATGACAATTTAAGTCCAAAGGGCGTTGCTGTTATTATTGAGGCAGAGCATATGTGTATGTCAATCCGCGGTGCAAAGGCATCGGGCTCAAAGACTCAGACATCAGCTTTAAGAGGTATACTCAGAAATGATGCCCGCTCAAGAGCAGAGGTATTGGCTCTGCTTAATAAATAATGCAGAAAGATTAAATTATGATTTGGAAATGCAGAAACAAACAGCTTGAATACGGCGAAAAGGTGCTTGTTATGGGCATTGTGAATGTTACGCCTGACAGCTTCAGCGACGGAGGTGATCACTTTTCTGTTTCTGATGCAGTTGAATGTGCCCTTCGGCTTGAGGCAGAGGGTGCTGATATTATCGACATCGGCGGTCAGTCCACAAGACCCGGTCATATACCGGTCAGTGATACCGAGGAATGGGCAAGGCTTGATCCGGTATTAAAGGCTCTTGACGGAAAATTATCTGTTCCTGTTTCGGTTGATACATATTATCCCTTTGTGGCAGAAAATGCTCTTAAAACAGGTGCAGATATCATTAACGATGTCAGCGGTGTGATTTCACAGGAAATGGCAGAAATCGTCAAATTTTACCGCGCAGGATGGATTTTAATGCATAATGGGGCAGGAACACCTGATGACATTAAAGAATTTTTTGAAAAATCCGTTGATGAATGCATAAAGCTTGGTATTGATAAATCACAGCTTTGTCTTGATATGGGTATTGGCTTCGGCAAGAATTATGAGGAAAATATGTACCTTCTTGCTAATGTGGGCAGGTATAAAATCAACGGCTTTCCGCTTTTGCTCGGCACATCAAGAAAAAGAGTTATCGGTCAGGGCAGTGAGCAGGATAAGCCAAAAGAACGCATTTATGGCAATATAGCTGCTGATACAGCGGCAATTTTAGGCGGTGCCGATATAATTCGTGTTCACGATGTGAAAAATGAAAAACAGGGCATTTTAATGGCTCAGAATATGAAAGGCTTTATTTTGTAATGGATAAAATTTTAATTCGTGATTTAAAAATTTTTGCATACCATGGTGTTAACCCTGAGGAAAAGGAAGATGGTCAGCATTTTGTCTTTGATATAGATATGGACGTTAATATGACAAAGGCATGTCACAGTGATAATGTGGAAGATACCGTAAGCTATGCAAAGGTCATAAAAACAGTTACACGCGTTGTAACGGAAAAAAAGTATGACTTGCTTGAAAAGGTTGCACAGATAACTGCTGATGCAATACTCAGCGAATATCCTGATATATTTAATGTTCTTATTACTCTTAAAAAGCCGGAAGCACCGATGAAAGCTGATTTTGGCTGGGTTGGTGTTCAGATATTCAGAGAAAGGTAAAAAACGTATAGACGTGTCATAAAGCATATGGAATATATTTTAAGTGTAGGTACAAATATCGGCGACAGAAAAGCAAATATTGATAAATGTATTGATTGTGTTAATCTTCTTCCTTATACAGATGTTGTTAATCAGTCAAGAATTTATGAAACAGAGCCTGTCGGCTACGCAAGACAGGAAAATTTTTACAATATTATTCTGAAAGTAGAATCAATCTTTGAGCCGCACGAGATGCTCGGAGCGTGTCTTGGTATTGAAGCCGGCTTTGGCAGATTGCGGACAGTTCGCTATGGACCGAGGATTATTGACATTGATATTATTTTTGCTGAAAATGAAAAGATTGAAAGCAGAAATCTTTTAGTTCCTCATCCAAGATATTGCGAAAGACGTTTCATTTTAGAACCGCTTTTGGATTTGTTCCCTGACGGAATAGTTTATGGCACAGATATTAAGCCTTTTATTGAAAAACTTGAGGGGCAGGATGTATTGCCAATTGAAAAATAAGTTTGAAAAGCCTGCAATACGGAAAGCTATAATTTTCCGTATTGCAGGCTTTTTTGTTATAAAAAGTTTATCTTTAACTATAACAGAATCATAAATATCGAACCTTTATTACACCTGTTTTCAGGCAATTGCTTCAATCGCTTTTGCAGTGAATTCAGCAGTACCGACACCGCCTGCCTTATCAATATTGCTTTTAAAGCGTTCATCTGAGATATACATCTTACCTAAGTTTTTTAGAATTTCATCTGTGCAGGTATAGTAATTCTCTGTAATAAAATTTTGTAGTATTTTAATTAAATCTTTTGCTTTTTTTGAATCTGGCGGAAGATGTTTTATCTTTCCTATTTCTGCAAAAATCTGCATAAACTCGTTGGTTTTTATCTGATGAATTTAAATGCATTTGCTCATATTCTTTATAAGCAGAAGTTTGTCCCCATTTCTGTTTTGCCTCAGCGGTATACTTATCCATTTCCGTTTTATCAAATGCTGAAAAACTCATTTCTTTACTCCCTTTTGTTAATAATTTATTGGCAGAGCTAATGATTTCATCAAGTCTGTTTCTTTGCAATTCAAGCAATTTAATCTGTTCTTTTAAGGCTGACCGTGTATCAAAGTCAGGACTGTCAAGAATAGTTTTGATTTCTTTAAGCGGAAACTGCAGTTCCCGAAAAAGCAGTATACTGTGCAGTCGCTGCAGTGCTGTATCGTCATACAGTCTGTAACCTGCATCTGTTGTCTGTGTCGGTTTCAGCAAATTAATCTCATCATAATAATGAAGTGTGCGCACACTGATACCTGTTAATTTGCTTATTTCCTTAACTGTTTTCATCATTATCCCTCCCATAATTACAGTATAGACTATAACGCAAGGTTAGAGTCAATAGTGATTTTAAAGTTTTTATATAAATTGATTTGTTTTTATGCTATAATGAATTATACTAAGAAAAAGTAATGTTGTATGAGGTATATGATTATGGCTTTTGATTATAAGAAAGAAATACAAGGAATTTTATATGCCCAAGAAGAAACCGAGTATTGTCGAAATTCCGAAAATGAATTATATTGCGGTCAGAGGTAAAGGCAATCCGAATGACGAAAACGGCGAATATAAAAACAGTATCGGATTGCTCTATGCCATTGCTTTTACCATCAAAATGAGCTATAAAGGCACGCATAAAATTGACGGCTATTTTGAATATGTCGTACCTCCGCTTGAGGGCTTCTGGTGGCAGGAAAACACACAGGGCTTTGACTATAACAGAAAAGAGGATATGCATTTTATTTCCGTTATAAGATTGCCCGATTTTGTAACAGAAGATGATTTCAAGTGGGCTGTTGATGAGGCAACCCAAAAGAAAAAACAAGATTTCTCAAAGGTAGAATTCTTTACTTATGATGAGGGTGTTTGTGTTCAGTGTATGCACATCGGCTCTTATGATAATGAGCCTGAAACAGCCACTTTGATGCACAAACATATGGAAGAAAACGGCTATGAGTTGGATATAACCGACAGCAGACTTCATCACGAGATTTATTTGAGTGATCCGAGAAGATGTGATGAAAGCAAGCTGAAAACAGTTCTAAGGCATCCGATAAAAAAGATTTTAATGTAGATTATGGGATTATTCCCAATATTAAAAGGATAATATCAAAAAGCTTCTTAAGCATATGAATAATGAAAGCCACGGAAAATTCCGTGGCTTTACTGTTTTGCTCTTCTTATATATTACCAAGGGCATTGATTACCTGTTTTTTATATTTTAAAAATTCGGGTGTTAAATTAAAATCCCTGTCCCTTGGCTTTTTTTGGTCAATTATGATTTCATCGGTTATTTTACCCGGTTTGCCTGACAAAATCAAAATTCTGTCGGAAAGGAGTACAGCCTCGTCAATATCGTGGGTAATGAAAATGGTTGATAAATCAATTTTTTCCATTACAGACAGATACCACGAATGCATTGCACCCTTTGTGATTGTATCAAGTGCACTGAAAGGCTCGTCAAGAAGTGCAACGCCCTTTGATGCAAGATAGGTTCTTAAGAGTGCCGCTCTCTGCCTCATACCACCCGAAAGCTGGGAGGGATAGTAATTTTCCGTGCCATCAATGCCAAATTCAGCGAAATGCGACAAAGCAATTTCTCTTGCCTCGGTTTTCTTTTTTCCTGAAAGCAGTAAAGGAAGAGCCACGTTATCAACTATTTTCTTATATGGCAGAAGTAAATCCTTTTGCAGCATATAGCTTATCTGACCGGGTATTGCGCTGATATCCTTGTCCTGCAGAATAATCCGACCGCTGTCTGCCTTTTCAATGCCTGAAATACAGTTAAACAGTGTTGTTTTTCCTGCACCGCTGACACCGAGCAGGGACACAAGCTCACCCTTTTTAAGGGTGAGGCTTATATCCTCAATTATTTTGTTCTCGCCAAAGCTTTTTGTAATATTTTTAACAGATAAAATTTCCATAATTATGATAAATAATCGTTTGAAAAACCTACGTTTTCGCTGATGTCTTTCTCAATCAGTTTATTGTCATAGAGCCAGCTGTAAAAACCGTTCCAGCGTGCAGAGTCAATGTATCCCCATTTTTCAGCATCGGCAATATACTGCTGTGAAATCCATTTTTGGCTTTCATAAACTAATTCTTCACTGCCCACAAGTGACTTGGTGTCGTCAGAATTAATCAGAATATCGGCAGCATCCTTTGGGTTTTCTATTGCAAATTCATAACCTTTTTTAGTTGCTTCAAGAAATGCCTTAGCAGCGTCAGGATTCGTATTTAAGAATTCATTGTTTGCAACTAAAACAGGGGTGTAATAATCGAACACTGTATCAATATCTTTGAAATAGAAAAAGTCGGTTTCAATATTATTAACCTCTGCATTAATTCCGCCCCAGCCGTAAAAAACCCAGATTGCATGGTCGGGATTCTGCTTAACGTCCTGTGCATCATCGGTAACGGTATTTGGTATTTTTTTCACCTTGCTCCAGTCACCGCCGTCCTTTGTAACAACGGATTCCATTGTTGCAAGTTCAATGGGAGAATCCCAAGTTAAGTAGGTTTTGTTTGTTAATCCGGCAGGCTTATCCATACCCTGGCCCTTCAATGACATAACACCTGATGTGTTGTGCTGAACAAGTGCGGCAACGGCGGTTATGCCAAGCGGAGTGTCAGAGGAAAGAGCAGCGGCAAGAATATCCTGAAAATCAACTGCAAATTGTGCCTGACCTGCAGCACAAGCTTGTGTTGCACCGTTTTCAGGCGGCTGAACGATTGTTACATCAAGTCCTGCTTCTTCATAGTAGCCTTTTTCAAGAGCAACAAACATTCCTGTATGGTTGGTGTTCGGTGTCCAGTCAAGACAAACAGTTATAGCTGTTTTTTCTTTATTATCATTATTTGCTTTCTTGTCTGGTTTACTGCAGGCAGCAAAGCTGAAAATCAATGCTGCTGCCAGAACAAGGCAGATTATTCTTTTTTTCATATTTGTTTTCCTTTCACTTTTTTTCGTTCCCAAGGCATCGCAATATGCTGTATTAAAGAAACTATCGCAATAAGTAAAAGGCTGATTGCTGAAATGAACACTATCACAGCAAACATTTTGTCGAAGGCATATGCTTTTTTCACTCTGGTCATATAAACACCCAGACCCTCAAAACCGCCCAGCCATTCGGAAATAACTGCACCGACAATTGCGTAGGAGGCAGATATTTTTAGTCCTGAAAAAAATGAGTCTGCGGCAGACGGCAGCTTGATATGTTTAAATATCTGTAATCTGTTTGCACCCATTGAACGCATCATATTAATTTCGTCCCTGTCGGCATTTTCAAAGCCGTTTAAAAGTCCGATGGATATGGGGAAAAAGGTGGTGATTACAACAAGGGTAATTTTGGGTGCCATTCCAAAGCCCATCCACAAAACAAGCAGAGGGGCAATTGCAATGGTGGGTATAGTCTGTGTTATGACCAGTATGGGATAAATTGCCTTTCTCAAAAAGCTGAATCGGTCCATTAAAGCAGCAACGATAAATGCCAGCATAATTCCGATGCCAAGCCCGTAAATTGCTTCCTGCAGTGTAACTGCTGCCTGTTTAAGCATTATCGAAAAATTGTTGATAAATGCCTTAGCAACGTCAAGCGGCGATGGCAGCATATATGCAGGTACAAGCTCAAAGTTATTACACAAAAACCAAATTAAAATAATTACGGCAATTGCAATAACAGGGGCAAGCTTATTCGTGATGCTTTGATACTTTTTTGTCAATTGTTAAAACCTCGCCGTCAGGAGTGTAAACTACCTTTACATAAGCGCTTACGCTTTCACAGCCTGCGTTGATTGCAACCTTCTGACAGTTTGCAGCAATCTCCATAAGCTGGTCGTAGCTGTCACCCTCAATAGTTGTTTCAAATGGACCGACATAACAGTTTAAGCCTGAGCTTTTGATGTAGGCTATAACCTCATCAACAATTCTGATAAGCTCATCCTCGCTGTCAACCTGCGGTAAAACCTGAATTGCTATACTTGCTTTCATACTCTTTCCTTCCTTTCTAAAGATTCTTAATAAATCAAAAAATAAAACACCCCTATATATAGATAGGGGTGTGGTGATGTCATATATCTCGTCTAACACCGTCCATACTAATGCTCGGCTTAGAGGGTATAATCTCAGCCGCTTTTTATAATATAAAAGCAGCACCCCTGACTTATTAAGTTAGCTACATTATAATACTGATTTTTTCCTTTGTCAATTATTAATTCATATTAATTCTTGTTTTCAACAGGGATCCATATTTCATAATATTTTTTCCTGCGTTCGGTGTGGTCACTCCAAAGATGATAAACCTCTAATTCATAATCCGCTTTTTGTATGTAATCACTGCTTGGAAGCCATGAGTTAATAATTAAATCACGAAGTTTTGGTAGCCCGTCACCTGCGTATTCCCCTCTGTCGGTAGTAAAAACTGCGTATTTTCCTGCAGGAATTATGTGCTTTTCAGTGTTATCTGATTGCGTATCTTCTTTTTTTCTTGCAATGGTATAGTTGCCCTTATTCCATATTCCATACCAAATTCCATTGTAGCCGCTGCAGATTTTTTCAGGAATATGCTCGCTTTCCTCAGACCACATAATGCATTCATCATTCCACCTGTTGTCGGCAGCAACATCTAATTTTTTTGAAAAACCGTGAACAATCATTTCTTCCTTTTCAACAATTTTAAAATTCATTTTTTCTGCTCCTTTGATTTTTATGTGAAAGGATACAGGGGGATATATGTTAACCGATACTGAAGAATTACGCACATTTATTGGAGTAATACCATGCTGTGTTATAAATGCACGACGGAAAGAATCAGCACTGTTATAACCATATTTTATTGCAATGTCAATGACTTTTTCACCATTGTGCAGATTATCAACTGCGATTGAAAGCCGTCGTTTTCTTATGTATTCGTTAACGGTCATTCCTGTTAATGAACGGAAAATTCGTTTAAATCCGTCTTCACTTTCGCAAGCAATTTTTGCCGCTTCACGCATATTAATATCAGTGTCTAAATGTGTTTCGATATAATCAATAGCACTATTTAATTGGTTTAATATATCCATAGCTATACCTCTCAAAATCATTTTAGCAGGAGTTGTTATTATATGCCCGACATTTTACGGATTGATTTTAACGTCTTATGAAAATCTAATATATTCCTTTATTTATAAACTTCTTCAAATTCAGTTAAATAATCCATTGAAATATTAAATAGTTTTGCAAGTTTTTTAATATGTTTACAGGGATAGTCTGTTCCCCTGTTTCATATCTTCTGTAGGTTGTTAAATATAAATCAAGGTAATCAGCAACATACTGTTGTGCCAGCTCTTTATCTTCTCGTATATCTCTTATTCTTTGATATTTGTAGGTTTCCTTTTTTCATAGAACTACCTCCGCTTATTATTTTAACAGATGACACAATATTGTGTTGATGATAACACAAATATGTGTTGTGCTGACAAAAAGTAATTGCAAGGAGGCAAAATATTGATGAACGAAAGAATTAATAATAATTTTTAAATGCAATGATGGTAAAAAACAAGCACAACAAAAGTGAACCTTTGTTGTGCTTATTATAGTTTTTAGCTTGTATTTATTAATCGTTTTCAAGCAGACTTTTATAGAATTCGCAATAATCCTGTCTGTTGTCTGCGGTGAATGCCATAGCTTCACGCGGGTGACGGTTGAGCTGACCTGTCAGCATATACTGAACATCATATCCCCAAACAACGCCGCTTTCCTTGAGCGGATTGATATACTTTTCAAGGAAGGTGAGCAGGCTGTAAAGATTGTACTTCGGATTCTTCAAGAAGCCTAAAAGCAATTCCATTGCACAGTTGCCGGCACCTCTGCCCATGCCTGATGCAGTAGCATCAAGGAAGGATACGCCGTAAGACATCGTTTCAATTGTATTGGCAAATGCAAGATTTTGGTTGTTGTGTGCATGGAAGCCAATTGCCTTGCCGTATTTTTCACCAATCTCAAGATACTGCTTTGCAAGCTTTCCTGCATTTTCGGGGTAGAGTGAGCCGTAGCTGTCAACAAGATAAATTACATCAACACTGCTGTCACCAAGCATTTCAAGTGCAGCCTCAACCTGCTCGCTGTTTGCCTGGCTGATTGCCATAATATTGCAGGTGGTTTCGTAGCCGAGATTGTGAAAATGCTCAATCATTTCAATAGCAGCAGGGATTTGGTGAATATAGCAGGCTACACGCACCATATCAATAACGCTTTCACTTTTTGGAACAAAGTCATCCTTATAATCACATCTGCCTACGTCTGCCATTACTGCAATTTTCATATCGCTGATGTTATCGCCTACAATTGAATGTAAATCAGCTTCATCACAGAATTTCCATTTTCCGAAATCCTTTGGGTCAAAAAGATTTTTTGAAGCACGATAACCGAACTCCATATAGTCAACGCCTGATTTTATATTAGATTTATAAAGCTCTGTAACAAATTCATCTGTAAATTCAAAATTGTTGCAAAGACCGCCGTCACGAATCGTTGCGTCAAGCACTTTAACGTCCTTACGAACGGACATTAAGTTACCCTTTCTGTTGTTCATAATTATAACCTCACTTAACTTTACTGCTTTAAAGCCCCAACGCTTTAAAGTGGATTAGTGATATTATAGCAGACCTTTTTATTAAAATCAAGTACAAAATTAAAACACTCCGATATTTTGTAATACCGAAGTGTTTCTTTATTATTTAACAACAACTGTTGTAACTGATTTTGCAGGAATAATTGTAATCATACTGCTTTTCTTATCTGCACTTACTGTGCTTGATTGATATTTTTCAAGATTACGGCTTGCATCGGTTACATAAGTTTCAAATGAGTTTACCTGAGAATCACTGCCCGGATTAATATAAGTATATTCATCAGTGTCTGAATTGTTGATGTATACAATAACTATTGAACCATCAGGATTAACATAGGCAGATTGTTCAATATAATTAATTTTATCATTGCCATAGGTTTTTTCTGTTTTCAGATTTTTACCGAAGGCTGAGCCTGTGGTGACCTTAACACGCTTGGCTCCCTCCTGAATGAATTTTGCATAGTTTCCCATTACCCACAATCTTTTTGCCGTCTGAATATTATCGGGATTGTCATAGTCAACATATATAAGACCGTCAGGATATATGCCGCTGCTGCAGGCTGTCCACCAATCCCATTCAACTGCGTTAAGAATGGTTAAGTCCTGATGGATAATGTCAGCGAGAGCAAGCGCATAATACATACCTATTCCGTTACCGTCAACATACTGACCTTCCTGTGTATGATAGTTATAACAGCCTGAGCTGCCGTCATTTGTCATCTGACAGTATTCTGTGCAGCGTACCTCTTCAATTGCTGAATAGCTGCTGCCGCTGATGTCGCTTGCAACCGTATTTCTGTCACTTGTGCTTGCCCAGTAGGAATGGGTGTCAAGGCTGTTACAGTAATCACGGATGTTCTCATTGTTTTTTGCATAGTTAGTGCCGATAACAGGTGCCTGTGAAGAAAACATATTAGGCAGGAATTTTTTATAAAGCTCACTGTTTGAGTGATTGAGCTGTGCACATTCCCATACAGAAAGGTTAACCTTGCCGTTAAGCTTTGCACTTGCTCTGAGTGACGGAACCATATAGTTATTGTAGAAGTTTCTTGCTGCTTCGGCAGTAAAATGACAGCCTTCTTGTGAACAGTAGCCATTACTGTCTGCAGCCCAATCCCATTCAGGTTCGTTAATTGGTGAAACACTTGTTACATTATAGCCCTCGTCAATGAAGTGCTCTGCACAGTTAACAACATAGTTTGCAAATGACTGATAGTTGCTTTCGCTTAAATTTTGATTTACTCCATTGCTGCAATATGCTTTGCCGTTGTCTGTTATGGAAACAGGAGCTGAGTTAGAGAATAATGTCAGTTTGAAATCGGGATTAGCCTTTTTAACGGATGCAAGCACCTTTTGTGCAGCTGCATCAGCATTCCAGTCATAGGTTGTGGCATCATTAATATTACTTGTTGGTGAAAGGAAATCTTCGGCTCTTCTTCTCCAGTCACCGATATATGTGTCATTTTCAGAGCCGCCGCCAAGATTGTATCTGTATATATCAAGTCCTGCCCCGCTTTCGCCGTAAAGGAGCTCTGTTATTCTGTCAATCTGCTCGTCGTTCCAGCGACCTACATCCTGTGCCCACCATGCGCCTGAGGCACCGAAACCATCGATGGTCTGGTAGGTCGTTGTTGTATCGACAGTAGTGTTTTTATTAATGAAGGTCGAGCTGTCATTAATAAGTGCGTTTGCATAAGTTTCTGCAGCGGTATTCAATAAACCGAAATCCTTGGCATTAATAAATCCATCATTGTACAAATCAAATTTTGCAAGATAGTTTGACTGATTGAATGCAGGATTATCCTCAGAAAGGCTGATATGTTTCTCAAAAAGCGACAGCAGATGGAGAGGGGTGAGTTTCAGATTATTTTGTCCGCAGTCAGAGCAGGTATAAAGCACCATACCGTTATTGTCAACAGCTCCGTTTATATAGGTGTGACCTGTTGCCTGAGTAAAATTCTTCTGCAGCGTACCATTATCACAGTAAGCGCAGAAAACTTCGTCATGTCCGATATCGGTGCAGGTTGGCTTTATTGTGTTCACAGTATATTCGTGCTGTGCATTCGGTTCTGTTACACTGCCGTCAGCATCAACAAGGCAGTGGTATTCCCAGTTCGCACCGTTTGCTTTACCTGCTTTATAAAAATCATAGGCTCCGCTGTTATGAAGTCCGTAAAATCTTGCATAGCCGCTGCCAAAGGCATCAGCAGGGATTGTCAGCTCCGGTGAATAGAACTTAACCCAGTTAAAATTTGTATTGTTAAATGCATTATTACCTATGTCTGTGCAGTTTTTCGGAATGTCGAGCCAGTAGGTCGAGCCGGTACAGTTCTGAAAAGCCCCGTCCCCTATGGTAAGTATGCCGGGGCAGTTCTTGTTAAATGCAACTGTTGAAAGACTTTGTGCGCCGTTAAATGCGTTCGCTGCAATAGTGAATGAATTATCTGTACCGGAAAAGCTGATGTCTTTAATTAAATAACGGAAATTTGTCCACGGTGTTGAAGTCATAGTGCCGCTGCCACTGAAATTCAGCAATAATACCCTGTCGTTTGTATCAAGTGAATAGGAAAGGCTGCCGTTATTTGAACAGGAGCTGTTCAGTGAAAGTGCAGCTTTATTATAGCTTGATGCCCAAGAACGCAGAGAATTGTCAGGTGAGAAAAAATACACAGCTGTTAGGTACGCTGTTAAGTGCATCTGTTCCGACATTTGTAATAGTGCCACTGTTCCAGATTACACCGTGCAGACTGCGGCAATTGTTAAAAGCGTTGGAGTCAATTGCAGTATAGCCGGGACCGATATAAACCTCTTCAAGTGAGGTGCAGCCGCTGAAGGTCCCTTCAGGGATACTGCTGTTATAATTTGTTGTATTGTTGTTTTCTGGCATAACTGCCCATTTTAAGGCTGTGCAGTCGAGAAATAACTCCTTATAATACCAGGAGCAGTTTTTTGGCAGGGTAATATTCTGCAGGGAAGTACAGCTTCTGAAGCAGCAGTCACCGATTGTATCGACTGAGTCGGCAAAGGTAACCGATGTCAGGTTTGTACAGTTATAAAACCAGTATGCACCTATTTCTATAACACCGCTTTCGATAATAACACTTTTAATCTGGCTGCGGTAGGCTGTATACCATGGTGCTCTTTTTGTTGCACTGTTGGCATAGCCCGCACCTCTGCCGGAGCCTTTTACTGTGAATACACCTGTGTCAGTATCAAGTGTGCAGCTTAAATCACCGCTTGTGAAGCTTCTTGTAGCAGCATAGCTGATTGATGTGAAGCCAACTAAGGATGTTATCAAAATAGCTAAGCATAAAAACATAGACAGCAATCTATTTGATTTTTTCATTATTGTATACCTCTGGACATTAAATTAATTGTTATAATGATTATAAATAGTAGTAAGTAATAAATCAACATATTTTGTATAAATACGTCGAATAACGTTTTTAAATTGTAAAACCTTAAATAAAATTTTAGTTGACAATATTGTGCTTTAGTGGAATAATCTTCAAAAAAGGAGGCTTCATTATGTCTGAAGAAAATGTAAAGAAGAAAAAATTTAAAACCATTGATATTGTCTATATCGGTTTATCTGCTGCACTTATAGCAGTTTGTTCCTGGATTTCAATTCCGCTTACTGTTCCGATTACTCTGCAGACAATGGGTATCTGCCTGACAGCATCGCTGTTCGGAATGAAGCGAGGAACCTTTGCAAACAGTTGTTTACATAATACTTGGTGCAATCGGAGTGCCTGTGTTTCAGGGCTTTACAGCAGGCATTGGTATTATCGGCGGTCCTACGGGCGGATATATTGTTGGCTTTCTATTCACCGCTTTGATTGTCGGTTTTGCTTCCGACAAATTCAAGGGCAAGCTTGTACCGCTGATTATTTCAATGGTTATCGGTATTCTTGTTTGCTATGCTTTCGGTACAGGATGGTTTGCTTTTGTTTATGCAAAACAAGGTACACCTGCTACACTTGGCACAATACTTGGCTGGTGTGTAATTCCGTTCTTAATTCCGGATGCTGTTAAAATTGTAGTTGCAGCTATTTTGACAAACAGACTTAAGAGATTTGTAAAATGATTAAAATAAGGTATCATCATTTAATGTGTATCCCACGTTACCGGGGCGAGGGCTACAGTGCTGAATTTTGTGACAATCTGCAAAAAATTAAAGCAGGCTTCAGAGCGAATGATTATGAATTGGTTGATTGCTGTGATGATGTGTGCTGCTTTTGTCCGAATAACATAAATGGAAAATGTGCAGATGAAGAAAAAGTTACCCTGTATGATATGCGTGTAAAGGAAAAGCTGGAGCGAAATGAAGCTCTTTTGCCGGAAGAAATATGCAGTGACTGCTGTTGGTTTGACCTCTGTAAAAAATACAGTAAAAATTAAAACTTTTCTGTTGTATTTTTACATTTATATGTAGTATAATACTGCCAACAAATAGTAAGGAGAAACTGCTATGCATCTTTTAAAAATAGATAAGGAAAATTATATCGGTCAGGCAGATCCGTTTATTCTTGAATCAGGAGGAAGGTATTATATATACACCACCGGTCACGACGGTGTGTATGCTTATCATTCAGATGATTTATTTGAGGGATGGAGTTTGCCGGCAGAGTAATGACTGTGCCTGATCACGAGGCATTCTGGGCACCGAGTGTGATTGAGCTTGATGGTAAATTCTATATGTATAATTCAATTGAAATATATGACGATGAGCCTGATAAGGGCGGTCATAGGGGTGCAATGTTTGTGTCTGAGGCTGATAATCCGCTTGGACCTTTCACGAACGCAACACAGCTTCTTCATCCGTTTTCAATTGATTCTCATGTTGTGAAGAATGAGGCGGGTCTTTTTATTTTCTATTCAACCAATAAGTTTGACGGTGAAAGAATAGGAACATATATTGTTGTTGATAAAATGACGGACCCTTACCATGTCGAGGGTAATCCGGTTACGGTAGTTGAGCCGACACTCGATGAGGATATTTACAGACGTGACAGATATAAAAAGGGGCAGCATTGGCATACAATAGAAGGTGCGTTCTATTTTAAAGAAGGTGACTGGCAGTATGTAATGTACTCAGGCAATTGTTTTGAACAGCCCACATACTATATCGGATATGCACGTGCTAAAACTGATGAAACTGATTTAAGAAAAATCAAATTTGAGAAATATCCTGATGAAAATACTTACCATCCTGTTTATTGCAGCAAATGATTTTGAGGAGGGAACCGGTCACCACTCAATGATTAAAAAGGATGACCAGTGGTACGCAGTCTATCATGCAAGGATTATGATGATGGATTGAATGCCAGTGCATTTGATGCAAGAAATGCGAGAATCTGCAAGCTGAATGTTAAGGATGGTATAATTACAGCGGAAAGATATAAGGATAAGGTTTAGCAGCAAAAACACCATTGCAACAGCAATGGTGTTTTGTTATATCTGATTATATTTTTCTGATGCTGATTTCACCGCTTCTGAGAACTTTGTGTTCTCCGTTTTCAAGCTCAACCTCAAGTCCGCCTGTTTTATCAATGGCAATTGCGGTGGCCGGTGTTGCTTCACCGTCTTGAATAAATATGATTTTTTCACCTATAACGAGAGAATGACTGCGGTAATAATCAATAAAAACTTTTAATATCGCCGTTTGCAATTTTAACAAGCTCGTTGCAAACTTCAGCAATCAAAAGACTTCTGTTTATTCTTTCATCAAGATTGCCGGCATTTTCAACATCGTCGGGAAGTCATCAGTGCTTATATTTATACCGATACCGATAATAACATTGCTGACAATGCCTTCTTCAAAATTCGTGATTGCCTCTGTTAAAATTCCGCAAATTTTTTTACCGTCAAGGTAAACGTCATTGACCCATTTGATTTTCGGTTTTTTTGTTGGTTGTTTTTTCAATTGCCCTGCATACAGCCACAGATGCTGCAGTGGTGGCTGTAACGGCATTCTGCAGCGGAAGAAGCGGATTTAAGACAAGTGAAAAATAAACACCGGTGCCGGATGGTGAATAAAAGCTTTTTCCTTGTCTGCCTCTGCCTGCACTCTGCTGTTCGGCAAACAACTAAAAATTCTCCGCTTCTGCCCTCGGCAATCAAACGCTTGCAGCAATTGTTGGTGCTGTCAACCGTGGTATAATAGATTACGTCAATATCGTTTTTTATGTAGCGCTTGATACTTGGTGCAGAAATTATATTTCCGCTTTCAATAAGTCTGTAGCCTTTATTTGTCACAGCATCTATTTCATATCCTTCGCTGATAAGCTTTTTTATGCTTTTCCATACAGCGGCACGGCTTTTTC
>PDYJ01001877.1_pt1 | contig 16941 bp, 25 predicted proteins | sample 1430841 | NCBI WGS metagenome assembly PDYJ01 (sample SAMN07237672, study PRJNA390542) | Gut metagenome, whole genome shotgun sequencing project. | isolation source: fecal pellets | host: Mus musculus | place: USA: New York, NY | collected 2016-10 | reverse complement strand
AGCGTCACCTCGCGCAGTACGAGTGGTATATACCTCCGTACCCTCCCGTGCCGCCTCCATACACCGCGTTCCATATTCGGGCATGGACTCTTACATCAATCCGGAGTATCAATGCCGCAGTCGGAGATGGCCCGCTATGCCTGGGCTGTCTATGGCAGCGGACGCAGGTACAACCAGGTCGTGTCTAAGGCTCATGGCATGAAGGCGATTGTCAACAACATCTATTCGGTGGACGACTATTTCTTCATTGACTACTCGTTGCAGAATCGGACGAAAATCCCATACAACATCGCGCGAGGTGCGCGTGAAGCTCACCGACAAGAAGGAGGTGAAGGCCCCAACTCGCAGACCGTGGAGCTGACCCCGGCATACTCGCTCAATCTCGCCCGGAAGTTCAAAAAGAATTACCGCAACGTGCTTGTGCTCGACAAACTGACATTCCCGGACGAGAAGGTATTGCGCATCGAAATATCCGAGAATCAGATAAGTGGCCGCGTAATCACGCTCACTATCGAGTATGACGACATTCTCAATGCCGACGGTTTCGACTCCGACATACTCAGGCACCTGCCTTACTCATATACTCCCCACATCTACAAATAATACCGATAATACGAATCATTATGAAGAAGATTATTCTCGCCATGATATGCGCCGTCGCCTCCCTCGGAGCCTCGGCGCAGGACAGCAAGCTCACCGTAAACGCCGGATTCCTCTTCCCTCGACGCTCAACTCCACCGTCGGCTACGAGCGTTCATTCACCTACGGCAATGCCGTGGAGATATATGGTGAAATCGGCAATCACTGGAAATCCGGCCCCGATCAATTCTGGAAAGGATATTACTGGGACGGCGGCCTGATCTACAAGCACCGTCTGCACCGTTACAAAAACGGCAGCTTCCGTGTCCGCTTCGGCCCGCAGTTCGGAGCGGTGGAGCGCAGGTTTTTCATCGGCATTGAGGGCGGTTTTGAATATAACTATGTGTTCCAAACGGGTGCGAGTTCTCAATCATACAGAAAAACAATGTGAATTTCCTGCATGGCGACACATTCCGGAACGGCCTCATGCTCGGATTCAAGATGCCGTTATAACCGGATTATCCGAATAGCTCCGAGTGGGAGCCAAGACGCACAAGGTCTATCTGGTCAGTGTCGGGGTCAAACCATATAAGGAGGAAGTCACTCTCTATATGACATTCCATATAACCCTTGTAATCACCGGTCAGCATGTGTGGGTTGTGCTTTTTCCGGAATCGGCTCCTCGTTTGCGAGCCTGTTCAGGATCTCTTTAAGCTCCATGACCTTCTTAGGTTGTTTCTGAACCGCTTGTAGTCCTTCTTATATTGAGAGGACGCTTTCAGCTTTTTCATAGCCCCATGGATTTCTCCATTGCTTCGATGGAAGTCAGGTCAAGGGCGGGCTCATCACGCAACGCTCCGCTCTCGGCCTCCTTCATCGCGGCGAGAGTCGTGGCATTAGGCTCGTGATAGGCGGCGTCAAGCAACAGCGTTTCGACATAATTGTTAAGGCTGCGGTTCTGACGCTTTGCAATCCGCTTCAGCCGCTCGATCAGGTCAACGGAAAGACGGAAACTCTGATTCTTCTTTTCAATAGCTATATCCATATCGGTAATCTTTTATACTGCAAAGTTAATGCTTTTATATTACAATAACAACATCTTTAGAACATAAGTTGTATGGCTTTTGAGGAAACAAAGGAACAGCAGCAGATGTATAACTACTTCCGTAGCTGCATCTACATCTTCCTGATAATCGAGATTGTGATGAATCTGCCGATAACGGGACAACCGTGTGACGCAGTTCATCCTCGACCTGCTCGGACGCTTCAAGGTGTTCAGTTCCGTGGCAGGGTGTAAGGTAGCGGAGCTGATATGTATATGCGTCGTGTGCATCGGCACCAAGGCTAAGAAGGCTTTGAATTCAATCTCAGGACTATGGTGATATATCCGGTGCTGGCCGGGCTTACGCTTGTCGCACTGTGCTTCATCTTCCATGCCGGAGAATGGGCTTGTCGATATTCGGCTTCCCGGCAAACCGCATAGTGTATGCCTTCTGCTCGTTGTCGGCACCATGCTTGTGCATCAGGGGCTTGACGGAATCGCCAAATACTATAACCACAAGGTCGGCGAGGACAGGTTCAATTTCGAGAACGAATCGTTCCAACAGTCTGAGAAGATTGCGGAAACTCCATATTCGGTGAATATCCCTATGATATACTATTACAAGCGGCGGATGCACAACGGTTGGATCAACATTATCAACCCGTTTCGTGGCACGATAGTGTTAGGCACTCCCGGCTCCGGCAAGTCTTTCGGAATCATAGACCCTTTCATACGGCAACACTCCCGGAAAGGTTTTGCGATGATGGTATATGATTACAAGTGGCCCACATTGGCAAAGACGCTTTTCTACCAATACTGCAAGAACCGGCACTACGGCCATCTGCCCGCAAACTGCGGATTCCGTCAGGTAAACTTTACCAACGTGGAGTATTCAAACCGCATAAATCCTATTCAGCGCAAGTATATACCCGACCTTGCTGCGGCTTCTGAAACGGCGGCGACGCTGCTTGCCTCGCTAAACAAGGGAGGCGGCGAGAAGAAGGGCGGCTCGGAGGCGTTTTCACCAATTCGGCGGAGAACTTTCTTGCGGCCATCATATATTTCTTCGTAAATTTCCATCCGACGGGGTTTCTTAAAGGGAAGAAGCTCAGACGATTTATCTCATATGAGGGGAAGAGGCTGGAACTTGTGATACGCAATTGGGACGACTATAACGCCATAGATGAAAACGGAGGTGGTGCTTGACTTCGTGGACAGCAACGGCAACGACGTATCGACCGACGAGGACAGGATGTTTGTTGACCTTAACGGATTCTCCTATATAGACCGCCTCGGCAAGCTGATACTGATTGACCGCTGCTGGTACGAGGACGAGCCGGCAACGAGGTGGTGCCGGACACCGTGACCGGGGAGTTTTCCGATATGCCCCATGTGCTTTCGTTCCTCGGACGCAAGTATTCGGAGGTGTTCGACATTCTGATGATGGATGACAAGATAGCCTCGCTGATGGCACCCTTCAAATCGGCATACGAGAACAAGGCCAACGACCAGTTGAAGGCATGGTGGGCACTTGCGCGTCAACGCCGCAAGGCTTGTGTCGCCGGAAGCCTACTGGGTGTTCACCGGTGACGATTTCGACCTGAAGATTTCAGACCCGACGAATCCGAGCTATCTCGTGATTGCCAACGACCCGGAGAAGGAGCAGGTCATAGGCTCGCTCACGCCTTGTGCTTAACCGTCTTATTACCCGTGTCAATTCAAGGGAATATCCGGTGAGCATTATCGTTGACGACTGCCGACCCTGTATTTCACAAGATAGACCGACTAATCGGTACGGCGCGAAGCAACAAGGTCGCCGTGACTTAGGATTTCAGGAGCTTCCGCAACTTGAGCGACTACGGCAAGTGGGTATGCAGAAATCATCACAACCTGCGGCAACATCTTCATGGGCGCGGCACGAAAAAGGAAACTCTCGAATGGGCGCAGAATGACGTGTTCGGAAAGGCGAAGCAAAATCAACCTCCATAACATCAACGACTCCAAGGTATCTACATCAATCTCCAAAAGATGGACTATCTCGTTCCGGCGGCAAAGATAGCTGACATGCGACGGGCTGGCTCGCGGTCAGGCGGCGCGTGACTTCACGGCTACAGACAAGAGCATGATGTCGCATTTCGACATCGAGCAGTCGGAGGAGTTCAAGACCACAAAATATTTCTGCAAGACCAACTTCGATATGCACGGATAAAGGAGGAGAATCCACTATGTGAGCTTCCCAAAATATATACATTCGCCAACGAGCGCGAGAAGGAGATTATGCTAAACCGCAATTTCAAGCGCGTGAACCTGGAGGTCGAGGACATGGTGAAGGAACTTCTCGGAATGCAATAATATATAATGCCATTTCAATGAATAACACCGCCTCATTCAGCATACCCCTCTCCCTCCGGGCAAGCGGAAGCGCATTGAAGATTATCGCGATTCTCTCGATGGTGGCCGACCACTGCGCTTATTTTCTGATGGAGCCGGACGCGCCGTTTTACGGCGTGCTCCGCTCTTTCGGGCGTATCGCGTTTCCGGTGTTCGCTTTCCTTGTGGCGGAGGGCTTCGCCCACAGCCGCGATAGAATGAGATATTTCCTTATCCTGGCATTTGCCGGGATGGTAAGCGAAATTCCGTGGCTTATGCTCAACGGGGCCGACGGCACGCATAACGTGATGTTCACGCTCGCCCTGGGCGTGGCGGCTCTTGCGGTGTTCGACCGGCTTTGCGAACACGGGCCGCTGTCATTCGTCGGGGTGTCAGGCGTGGCCGCTCTCGCATGGTGGCTCGGCACGGATTATGACTGGCGGGGTGTGTTGATGATTTTTCTTTTCTACATCCTCCGGCACGGCACCATGCGCCCGTGGCTGGAGCGTTCATCGACGCATTTCCCCTCGCAGGCCCTCTTGCAGATTATCTTCACATTCCCCCTTATGGCCCACTACGGCATAGCCGGAGCGGTTCTTGCCTCCGCTGTCATCTTCCTATATGACGGTACAAGGGGCTTCATAAGGGGCAACGCCGCAAATACGCCTTCTACTCAGTCTATCCTGCTCATCTGCTGCTCATTGCGGCTCTGATATAAAGAGCGAGGTCGTGCAGCGAAATGCACGACCTCTTTTTTTCCTTTTATAGTGTTGGCAATGAGCCTTAAAGTCATTACCGGCACTTTTATAGAAAAGGTACGAGCCCAACCCATGGAGCTGGACTCGATTTAATCTTTTTATAGTGCAGTTGGACGCAACTGGGCTTTCCAAGTACACTTTCTGTCTGCAAAGATAGGCTTTTCTATTGTAATGAACAAATATCCTGAGTGATTTGTCGGTTTTTTAACAATTATTATGCTGTCAGCTATTCTGAATCTCAGATTTCTCCTCTATCTCGGGTATTATGATACCGGTCTTATCCTCTATAATGGGTCTTAAAGAAGGTGCTTTAGCATACAGCAGCTCTGTCACCCTGTATATATCATCCCACATATCTTTTACCCTGTTGACTGAAATTTTCTTTAGCAGATAATCGACTACAGCCATGGCCTCACGGAAGTGTGCCGGTTAATACCTTGGAAATTTCCGGCCTTGCCTCTTCGGATACCTGTAAACAGATTCAGGTCAAAACAATGTTTTACCATGAGCGCAGGCATTACGAACCTCCCTTATGGCTGACAGGTAACTTTTGAATGTGGCTGTTGCAGGCTCTCCGAAACGATTGCTTACCAATTTCTTGTCTTATTCAATATCAGGCTGTCATATAGAATCTCAATATTGCCGAGAGTCATATACTCCATGGTTTTCCATGCAGGAGCATACTGGCCGAGATATATTTTGGGTGTCTTAATTACATCGTTCCTTTTTATGGAATTGTAGGCAGCTGTTGGGAAGTTTGCGATAAAGTCCGGTTTTACTACGAGGACATACGAACCACGTTGGATCGCCGCTGTATTTTGTGGACAGCTCGTATATGAATACAGTGCGGATTGCCACCTCAATCCTTGACAGATATTTATGGAGTATATTTCTTAAATCCAAATCAAAATAATAGGGCGACCGCATCCTCAATCCGTGTGCCCAGTATTACATGCTTCGTCCGGAGTCCAGACGTGGATAAGTTTTCTCAAAAGGATACAGATAGAACCCCACCGATAGTATCCGATGTCCGCCAGATACTCCCTTGCCTTGGCCTCATCGGAGATTACCACACCATGCCTACGGAGTATTGTAATTTGCTCCTCATAGGTCGTGGCCCTTTTATTATATGGTATTTTTCTTCTTGCCATTTATTATTGTTAAATCAGCTACAAAATTAAGCAATTATTCTGACATTTTGGGTATCCGGGAGGACCTAAATATAAGGATTCAAGGCCTGTATGTACTATTCCGTGCTAAATCTGTCGGAGTACCGGATAACGGCGCGGATGTATCCCGGATCCTCGGCATAGCCGATGTTTTTCAGCCACAGCAGATAGTTTCCGCCCTTTATAGCGTACTGCACTTTGGTATAGTAGGCTTTGACGCTCTCCGTCCAATGGGAGAACTCGTTAGTATTCGCCCGTCTCGGATTGGTAAGCCCGAAAAGGTTATGCTTGTTTCGGCAGACTGACGACTTGAACCATCCGTTTCAAGAATCGCTTGGGCCAGCACTATCTTCGGAAACTTGATTCGTTCCTCCTTATCTCTCAACGAGATTCGGAATCGTCAGCTCAGGCAAATTACGGTTATGCCGCTATCCGTCCGGGATTTGCTCACTGTGCCAGAATTGCGGAATACCGAGTTGTTATCATTTATTTGATTACTGTCAGATTTGCATTCTTGCAGAGGCTTGATATTGGTAATTATTTCTTTTTCAATGACTTTATCCGTCTTGACAAGATTGTGACCCACAATGGGGCAATCCTTGGTGATGGTATGGAACTGGGCTATAGACGAAAAGGGAACCGCAATCATGGCGGCAAGTGTCAGAATTGTGTCAAAGTGTTCATATGCGTATTTCCTGTAAAATAATTTTGTCGCTGACAAGTGGTTGACGCCACGAATTTAACCCTATTAAGAACCCGTATGAAAGATTCGGACACAATTTTATCGAATCAGCTCCCATATGAACAGTTGGCAAAACTGGGCCTTGACCGGAAAAAGTTGAAAAATTACCGCAAGAGGTTAAGGAAAAGCTGATTAAAGGAGAAGTGACGCCGCTTATGGAGGTGTCGTTACCTGCCAGGAATGGCATGGTGATAACATTACCCCTCAAACTCCAGCTCGCCGCCGACAGGGACGGCAACCCGACACTGATAGCCTACCCGGTGCAGCGTGAGCTTTCACCTGAAAAGAAACAATGAACTCCGGCTGTCACAGCAGGAGATAGACGCGCTCCGTCGTGGCGACGTGCTGCAAAAGACCGTCGATATTGACGGCGAGAAAACACGCCGCTATCTCCAGCTCGACCCGGAAACGAAAGTCCATAATCCACCGCCGTGTGACCGAGGTGCAGATTGAACAGAGGCTCAAGGACATGGAGAAGGTGAATGACATCGAACTCGGCACTCAGCAGAAAGCAGCAGGTGCGCGAGGGAAGCCTATGGAACTCAACGTAGGCGGCGAGAAAGTCACCGTAGGCATCGACCTCAGGGAACCGCAGGGCTTCAGGGTCGTGCAGGGCGACATGAAGGAATGGGAGCGTCAGCAGAAGCTCCGCTACGACGACCTCCACCCCGAATATATCGGTCTGGTAATGACAGACAAGAACCGCTGGGAGTATCAGAAAATAGTCGAGCATGATTCCAAGGAACGCGCCATAAAGCTTGATCCCACACAAAAGGAGCACAGGCAGTCAGGAATGAAACTGCGATGATGAAGGTACATTTGACAGGCCATGTTCGAGGAAGATTGCAGCTTTGTGAAGAAATCCTCAATGTGCCTCGAAAATCGCCGAGAAAATAGTTAACGAGAATCCTTCTACAATCCATTGACAAAAAGAATCCAGACAAAGAAATCCCTGCTGAAAGGGGATTGTGACCGCAGGGCCGACAGATCAAGCAATGGATTGACAAGGAGGAAAAACGGATAAGTGATTTCCCGGCTACGACGGAGTGGAGCCATACTCATGTATGCAAAGGATACTGTCGATATGCTCCGCTCCAACAGCCCAAGCTATAATATCCGCAAATTTAAGGAAACAAAGGAACCAACCCATAAAGAAAAAGATATGCCAAAGAAAAAGAAAGAGAAAGCTCCCCAGGAGGAGCCGGCAAAGACCGTCAGGGCATCGTCCGACGGCGAAACCCCGAAGGAAAGAAAGGCGAATCACAGTCAGCCGCACAGGGCGAGGCTGCGGCAGAGCGAAAGCCCCGTGAGCCCCAGATGGTGACAGTCAACGGCGATAAGGTCACGCACGGCCACGCCTACCAAAGCAATGTAAACCCGCAGGACTGGTATTTCACCGCCGGCTCAACGGCGAGCTAGTTGAAGCCGCAGAAGATGGACCCCGCCGATGTGCCGCCTACGACAAGAAAGAAATCACCGTGCCGGAGCTAATGCAGCGTTACTACCCGACAAAGCTCATGCCGAGGTACCGGAGGAGCCTTCAAATATCCCAAACGGACTTGCCGGGCCGTCCGGCCCCATCACGATAGACAAGTTCAACGTGTATAAGGAAACGACGAGACACGCGCCGACTACGGCAGGTACAAGTTCTACGCCCAGGTTGGCGACAAGAAGATGTCAACCCCGCGTCGCGCGAAGACCTCAACGCCTACTTCGACCGCGTTATGACGCCCGGCCAGCTCGTAGAGCGCAATTTCGGCGAGCGTCTGCACTGCCTTCCACTACGCGCAGTTCCGGCTCCCGAAGGGATAGACCCAAGGGTGTCCGCGTCGCCAAAGACCGTTCCGATGGCAGATGGAAGGTGTCGGCCGACCTCGGCGAAGGACGCGGGCGCACGTCGAAACAGGAAATCTCCTTCGACGACGGCTATTCGCTCTTCAAGGCCAAGAGCGCGACCCGCGAGCAGATAGCCGCCAAATATCTCGGACAGGAGATAACTGCAAAACTGACCGCGCCGCTGTCAATGGAGAAGTCTGCCTCCATGAAAATGTAATCCTAACGATAACCTATAACAGAATACCACAATGGCAAGATTAGAATACGACGAGCTTGTGCAGCTCCTCCAGGACGGACAGATAGGACATCTCCGCTTCATGCTGGAGAGCGACAACGCAGAGTCATACCTCGAATGGTGCGAACAGCATGGCATTGAGCCGTCCGACGAGTCGGCGGAGTTCTACTACGATGAAACCGAGATTGACATGATGGAGCGACAGCTCATAGACGATGAGAACTATGGCATCTGGAACTGACGGGTTCAACAGTTCCGGACAGCAGGCCCTCGACCGCTTCGCACAGATGATGATAGAGCGCATGGAGCGTATGAAGGCGTCGGACTGGCGGCAGGGATGGATCGGGGGCGCGTCCTCCGTCGGTCTGCCCCAGAACGTGACCGGCCGCAACTACTCCGGCTCAAACTCCTTCTTCCTCCAGCTCATTCCGCAATGCGGGGCTACGGGCTTCCGGTGTTCCTGACTTTCAAGCAGGCGCACAATTTCAAGGCTCACGTCCTCAAAGGCGAGAAGGCCTTTCCAGTAATATACTGGGATATGCTGGTGCGCGACAAGGACGGAAAGAAGATAAGCTCAGACGAGTACCGAGCCATGTCGCAGGATGAACGAAAAAACTCGACGTGATACCCTTCATCAAGGCGTTCCGGTGTATAACCTCGACCAGACCAATTTCCGCGAGGCGCAGCCAGAGCGTATGCAGAAGCTCCTCGACCGCTTCAAGGTGCCGGAGATACGCGACACGCAAGGGATGTACGCGCACTCCGCCCTCGACAACATGGTGGCGCAGCAGACTTGGCTCTGCCCCATACAGGCCGACCGCAAGGAGAAGGGGGCATACTATTCCCCATCGCGCGACATAGTGGTGCTTCCGATGAAGGCGCAGTTCAACACCGGCACGACGCCGGAGGAGGTATATCGCGACGGCATGGAGTTCTATTCGACCATGCTCCACGAGATGGCCCACTCAACGATGACACCCGAAAGGCTCAACCGCGAGGCGGGGTCGAAGTTCGGCGACCCGAAATATGCCAAGGAAGAGCTTGTGGCGGAGCTTACCGCCGCGATGATCTCCCACTCGATGGGATTCGACACGAGCGTCACCGACAATTCGGCCGCCTATCTCGATTCCTGGATTACGGTGCTGAAGCAGGAACCGAAATTCATAGTGTCGGTGATGGCCGATGTCAACAAGGCTTCGGAAATGATACTCGACAGGGTGGACGCACAGCGTCTTGCCCTGGGCGAGCAGCCATATCTCGCGAAGAATGACCCGTGGGTGCCTCCGTTGGAGGACGAGATATGCCCTTTCAAGAACGCCTCCATAGTGAAGACCCGCTCCGGCGATTTCGCCATACGCGCCTCCTACAACGGCGTCGATCTCGGAATGAAACCGATTGAGCGGTCAACAGCCCGTATGTATTTCCAACTCACGGACGAGCGCGAGAAGCACGCATTTCTCGGCAGTACCATCCGCAAGCACTACGGGTCGGAGATTGCCGGCATAGACCGCAAGGCGTCCAAGTCACTGTCAATCGCATAATCCTATGGCACCGGGTGACTACAGAATAGATTTCAAGGCGTTGAAGGCGCGTGTCGGCATCGATGACGTGGCCTACTCGCTGGGCTACCGCCTTGACCGCAAGGCCGGGGTCGGACGTTATATTGAGCTTGTATTGGGAGAGGGCAAGGATAAACGCGATACGATAATTGTCAGCAACCGCCGCGACAAGGCCTCGCAGACATTCTTCCGGCGCGACGGCTCCAAGGGTGACGTGGTGAGCTTCATACGCGAGAATCTCAACTCATTCAACGCCTCCGGGCAGAATGAGTGGCAGCGCATAGCCAAGGTTATGGCGCAGTTCGCCAATATGCCTGAACCTGACTACGGCAGGGAGCGCGACTATGTGAGGGCCGCGTCGGCACCGCAGGTGTTCGACCCGAAGCGTTACAGCGTCCGTCCGATAGACCCCGACCGGATTCCACGCCTCTTCTCGCAGCGCGGCCTCTCGGCTGATACGGTTAAGGCACTTTCTCCCTTTATCTACCTCGTTTCAGACCGCCGCAACGAGAATTTCAACGGCTTCAATATCGGCTTTCCCTATACTGCCGCCGACAGCGACAAGATAAGGGGCTATGAAATCCGGGGTATGGGCGGCTACAAGTCCAAGGCGGCTGGCACCGACTCTTCCACCGCCGCATGGGTGGCCGACCTCTCGCACGGCAGGAACGGGCTTGTGCGCCATGTGTTCTTCTGTGAATCGGCCTTCGACGCTATGGCCTTCTTCCAGATGAACCGCACACGGCTGGGCGAGGACATAGCCCTCGTGTCGCTCGGCGGCACTTTCTCCGACCGTCAGGTGCAGGGGGTGATGGAGCGTTTTCCCAACGCACGGGCGTATGACTGCTTCGACAACGACCTTGCCGGGCGCGTCAACGGCCTTCGACTTATGGCTCTGGTGGAGGATGTTCCGCTGAAAATCACCAAGACTGACGCCGGGCTTATGGTGGAGGCAAAGGGCAAGAGCTTCGTCGTGTCGCCGGAACGCTCCATATACACTCAGGTGGGTACCCATATCCCGGTGCGTTACCGCATGGGGCAGTGGCAGCCGCCAAAGGACTTCAAGGACTGGAACGACTGTCTTTTAGGCAGACGCATCGAGCTTAAGATAATGCCTACCAAGTATGAACGTGACGATAACCTTGCCGAAAGACGCAATTCCGGCATTAAAATGTGACTGACCGATGAAGATAACGACAATATTACAGCCATATAAGGCCGGGATTCCGGCGTTGCTCGCTTTCTCCCTCCTGTCGGTTCCGGTTACGGAGATAGCGGCGCAGCAGACCGACCCGACGCTCACGGCGGCGGTGATAGCGCAGACCGCCGAGCTGAAAAGCATACACAAGAAGCGCAAGACCACCCAGGAGCGGATAATAGCCGCCGAGGCTGCCGTTACCATCGCCCTCGACCGTGTTCACTCCGTGGAGAACAAGATGCTGGAGTATCTTTCCAACGCCCAGGGCGCGATGCAGAACCTCTACCAGATCAAACGCGCCGGGGAGCTGGTGCTGACCGAAATCCCGAAAAACTGCGACCTGCTGCGGAAATCGGTGCCGGGACACCTCAAAGGCACGGCGATAGCCCTGCTGGTGTCGGACGAGCTGACCGACGCGGCGACCCAGATGGCCGCCCTCTATCCCTTTATGAAACAGCTCGTGACCTCCGGGAGCTACAATGTCACCGATTCGGATGGCAACAAGCAAAAGCACAAGGTGAACCTGCTCAATTCCGCCGAGCGGTACTATATCGCCAACGAGGTCGTTACGCGCCTCGAAACGATAAACACCGACCTGTGGCTGCTGGCATGGTAGGTGCGCACGCTCTCATGGAACGACCTTTGGTTTTCTCTCGACCCGGACGGATGGGCCTCGGTGATGTCGGGAAAGGCTATCGCCGAAAATCTTGTGTGGGAGTGGAACACCATCAAATACAGATAACGAGAATACAGTTGAAGACAATCAAAATTTTTACATTTCAATATGGATAACGAGACAAAGATTATCGGCCGTTGCCCGGTGTGCGGCGGCAACGTGGTTAAGACCTGCAAGGGCTACCGCTGCGAGAACAATACCGGGGAGGACGGCAAGTGCGGCCTCTTCATAAACGGAGTGATCGGCAACCGCAAGATGTCCGATGACGAGATTGCGGAGCTGCTTAAGAAGCGGAGCATATTGCTCGACGGCTTCGCCACCAAGGAGTGGAAGGCTTTTCCAACGGTGCTTGTCATGGGTGACGACGGGGTTATATCAATGGAGTCTATTGTGGCGCGTTGCCCCCGGTGCGGCGGAGAGATCCGTGTCGGAGCAAAGGCGTTCAACTGCTCCAACTACCGTCAGGAGGGGAATCCCTGCGATTTCGTGATATGGCGCAACATAGGCGGCCACCTGATGACGCTCGACGACGTGCGCGAGATATGCGCCGACGGCGTTACCTCACGCGAGATAGAGATGTACGGCGAGAACGGCGCGATATACCGCCGCAAGCTCGGCCTATCACCCGACAAGACAAAGGTTATCAAGGTATGAGGCCGGGAACGAAACTCGCAATAATGCTCGCCTCCGGCGCGTTGGTCTGGGGGATTATAGCGATGGCCGTGTGCTGGCGCGAGAAGCCGCAGAAGCGGGCCGTAAGAGTGGCGCAGACCGCCCTCCATGCCTCGGTTGACAATCCTGAATCGGTGAAGGTGATTGCCGTCAGCGATCCGGACAGCGTTTTCGGACGCTGCTACATCGACGACGAGGAAAAGATGGCGATAGCCGTGTCTATGATGAAGGTAAACGAGAGGGTGATGTCGCAGACCGACAACCTCGGCAGCATGGACTTTGACAATCCCGCCCTCCGGGAGCTTGTCGAGAGGCAGATGTCCTCTATGTCGGCCATGCGCTCCCTTATGTCGTTGGAAGGCCCGGACGCTCCCCGAAAGCCGTTCAGCGGCTGGAAGGTCAAGATAGAGTACGAGGCCGTATCGGAAAGCGGCACTCCCTACCGCTCGGAATACTGGTTTATCACCGACCGCGACGCGCAGTGCGTGGTAAGCTCTTTCGAGATACCGTTGCTGTAAACAATATTCATCATTCAACCAACCCGTAAACACGATTATATCAACTCCAAAACAACTAACGCTTATGAAGGATCTTCTTAATCAAATCGAAACTCTCACCACCTCGTTTATGAAGGACGCCTCGTCGCAGCTTGACAAGGGTAACAAGGCGGCGGGGCTTCGCGCCCGTCGCGCCTCCCTGGAGCTGGAGCCGCTGCTAAAGCGGTTCCGCAAACTGTCACTGGCGGCTGCAGCCTCCGGCAAAAGACAAGATTAGCATCAGGATGTTCTGGCAGGGACATTCATTATCCACTCATTATTGCGGCTTCCATTTTACTGCCATTCCAAATAATAGGACAATTTCTTTGCTATCCGGGAATCTCTGTGCGCGAGCATGGGGATTCTCTCTTCTGTCGGCCCGTGGCTCTCGCGCCCGTGTATTTTTCGTTACAAAGTTACGGCTGGCGGTGACGGCGGCAAGCGACCGCCTTCGGCTTGCCTGCGTGAAAAAATCCGGCAGCCTTCCGCGATTTGTGCCAAATCGGGTATTCCGTATTTTTTCGCTTGCCACGCTTGCCTTGCGCCCCCTGTGCCCTCCGTCCTGATTGTATCGAAAAAATCACCCGGACGCGAGAAGCCGCAAGGCTTCAGACAAAAGGGAAAAAACAAACATTTCTCAAACATCTAAAACCCTTTTAATTATGGAAGCAGCAAACCATACCAACGCCAACAACGCAGTAAACGTGACCACAATCGCCCTCTCGCTCATTCAGCCGAGTGGCTTCAACCCCCGAAAGAGTTTCGACGAGCAGGCTCTTACCGAACTTGCCGATTCTATCCGTCAGCACGGGGTGATACAGCCTGTAGGGTTGCGCCCCATACCCGGCACCGACCGATACGAGATAGTGTTCGGCGAAAGGCGTTACCGCGCCTCGCTCATAGCCGAGCAGACGGGAATCCCGGCAGAGATATATGACAACCTTTCCGACAAGGAGGCGGAGGAAATGGCGATTACCGAGAATCTGCAACGGCAGGACATCGCCCCTATGGAGGAAGCCTCGGCTTTCCGTCGCCTCATAGAGAGCGGACGCTACGACGCGCAGTCACTCGCCGTGCAGGTAGGCAAGAGCGTGGCCTATATCCGCACCCGAATGAAACTTACGACCCTCATACCCGAAATAGCCTCATTGCTTGACACGGACGACATCACCGTCAGCGTGGCCTCCGAGATATGCCGTTACGGCGAGGACATCCAGCGTGAGGTTTACGAAAAGCACCTCAAAGACGGTCTGCCGTACAATAGTTGGCGTGGCATGAACGCCTCTAAGGTGGCGCAGATGATAGAGCGCGACTTCACAACCGAGCTTTGCCGTTACAGCTTCGACAAATCAGCGTGTGCCTCATGCCCCCACAACACCTGCAATCTGCTCCTTTTCGTGGAAGAGGGCTACGAGGGAAAATGCGCAAAATCCTCATGCCTCAAAGAGAAGCACACCGCATACCTCGCCGAAAAGGCAGTATCCATGCTTGCCGAATACCCCGAAGCCAACCTCTGCCAATACCAATACGACACCAACGAGGCGGTTGCCTCGCGCCTTGCCGAAATGGGCTACGAGATAGAGACCGTAAGCGATTATCCCAAACGCTTCCCGACCGAACCCGACGCACCGCAGAGGGAGGAAGATGATACCGACGAGGAATACGCGGATATGGTGCAGGACTATCAAGAGGAAATGCAGGAGTATTACACTGAACGTGCCGAACTGCTCTCAAAGAGCGAGGCAGGAGAAATAACCCTCTATATATGGGTTGGGCGCAATGACGTGACCCTCGGCTACAAGGCTGTGCCCGTAAAACAGCGCGAGGACGGCAGTGCCTCCACCGCGATAATAGCCGACTTGAAGGCAAAGGATATGCGTAACAAGGAGATAGCCGTTGAGCATACAATCGCCGACACAAAGGAGCAAATCAAAAAGGTTGACATCACCGAGGCGAAATTCTCCAACGAGGAAGACAAGATGATATATTTCTTCCTGCTCTCATCGCTTCGCAGGGAGCATTACGAGGCCGTGGGTCTGACCGACCGTGACCCATACAAGGCTCTCGACGACATGGAGAAAATGGCAATCATCGCCAAACTCAACGCCAAGACCAAGGCGATTATCCGCAGGGATTTCCTTATCGCCAATTTCCAAGGCGCATACCGCACCAACGCAATATCCGGCCTCCTTTTCGCTTTCGCCAAGAAGCACATGCCGGACGAGTTCGCGGCAATCGAGAGCCAATACAACGAGATATACGAGAAGCGTCACAAACGCCTTGAAGAGCGCATAGCGCAACTCAGACCTACCGACTTGCCGGAGGCTGAACCCGAGGCTCCCGAAACTGCCGAAACGCCCGAAGCCGACGAGCCGGAGGAAGCCGTGACCGACCCTGCCGAGGAAATTGCGGCTGAACCTGCCGATAAAGCACCCGAAGAAACCACCGAAGAAACCACCGAAGAAGCCGAGGTCATTCAACCCGACCCTGCCGAGGACGCACCGCAGGGAAGTGACAACGACACCGAAGAAGCTGCCGCCTAAGCGATAGGCAAATGTTTGAGCAAGCCACCCCAAACCGAATGGTGCGGGGTGGCTTTTGCTCGTACCCGACCAAAAGCCGCCGGTTTTGGAAACCTGTCAGCCAGACTGATTTGGAAAATTGTTTATCAAATAAGCCCCATAGGATATTACATATAATCAGGATGTCGGGGGAAGACTGCTACTAATTGACAGATTTCTGTATCTGAAAAACGAGGGAGACTATTTTTAATTAGTGAATAACATTCATTGCTGACCAATTTAGTAAAAACAAGATAATAGGTTTGTGAATACCTAAGTAGCTACTAAAAAATTAATGTACATATGTTGCACGGTTTTTGCATAATACCAAGGTAAGATACAGCTATGAGAATCACAGAAGTTAAAACTTACCAAGAAACAACGTGTGGAGTTGGAGTACATAGAGCACTTCGATTCCAGCCGTTTATTGCAGAAACGAAGCCGTATAATATTGGACAAAGCCGATGGCATGCCCTCAAAAGAAGATAGCGGAAAGGCTGTCGTGCTCGGAACACAAGGTCAACCGCTGGGTCAGACGGTATCTCGAACAAGGGTATCGATGGTCTGCGAAACAAACCGGGACAAGGAGCCAAGCCAATAATGGACTCATCGGACGAGGAAGCTGTAAGACATGCCATCGAGAAAGACCGGCTCAGTGTCATGAAGGCCAAGGAGAGATGGCAGCAGGCAACAGGCAAGGAGGCGTGTCGCGACACGTACAGGGCTTTTTTATCAGCCTTGGCGCAAGATTTGGACGTATAAGGAAAACGACCAAAGGGACACCCTCGCCGCAGCTCTACGATTATAAGAAGGAGAAGCTGCAAGAGCTTGAACAACAGTACCGGGAAGGTCTTATTGGCCTCTATTTCGGAGACGGGAGCTTCACTTGTACCGAAGGATATGTGCCATACGGCTGGCAGTTCCCCGGTGAAAGCATAACCATTCCATCGGACAGAGGCGCAAGGCTCAATATCTGGGAATGATTGACTACAACAGCCGGTATCATGG
>PDYJ01002426.1_pt1 | contig 16962 bp, 16 predicted proteins | sample 1430841 | NCBI WGS metagenome assembly PDYJ01 (sample SAMN07237672, study PRJNA390542) | Gut metagenome, whole genome shotgun sequencing project. | isolation source: fecal pellets | host: Mus musculus | place: USA: New York, NY | collected 2016-10 | reverse complement strand
GCCTCCTTAGTAAGTGCCTTTAAGAAGCTGAACGAGTCCTTTCATCTTGGTTGGCGAAATTCTCTTCTTGATGATGTTGTTTATGAAATTAATAACCGGAATAGAGACTTGTTTTTCTTGAGCAAGTTCTAATGCGCCTTCCATCGCATTTACGCCCTCAACAACCATCCCAACCTGTGGAGAGCTTTTTCACAGAAATACCGCTGCCTAATAGTTGGCCGAATTTCCTATTTCTGCTGTACGGACTGCCGATAGTTGTAATGAGGTCTCCCAGGCCACCAAGTCCCATTAGAGTTTCGGGGGCCGCTCCTCCAGCCACTGCCAAATTTCTCAAATCTGCCATACCTGCTGTGACCAGCATGGAATAAAAGTTAGTTCCGAGACCTTGTTCAAGTGCAATCCCATATCCAATTGCAATAATATTCTTGAGAGCCCCTCCCAGCTGAGTTCCTATCAAGTCATCTGTTGCCGGAAGATAAACATTTGCTTTATTGAAAGCTTTTCGAATTAATTCAACTGCTCGCAAATCTACGGATGCTAATTGCATACCGAAGGGCTCCCCTTTGATTACTTCCTCGGCATGGCTTGGTCCGGATAGAACAGCAACAGAATTATGAGGGAAAGCCTCTTGAATAATTTGCGAAGGGACGAGAAGCGTAAGCGGCTCTAAGCCTTTAATGACCGAGATTAGGAGCTGACTTTCTTTAATAAAAGGTTTTACTACTTCAATAGAGGGGCGCAAGTATTTTGAAGAAACAGCAAAAATTACAATATCAGCGTTAACGAGGGAATCTTCAACACTCTGAGTAAATTCGACTTCCTTTGGAAGGAGCAGCCCTTCAAAATTTGGATGGTATCCGGAACGAAGTGAGATTAAGTTTCTTTTGGTCAAACTTAATACTTTGACTTGATTCTCGGCCTTGGACAAAATGACTGCCAAAGCTGTACCCCAGCTGCCGGCTCCAATCACTGTAATTTTTTAACATTTAATCAACTTGCTTTTCTGTACAGGCAGATCTTATTTCAAATTCACAATGTGCATATGAAACATTTCTCAAATTTTAGGTTAATCAGCATTTCGGCCCCATTAAAGTTTGGGCTCTGCGGACCTTGAATAGAAAATCTAACGGTCCTCTGCCTTTTATCCATTCCGTATTATAAAAATTCACGGTAAAAATTAGACTTTTAAGACCTTAAAACATAAAGAAGAGGAAATAAACTCTAAACATCTATTAAAACTCCAGTTTCTGAATGAGTTCTAGATCTTTAAGCAACAAATTGACCTAACTCATTAACGCTTATTACCATTTTCACTCTAGGTTTCCAACGATCAACCTATTAAGAGCTTTATTTATTTTTATCTAGAAATTACCATTAAAATTTTTGGGAAATAAAGAATATCATTCTTAGGAATAGGTATGGACTAGAGACACTTTACTATAATTTCAAAACTTTTAAAAAGAACAGGACTATTTCTACTCACTGTTCCATTAAATATTCTAAGAAGATTTTCCAAAAACCATATGGTCTGAGAGACATGTTTTATTCCCCTCCAAGAATAAATAATTACCGTCCGGACATCGACGGTCTAAGAGCTATCGCTATTTTTGACCGTAGTATTTTTTCATACTTTTCCCGAGTTTTTTTCCTGGCGGATTTATTGGCGTAGATATCTTTTTTGTTATCTCAGGCTTTCTAATTTCTGGAATTATCTTTAAAAAATTAGAAAAAGAAAATTTTTCATTCACCGATTTTTACTTTCGAAGAATTCGAAGGATTTTTCCAGCATTAATTTTTCTTTTAATTGGTATCACAATTGCTGGATGCATACTTTTGGCCCCTCCTGAATTACGCTTATTGGTTCGTCAGATTTGTTGGGGAGCTTTTTTCGGAGAAAATATTTACCTCATTAAAAGCACAGGGGGATATTGGGATCAAGCTACAGAAATGATGCCATTGATGCATCTATGGACATTAGCCGTTGAGGAACAGTTCTATATTTTTTATCCCTTAATATGCGTGATTCTTTTCAAAATTAAAAAACTTGTCTCAGCTTTAGTCATCCTAACCCTTCTTTCATTTTTTTCCGTTTATTTTTTTAAAGATAATACTATTTTGAACTTTTATTCTCTCCATACGCGTTTTTGGGAACTCGCATGTGGTGGATTATTAGCTTTTTATATAAATAAAAATAACTTTTTATCTACTTTATCTTTAGCCAAGCAAAATTTGTCATCCTTCTCAGGCATTTTGTTAGTCACTATTGGATTAGTTATAACAAATGAACAAGACAAGTTTCCTGGAATAATCACTCTTTTTCCAGTTCTTGGAACTCTCTTGATCCTAATAGGCCAAAACTCCATCTTTAATAAATCCATTCTTTCACATCGATTAGTAGTTTTCGTTGGCTTGATCAGTTATACCTGGTATTTGTGGCACTGGCCACCTTTAGCCTTCTCCAGAATCATTCTTGGGGGAGATATTCCGGGGTTTGGAGCAAGGATTATCCTTATCTTTGTTGGTTTGTTAATCGCAATTATTAGTTATTTCTTTGTTGAAAATCCAATAAGAAAAATGAAGGCGACTTTGAGACTTTCCATTTCTCTGTCTGTAATTCTTTTTTTTGTATTTGCTTCTGGAACGACTATTCGCCTTATGAAAGGACTTCCACAACGGCTGGATAAGGCACAACAATTAGTCTTGGAGAGCGCAGATAACAATTTCCCCCATACCACCGACTATTGCTTAGAGAAATATGGAAAAGGAAGTCTTGATGCTTATTCTTTTTGCTACGCAGAAAAAGGTAAAACTGCCGAGATTGCAATTTTAGGGGACTCACATGGCAGGCACCTCTTAAGAGGCCTTTTCGCGGGCACCTCGAAAGGCATTGTGTTTCTGGGGATGAAAGGAACGCCCGCGATTAAAAACGTATTTGAGGTTACAGCAGAGCCAAACTACATCAAAAAAGGACAGGGACAATCTATGCTCGATAAGGCTTTCGACAAGATACTTAATGATCCGAAGATTAAAACTGTAATTCTGGCATCTAGATGGAATCTTTTTTTGAATTCACCAGGCCTATACAGCTGGCTCAACGACAATAGGGTTGAGCCGAACGATTATACAAAACGTGAGGAGGCTCTTAAACTTTTTATGACCGATTGGTTGAAGCAACTGCAAACTCACAAAAAAAATGTGATGATTATTTTGAATACACCAGAATTTCCCTTTACTGTCTACTCTTGTTACCGACCTATCTTCTCTTTAGACAAATGTGGTGTAAGCCAAAAAGAAGCAACTGCTGCTACTTCTAAGGTAAACGAAATCATCAAGGGGATCTCTTCAAAATTTACAAATGTGGAAGTTATAGATCCTACTAATATAGTTTGTAAAAATGGCTATTGTTCTCTCGTAAATAATGGTAAAGCTGTTTATAGAGATGAAAATCATTTAACTTCATATGGGAGTACTTTGATTGCTCCGGCAATCCTTGAAAAACTAAAAGACTAGTAAAAACCATTTTACTGGGTGAGTATTTAGAAATAGTTAAAGAGACTTTTGGTTATGTGTTGTAAGAGTCAAAACGGCGTAATGCAACGGGGAAAGCGAGAAGATCTCAACTATGGACATTCTCTGTTCTCAACATTTGGATGGATAATCTGTGGAAATAAAATGAACCTCTCAAACTTTTTTAAACGACAAAATTTCTTGGAAAGTTCTCTACTCCTTTGTTTTTGTCTTTGTGCATTTTTTCAATGCATCCAAGTTAAGGTTTCGAACTTATTTCAGATCCTTGTTTATCTTTTTTTTGTTCTCTACTTAATCAAAAATCCTCAGGAAATTAAGACGAGATTCAAAAGATTTCAAATCTTTTTTTTGATTTACTTAATTTACGCTATTTTAGAGTTTTTACCAGTTCTCACCAGCCCTGACATCTTCATAGCCCTAGGGGTGTGGTCCAGAACTTATCTAATGAGAGGGGTTTTATTTTTAGTTCTTTTGCTAAGTTTTAAAAAACTGGAGGCCATACTTTCTAGTATTTTTTTCCTTAGTTGTTTCTTTTAGTGTCGACTCCATCGCCTGTCTTTTTATTGATCCTCTACCTAAATTTGGTGGCCGAGTGACTGGATTCTTTGGTCACCCTATGGTCTATGCTGGCTTCGCATGCATTGTTTTGCCTTTTTTCTTCTACAAGGCATTGCAAGAAAATATTCTTTTTAAGAAAGTAGCTTGTATTGCTTTTTGTTTTGCGTTTTTAGTCTTGCTGGTCTTGAATGGCACTCGAGGAGCATGGCTTGCTGTTGGGGCCAGCTTTATCGTAATGCTTTTATTCTTTAAGTTCTCTTTTAAGAGCTTACTGATAGTGTTCTGTATTGCAAGTAGTATTGGTGTGGGATCTTTATATACCTCAGAAGAAGTTTCTAGCCGAATGAAAACCCTAACTTCTTCAGAAATTTATTTGAAATCAGAACGAATACTTTTGTGGAAAAGTTCCTACAAAATGTTTCAAGATCATCCTTTTTTTGGAGTGGGTCTAGGCGCGTATGGCGACCAATATAAAAATAAATATATAGATAACAACGCAAAAGAAAGAAATCTAACCAGAGCTCACAGCAATATATTTCAACTCTTAGGAGAAAGTGGTTTGTCTGGACTTATTGGATACCTGCTTTTATTTGGCTTCCTTCTTCTAAATAGCTTCAGAAATTTTACTAAGTTTAAACAAGGCATTTATGTTGTGATTTTTGTATCAACTCTTTGTCTTTTTCTTCAGGGATTAACAGAATATAACTTAGGGCATTCAGCTGTAATGAAGTTTTATTGGTTATGGGTAGGAGCACTTTTCCCTTTATCTTTATATTTAAGAAATCAAAATGAAAATTGGAATAGCCTGTAATAGTTTTAAAAATGATGGAGGAATGGAGACCTACACATTACAGTTAGTTGAAGCTCTTTTACCTTATTTAGAGTCCAAACCTGTCATTCTTACGAAAAGAATTGATCCAGAACAGAGGCTTCTTAATAATGTAAGTCCCGTCAAGATAAATGTCACTTGGCTACCAAGGATATTAAAAGATCTTTACTTCTCCTGGAAAGTTAAAAAAACTTAAGAAACAGTTAGGAATTGATATTTTAATTGGTTGCTGCAGATGTTCGGCCTCAGATATCGTTATGTGTGGAGGCACTCATAAAGGATTTGTTTTATCGAAGGGACGTAGAACTCTTTATGACAGAGTTATTGAAAAAATAGAAACATCTCAGAATAATTCAGCTAAATTTATCGTCGCTCATTCAAAATTAATGAAAGATGAACTCATGAGGCTTTATGGAGTACCTTCCGAGAAAATAAGCGTACTTTATCCCCCAATATCTTATGCAAAATTTCATCCTGTTTCTAAAGATGAAAAAGCAAACTTAAGAAAAAAATTGGGTTTGTCCCCTGAGAAATTATATTTTCTGTTCGTTTCTTCTAGCCATAAGAGAAAAGGATTAGATCTCCTTGCTCAATATTTCTCAGAAAGCGATCTTCCGGTAATTCTTTTAGTGGTTGGTAAAAAAATTGATCGCCCAATCAGAAATGTTGAATATTTCGGTTACTCCAATAACATTGAAGAACTTTATCAAGCTGCTGACTTTTCAATCCTAGCTTCCAATTATGAGCCTTTTGGTTTAGCTGCTGTTGAAAGTATCGCTTCTGGCACACCAATAATCGCATCTAATAAGCTTGGAAGCAACGAAATAATCGAAAACAAATTCAAGTATGTTTTCGAGGCTGGCAGTATAGAAAGTCTGAGAACTCAAATAGAACTTGCGATCAAAAATCGCTCCCCGATAATAAGAGGAAGAGATGATAAAACCAAGTTTAACTATGATCTCTCCGTCCATTACCATGTCTCTAAAGTTTTAGAAATAATAAATTCTATTCATTTGAAAAAAGGCCAAAATCAAGATACGGAACTACTTCATAAGGAAGTAAAGTAGATGGAGAACAATTAAAAATTTTTCGATTGTTCTTCATAAACCAAGCCGAAGCTAATAACATAAATGGAAGGATCCCGGTTTCATAATCGGCTAGCAACCCACTCCTAACTTGGTCCCTTCCTTTTCATAGAATCGAGGCTGGTTGGAATTTCCTATATCAAATCCTAAAAGGTATACTTCCTCATAACCAAGAAAAGCCGCAATTTGAATTCCGACTGTCATAACCGAACCGCAGTGAAAGACTCCAGCCTTATCAAAGGAAGAGAATATCTTCATGGTAACGTCATTACGTTCAATCCTTTGCTTGTAATCATAAATATTTAAAGATGCTTGACTTTGTACGACCACGTCGGGAAGTAATTCTTCAAAGAGAAAAATCTTTGCGCCCTCCGGAAGGAGAATTTTTTCTTTAAGAAAAGCCCGAAGAACTCTAAAGGAAAAACATAATCTAATCTTGCTCCCACTCTCTTGAACATACTTCAGCACTTCATTCAACAAACGACTTCTTTTTTGTATAAACGAATCATCTGAGATAACGAGTGTCGCTTCTTTTAAAGCGAGCTGTTTGATTAGAATACAACTTCCGTTTAGAAGAATAACTTCTTCATTTTTCAAAACATTAAGATTCTGCTTAGCAATTGATGGACCACTTCCAATAATGAAAATTCTTTTACTTCTGCTATCCATGTTTTTTCTAAGAGATTGAAAAGAAGAAGTTAAAAGGAGGAAACGACTATTGAAATATATCGAATAAACATCGTCAAATATTTCCTCCCCATCTTTTGAAAATGAGAAACTCCTTTTCTTCCATAGACCATCAGAAAAAAGATAAATTTGAGAAAAATCCGGGAGTCCAAAAAGTCTTAAAAATTTTTTAAATATACTTCTGCGTTGTTTAGAACGAAAAGCTGGGATAACATCAAAATTTCCCTCCGGAATGCCTAAGCAGATAGTATCTTATATATTTTTGAAGAGTATATGAATAGTGATTGGCTGCAAAAATAAACCCAATCTTTCCATCCAGAAATCCTAAATTTATGAAATAAACCTTAAATGCTGCCCACGCAGGCCTAAGCACAATATCTCTAAAGAAAGAAAGCTTTCTTTCTTCTTTAAAATATTTTTCAGCACTAAGCTTTGCATATTGATTCAATTTTCTATAGTACTGATCAGGGTTCTCGTATGGAAAGTGAATCATTCTTCCTTGAAGTTTCTTCTCGGGAAAGGAAGAAATGATCTTAGGATGGACAAAGCCTTCAACTCTGATTCCTTCATTTGGAAAGAACCTCTGAACCCAATCTGGCCTTAAGGTACCATGTTGAGCATGATAGTGTTTAAAGTGATTTTCTCTTTGGATCAAATAAGTCTTTTTTTCACCAGTTCCAATTACGTCTTTTATGCTCTGATACAGACTAGACGTTATACGTTCGTCGCAGTCGAGAAGTAATAACCAAGGCTGAGTGGTCTGGTTAATACCAAAACTTTGTTGACTTCCCCAATCGCCGTTCAGAGAACGCTCAAATATTTTTGCATTAAACTTTTTTGCAAGTTCCACAGTTCGATCTGAACTACCATCATCGATGAGGATTATCTCATTGGCAAATTTGCAGGATTCTAAGCAATCTTCAATATTTTTTTCTTCGTTTTTAGCCAGGATGACCACTGAAATTGGAAGCTTTTTGTCTGTTCCTGTCGTCAATTTAAATTCCTACTCTTTAAAATTTTTGGTACATTTACTTATTCTACTCAGAGTTGCTCTTCTTACTATGAAGTTAAGTTTAATCCTTTCTACTTACAACCGGCCAGACGCTGTGGAAAAGTCCTTACAATCGTTAATGAAACAGAATGATAAGGATTTCGAGTTATTAGTTGCTGACGATGGAAGTACGGCCGAGACTAGAGAGCTCCTTAACTCTTACAGGTCTTTTTTTAAATTTGGATTCAAACATATATGGCAAGAGGACTTAGGTTTCAGACTAAGTGCGTCGAGGAACAATGCTCTTCGTCAAGCAAGAGGGGACTATATTGTTTTTTTAGATGGTGACTGTTTGGCTAACCCAGAATTTATTGCAAACCATAGAAAACTTGCAGAGCCTGGTTTTTTTGTTACGGGTAATCGAATTTTAGCCTCCCCATCTTTTACAAAACAAATTCTGGCAGCTAACGATTTTTCCTTTCCCTCTTTAGGAACGCTATTTAGGCTTAAGAGGAATAAAGAAATAAATAAGGCTATATCGGGTATAAATTTCCCTCGGCTTGATTTCTTGAGAAAACTCTATCCACAAAAATGGCAAAGGCTGAGGGGCTGTAATTTTGCAGCCTGGAGAAAAGATATTTTTGCCGTCAATGGATTTGATGAAGATTTCGTCGGCTGGGGGTTTGAGGACTCAGACTTCGCAGTCAGAATGATAAACAACAAAATTTACAGAAAGTCTGGAAACTTCGCAACCGCAGTCCTGCATCTTTACCATCCAGAAGGGAATAAAGCAAAGGAAGGTCCCAGTTGGGAAAAGCTCTCATATCGCTTAAAGCACAAAGAGAGCTTCTGTGCTAATGGGCTAATAAAAAGTGATTGTTAGACTTATTTAAGAAATTTAGTCATCTCTTTTAGAGCCTCTTTCCAATAAGAGGGCACATCTCTATCTGATGCTTTGTCGTTGTTGGGCAAACGATAATCTAAGCTTCCTGCCTTGTTAATAATGACTATTCTTTCCGGCTCAATAAAGGCATCATTGCTGTAATTGCTGCCAAACACAAATTTACGTTTTGAATCTCTCCAGAGAGATGCCCCAGAAGAATAATCCTCTATTGGATTTTCGCATCCTAAAGCATCAGTTAGTAGCGTAGGAGCTATATCAAGCATTGAAGTTCTGTAACCAACCTCTTCAGCTTGTTTCCCGGGCCATAAAATAACGAGAGGAACTCTTGCTTGATATGTTGTGAAATTCCCATTGTGCCCCCAGAAATTCTTTTTATTGTCGTTAAATTCTTCTCCGTGATCTGCCCCTATCACTATGATCGTCTTGTTCAGAAGATCTTCTTTTCCTAAGAAATCAATTAGTTTTTTTATATTCCTATCAGCAAATCTAACAGCATTCTTATAACGATTAAAGTAAGGTTCTCGATCAAAATCGTTGTTCAATTCCAAGTGATTTATTTGTTTCCAATATGGTTCATAGAACGTGTTCTCTGTATCTTCTGGGAAAGCAGCAGAATGTACATTATCTAAGAAGATAAAACCAAAAAACGGCCCTTTATTTTTTTTCTCCTCAGCCCATTTTTCAAAATCTCGGATAGCGTCCAGATCTCTTTCTATAACGTTGTTCCCTTTTGATGACAGTCTTAAGTCTTTAACGCCTGCAAATATAGTCTGATTAAACTCCGGCATGGTCAAACCCGCGCCGGTAAAAGCTCCGATAGAATAGCCACGCTGTTCAAGAGCTTGAACTAATATAGAAGGGGTCTTTGTAGACAGAGCTTTAAACCAATAACTTCCCGGGAGGCCCGTAAACAATGTAAAGATTCCGTGTCTGGTGTTTATGCCTCCGGAAATATGATCTTTGAATACAATTCCTTCCTTAGAAATTTCATAGGTATTCGGCATGTACTCTTTATCGAGCATGTCCGCCCTTAAAGAATCAACGAAAAGAAAGAGAATATTGAAATCCTCTCCATTTTTTTTACAAACAAGCGGATGAAGAGGATAGTTCATCTTCTTGTTCTTTCCATTCCCAGGAAGTTCAGTTGAGTAAACTTCCTCTTTTGTCAGAATCCCAGTCTTTATAAGCAATTTGCTAAAAGTCAAGGGCTTATTGAGAGGGAGCATTTCACTCACTTCAACATAATTTTGTTTATGTGTAGCAAAAGCAAAGCCGTGAATGCCGTTGGTAATTATTAGAAGGAGCAAGGAGAATACAAAAGTAGTGACAGCAAATCTTTTGCTTTTATTAAGTTTCACGGCTAAAAAGACACATAAAACGGCTGCTGCAACACAAGCAGCTGAAAGTCCGAAAATTTCTATGAGCATCTTGGGCGAGAAAGAGACGATCTGACCTCCTCCCAAGAATGTCATTTCTAACATGGCTAAATTGATGTGTAATCTAAACTGATTAAAAACGAAGGTATCAGCTAAGAAAAGAATCAAAATAACGGCATCAAGCAAAAGAGAAAGAACAATAACGGTTTTTCTTAACTTAAAAATATTGAAAATTCCAGTCAACAACAGTTGAACAAGGAAAGTTATAAAAAAATAAAGGGAAAAAGCTACGGCATAAAAATAAACAAAATTGAACCAGCTCCAACTTTCTGTATCCACAACACTTACGAATCTGCCTGAACAGATAGATAAGCATATGGACATAAATAAAGAGTTATATAGGAAAAAAGAAAATTGAAGGCGCCCCGTTCTATCTTTCATCATTTTTATGCAATTTAAGGAATTTTTCTTATACTCTAAAGAAAAAGCCCTCGGTTTAACTCGAGAGCTCTTGACAGAATAAATTAATTCTTATTTCTTAGCAGCTTTCTTAGTTCTACGAGCTGATTTCTTAGGTACATTGACCGCATCTTTGAACTTCTTGCCAGCTACGAATTTTGGAACTGTGGCTTCAGCGATCTTAATAACAGCGCCTGTAGAAGGATTGCGGCCTTCACGTGCTTTGCGGACAGCAGACTTGAAGGAACCGAAGCCAATGATTGTGAATTCACCACCAGCTGCTACAGTTTCAACTGTCTTTTCTACAAATGCGTTGAGAACTTTTGCAACATCGGCTTTTGTCAGGCCAGTTTGTTCAGCAATCGCATCAATCATTTCAGTCTTGTTCATTGGAATTCCCCTTTACGACGGTTATTTGAAGGTTTGAACATAGTTAACAGTCCAACTATACGCTAATTTGCAACAAATTTTATAAATTTTTTATCACAAACCCTCTTGTTTACTGACTTCCTGCTGTTTTTTTCCAAAAAACAACAAAAAATCTAGCAATTTTCTCGCTGCTTTTGACTTGAAAAGTTCTTTCCTCTTTTCTGAATACTTCTTTCTCTCTCCACTACCGAGAATCCGGTATAAAAAATTTAAATCTTAGTAACAACTTGTCTTCAGAATTCAACTGTTTAGTATTAAAGTACAAACCTAATTTCAAATTATAAATTTGATTTTCATAATGTGAAATATTTACACATTAGTTTGCTTGTAAAATACCAGGTCAGCTAAGTATTGACCTGCGATGGGATCAAAACCATCTTGTTCCTCAAAACGATGGTTATAGTCCCTTGTTGACTGAGCATTTGTTTTTGATAATTTTTAGCCTCTACTAAAAAAGGAATGAGATGTCAGTAAGTGCAATGGACAAAATCATGAGTCCTGCCTCGATGGCAGTCATTGGTGCATCTTCCAGAGAGCACACCATTGGTTTCGATATCATGAAGAATCTACAGAAATACGGCTACTCTGGAACGATTTACCCGATTAATCCTAAAGATTCTGAAATTCAAGGCTTAAAAGCCTATCCATCCGTTTTGGATGTTCCCGGCCCTATCGATATGGCCGTTATCGTTATTAATTCCAAGTTTGTTCTTTCAACAATCGACCAATGCCATCAAAAAGGCATCAAGGGCGTTGTAATTATCAGCGCAGGCTTCAAAGAAACAGGTCCTGCAGGGAAACAGTTAGAAGAAGCTTTAGTCGCCAAACTTCATGAATACGGAATGACTTGCGTTGGCCCAAATTGCCTGGGAGTTGTAAACACCGATCCGAAGGTCCGCTTAGACGCTTGCTTTGCCGAAACTCTCCCGGTTCGCGGAGACATTGGTTTCGTTTCTCAGTCCGGAGCTCTCGGTGGCGGTATTCTAAATATCCTTAAAGATTTGAATATCGGTTTTGCCCAGTTCATTTCAATCGGCAACCAAGCTGACGTCAATGCTGACTCCGCTATTGAATACTGGGAAAATGTTGACGATGTTCATCAGATTCTTCTTTATATGGAATCTATTGCTGATCCTCAGAAGTTCAGAACTTTGGCAACAAGAACCACCAAAAAGAAACCTATCGTGGCTCTTAAAGCTGGCCGCTCTGCAGCCGGAGCTTCTGCAGCTTCTTCTCACACAGGGTCTTTGGCCGGTGCCGACAAGGCCGCAGCAGCCCTCTTAGCACAATCCGGTGTTATTCGTGAGTTCTCTTTAGAAAACTTATTCAACACCGCTAAAGTCTTCAGTCATTGCCCGATTCCTAAAGGCGATCGCGTTGCCATCGTCACTAACTCCGGCGGTCCCGGAATTATGTGTACCGATGCTGTAGTTGAACACGGTATGCAAATGGCTCAGTTGTCCGAAGAAACAAAGAATAATCTTCGCGCATTTCTTCCACCGGCAGCCTCCGTCAAGAACCCGGTTGACATGATTGCTTCCGCTCCGTTGGAACACTACAAGCAGACATTAAAGACTGTACTTGCTGACGACGGCGTAGACATGGTTGTTGTCATTTACCTGCCGTTCTTGGGTTTGAAAGACATTGATGTTGCTAAAGCCATCATGGAAATCAAAGCCGAGAATCCTTCTAAACCGGTTGTCGGAGTCTTCATGACAACTCAAGACTTCTTCCAGAAGATTTCTGAAATGGAAGTAAATATCCCGTTCTTTATGTTTGGAGAACAAGCTGTCGAAGGATTGAACCGCTTGAACCAACAAAGAAAATGGATCGCTAGACCGGAAGGAAAATTCCCTGAATTTAAAGTCGAATCCGAAAAAGTTAAATCTGTTTTCTCCTCCGTCCTTTATGAAGGAAGAGAACAGCTGACAACCGCCGAAAGTCTTGCAGTCTTGTCCGCATACGGCATTCGTGTGTGCAAAGACGGAGAAGCCAAAGATTTAGACCAAGCCATCGCTTTAGCCGACAAGATTGGCTATCCGGTTGTCATGAAGCTTAACTCTAAGAAGATTTCTCATAAGACAGATGTAGGCGGTGTCCGTGTAGGTATCGAAAACGCTGACCAGCTTAGAGCTGAATATACTGACATGGTCAATAAGCTTAAAGCTAAGAATCTCCTTGACGGTATGGAAGGCGTCATCATTCAGGAAATGGTTAAGAGCGACAGAGAAATGGTCTGCGGTATCGCAACCGATCCTCAATACGGCCCGATGATGATGTTCGGTTTAGGCGGCGTATTCGTGGAAGTCATGAAAGACGTTTCCTTCAGACTTGCTCCTTTGAGCGATCTTGATGCCCTTGACATGATTAAGTCCGTCAAAGCTTACAAGCTTCTTGAGGGTGCCAGAGGGGAGATTCCTGCTGACATTAACCAAATTAAAGATATTCTTCTAAGACTTTCTCAGCTGGTTAAGGACTTCCCGTTTGTTGATGAATTGGACATCAATCCGTTAATGATTAGTGATAAAGACGGAGAACCCATTGCCGTCGATGGAAGAATTAAGATTCGTCTTCAAGAAGCAGAAAGATTAATTAAGTAAACCCAATAACTAACTATAAAGGAACTAAAGTGTTTCAGATTCGTCTACACGGCCGAGGAGGCCAAGGTGTAGTTACCTCAGCCGAAATGCTCTCCATTGCAGCATTTACTGAAGGTCACTATGCACAAGCGTTCCCAAGTTTCGGAAGCGAAAGAACCGGTGCACCGGTAGTTGCTTTTGCCCGCGTTCACAATGAACCTATCCGCTTAAGAGAACCGATTATGGAGCCGGATGCAGTCTTGATTCAGGACCGTACCCTTCTCGAAAGCGTCAACGTATTCGGTGGATTGACACCAAACGGATATGTTTTGATTAACAGCTCTCATTCTGTCGAAGAATTAGGACTGGAAGACTTGGCAACTAAACTACCTAAGGGCCACCTTATTACTCTTCCTGCGACGGAATATGCGATGAAGCACATCAAACGTCCTCTTCCTGGTGCAGCTATGCTTGCTGGGTTTGCCGCTCTTACTGGCAAATTGAAGCTCGAAAGCATTCAGGAAGCGTTCAAAACTAAATACAAGGGCAAAGTTGCTGAAGCTAACGGTCTTGTAGCCGCCGATGCTTATCACTTTGTTCTTGAAGCTAAAAAGAAGATGAAGGAGGCCTAAGAATGCTTAAGCAAATTCAAGGTTCTCAAGGCGTCGCTCAGGCAATTGCACTCTGCCGTCCGGAAGTTATTTGCGCCTACCCTATTTCCCCGCAGACTCACATTGTCGAAGCCCTTGGTGCATTAACCGGAAGCGGTAAGTTGGAAGACTGCGAATTCATCAACGTTGAAAGCGAGTTCGCCGCAATGAGTGTGGCCATCGGTTCTTCCGTTGCAGGTGCACGTTCTTACACCGCTACTGCGTCTCAGGGACTGCTGTTTATGGCAGAAGCTGTGTACAACGCATCCGGTTTGGGACTTCCAATCGTGATGACCGTTGCATCCCGCTCAATCGGCGCACCTATCAACATTTGGAATGACCACTCTGACTCTTTATCTCAACGAGACAGCGGTTGGCTCCAAATTTTTGCAGAAGACAATCAAGAAGCCGTTGATATGCACATTCAGGCATTCAAGATTGCCGAAGAACTTTCCATTCCAATCATGGTCTGCATGGACGGTTTCGTCTTGACCCATGCTTATGAAAGAATGGACATTCCTACACAAGAGCAGGTGGATGCTTACCTTCCTCCGTACGATCCAAGACAGAAGCTCGATGTAAATCATCCGGTTTCCATCGGAGCGATGGTCGGTCCTGAAGCCTTTACCGAAGTTCGCTACTTGTTCCATCACCATACTATTGAAGCTCTTCAAGCCATTGAAAAAGCTTCCGAAGACTTTGAAAAGGCCTTCGGCCGCAAATCCGGTGGTTTGCTAAGCCCATACAAGATTGAAGGTGCAGACACCATTGTTCTGGCCTTAGGCTCCGTCATCGGTACGATTAAAGACACTATCGATGAAATGGAAAAGGAAGGTAAGAAGGTTGGCTTAATCGGCATTAAATCCTATCGTCCCTTCCCGGATAAACAGCTCGCTGAACTCCTGAAAGGAGCAAAGAAAGTTGTCGTTATCGACCGTGCACTGCAGGTTGGAAATCGGCGGTGTAGTCACTGATGATGTTATCCGTGCTACCCGCAAGATGGACCTAGACATTTTTTCCGTCATTGCCGGCTTAGGCGGCCGTCCAATTACAAAGAAAGGTCTTAAAGATGTCTTCAATAAAGCTATGAACGGCGAACTTGAGGAACTTTATTTCTTGGATTTGGATAAAGAACTCGTTGAAAAACAATTGAAACGCGAAAAAAGAAGATCGTCACACAGGACCTCTTGCTGAAGCAGTAGTTCGTGACTCCGTCAGCATCCATAAAGGAGGCATCTAATGAGCGAACATCAAATTAAGTTCTATCAGACCGGCACTTTTACTGTCGGTAACCGTTTATTGGATCCTTCTCAAAGAATCCGGACAGGCAAATATCGAACGCTTCAACTCCCTGAACTCCGGCCACAGAGCCTGTCAGGGCTGCGGTGAAGCACTCGGCGCTCGCTATACGGTTGACGCTGCCATGAAAGCGACTGACGGCAATTTGATTGCCGCTAACGCTACAGGCTGCTTGGAAGTGTTCTCCACTCCTTATCCGGAAACCAGCTGGCAGCTTCCATGGTTCCACTCTCTTTTCGGCAATACTGCGGCTGTCGGTACAGGTATGGCAGCCGCTATGCGGGTTAAAGCAAAAAAGAACGGCGGTCCTTTGGTCCGTGTCCTTGCCCAAGGCGGTGACGGCGGTACTACCGATATCGGCTTCGGCTGTTTGTCAGGTATGTTCGAAAGAAATGATGACGTCCTTTATGTCTGCTACGACAACGAAGGCTATATGAACACTGGTGTTCAGAGGTCTTCTGCTACACCTCCGGCTGTCCGTACTGCCACAACACAGATCGTTGGCTCACATCCTGGCAACGCTTTCGGTCAAGGGAAAGAAGTTCCGCTGATTGCTATGGCTCACGGTATTCCTTACGTCGCTACAGCCAGTATCGCAGACCTACGCGACTTGGAACGAAAAGTTAAGAAAGCCATGACTTTCCACGGTGCCCGCTATATTCACGTACTGGTACCATGCCTCTCGGCTGGGGAGCTGCCTCCAAAGACACCGTTAAACTTGCCCGCTTGGCACAAGAATCCGGCTTGTTCCCGGTCTTCGAAGCTGAATACGGCGAGATCACTAACGTAACTAAGATCAGAAAACTTGCTCCTGTCGAAGACTACATGAAGCTGCAGAAACGCTACGCTCACTTATTCGGACCGAAGGCCGATCAAAGCGCCTTGATCAGAATTAAAGCAATTGCTGAAAGAAACATTCGCCGCTTCGGTCTTCTTGGTGATGAAAGAAGCGAACCAATGCCTCCGGCAGTTTCAGGCTGACGAACGCGCAGACAGACTATAACGAGGAGAGATAAATCGTGAAAAAACCTTTTGCTATTACTCTTGATGTCGGAAGCTCTCTGGAAAACAGAACCGGCAGCTGGAGAACATTGCGCCCGGCTTATGTTCATAAGCTTCCTCCTTGCAACAATCAGTGTCCTGCAGGCGAAGATATTCAAGGCTGGCTTTTCTATTCCGAAAGCGGCAACTACGAAAAAAGCCTGGCGTCATTTGACAAAACGCAACCCTCTTCCTGCCTGTATGGGTCGTGTTTGTTATCACACTTGTGAAGGTGCATGCAACAGAGGATGCTTGGATGAGTCCGTCGGCATTAACTCCGTTGAACGCTTTCCTTGGCGACCATGCTATCGAGAACGGATACGCTTTTGTTTAAACCTAAGAAACTTTCCGGCAAGAAAGTTTTGGTTGTCGGTTCCGGTCCTGCCAGCCTTTCAGCTGCTTACCAATTGGCCTTAAAAGGACATGACGTCACTATTAAGGAAGGCAGTCCCCAAGCCGGCGGCATGATGAGATACGGTATTCCTAAATATCGTCTTCCAAGACATGTTTTGGATAAAGAAATCCAAAGAATTTTGACCTCGGCGTT
>PDYJ01001683.1_pt1 | contig 17087 bp, 14 predicted proteins | sample 1430841 | NCBI WGS metagenome assembly PDYJ01 (sample SAMN07237672, study PRJNA390542) | Gut metagenome, whole genome shotgun sequencing project. | isolation source: fecal pellets | host: Mus musculus | place: USA: New York, NY | collected 2016-10 | reverse complement strand
CTTGCGCAGCTCCATCGCAAGGCTGTATGCAGCCTTCAATATTGGATAGTATTTGAACAGTATGTTGGCGCGATGGCGCTGTATGTCAGTCCATTTGTTCTGCGACATCATCAGAGTGTGTTTGCTGCGGGCCAGTATCTGGCGCATGGTCTCGCCGTTGGAGCACGTTACCGGCGGTTCGGACTTGTCGCGGTTGTTTTCCTCTGCGATAAGCTGACGGCGAATATCAATACGGATTTCGTCAACGGCCTCATTATAGACCTGTTGGACATGAAAACGGTCGTTGACCACATGGGCGTTGTAAAACACTTCCGCGGCTATGAGCATCATTGATGGCGAAAGATCGCAGGTCACTTCCTTGACCCTGCGTCTGACGGAGCGTCCCATCGCACTGACGAGGATTGATATGATCTCGTCACTCTTTGTGCCGGGAATGGCTGCCGCAAGTGTTCCCTTGCCTCCGTGGCCGTCCTTGTTGGTCAGGAACGTCCATACCTCGCCGTTGCTCAGACACGTCTCGTCAAGGCTCATGTAAGGGCCGATATTATCGGCGTTGAAATAGAACCCACAGCCAAGCTCCTGTTCGCACCAGTCGGCGTAACCGCTTATCTTATTGCGGTACAAGTCGGCAAAATGTTTGCCGTTGACGCAGTACATCTGCGCTATCTGTTTAATCGACAGGGCTGTCGTCTCCACCTTCGTCTTTTAAAAAAGCCACGAACTCGGCACTGAGTCGTGTCCCTTCATCGTTGGGAAGCTCGAGATTGTAGCTGAAGATTTCGTTGGTCTGCTTGTCCCACCACTTGTTCTTGCGCATGTGAAGAAACACAGGCCGTCCGCGCATCGGATAGTCCTGTATCGTAACGTAATCCGTATAGCCTCGCGCTACGATATTTGGATTACGATAGTCTTCATCAGACAGTTTCTTCTTTTCGTCAAGCCATATGTCATAAGACTGTTCCGTGCGCTCGAAGCGCACCATCTCAAATAGCTCGTCCAGCCCTTCAGGGAGGCACATCCATATTGCATCTGCGGTTTTCATGCCACAAATTTAACACTTTTCTCAAAATTCTATGCACCGGGTTTTCGGCTTGAGCCTCGTTTTCTTTCATTAGGGTTGCCATTCAGATTGCAAAGTTAATAAAAATAATCGGCAAATCAAACGATTTACATCCGTAATTGCTGATTTGCCGATGCTCAGTTGCCTATATGGCATCATTATGGAGAACCGGACAGAAAAGTAAGGAGGAAAGTGGAGCCATTACAGGTTCTTGACCCTAAATATAGTCTGAAGAGTAAGGAGAAAGGTAAGAAGGAAGAGATTGTGGGTAAGGAGAAAGGTAAGGAGAAAATACTTGAACTTCTTAGATCCAATTCTGGTATAACTTCTTCTGGACTGCAAGAACAAACGGGGCTTTCAAAATCCGGTGTCGAGAAAATAATACGTCAGTTGAAAGAGGCCGGGAAAAGCCGTCGTATCGGTCCCGGCAAAGGCGGACACTGGGAAGTCATGGATAGAGAATAAGTCGACTTATATGTTCCTGCACTTAGTCGGTCAAGCTTATAATGCTGTTGTTTTTAGCGGAAAGAGATGCAATAAACTCGGAGATTGGGGCGTTAAGATTTGTTGTCGGCAGTAGGAATGGATTTAGATGTATCCCTCTGAAGATTTTAATGGCCGGCAGCTTTTTTTAATGATTTGAGATATGGCGGAAGAATTGATAGTGGGCGGAGAGTCGAAAAAAGAACGTTATTCCACTCTGTTGCCACAGGTGGAAGCACTGATAAACCATGAATCCGATCCCGTGGCCAACATGGCAAACATTTCATCGGCTATTATGGAAACTTTTGGTTTCCTATGGGTCGGCTTTTATCGCGTCGTGGGCAATGAGTTGGTTCTCGGTCCCTTTCAGGGTCCGTTGGCTTGTACGCGCATAAAGTATGGACGTGGCGTCTGTGGCACGGCCTGGGAAGAAAGCCGCACTCTCGTTGTCGATGACGTAGAAAGCTTTCCCGGACACATCGCCTGTAGCTCCGCGTCACGTTCAGAGATAGTCGTTCCATACTTCAGTGGCGGAAAAGTAGCCGGAGTCCTTGATATCGACAGCAGCGAGCTCGCGACTTTCGACGAAGTTGACGCGGAATATCTTGAAAAAATGATGCAGGCATTCGGGGATAGCCTATTTTAGAAGATCTTTCCTTAAAATTTCGAGGCCGTAGGAGCGGTGATTTTAAGGAACGTGCTATATGGGAAAATCCCTATCCCCTGCCATTGCAGCAGGGGATAGGGAAAGATTGTCGGTCGTCAGGCCTTGATACGGGTCAGCATGATCTTTGCAGGCTCCACGGCTTTCACGGCATGCACCGTCATCGCCGGAAGTATGATGGAGTCGATTTTCGAGAGATAGTGTGGCTGTCCCTCTACCGAGAATTCCACGGCTCCTTCCACGACCTGAACCATGACATCAAACGGCACGGCATGTTCGTCGATTGCCATATCCTTGTCGAAAGCGAGTAGTATGATGGCTCCGTAGTCGTTCTTTACGAGCTCGCGCCTGATGATTTTGCCGGGCTCGATCTCTATCTTCGAGCCCAGGCGGAATGGTTGTCTTGTTTCGATCGGTGATTCCATAAAATTGTTTTTTTTATATTGATAAAAGCGGATTCATGCCTATAGCGTGGCAGGCATGTCTCTTATGATAAAACGCGTGACTCAAATAAAATGTTGTCATTAGCAAATAAACTGGCGGCGGCAGTCGTTAATTAGGCATGAAGACAGCACTAATCACCGGGTGACCGGACAAGACGGGAGCTACCTGTCGGAGTTCCTGTTGGAGAAAGGATATGACGTCCACGGCACGATTCGCAGATCGTCGGTGGATTTCCGTGAGCGGATCGCACATCTTGAAGGCCATCCGCATTTCCATTTGCATTACGCCGACCTTGGCGACTCCATGTCGGTCATGCATGTCGTGAGCAAGGTAAGGCCCGACGAGATCTACAATCTTGCGGCGCAGAGCCATGTGCAGGTGAGTTTCGACTCCCCTGAATACACGGCGAATGTCGATGCCACGGGCGTTCTCAGGATTCTTGAGGCAGTCCGCCTCAGCGGTCTTGTGGAGAAGACGCGCATTTACCAGGCCTCAACTTCCGAGCTCTACGGCAAGGTGGAAGAAGTGCCTCAGAATGAGAACACTCCTTTCCATCCGTTCAGCCCCTATGCCGTGGCAAAGCTCTATGGATTCTGGATTGTCAAGGAGTATCGCGATGCCTATGGCATGTTCTGCTGTTCCGGCATACTGTTCAACCATGAGAGCGAGAGGAGAGGGGAGACCTTCGTCACCCGCAAGATTACTCTTGCCGCGGCCCGCATCTCGCAGGGGAAACAGGAGAAACTTTATCTCGGCAATCTTTCGAGCCTACGCGACTGGGGATATGCCCGCGACTACGTGGAATGCATGTGGCTGATTCTCCAGCAGCCGAAGCCGGACGACTACGTGATAGCCACTGGCGAACAACACAGCGTCAGGGAGTTCTGCCTTCTCGCCTTCCGCCGTGCCGGAATTGAGTTGCGCTTCGAGGGAGAGGGCGCCGATGAGAAGGGCATCGACGTGAAGACCGGGAAAGTGCTGGTGGAAGTGTCGCCCGATTTCTATCGCCCGACGGATGTTGTCAACCTTTGGGGCGACCCGTCGAAGGCAAAGCGGGAGCTTGGCTGGGATCCTTCTAAGAAGACGAGTTTCGAGCAGCTCGTCAACTTGATGGTAGACGCCGACATGGCCAAAGTGGCCGTTGAGCGTGCCGGAGAAAGCGTGCGCACCAACCTCGCCGAATATCTGGAAAAAGGAATTGTGAAATAACGCTTCCTTTTCAAGGAGCGTTGTTTCAAAGTATTAAGTAGGAAGTATTAAGTAATAAGGGAGGGGTCTTGGACCCTCTCCCTTATTGCTCGGGTTTGTTTCTGCTTTTGACGAACTCGGAGGGGAAGACGCCGTATTCGGCTTTGAAGCAGTTGCGGAAATAGGAGGGGTCGAAACCACATGCGTAGGCCGTCTCGGAGACGTTGTAGCCGTCGGAAAGCATCTCGTAGCCCTTCTTGAGGCTTATTTTCCTTATCACTTCATTGCCCGACATCCCCGTCAGGCTTTTCAGTTTCCTATAGAGTGTGGAATGGCTCATGTTCATGGATTCCTGCATGAAAGCCATGTCGAGCTTCGGATCGGCTATCCGTTCCTCTACAATGCTTTTGAATTTCTCCAGAAAAGCCTCGTCGATTTTGCTGAGTTTTATCTCCGTGGCTGCCGGATGCTCCATCTCCTTTTCAGGGGCAGCGGTTTCGGTCGCCGGTTTAGACTCTGGCTTGGCCTCTATTTTAGAAGATATGAGCGAGGCAAGACGGCGTCGGGCTCCGAGAATGTTCTTAATTCTGCTCGATAGCAATTTGGCGCTGAAAGGCTTCGTGATGTAGGAATCCGCGCCTGTCTCGTAGCCCTCCTCCTTGTCTTGCAAAGAATCTTTGGCAGTCAGAAGTATGACGGGAATATGACTCGTGGCGATGTTGCTCTTGACTGCCTTGCAAAGCTCCAGCCCGTCCATGATCGGCATCATGATGTCTGTCACGATCACGTCCGGCAGATATTTCTTGGCAAGTTCAAAACCCTCCTTGCCGTCGGCGGCGGTCAGCACCTGTAGGATTCCTTGAGGGAGGATTCGATATATTCCCTGATTTCCGTATTATCTTCCACCACGAGCACTGTGGCCTTTCCCTCAGTGGCTTCGGCTTAACTTCCTTCTTCATCCTTAACGTCGGTCATTATGGCCTCCTTCTCCTTGTGGAGGGCGTCGGGATACGTGTTGTCCATTCGCAGGCTGAAACTAAACTTTGAGCCTTTCCCCTGCTGGCTTTCCACCGATAGCTTAGCCCCGTGAAGCTCGGCGAGCGACTGCACGAGAGCCAGGCCAATGCCTGAGCCGGAGGCCTGATGCTTGCCGTCGGCCTGATAATAGCGGTCGAATATATGCGGGATATCCTTTTCGTCGATGCCATAGCCGGTGTCGGCCACCGACAGCTCCACATAGTCTGCCCCATCTACGGTTTTCTTCCCCAAAGTGAGGTCGATGGAGCCTTGGGGCGTATATTTCACGGCATTGCTCAGCAGGTTGTTGAGAATCGTATGCACGATATCGCTGTCGAAATAGATGTCGGGATATTGTCTTCAATCTTTATGTTGATTGCCTCCTTTTCGTTGTGGTTCAGCTCCTTGTATCTCAATCCTATTTCCCTGACGATATTCGCTATCTGCCCCTTGGCCACGGCCAGACGGCGGTTTTGAGTCTCCGTCTTGCGAAATTCCAGAATTTGGTTCACAAGGCTCAGCAGGCGCAGGGCGCTCGCGTGGATGGTGCCGATTTTGGAGGAATAGTTGGCCGGGAGCTTCTTGTCGTACACAAGGTCCTCCAGCGGACCGAGGATAAGCGTCAGCGGCGTGCGCAGTTCGTGGGTGATGTTGGTGAAGAAACGCAGACGCTCGTTGTTGAGCTGTTGTTCGTCGATGCTTTTGCGTCGCTCCATCTCCAGCGAACTCTTAAGCAGGAGCCGGTGCTTGTAGAAGCGTATGGCGAGCCAGATGATTATTCCCAACGCCGCGACATAAAGCAGCTTGGCATACCACGTCTGCCAGAAAGGAGGGGTGACGATGATCTTCAGCGATGTGATGTTGGAGTCGTCCCAGTCCTGGTTGCGTAGTCTTGCCCTGACCTTGAAGTCATATTTCCCGGGCGAAAGATTGCGAAGCGTGGCGGAATGGTTTTTCCCTGCCGGAATCCATTCGTTGTCGATTCCCTCCACCTTGTAGGAATATTCCACGCTCCGGCTTTGGGCGAAATCAGGCGTGGAGAAAAGGATTCTCAGGGAGTTCATGTCGTAGGGCACCTTTACCTCCCTCTCCGTCCCCGACATGACCGTGGAATGTCCTTTCCCGTCGTGGGGAGAGAGAAGGTTCTGGCATTCCACTATCCTGACCGGGATATTTTCAGGCTTTATCGTGAACGACTCCGGCTTTAGATTGCAGATGCCGTTGAGCGATCCGAAATAAATGTTGCCGTCCGGACTTGCGCACCCGGCCCTGTCCATAAGGCTTGTCAGGGGCATCCCGTCGCGGTGGTCATAATTCTCGAAACGCCCGGTCTTCATGTTCAGGCGGGTGAGCCCGCTGCTGTTGCTGAGCCATATGTTGCCCGCCCTGTCTTCCACCACCGAACGGATATGTATGTCGTCCAGCCCCGAAGAATAGTAGAAATTCTGGCTCAAGCCGAAAACCCGGTGCATGAATTTTGAGAAAAGTGTTAAATTTGTGGCATGAAAACCGCAGATGCAATATGGATGTGCCTCCCTGAAGGGCTGGACGAGCTATTTGAGATGGTGCGCTTCGAGCGCACGGAACAGTCTTATGACATATGGCTTGACGAAAAGAAGAAACTGTCTGATGAAGACTATCGTAATCCAAATATCGTAGCGCGAGGCTATACGGATTACGTTACGATACAGGACTATCCGATGCGCGGACGGCCTGTGTTTCTTCACATGCGCAAGAACAAGTGGTGGGACAAGCAGACCAACGAAATCTTCAGCTACAATCTCGAGCTTCCCAACGATGAAGGAACACGACTCAGTGCCGAGTTCGTGGCTTTTTTAAAAGACGAAGGTGGAGACGACAGCCCTGTCGATTAAACAGATAGCGCAGATGTACTGCGTCAACGGCAAACATTTTGCCGACTTGTACCGCAATAAGATAAGCGGTTACGCCGACTGGTGCGAACAGGAGCTTGGCTGTGGGTTCTATTTCAACGCCGATAATATCGGCCCTTACATGAGCCTTGACGAGACGTGTCTGAGCAACGGCGAGGTATGGACGTTCCTGACCAACAAGGACGGCCACGGAGGCAAGGGAACACTTGCGGCAGCCATTCCCGGCACAAAGAGTGACGAGATCATATCAATCCTCGTCAGTGCGATGGGACGCTCCGTCAGACGCAGGGTCAAGGAAGTGACCTGCGATCTTTCGCCATCAATGATGCTCATAGCCGCGGAAGTGTTTTACAACGCTCATGTGGTCAACGACCGTTTTCATGTCCAACAGGTCTATAATGAGGCCGTTGACGAAATCCGTATTGATATTCGCCGTCAGCTTATCGCAGAGGAAAACAACCGCGACAAGTCCGAACCGCCGGTAACGTACTCCAACGGCGAGACCATGCGCCAGATACTGGCCCGCAGCAAACACACTCTGATGATGTCGCAGAACAAATGGACTGACATACAGCGCCATCGCGCCAACATACTGTTCAAACACTACCCAATATTGAAGGCTGCATACAGCCTTGCGATGGAGCTGCGCAAGATTTTCAATGCTAAAATCTCACCGACAAAAGCCATGGGGCGGATGAACAAGTGGTATGAAAAGGTAATGGCTCTTGGTAACAACAACTTCCGCTCGGTAATCAAAACATTCAGGAACCACGCTCCAACCATCCTGAACTACTTCCGCCGTCGTGCGACCAATGCCTCCGCCGAGGCATTCAACTCTAAAGTCAAAATCTTTCGCTCACAAATGCGTGGTGTCCGAGACCGAGACTTCTTCATCTTCCGACTGGTCAAACTCTACGCCTAAAAATTTAACACTTCTAATTGCCCAATTTAACATATGCACCGTGCTTTCGGCTTGACCCGAAATTCTCGATGACTCCCGGCGTGCGGTAATCCTTGATGAGGCTGAGCCCGTCTTGTCCTGCTATCCAGATTCTCCCTTTGGCGTCTGCGAGAAGTTGCTTCACGGCATTGGAGATCAATCCGTTCTTGTCGTTCAAATGATGTTTCAGTCCTCCGTTTTTATCGAATATGAAGACCCCGTCGCCATACGTCCCTATCCATAGGTTGCCCTGAGGGTCGAATGCTATGCCGTTGGGGATAAGATACGATATGGCCTTTGAGATATCCTCCATCCGGCTGATTTCCCCGTCGTCATACCTGTAAAGGCCTCCCTGCGAACCGATGTAGATGCTTCCGTCCGTGGCTTTCACGAAAGTATTGGCATAGTTTCTTTCTCCCGGAAGGGGCAGGCGTGAGGCTGCTCCAGTCTCGGGGTCGAGCGATAGGATGCCGTCTTCGAAAATGCTGAGCAGCATTTTTCCGCCGGCCCTTGTGATGGCGTAGACGCATTCCTTGTCGTTGCGCAGATAGGGAGTGAGGTCGTAGATGTTGCTGATTTTGCCATCCTTGAATCTGACGACCTCGTTCTCGCCTCCGGCCCAAAGCTCTCCGGCCGTGTCGCTGAATAGCGACCATACGGTTTTCTCCTTCGTCTGGTTGTCTTTCGTCAGCACGTAGGGGAGGAGCGAGAACATTGGCTGCCGGCGACTGATGAAGTCTACCCCGGTGCTGTAGTTGGCAATCCAGATGTTGCCAATGAGTCCTGGAGAATGTCGTGGACGTTAGGAGAGGAAAGGCCGTTGTTGTCGGAAATGGGCAGCGTCTCAAAGCGAAGTTTCTCCTTGTTCGAGAGCGATAGGTCGCGGATGTCGAAAAGGCTGACTCCCCCGAGGTCGCTTCCTATCCAGAGGCGGCCGTCGTCGGCTTCCATGATGGAATAGATGTTGTCGTAGATGGTCTGGCCCGATTTCTCCCGTGGGAATGTGGTGAATTTCTTTGTGGCGGGGTTGAAAAGGGCGAGCCCGTGGTTTGTGCCGAGCCAGACGTTCTTGTATATGTCGATATGAATGCATCTCACGTTGTTGCCCGGCAGGCTTTCCGGATTCACGGGATCATGCACGTAGTTCTCCGTTTGCCCGGTCTTTGGGTTGACCACGCTGAAGCCATATCCCGCGTGCCCTAAGTAAAAATTGCCGAGCCCGTCGTCTGCTATGCTCCTGAAAGCCATGTGCAACGTTGGGAAGTCTTTGTGGCCGAACGTTGTGAATTTCTCCGTTCGGGGGTCATAGTGAAAGAAATTGTTGTAGTGGCCGGCGATGAGTATTCCTCCGTCGGAGGCTTTCCCGAAAGCCATGATGTTGGCCTCGTCCATCTCTTTAGGTTGCGTGGTCTTCTTTACTTCCCCGGTGGCGCAGTCGATGATGCAAAGGCATGTCCCTACGATTTCTGGTATTTTCCCGTGATTTATCTATTTTGACACAGCCTCCTTCCGTTACGTTGCATCGTCAATACAAGAATCCGAACATCCACATCGGAATGCGGTTGCCGAATCCGGTCTCCTCTTCATCTGCCACCACATAACTGTTTGGCAAATCTGCAATCTGCTTGAATGTTTTGGTTTTCCCTCCGATTTCAAGAAGATATTTTTCATCAATCAAAAGGTCGCCGACTTGAGGATAATAAAGCGTATGGAATGGAGCAAGCATCGAGGCCACGAATGTCTCTCTGATAGTGCCGATTTCATTACGGCTGCTGAGTGCCGACATAATATCCGTATTGTCGAATAATACCTTATCCGGTTTTGCCACCGATTTGGGACTGCGCCAGCCACTGTGAAGACATCTGAGCACGGCTCCTTTGTCAAGAAGATCGAGCATCCTCACTATTGTGTTGCGAGAAACCTGTATTTTCTGACAGAGCGATTGGACGTTAAGGGTGAATGGCACTTCCGAAGACATCACGAAAAGCAGCTTCCGGAGCTTTAGAAGTGTTTCGTATTCCACCGGTTCTGCCATAGGAATATCCCTCATGATTGACGCGTCGAGCAGACGGTCGATTCTGCCATGGTATTCTCCGCCCGATTGGGAAAGGAAAAACGGATAATAGCCTTTGCCGATATATTCTTCGAACGCAGCAAGCACCTTCACGGTCAGAGTCTCTATTATCTGCCATTCTTTGCAATGGCTTTCATCAAGGATTTCATCAAGAGAAAAGGCCGGCAGATTGGCTATGTCTTTAAACCTTAGGAATTCACGGAAAGAGAGTCCGTAAAGTTGATATGGCAGACAACGGCGGCTTAAATCCGCAAGGGCTATATCAAGATGTATGATTGATGAGCCGGTAAACGCAATGTGATAATCCGGATATGAATCGTAGATGTTCTTCAATTCTCTTTGCCAGTTGCCTTCATAAAGGTGTATTTCATCGAGATATAGGTGGGTGCCACCATGTTTGTAGTGGTAGTCTACAAGGTCTACAAGTCGATTATCGGTGAACCATAAGTTGTCGCACGACGCGTAGAGAGCCTTCTCTGAATGTCCGAAGGTTTCTTTTATATGCTGGAGCAACATTGTGGTCTTGCCAACGCCTCTTGCCCCTTTTATCATTATTAATCGGTCGTCCCAATTTATTAAGTCATAAAGATATCGATGGATGGATACGTCCACCGAATCTACGAGCCTGTGGGATGTCGCTAAAAGATTTCTCATGCTTAAACTATTATTCATTTGCAAAAATAGTAAATATGATTTTTGTAGACAACAATTTCCATGAAAAATCATTACTCCATTAATCATTTTCTTAAATGATTAATGGAGTAATGATTTATGTCAAGAAATGATTACTCCGATAATCATCTCTTAACACATCAGTCTGCCCCTCGCCAAATAATAACAACGCAGATTGCGCTCAATCCAACCGTTTTTCAAACATACGAACTGGTTTGAATCCATCGTGGTTTGTGTGGTTTGATGCTGTCTTGTCTGCGCTGGTTCGATACCGTCGAGTCTGCGGTAAGTTGTTTTATGTTGCGCATATCATGATTTTATATCAAAAAATGATAAATTGAGTATATTGCTGATTTGCAAGTCTTTATCGGAGGGAGGGATTTTGCCTGGTCTAGATTTGCTGATTTTTGAACTATTAATTGCTTGTTTCATTCTTTCAATAGTTCGTTAATTTTTGAATGAATCATGCGGAGTCTCTGACGCCGAAGAACAATAAGTTAGGCGGAATCTCGTCCGCCATGACAAAATTATTTTTCTGATTGTCGGATTTCTGACCCTCAATAAATTTCTTAATATGTTGATACAGCGAGGCATTATGAAGTACTCTTCTGACGGAAGCGACGGAAAGTCTGCGTCCTGTCGCCTCGTGTATCCTGTCAGACATTTCCCTGGCCACATTTACTGCGGAAAGGGATGCGTTGTAGCCAAAGGAGAGTCTGTCGGCATCAGTGGACTGCCAATGTTCAAGCCCTGTGTTTTGCTTCGCATCGCGATAGATGAACTCAATCTGGAATCTGGAGTGGTAAAGGAGAAATATCTCGGACGCCTTCATATCAAGATCCGTACTGAAAAAAATCTTCCTTATGACCTTGTCTCCGCATTTGAGTTCCGCTATCACGACCTTGATCTTCCGTTTGAGGGACTTCCCTTTGACCGTGGCGCTGAAAAGGGTCACCTCCTCTCCATCGATTTCAACGGTATCCCTGACGAACACATCCTCCCGGAGATTATGAATGTCTACGGTTCCTTCCTGTTCTTTGGGACGACCGGGGCCGTTCTTCCGCGGACCGGTGTAGATATATTGCAGCACGGCATCATCACGCAACCTGCTCACGACATTGAATCCAAGCCTGACCGCTCCTGCGACAAAGTTATAACTCGCGAACAGACAGTCCCCTACGAGAATGTCAGAGATATTGAGAAGTTGTTCCTTATGATCGGATATTGCCCTGAGACACTTTGCTGTCTGATTGTCGCGGTTCTCCTTCATGTGTTCAAGATAGAACGGTGTACGGCCTTTCGTGGAGAGCGGAGTTGTCTGTACCGCGAAAAGGAATCTCGCATCGCTGACACCGGCGGCCACCTGGGCGAAACCAAGAATCTCAAGCCCCCGTTTTGTCATGCCGGCACATCCCGACCAATACCTGCCAAGTCCGGGAGTCTTCTTTCCGGATTTGCGGAGAAAGCTGTGGTCAAGGGCTATGGCGATCCTGTGGACGTTGTCGGCAAGGAGCATGTTGCTGTTGAAGGCGCACCAGTCGAACTTCTTTTTGAAATTCTGCCTGAAGCGGCTCTCACAGGAACCTCCATGCCGGGCCATCGACAGGAAATTCAGTCTTCCGTATATTGTCAATATCAAAATCATTGTCTCGATGAAGAAACTTTCAAAATTTTTTCGTACTTTAGCAGTCCGGTTGAGCGCGGTTGCGACAATCGACCTTACTTGGTCAAGTGGCTGAAATTTATTCATAACTCATTGATTTGCAACTATAAAGTTACGAAAAATTTGGCACTTGACCAAATTTTATTGACACTTATTTTGTTGGAAATCAATAATATGGATATGTTTTACAGCATAAATTTCTAATTCAGATTTTTAACGAACTATTGATTCTTTAAAATATATTAATTTTGCCGTCGAAAACCATTAAAGACTCTTAACAGCCTTAAATAATTGAGAATCGTGAGAGCATCGTCTCAAGTGGTTCCCTAAAGTTTTCCAATCAATAAAAATTCATCAAAAGCAGAAACAAAAACTCAAAATACCGAAAAAAGTTTTTCAACCTAATAAAACTCGATTTATGCACAACGACAAGAAAGCAATCATGTGCGTCTTGTTGAGCATGGGACTCGCGTCGGCTTTGCCGGCAGAGATCAGCGCGGCCGGCGCAGCCGGAAGCATGGCAGCCCAAGCTGAACAGACAATCACGGTGAAAGGTGTGGTCAAGGACGCTGAAGGTCCTCTGATCGGAGCTACGGTCGCCCAGAAAGGCAACCCCACCAACGGAACGTCGACCGACATCGATGGCAACTTCACCCTTAAGGTGCCCGCCGGAGCCATGCTCATGGTCTCCTATGTAGGCTACGAGCCTAAAGAGGTGAGGGCGGAGCCTAATATGACCATCGACATGACGCAGAAAGACAACGTCTTGAACGAAGTGGTAGTCGTGGGTTTCGGCACGCAGAAGCGCGTCAACCTGACCGGCGCCGTCAGCACTGCTGACGTAGGCCTTCTTGAAGACCGTCCTCTCAACAACGTGGCTAATGCCCTGCAGGGCGTTGTCCCCGGTCTTCAGATCAACCAGGGCTCCGGCAACCTTGCCGAGAATCCCTCGATCAACATCCGTGGCAACGGTACGATCGGCGACGGCTCAAGCGGAGCCCCGCTCGTCTTGATCGACGGCATGGAGGGGGATATCAACACCCTCAACCCCCAGGACGTGGCAAGCGTGTCAGTGCTGAAGGACGCAGCCGCCGCTTCTATATATGGTAGCCGCGCACCGTTCGGCGTTATCCTTATCACCACGAAAAAGGGAGCGAGCGGCAAACCCGTCATCAGCTATCAGAACTCATTCCGCTGGTCGAGCCTGATGAATCTTTCCCAGACAATGGACTCCTATAAGTTTGCCCAATATTTCAACGATGCACGTTACAGCAGCCCCCAGGGATCTCAATATTTCTCTGACGATCAGATCGACAAGATTCTAAAATATCAGTCGGGCCAGCTGACCGAGGGTCTTGTAGATGCAGGCAACGGTTACTGGAAGAATCCATATGATCCGGATGCTGCCTACGGCAACACCGATTGGTATGGCGAAATTTTCAAGAAAACAACATTCTCTCAGGAACACAACCTTTCAGTTTCAGGCGGTTCTGACAAAATCACTTATTATTTCTCTGCCAACTTCTCCAACCACGACGGCAATATGCGTTTTGGAGAGAACAGCATGAAGAAATACAACATCAACGGGCGTTTCTCGGCTCAGCTCTTCCCCTGGATGAAACTGGGATATAACGGACGCTGGAACCGTCAGGACTACATCCGTCCTTCAAGTCTGACCGACGGCCTCTATGACAACCTCGGACGTCAGGGTTGGCCTATGATTCCTTTGTATGACAACAATGGATATCTATACGACGCTCCAACTCCTGCTCTCGGACTTGCAGAAGGTGGCGACGACACATTCCAGACCGACCGCAACACCCATCAACTCGAACTCGTTTTCAATCCGTTGCAGGGTTGGGATATCCACGCCGAACTCAACTACAACGTGCTTTCCGAGACTCGCCACTGGGATGCTCAGCAGCTCTACAACCACAAGGTGAACGGTGACCCATACCTCTATCGTCAGTCGAGCAACGTGCATGAGGAATATAAGAGGGAAAACTTCTTCAACATCAACCTTTTCTCTAACTACGACTTCACAATAGCAGAGAAAAACGACTTCCATGTCATGCTCGGTTTCCAAACGGAAAACATGAAGCAGCTCAAGTTCGGGCATCAGCGTGACGGAATTCTCGTTCCCGGACTCCCTGTGACCGACCTTACAAGTGGTCTTGATGTCAACGGAAAACCCATTACTCCCGCAGTCAACGGAGGAAAATTCCAATGGGACACAGCCGGTTTCTTCGGTCGTATCAACTATAACTACGACAGCCGCTACCTTCTTGAGGCCAACCTCCGCTACGACGGCACATCCCGCTTCCGCAGCGACCGCCGCTGGATCTGGCTCCCTTCATTCTCCGCAGGCTGGAACATCGCCAATGAGAAATTCTGGGAAGATTACTCCACTGTCATGAACCAGTTCAAGCTCCGTGCTTCCTGGGGTATGCTCGGCAACCAGAACACCAACAACTGGTATCAGACCTACCGAGTAATCGGTCTTGGCATGTCTGACGGTTGGTGGATACAGAACGGAGTAAGACCCAATACCGCCGGCTTCCCAGCACTCGTTTCTGAATCGCTTACGTGGGAGAAGGTCTACAACTGGAACTTCGGTCTTGACTTCGCGTTTCTCAACAATCGTCTGCGTGGTAGCATGGACTACTTCATCCGCAACACGAAGAATATGGTGGGCCCGGCTCCTGAGCTTCCCGCAACCCTCGGTACAGGAGTGCCCAAGACCAACAACTGCGATATGCGCACCAATGGCTGGGACTTCGAAATCTCCTGGAACGACCAGACTTCATGGGGACTCAGCTACGGCGCACGTTTCGTGCTTTCAGATGCATTCTCCACAGTCACCCGCTACCCCAACAATCCCTCGAATACACTCCCTGAGAATAATCCAAACGATCCAAAACGTTATATCCAGGGTCGCCATCCCGGGGAAATCTGGGGCTACGAGACTGTCGGTATAGCCAAGACTCAGGCTGAGATGGACGCGCACCTCAAGAACAACATGCCGAGCTTCGGCGACAACTGGAAGGCCGGTGATATCATGTACAAGGATCTCGACGGCAATGGTGTTGTCAACAATGGAGCCAATACTCTCAACGACCATGGCGACGTGAAGCTTCTCGGCAACTCCACTCCGCGCTGGCTCTTCTCTCTTGATCTTCACGGAGAATATAAAGGCTTTGACCTAAGGGTATATTTCCAGGGCGTCGCAAAACGCGACTACTGGCAGGGCAGCGGTTACTTCTGGGGTGTCACCAACGACATTTGGTGGTCGCAGGGGCTTAAGCAGCACGAAGACTATTTCCGTGATGAAAACTCTTGGTCGGTGAAGAGCGGTCATGCTCAGCCGAATCCCGATGCCTACTATCCGCGTCCGGTGTTCAGCGAGGCGTGGAAAAACCAGCAGGCTCAGAGCCGCTACATCCAGGACGCTTCTTATATCCGTCTGAAGAACCTTCAGGTGGGCTATTCGCTCCCGAAGAATATCGTTAGCAAGATCGGCTTCCAGCTCATCCGCATCTATTTCTCTGGCGAGAACCTCTGGACCGGCACGAAGCTCTCCTCTCTCTTCGACCCCGAGACTGTCGGCTCTGGCAAGGGCGGATGCTGCTATCCTCTATCAAGAACCTATTCATTTGGTCTTAACATCACTCTTTAATCTGAAAAATGAATCATAAAATGAAAACAAAGATATATCTGAAAGCGATGCTCGTCATGGCTCTTTCCGGTGGCTTCGTTTCCTGCAACGACTACCTCGACAAGGAGCCCCTGTCTTCAGTGTCGCCGGAGCTATACTTCAATATGGAGTCGCATCTCCAGGCATACACCGACGCAAGATACGCAGACGTGCTTCCTTCGTGGGGAAAACTGGAGCTACGGCACGTATGGAGCAGATCTCCACACCGACAATATGGTCTCTTTGAGCTGGGACGCAAAATACGTGCCCGGAAAATGGAAGACCGGCATGAGTGACGGCAACTACAGCTTCACGAACATCAACACAATCAACTATTTCTTCGATCAGGTGCTTCCAAAATATGAGGCAAAGCAGATATCCGGCAACGATGCCATGATTCGCCACTACATCGGAGAGATGTATTTCATGCGCGCATGGTCTTATTTCGTGCTTCTTCAGAGATTCGGCGATTTCCCGATCATCAAGACCTGTCTCCCCGATGATTTGGCCGTGCTTTCTGAGAACAGCCGTCGCTATCCCTGCAACGAGGTGGCGCGGTTCATCCTCGAAGACCTCGACAAGGCAGTAGATTATATGAAAGACGCAAGCGTGGCCACGACAAGGATTTCAGCTGATGTCGCTCTCCTTATCAAGAGCCGCGTGGCACTCTACGAGGGTTCTTGGCTGAAAAACTTCGCGGGAACTCCTTTCGTGCCCAATGGCGAAGGCTGGCCCGGTGCCACAAAGGAATACAACGCCGGATATCAGTTCCCAGAAGGTTCTTTGGAGGGAGAATACAAATGGTTCTTCCAGCAGGCCATGGATGCTGCAATGCAGGTGGCCGACAAAGCGACACTCACTCAGAACACCGGTATTGTTCCTCAGCAGGCAGAGGGAGAAAGCGTAACGCTGGGCGGTCTTGAAGCTGCCAATCCCTGGCTCGCGATGTTCGGCACGACCGACCTCTCCGGCTACAAGGAAGTGCTACTTTGGCGCCAGTACGTAAGGGGTCTTGGAGTTGTTCATAATGTGCCTGTTTATGCTCAGGTAGGAAACTATCTCTGCGGCACGACCCGCGGTATGGTGGATGCTTTCGTGATGAAGGATGGTCTTCCCATCTACGCCAGTCCGCTCTATCAGGGCGACACCGAGATTTCAAAGGTGCGTGCCGACCGCGACCCGCGTCTGCACGTCCTCCTCAAGGAACCCGGCCAGCAAAATTCACTTGTCAATGTCGCTGAGGGCGACCACGTGACGGCTATTGAAACCGTACCCAATATCATGGCGACAGATGCC
>PDYJ01000809.1_pt1 | contig 17156 bp, 18 predicted proteins | sample 1430841 | NCBI WGS metagenome assembly PDYJ01 (sample SAMN07237672, study PRJNA390542) | Gut metagenome, whole genome shotgun sequencing project. | isolation source: fecal pellets | host: Mus musculus | place: USA: New York, NY | collected 2016-10 | reverse complement strand
AATACAGGTACAAATATGAGTATGACCATTGGCGCTGCTGCCAAGGAAATGGCAGCACTGCCTGATAACTGCACAATTGAGGAGGCATCTGCCCGCTGTGCATCTGCACTTCTGCGTGGTGCAAGAGTAATTCAGGTGTAATTCTTTCACTGATTTTCAGGGGCTTTTCAAAGGGCTTCAAGGGTATTGAAGAAGCCGGAGCAAATGATATTGCCAACGCTTTCAAGGAAGGTGTTGATGCTGCATATAAAGCTGTAATGAAACCCACAGAGGGCACTATTTTAACCGTTGTTCGTGAAGCAAAGGATGCCGCTGTTGAAATGGCAAAAATTCAGGATGACCCGCTTGAGGTTGCTTTTGCAGCACTGCAGGCAGCTAAAGAAGCACTTGCAAAAACACCCGAGCTGTTGCCTGTTCTCAAAAAAGCAGGCGTTGTTGACGCAGGTGGTCAGGGCTTAATTCTTGTTTTTGAGGGTATGGAAAGTGTATGGCACAATGGTGTGATTGTTCAGCCGATTGACGGCTCCGGTGTTGCGCCTGTTTCAACCCCTTCAAAAAAGACTGTTGCAGATGCAAGTGATGACATTGAGTTTGGCTATTGCTCCGAATTCCTTATTGAAAAATCAAGCACTGCCAAGGAAAAGGATCCGTTAAAGCTCAGAGCATTTTTAGAGTCAATCGGTGATTGTGTTGTAGTGGTTGATGACAGTGACATTATCAAGGTACATGTTCATTCAAATGAGCCGGGCAATGTTATTCAGGCTGCATTGAAATACGGACAGCTTATTAATATAAAAATTGACAATATGCGTTATCAGCATGCGAATGCGGATGTAGGTGTCAAGGACGGCGAAAAGGTTATTGAGCCTGTGGTTACCAAGCCTGAAAATGAATACGGCTTTGTTACTGTTTGTGCCGGTGACGGGCTTGCCGAGCTTTTCACTGACATTGGTGCAGATGTTGTTGTAAGCGGCGGTCAGACAATGAATCCTTCGACTGACGATATTCTCAATGCTGTAATGAGTACGCCTGCAAAGACAGTGTTTGTTTTGCCTAACAATAAAAATATTATTATGGCAGCGGAGCAGGCTATACCTCTTGCTGCTGACAGAACGGTTAAGGTGTTGCAGACCAAAACAATTCCGCAGGGTATTTCAGCAATGCTGATGTTTGATGAAACACTTGATGCTGATGAAAATATGATGAACATGATGGAGGCAGCAGGTGCTGTGCAGACGGCACAGGTCACCTTTGCCGCACGTGACAGTGAGGTTGAGGGACAGGCAGTTCACGAGGGACAGATGATGGGTCTTTGCAACGGCAAAATCAAATTCCTTGGTGAGGATAAGGTTGATATTGCTGTTAAATCTGCCGAAAAACTGTTTAAAAAGAGTGAGCATTCACTCATTACCGTGATTTATGGTGATGGTGTGAGCAGTGATGAGGCTTCACAGGTTGAGGCTGCACTGGCTAAAAAATGCGGTGCAGATGTTGAAATCAGTGTGGTTGACGGCGGTCAGCCGATTTATTACTTTATTATTTCAGTGGAGTAAATACTGATGCTTAATTTAAGTAGTAACATAAAATATATTAAGGGCGTTGGTGAAAAAAGAGCGGGGCTGTTCGGCAGCCTCGCAATCTTTGATGTTGACGCCCTTATTCATTTTTTTCCCAGAAAGTATGAGGACTGGACCAAGACAAAAACAGTCCGTGAGCTTGAAAACGGTGATGTTGCTTCAATCAAGGCAACAATGATTACTCCCGTTAAGGAGCATATGATAAGAAGAGGGATGACCCTTTATAAATGCCGTTTCAGTGACGGGGAAAGTATAATCAATGTAACAATATTCAATAATAAATATCAGGCACAGGCTTTAAGGGTCTATGAAGATTATGTATTGTTTGGTAAAATTGAAAAGAATTTAACTTCGGCATCAATGTCTTCACCAAAAATTGAAAGACTTGACACAGGAGTAAGAGTGCATCCTGTTTATCCTGCCACAGGCAAGCTGACGTCAAATGCTATTGCCAAGGTAGTAAAAAATGCACTTGAGTCACTGGAGGAAATTCCGGAAACGCTGGATAAATCTGTCAGAGATAAATATAATCTCATAAGCCTTGACAGAGCAATCAGGCAGATTCATTTTCCTGACAGCGAAGAGGATATGCAGCAGGCTCGTCACAGACTTATTTTTGAGGAACTGCTCACATTGCAGCTTGGTTTGTTGAAATTAAAGGGCAGAAACAAAACAAAAACCAATCTGAGAATGACTGCGGATTTTACTGAAGAATTTAAAAGCCTTTTGCCTTTTGAAATGACGAATGCCCAGAAAAGAGCAATTAAGGATTGTCTTGTTGATATGGCAGGGGATTACCCTATGAACAGACTTTTGCAGGGTGATGTGGGTTCAGGTAAAACCGCAGTTGCAGCAGGACTTTGCTTTACCGTTATCAGAAACGGATATCAGTGTGCGCTTATGGCACCGACTGAAATATTGGCTGTTCAGCATTATGAGGGCTTGTCAAAAATGCTTTTATCCACAGGAATTAATGTCAGGCTTTTGACAGGCTCAACAAAAGCAAAGGAAAAAACGAGAAATAAAGGCAGCCCTGATAGAGGGTGAGATTGATTTGTTAATCGGCACGCACGCTATCATTCAGAATGATGTTGAATTTAAGTCAATAGGCTTGGTGATTACGGATGAGCAGCACCGCTTTGGTGTTAAACAAAGGGCGGCTCTGGCAGAAAAGGGCGAGGGGATTCATACCCTTGTTATGAGTGCAACACCAATACCGAGAACACTGGGGCTTATATTATATGGCGATCTTGATATAAGCATGCTTGACGAGCTTCCGCCGGGCAGACAGGAAATAAGAACAGACGTAGTGGATTCACGTTATCATCAAAGACTGTATAAATTTATAAAGGATGCGGCTGACAGGGGAGAACAGGCATATATCATTTGCCCTGCTATTGAAGAGAGCGAGGAAAGTATAGCTTTAAAGTCTGCCGAGCAATATGCACAGGAGCTTTCCGAGAGTGCGTTTCGCGGTTATAATATAGGACTTCTTCACGGGAAAATGAAGCCTAAGGAAAAGGATAATGTTATGAAAGCTTTTTCGTCAGGCGATGTGCAGATTTTGGTTGCAACGACTGTTGTGGAGGTTGGCGTCGATGTTCCCAATGCTACGATTATGGTGATTGAAAATGCCGAGCGTTTCGGACTTTCACAGCTTCATCAGCTTCGCGGGAGAATAGGCAGAGGCAGTAAAAAAAGCTTTTGTGTACTTGTTTCTGACAGTAAGAGTGAGAGTTCACGCAACAGGCTTGAGGTTATGAAAAAAAAACAGCAACGGCTTTAAAATTGCAGATGAGGATTTGAAAGCAAGAGGTCCGGGCGATTTCTTTGGTGAAAGACAGCACGGTCTGCCTGCTCTTAAAATTGCAGATATGCTTCAGGATATGGAAACTCTGCACCTTGCTCAAAAATGTGCAGGTGAAATTCTTGCAGAGGATAACAATCTTGATTTGCAAAAGAATAAGCCGCTGTGTGATAATATCAATAAAATGTTCAGCGAGATTAGTTTATAGGGACGATAACGTGTGCAACTATGAGGATTTTATAAAATACAAATAGCTTAATATCAATATAAAATTTGCATTATTATTATATTTGTGCTAAACTATGTGGGATATATTTGTGTGAGGTGATTTTATGTCAAAGTTATATACAGAAATGACTAAGGAAGAATTATTGAATGAACAGGCTGCTCTGCTTGAAAGGTATAACGCGTTCAAGGAAAAGAATCTGCAGCTTGATATGAGCCGTGGTAAGCCCGGTAAGGATCAGCTTGATTTATCAGACAGTCTTAATGCCTGCAGCAATTATGTATCAGACGGTGTTGATGTGAGGAATTATGGTATTCTTGACGGTATCCCAAGCTGCAAAAAGCTTTTTGCCGATTTAATGCAGGTTGAACCGAAGAATGTTATTATCGGTCCAAGCTCAAGCCTTAACCTTATGTTTGACTACATTGGTCAATGCTTTATTGAGGGTGCAGGTGATAAGCCATGGAGTCAGCTTGATGAGGTTAAGTTCCTTTGCCCTGTTCCGGGTTATGACAGACATTTCACAATTTGTGAATATTATAATATCAAAATGATTAATGTTCCTATGAAGGATGATGGTCCGGATATGGATGTAATTGAGGAGCTTATCAAGGATGAGTCTGTTAAGGGAATGTTCTGTGTTCCTAAGTATTCAAACCCGACAGGTATTACATTCAGTGATGAGGTTGTTGACCGTATTGCTAAAATGAAGCCTGCAGCAAAGGATTTCAGAATTATCTGGGATAATGCTTATTGTGTTCACGATATTGTCGAGGACGGCGATGAGCTTGTGAATATTTTTGATATACTGCCTGAATACGGCAATGAGGATATGGTGATTGAGGTTTGCTCAACAGCTAAAATTACATTCCCCGGTGCAGGTGTTTCTGCTCTTGTGGCATCTGATAATAATATTGCCGCAATCAAGAAAAGACTTAACTGTCAGGTGATCAGCTATGATAAAATGAATCAGCATCGCCATGTTGAGTTTTTCAAGGACGCAAACGGTGTTCTTGAGCATATGAAAAAGCATGCGGCTATTCTTAAGCCAAAGTTTGACATAGTGCTTAAGCATCTTAACAATGAACTTGCAGGAAAAGGTATTGCAAGCTGGTTTGACCCAAAGGGCGGTTATTTTATCAGCCTTGATGTTATGAACGGCTGTGCAAAAAGAGTTGGCGAGCTTTGTAAAGAGGCCGGTGTTGTGCTTACAACAGTCGGTGCAACATATCCATATGGCATTGATGCAAATGACAGCAATATCCGTATTGCTCCTACACTTCCGCCTGTTGCTGAGCTTGATATGGCTGCAGAGCTTCTTTGTATCTGTGTTCAGCTTGCATGTGCAGAAAAGTTGATTGGCTAATGAAAATTGGTGCATCTACTGCCTGTTTCTATCCGCTTGAAACAGAAAAGGCATTAAAAAAAGTTACAGACCTTGGCTTTGAAAAAGCCGAGGTCTTTGCAAATGCGCCCTGTGAGTATGAGGAAAAGTTTGTTAACGAGCTTTGTGCGATTACGAAAGATTCAAACACAGAGATTATATCCGTTCATCCATTTTCAAGCTTCCTTGAAAGCTCCTGTATTTTCGGTGATTATCAAAGACGCTTTGAGGATTATATCGGTCTTTATCAGAAAACCTGTCATGCAGCGGCAATGCTTGGTGCAAAGTTTGTTGTCATTCACGGAGCTGTTGCAATGCCTAAAATCCCGATACCGGATGACAGATATTTGAGCGTTTCGGAAAATTGATTGAAATCGGTAAGCGTGAGGGTGTAATGGTCTGCCAGGAAAATGTCAATCGTTTTAAAAGCCAGACTATTGATTTTTGCAAAAAAATGAGATCAGAGCTTGGAAGTGATTACCATATGGTGTTTGATATCAAGCAGACTGTCAGAGCAGGGCAGAATACATTTGAATTTTTGAAAGAGTTTAAAAATGAAATCGTTCATTTGCATATCAGCGATAACGGAAATCAGGGCGATTGTCTGCCGATAGGTTATGGCAGCTTCGATTTTAATAGAATGAAGAGCATTATGGACAGTGCAGATTACAAAGGTGACTGCGTGATTGAAATATATTCGGGCAGCTATGATGTTGAACAGGTTTTGAAAGAAAGTAAGGTTTATTTGGAAAGGCTATGGCAAGGTTAAGTAACAGAACAAAGGGAATCATTTGTATTCTGCTGTCAGCACTCAGCTTCAGCGGAATGAGCAGCTTTATAAATCTTTCAGGCGATGTTCCTGTTGCACAAAAGGTCTTTTTCAGAAATTTTGTTGCACTGTTTATAGCAGTGATTACTTTGCTGAAGAATAAAGAAAAATTTCTTCCTCATAAGGGCTGTTTAAAATATCATATTATAAGGTCAAGTGCAGGGCTTTTAGGTGTATTCGGCAATTTCTACGCCACCACTAAAATGGCATCAACTGCCGATGCGGCTATACTTAATAAGATGAGTCCGTTTTTTACTTTGGTTTTTTCTGCAATCTTCCTTAAAGAAAAGGTTAAACCGAAGCAGGCGGTTGCAATTGGTGCCGCATTTATCGGTGCAATGTTTGTAATCAAGCCTACTATGGGTAATTCCGAACTGTTTCCGTCAGTATGCGGTTTTATCGGCGGACTCTGTGCAGGCGGTGCTTATACCTGCGTTCGGCATATGGGCAACAAGGGCGAAAACGGCAGATTTACTGTTTTCTTTTTCTCGCTCTTTTCCTGTCTTGTCACGGCACCATATCTGATTTTTAATTTTCACCCTATGACTGCGAAGCAGTGGGTGTATCTGTTAATGGTTGGTGTCTGTGCAGCAGGCGGTCAGTTTGCAATAACAGCCGCTTATACCTTTGCCCCCAGCAGAGAAATTTCGGTTTATGATTATTCAAATGTTATCTTCACTGCCATCAGCGGATACTTTTTCCTTGGCGGTCAGATACCTGACTTGTGGTCATTTGTCGGTTACTTTATAATCTGTGCAATGGCTGTATGGATGTTTATATACAATAACAAGGAGCATAGGCTTGAAAAGCAGTAATTTCATCAATATATTGCTGTAAAGGGAAAATACTTGCAATTTTCTATATATTGTGTTACAATACGTTTAATTGGTAAAGGGGGAATTTTCCAATGAAATGTCCGTTTTGTGGTTTTGATGAAAGTAAGGTAATTGATTCTCGTCCTACTGATGAGAATGAACGCATCCGCCGCCGCCGTGAGTGTTTACAGTGCGGCAAAAGATTTACTACCTATGAAATTATCGAGGATGTGCCGATTATTGTAATTAAAAAGGACAAGAGCCGTGAGGTTTTTGACCGCAACAAAATTTTAAAAGGTATGCTCAGAGCCTGCGAAAAAAGGTCTGTTACCATTTCCGAGCTTGAAACTGCCATCAGTGAAATTGAAGCTACTTTGCAGTCTGCTATTGACCGTGAGGTCACATCTGCAAATATCGGCGAGCTTATTATGGAAAAGCTTAAGGCTATTGATGAGGTAGCCTATGTTCGCTTTGCATCTGTTTATAAGGAATTTAATTCTGCCGAAGCATTTAAGGAATATATTTCAAGAATGTAAAATTAAATATTTTAATTCATTTACAGGTATGCTGTCAGTCAGTATACCTGTTTTTTGTTGATATACTACTGATACTGCAATTCTGTCTATTTAATTGTAAACAAATTGTAAACAATGCATTTTTCTGCAACATCTTTCTTCATTTCCGACACTTATATATCAGAAAGAAAATTAATATGTTTATATATAAAGATGAAGGTGATAAAAATGATTTGACAAATTTGTGAAAATAATATACTATAGAAAGAGGAAGAATATGGAAATAAAGAAAGTGAAAAGCAAACTGACATCAATGCTTTTAGCGGTGGTCATCCTTTTGGTCAATTTTAATTTTCTGCCGGTTCAAAGCATGATTAATCAATCAATGTCCACTGGTACAGTTGTTGCCTATGCTGCTACAACAAAACCGGGCAAGTGGATTAAGGAAAGCAACGGAAAGTGGTGGTATAAGCATACTGACGGCACATATACAAAAAACAACTGGGAATATATCGACGGCTATTGGTATCACTTTGATGCAAACGGCTATATGCAAACAGGCTGGTTGAAGGTTGACGGCAAGTGGTATCACCTCAACAGCGAAGGAAAAATGCATATAGGCTGGGTAAAGATCGGTAACTACTGGTACCATTTCGACAGCAACGGGGTAAGACAGACAGGCTGGCAGAAGCTTAATGGTGAATGGTACTACTTCAACAGTGATGGCATCCGTCAGGTCGGTTGGCAGCAGGTTGACGGCAAATGGTATCATCTTGATAGCAACGGCATAATGGAAACCGGTTGGGTGAAAATAGGTAACTACTGGTACCATTTTGACAGCAACGGGGTAAGACAGACAGGCTGGCAACAGTTAAACGGAAATTGGTATTATTTCAACAGTGACGGCATCCGTCAGGTCGGTTGGCAGCAGGTTGACGGCAAATGGTATCATCTTGATAGCAACGGCATAATGGAAACAGGCTGGGTCAAAATCGGAACTGACTGGTATTATTTCCATTCAAACGGTGTTCGTTATATAGGCTGGCTCCCGGAAAACGGCAAAACCTATCATTTCAACAGCAGTGGTATTATGGATATCGGCTGGAAGAAAATAAATGACTATTGGTACTTTTTCAATACTGACGGTTCTATGCAGACAGGCTGGAAAAAGATTGACGGTAAATGGTATTATTTTAATCCTAATGGTGGTACAATGAATACAAAAACTTTTACTGAAAATCAGAGAAGATATGTTTTTTATTCATCAGGTGAATTGAGAAGCACAGCTATACTGATTGATAGACAGGAACAGCAAAAGGATAATTGGTGCTGGGCAGCTTGCTCGGTAATGGTCGGAACCTATTATACTGACAGCCGAAGAACACAAAGAAACGTAGTTAAAGAAATAACCAGTTCAACAGATGATGAACCGGGTTCTACAGCAGAAACCATCAGAGCTGTAAACTTTGCATCAGGATATACAAAATCAGCTTATTCAAGAATTATTCCAAATTTACCTGATTATAATGCAGTGGTAAATAGAATTGATGATAATCGCCCTTTTATCATGGGAATGACTTGGGAAACAGGTGGAGGACATATGATAGTTTGTGCTGGTTATGACCAATATTTTGAAACTGTGCGAATAATTAACCCTACTCCAGTTGGTTCTGAATTAACCGAAAATGAAGCTACAACATATTATAATTATCAAAATCTATTATCAAAACAACGTATAGGAAAGTCATATGGTAAATGTTTAGAAATGGTAATGTATTAACGGAGGTAATGATATGAAGAACAAAGTAATCGCAATTCTGATAGCAAGTTTCATTTTATTAAACTGCACATCTGTGTTTGCTAACACTTTTATCGGTAGTGATAATATAGAAGAAATTAAAACAGTTGAGGATTATATTGTAGAATACGTAAATTCTTATACAGAAATCGAAGATTTTGAGCCTATTAACAATAGCGATATTGATTACAACAAAATATATAGAGTATATTCAAGTGCGGAGATATTGGATAATGACAAATTAAACAATGAAATAATGCAAAACTTTGTTGATAACAAAGAATATGATTATACTATGCCTATTTATTGTAATGGAAAAAATGTAGAAATGATATTGGATAAAATTGAAGAATTATCTGATGAAGAAAATAACAATCTTCCGACTGATGTTCTTGAATTTCGTAAAAACAATCTTGAAAAATGGATTGTGTCATCTATTAGCTTTGGTACAGAAGAATATGATTATATAGGCAAGGTTAATAAAATGCTTCAGGACAATAATATTAACAATGCAAATGTTTATATACTCAGTGGTATTACAAGTATAAGATTAAATACATTGGTGGCAGTCATATGTCCGGAGAACAATGAAGAAGCTAAAATTTTTCTTCAGAGTTCCAAACTGGACAATGACAAGCTTTATACATTTGACGAAATCAAGGAAATTGCCGAACAGGATGCAGAGGAAATAAAAAGTTTCCCGGAAGGAACATATGGTGATGATGCAACACCTATTCAAACCTCGGTTGACACATCCGTACCAACAACCGACAACAACAAAATTATCATCATTTCTGCTGTATCAGGTGTAGCAGTGCTTGCGGCTGCAATCGCAGCAGTCTGCATTGTTAAGAAAAAGAAAGCTGCAAAAGTTCTTGGCGAAAATGATATAAAAGGCTGTTAACAGACAGTGTACTAAAAGGGTGGTGTTTTGCCACTCTTTTTTTATTGACAATTTGGTATCAATTCAGTATATTATAGTTAGGAGGAGATATTATGAATATGTTTTCAGAGCTTATGCAAAATATGATGTGGTTTTATCTTACATTAATTGTCAGTATGATTTTGATTTACGGTTTTCAGATTTGCCTGATGCTTGCTGTTGGATTTGACTGCAAGGAAAAGGGTATTAAAAGGCGTGCAATGTGGATGATTCTTACATTGCTTTTCCCTGTACCTGCTGCAATTATTTATGCCTGTGTGAGAAATGGTGAGGAAAAAGAAAATTATAAAAAGTGTGATAGCTGCGGTGCAACTCTTTCGGATGTGGTTGATTATTGCGCAGGCTGCGGCGGTAATACGTTCACGCCCTGTGAGATTGAGAAAAAACAGAAATATTCAAAGAACAGCAAAACCTGTCTTATTGTTTCTATAGTTTCATATGTTGTTTCTATTGCTTGCATAGTTGGATTTGTTTTCAATGCTGTTTCCATTGTAGATAATACCCTTGATGGTGCAATTGATGGTATTAAGAGCAGTGTTATCGGCGGTGCTGATGATTTTGATTTTGACTATGATGAAAGCTTCCATTATGGCTATGATGTAGATGGTAAAACCGTTTATTATGACCGTGAGGGCAAAAGCTATACCGAAGATTTGGCAGTAGTTTATTATGACAAGCAGAATAATACATATACCTTTAATAATGAGAATTATGAGTTTGTCGGCAGTGACGGAAAGACCTATATGTCGAGCTATTCATATGTTGACACAAATGGATATTTCTATTTTGATGCTGCCGGATATGAAAACGAAGCGAACAGCACGATTTATTACAGTGCAATGTCAGGCGGTAATGTTGACAAGGATGGCAATTTATATTTCGATGCTACCGGTGTAAGCTGGGATAAGGACGGAAATCTTGTTGATTCCTATATCGGTGAATCTTTATTGGATTTGAGGTAAAAGCAACAAAATAAATTAAAAACTCCCGTACACATTTGTGAACTGCCCCAGATTGTGCAGACAGTACAAAAAGACCCTAGTTGATGTAGAAAATAAAATTGTTAAGCAACAAACTGATTTCGTTTTTCAAACGGAGTCAGTTTTGTTTTAGTTTGAATACGATAGTTATTGTAAAAGTTGATGTATTCAGCTATGAGGAGGCTAGCCTCCTCATAGCTGGCGAGCTTGACTCTATGGATACACTCTGTTTTGAGAATTGAGAAGAAATTTTCAGCTAAAGCATTATCATATGGATTTCCTCTTCTTGACATTGACGGATTTATGCCGTATGATTTAGTTAGCATATGGTATTCGTGAGATACATATTGCGATCCTTGGTCACTGTGGAGCTGCAATTCTTCAGTGACCTTTTCCGTTTTCATAGCTTTGTTAATTGTATCAAGAACAAGCTTAACTGTCATATTCTTTGACATATGGTAAGATACAATACTGTTGTCGTACAAATCTCTGATTATTGATAGATAACACATGCCTTGTTTTGTTGGTATATATGATATATCCGTTACCCACTTTTGATTTGGTTTGTCTGCAGTAAATTCTCTGTTGAGCAAATTAGGATATTTATGCAGATGTTCTGATATGTACTTAAACTTCTTTCTGCGTACAACTGACAACAGATTGTATTTCTGCATTACTCTAAGCACAGTCTTTGGATTTCGGTATATTCCTTGTCTTTCAAGCCATATATGTACTCTGCGATAACCATATGTGTTATTTGATTCTTCTTGACACTCTCTTATCTTATCAGCCAATGGCAAATCTTTATCCGGTGTATCTAATCGTTTTAAGAAATCATAATATCCACTTCTTGATACTCCAAAGAACTTGCACATTTGACTAATACTGTATTTCTCCTTGTGCTTGTAGATTACTTGATACTTTATCGATGGCTTCACTTCCTTTCTGTGTGCGAGAGAAAATCCCTCATTAACTCATTTTCCATTTCTAATCTCTTGATATATCTATCCTTGCTTGCCATTACATATCGCATTTGAGAGAGTTTGTCTAATTGCTGAATTGATGGCGGCAATTCATTTCCTTTTTTGCTTGGTTTGCCTTTTTTATGTATTACTTCTCCTGCTGCTATCTTTCTTTGTTTTCTATTATATCTTTTGATGAAGTTTTTTATTTGCTCTTCATTAAATCCCAAGGCTTCTCCAATTGCTCTATTCGTATAGCCTTTTATTCTCAATGCAAATATTTCTTTTTCATAATCACTTACATGTCTGTAACTTCTTGGCATAATTAAACCCTCCTGATGTCTATTTTACATCAAGAGGGTTCTTTTTTCTATTGTCCATTTTTTACGGACTTGTTCATTTGTGTATCGGGAGTTTTGCTTATGCATTGCTTATTCTTTCATTGATTTCCTTTTCAATTGCAGCAAGCCCGTTTTTTGTGGTTAAGCCCACATCAACAGTAACAACTCTTTCATCCTTTAAGGTTAAAATAACCTTTGACTGTCGGTCAATGAAATTCTTAACAAAGCTTGGCTTGGTGTCCTTTTCGGTTTCTACCTTTTCAATATCTGCATATGCAAAAAATACTGTCCTTGTCAAGACCTGTAAATTCCATTTCATCACTATAAAATTTGACACCGTTTGAAAGTACCTCTTTTGTAACCAGTACTGCAATAATCAGTGCGGCAAGATCGCATAATGCAAAAATTATTATTGTTGTGTTCTGAACGGCAATAAGTCTTTTTATTGCATAAATTCCATATCCGATAACAGCAGCATCAAGTATTGCAACAACTGCAAGTGTAATCGGTGAAAGTATTCTTAAAAAATTTATCTTTCATTTGAATTTTTTCTCCTTGTAATCATCAAGCAATTCAATATTGTTTGCCTGAAAGGTTTTGTGGTTGAGATAGCTGAGGATATTTTCATCACTGAAATTAAAGTGCAGCTTGTAGCTGTAAAGAGCCTGTCTGTATCTGCCCTTTTCGTTACCATATTTGCCGTCACCGTAAAGGGGATGACCGATGTGTGCAAGGTGTGCCCTTATCTGATGTGTTCTGCCGGTGTGCAGCTTTACTTCAAGCAGTGATGCATCAGGATAATAGTCAAGAACAGTATATTCAGTAATGATTTTTTTTGAGTTCGGTGCTTGATAATCTGTTACTGTGACCATATTTTTCTTTTCGTTCTTCGTAAGGTAAGCGCTCAGCAGCTCGCTTTTTTTGCTCATCTTACCGTGCACAACAGTTAAATAATATTTTTCAATTTCACGGGCTTTGATTTTATCATTCATGATTTTCAATGCCTGTGAATTTTTAGCACCTATTACGATACCGCCTGTGTTCCTGTCAATTCTGTTAGCCAGAGAGGGCGTGAATGTTGATGCTTCAGGGTCCCATTCCTTTTTATCGTAAAGGTATCTTTTCAGTCGTGCGACAATGTTATCAATGTAATCCTTACCGTCCGGATGACAGAGCACGCCAACCTTTTTGTTAATAAGAATGATATTGTCATCCTCACATATTATATCTAAATCTGTGGATGCATTTAAGAAATCATAGTGCTTTTTTCTGATTTCAAGCACGTCATCCTTTAGGTAAAGCTCCAGCAAATCACCGCTTCTGAGTACCTGTTCGGGGTGCAGCGTTTTTTGTTGACCTTGATATTCTTTTTTTCTGATTTCCTTATACATTAAGGATTTCGGAAGCTTGTCAAAGGTTTTGCTGATAAACCTGTCAACTCTGCCGCCTGCGTCCTTGTCGGTTATAATAAAGCTTTTCATTAATTTTTATTGGTTACTGTTCCTTTGCTTTTTCTCTTCCTCAAGCTCCTGAATTTCCTTATAGAACATATTGGCTTTCACATAAACCTCAATATATCCTCTGATAACCTCTGCCATTTCTCCTTTTTTATATGGGTTAAGCAGAATATGCTCGTCATCATCTATGGCAAGCGGACCCTTTTCATAGTCGTTGAAGGTCGGCATCAGTGAATAGCTATCCTTTGTTTTTACAATTGAAAGCAGTGTATAATCTGCTGTTGCGTTAACAAAGCCCTTTTTCTTCGTGTATTTTTCAATGGTTGAAAGCGGGGAGTTATCGTTGTGCTTTTTTGTGTAGCAGCAGGATATAACCTCCTCAATAAAGCTCTCAAGCTGTGTATCACTGTACGGAGCTTTCAGAAGAACAACCTTGTCAATATCGGCAATGCCGTATTTGTCACTTTCTCCGCAGGGAATACCAATCATATTTTCATTTTCATCAACATAAACACTTATTGTGTAAAAATCCTTATCCATAATACACCTCTTAAAATATGAATATATTAATTATAGCTTATATTGCATAAAAAAACAACAGTATATTCATTGAAAAAGCGGCTGTCGTATGTTAATATGTAAATGGTGATTATATGAAAAAGGTGTTAATTACAGGCGGTGCAACAGGAATAGGAAAAGCGTGTGCACTGCTTTTTAAAGAAAAGGGCTATGATGTTTATATAACCTATAACAAAACCGAACCTGATTTTAACGGTGTTACTGCAATAAAATGTGATTTGGAGAGTATTGTTGATATCAAAAAGGTGTTTTACCGAATGGGCAGCATTGATGTGCTTGTCAATAATGCAGGTGTCAGTCTTATTAAGCAGATTAATGATACCACTGAAAGTGATTATGATTTGATTCATAATGTCAATGCAAGGTCGTATTTTTTCTGTGCTAAAGAGGCAACACTGAGAATGCTTGAATACCACAGCGGTGCAATCATTAATATTTCATCCATGTGGGGCAGACAGGTGCATCCTGTGAGGTAGCGTATTCCATGAGCAAGGCGGCAGTCATAGGTCTGACAAAGGCGTTGGCACAGGAGCTTGCACCAAGCTCAATAACGGTTAACTGCGTTTGCCCGGGTATAATTGATACCAGAATGAATGCCTGCTTTGACAAAGCAGAGCTTGAATACGAGGTGCCGCTCGGCAGACTCGGTACACCCGATGAGGTTGCAGAGGCAGTATTGTTTTTGGCGGAAAACAGCTATATAACAAGCCAGATTCTCGGCGTTAACGGCGGGATAGTGTAGCTTAATCGGCAAAAAACCGACTCATTAAAGTCTTGACTTTAACGGGTCGGTTTTTATTTTATGTGTTTTAATTTGCCGGGTGCGGTATATATTTATAAAGCTCGCCTGCCATTTTTGCGATAGGCATTGTCTGCACCATTACCTTACCTGGACCTTCAACAACGGTGTTGAACAGACCCTCGCCGCCAAACAGAATGTTTTTGGCACCCTTAACTGTCTGTACATCCATTTTGCAGCTTGAACTCATCATTACAAGGTGACCTGTGTCAAGAATTAACTGCTCACCTGCCTGTAATTCATATTCAATTACAGAGCCGTCAACCTCAATGAAAAGCAGTCCTTCGCCATCAAATTTCTGCATAATAAAGCCTTCACCGCCGAAAAGTCCGCCGGTAACACTTTTTTTGAAGTAGACAGACATATTAACACCTGAGGTTGATGCAAGGAAAGCACTTTTCTGACAGATTATCTCTTCACCGGGATGTACTTCGATAGCTTTTATATCACCGGGACAGCAGGAGGAAAATGCAATTATTCCGTTTCCGCCGACACTGGTGTATCTGTTCTGAAACATTTTGTCATTGGAAAACAGTCTGCCGATTGCCTTGCCGAGTCCGCCGTTTGTGGTGGTCTCCATTTTCATATTCGGGCTCATCCAGCTCATTCCGCCGCCCTCGGTAATCATCTGTTCACCTGCATCAAGGTAACATATTACTGCCGGGAAGGGTGTTCCTTTAATTTCGTATTTCATAAAATTACCTCTTTTCATAATTATGTATATAAATAATTTATCACATTAATAAATTTTATGCAACATTTATTATTGCAATGAAAATAATATAGGTATATAATTAAACTGCGAAAATTTGGTATTATATTAACAGGAGTGTTATATGAAAAAATTTATGGATAAGGATTTTTTGCTGGATACGGATACTGCTAAAAAGCTTTTTCACGATTTTGCGGAAAATATGCCTGTATGCGATTATCACTGTCATCTGAATCCTAAGGAGATTTTTTGAAAATAAGCCGCCTGAAAGTATAACAGAGCTGTGGCTGTCGGGTGACCATTATAAATGGCGTGCAATGCGTAGCTGCGGTGTTGAGGAAAAGTACTGCACAGGCGATGCAACCGACAGAGAAAAATTTCAGAAATTTGCTTATACATTGCAGTACTGTATCGGCAATCCCCTTTATCACTGGGCACATATTGAGCTTCAGCGTTATTTCGGAATTGACACACCGCTTAATGCAAAAACTGCCGACGATATTTTTGACAGAGCCAATGATGCTGTTAAAAATGGCGATTTCAGACCGCAGAGTCTTATTATGAAAAGCAATGTTAAGGTTGTCTGCACAACAGATGATCCCGTTGATGATTTAAAATATCATAAGCTGCTTAAGGATGTTACGGATTTTGACTGTAAGGTGCTTCCTTCATTCAGACCTGACAAAGCATTGAATGCTCATCTTGACGGTTTTGCAGATTATATCAATACGCTTGCAAAGGCTGCTGATATTGAAATTAAAAGCTATAAGGATGTAATTACTGCATTGCTTAAAAGAGTCGATTATTTTGACAGTGTGGGCTGCCGCGTATCTGACCAGGCTTTTGATTATCCGCCTTATGCTGTTGCCGAGGAGGATGAGATTGACGAGATTTTCAGCCGTGCCATGAAGGGCGAAAAAATTACCCTCGACGAATGTGATAAGTACAGAACGCCGATTTTGCTCGCTCTTGGTGAAAAGTATCATGACCTTGGATGGGCTATGGAAATTCATATCGGTGCGATGAGAAACAACAATACGCTGATGTTTAACAGGCTCGGTGCTGACACAGGCTTTGACTCAGTTGGTGACTGTGAGATAGCACAGCCTTTGTCAAGATTTCTTGATGCACTCAATGTTAAGGATAAGCTGCCTAAAACAATTCTGTTTAATCTTAATGATAAGGACAATACAGTGCTTGGTACAATGCTCGGCAATTTCCAAAGCTCGGATGCAGAGTCAAAAATTCAGTTCGGTCCTGCATGGTGGTTCCTTGACACAATGGACGGTATGACTAACCAGATGAAAACACTTGGTAACCTTGGTGTGCTTGGCAAATTTGTCGGTATGGAAACGGATTCACGCTCATTTACTTCATACGGCAGGCACGAATATTTCAGGCGAATTAATGTGTGCACTCCTCGGCAGATGGG
>PDYJ01000852.1_pt1 | contig 17219 bp, 22 predicted proteins | sample 1430841 | NCBI WGS metagenome assembly PDYJ01 (sample SAMN07237672, study PRJNA390542) | Gut metagenome, whole genome shotgun sequencing project. | isolation source: fecal pellets | host: Mus musculus | place: USA: New York, NY | collected 2016-10 | reverse complement strand
GTCTATGGCTACCACGCCGTCAACGGACTGCTGGAAACGCTTGATTACCCAATACCCTCCGGAGATGGTACACCCGGGAAGAAAAACGGGATCTGCTGACCAGAATCGACTATCTGCGTCCCGGCAGCGCCAACTATCCGGCCAAAACCGACTACGCCTACGACGCGCTAGGGAGGCCCACGGAAAAGAAGGATTACTTCAATACTCCGCTCCCGGCCTGACGCACAGCTACAGTTACAACGGCCGCAGCGAACTGGCCGCCGACGCGATGAGTCGGGGAGGAACGTATTCCTATGCGTACGACAACATCGGCAACCGCGTCACCTCTCGGGAAGGTTCGGGCGCGTCAGCGGAGGCGTACACGGCCAATAATCTGAACCAGTACACGGCCATCACCCGGGAGGAAGGAGCGTCTTTTGCACCTGCCCATGATGCCGACGGCAACCAGACGAAGATTCAAACATCCATGGGGGAATGGGAAGTCTCTTATAATGCCCTGAACCAGGCGGCAAGGTTCATTCAGGGGAACAGGCGGGTGGAGTGCCGCTACGACTATCTGAACAGACGGATTGAGAAAGCCGTCTATGAAGGAGATATCCTGATGTCGAAGAAACGGTTCATCTATCACGGCTACCTGCAAATCGCGGAACTGGATGCCGCCGCGACGGAATCAGCGATGCCGTACTGCGAAAAACCTATCTGTGGGATCCGCTGGAACCGGCAGCCACGCGCATCCTGGCTATGAGCCTCTTTGATGAGACGGGAACCTGGGCGGAAAACCTGTACTACACGCACGACCTGTTGAAAAACACCACGGCGCTCTTCGGCATCCGAGCGGGACGCCGCGCCTTGTACGAATACGGCCCGTATGGGAATATTCTCAGGATGGAAGGGAATGCCGCAGAGGACAATCCGTTCCGGTTTTCCAGCGAATACGCTGATGACGAACTGGGGCTGGTTTACTACAATTACCGCTATTATAATCCCCAAAATGGCAGGTGGATTAGTAGGGAGCCGATTGGAGAAATAGATGGATGGAATTTATATTCTTTTGTCAACAATAGATTGATTCAATACATTGATTCGTTGGGGTTTCAGGCAATAGACGCATCTCTGCTTGGTACTGGTCCAACAAATTCTGTCGGTGCAGCTGCATTGACAGAACCTGCCAAGGTGGCTCTAGCTGCAGGAGCAATAGCTGCAGCTGGAAGAGTGGCCATAGTATCTAAAGAATCCCTTCAAAGATCCATAATGAGAAGTGGAGTCAAGGTTGAAGAAATATTAAAAGAATTAAAACATCGTAAAGGAATGTGGATATGCTATGTCCGAGGGAGTACACTTCCGACAAAAGAAAATAAAGGAACATGTTGCCCAGAAGTTATTCATGGTTATGGTGTAGGAAAAACTCAAGACATTGCTCATGATGCTGCAAAAAAATATGCTTCCTCTAGAACTCCCAAGGGATGTACTGCCAAAATGAATCTAACAACTATAAATGTGCGAAATGGTAAAATATGATGGAGCCTATCACAAAATACGAATTAGTTGTAACTTTGGAATTCCAGCTTGTAACAGATCCTTCCCTGCCTGATTGGATTGTAAGGTTGGATTTGTATAAAACTATTAGAAATAAGGAAGTGCTTTATTATCCGAGAATTTTCCGTCGGGAATCCTATATAATTCCAAGGCATGGAAAACGCTCGGTGTCTCATTGGCTGTGGACAGAAGAATCGTTTAGAGATCTATGCTGGGATGCTCATATTCGGGCGAAGGATGAAGATCATGCGGTGCAAATTCTAGAGAGCTACCTCAATCATTGGATCAATAACAGGGAAATTCCATCTAATGTAAAAAACTGTATTATAGATGAAAATCCGTTAAGTCATGTCTGAATTAATTAAATTGGGAAGAAAAATCAGAACAGATTATTATTGGTTTAAGGAATTCTGCTTTTTGCCGGATGCAGGAAGGGATATTGAGCGATTGAAAATTGAGACGTTTTTATCATGCAAACAGGAGTATTATGCCCGTTGTTTTGTAGAAATGGAAATGGATTTATTCTTCATTCATCCCATGATGCAAGCTAATATAGCAGAAAGTATTGAAGTTGAATGTTCCATGATAGAAAATTTGATAGGTTTAAGCAAATCTTGGACGTGTTATCAGACTCGGATTCATAATTGTATCCGCAAGGGAATATTTTTGAAAAATGTCCGTAATTTTAGCGATGTTGTGAAAAAAGGCTCATAAAAGAGATAAATACTGATTACTCTATTTTTCAAACTCTGTAAGAATGGAGGCCGTAGCTGTTGTAACGGTAGTTGTAGTAGATGAAATATAACAAAATATAAGAAATTTCAAGATTTCATTGATGCGAGTACAAAAATGAATAATGAGTGTTTTGATGGTGGAAATAAGACACATAATGATGAGTCAAACATGCCTTAGCAGGTAAAACGTTGTCAAGATAAACTCTCACAATTATTGTGAGAGTTAGATGGTTTTTATATATTTTCATGTGAAATGTTTAATTATGGATAATAATTTTATATCATATCAATGCCTGCTTAATACCATGGAGGATATATCCTGTCTTCCCTCTTCCGGATAATAAACAATTCAAAATATGCATTGATTTTATAAAGTCTGAATCTTTTGCGCTGCCTGTAATTGAATTTTGTGAATATGTTCATGTTCATAAAATAAATTGGTTAAAATGTTCGTGGGAGTATGATTTAATGCCACTTGAATATGATACAACAATTTTGCCGCATTATATATTTTCAACATCTTTTCTTAGGTATTATTTTCCGACATGTTTAAATTTAACTATTAAATATTTTTTGGTGATTATTATAAATATGAAATTGGAAATATCGATTCATTTGTAAAATATACAATTGATGCTGTTGTTGAAAATTATAAAATTTGAATGAAAGTGAAAAGAATTTGTTGGGAAGAATATTAAAACTAATGGAAATAATTCGTTTTATGATTATAAGATGAATGTATAAAATTGAAAAATAAAATTATGAATAATTAGATATAATATTTATATTATCGTTCTATCCCTCAAGATTGAGGATATAGAATTTTCTTTATTATATTCATCATATATCAAATGATCGTGTGGCATATATCTGATTCGACATTTCGGAAGAAGATATCTAAGAGTCTCTTTCATATCCTTCTCCAGAAAAAACTGCATATCAAATTCTTTCTAATGGTTAATATAATATAGCAGATCTAAATTGGAACAGAAATATTCAATAAGAATGGCCAATGATTCTTACAAGATCTTGAATTAATAGTATTATGAGGCCATATTTACAATATGGTTGGACAACGGAATCAGCGATGCCCGTACTGCGAAAACCTATCTGTGGGATCCGCTGGAACCGGCAGCCACGCGCATCCTGGCTATGAGCCTCTTTGATGAGACGGGAACCTGGGCGAAAACCTGTACTACACGCACGACCTGTTGAAAAACACCACGGCGCTCTTCGGCATCCGAGCGGGACGCCGCGCCTTGTACGAATACGGCCCGTATGGGAATATTCTCAGGATGGAAGGGAATGCCGCAGAGGACAATCCGTTCCGGTTCTCCAGCGAATACGCTGATGACGAACTGGGGCTGGTTTACTACAATTACCGCTATTATAATCCCCAAAATGGCAGGTGGATTAGTAGAGATCCCAATTGGAGAAGAAGAAAGTAATAATTTATACAGATTTTCAGATAATAGTTCTATAATATATTGTGATATATGTAACGGCGCAAGATAGTTGCGATATGCGGGACAGGTTGTTGCGATATTTCGCCACTTGCGGCTAGGAAAAGCCCTTTCCAGAAGCCTGAAAAGAGGTGAAAAAAACGCCTGAAAACGGGTGAATTCGCGTGACTTTTACCCCCGAATTTGCTATAAAAAACTCACCGCAAGGAAGGTGAATCCGTACCATCACCCGGGGCTATTGCCGCCGCTGCCATCAGCTTTATTTTGGCGTTGCAAAGGGAGTGCATAATTTCCGCCCTGCGCTCACGCGGCACTCCATAAGGCCGGGGGTTGCCTGTCGTCACCATCCGGAACATCCGGGCGTATAAATCAGGGGAAGCCTCGGCGCTGTGCCAGCACCAGCAGGACCAGCGGGAATTCTCCGATCCCCGCGCCGCCAGGGCGCTTCAATCCGGCATGCCTCCCGTCCGTATTCTTCAATCATGGTTAAGGCATACGTTAAATCCTCCGGGGCTGAATCCGGTAAATGCCGCTCCTGAAGAACATCGGCCAAATGGACGGCCACATGGGCACGCACGGCATAGCAGCACCCATAGGTTAAATGCCGATCATCCCGGAAGAGTACCACAGGCACTCCGGATGGTCCGTCATCCAGTGCAGCCAGTCCCCATCTAAAAGCGCCGTGTCAGCATCCAGCTTGACGAGTATATCTTCAGGGGCTGCCCCTGCGTCATGGAGCGCAGCACTCCCACAATGGCGCCGGGGCCGCGTAAATTGCCGCCGCGCATCCAGGATGTCTGATCATAGACGGCTCCCAGCTCTTCAGGGCCTCCACCGTTCCGGCATCCACCGGAGCGTGGCAATCATCCAGCACCCGAACCAGGGCAGACGGGCAGGCCATCCGGGCGCACCTGGCCGCCGCTACGCTTCCGGGGCGTCTTCCTTATACGTGAATATGTGAATTCTGATCATAAAAAACTACGGTCCCCACGGATAATACGTGCCGCCCCTACGGGAAGCTGAATGGTGCCCAGGGCGTACTGGATTACATCGTCGCCTTTAATGACGGCCAGAGGGAAGGAATAATAAAACAGCCGGGACGGCCTTGCTCCGTCTATGGATGTAAGCATGAAGGGGTCCACCGTCCCGCGGAGGAAATGACGGCCATGCCCGTGATTTCCTCGTTTTCATTCAGAATCAAATTCAGCCAGACTTCCCCTTCCATCATCGGCAAATCCTTGCTTGCCGGGGCATCTCCCAGCACGCGGCCATTCAGCATGATTTTCCCGGGCGTGATGGTGGCTCCCGTCTTCTGGCCGTCTTCATCGTATTCCAGCTGAACGCGGAATCCGTAGTCATTCGGCTCCGGCGTCGCGGATGACCAGATAACCTCTCCGCGGGGGCTGACGGTCGGGGCCTTGGGGCTGATGCGGGCGTTGGAATCGTAAGTCAGGGACAGGGCGGGATTGTCCTGCACCTGATCCTGGTTGTCCCGGTCATCCATAGCGGCCTGGTTGCTGTAAAGCTGCTGCTGTCGGTCAATCATGCTTTGCAGGCTCAAATGGTCGGGAACTCCCGTGGATATATACGTGTTGCCTGCGGATAAATCCACCGTGACGCCCTGAATGACCGTCCGCATGTCCAGCCAGGCCGGGTTGGCCCCTGCAATCGACAAGCGCCGCCCCAGCAGCAGGTCCGGACGGATGGCCGCCAGGGCGTCCACGCTTCCGGCCCAGGGTGCCACGCGGGTCATTTGGTAATAGGCGGCCAGGACGGGCCTGTAATTTGGCCAGTCCGCTTCGCCGCTCCCGCTGCCTCCGGACGGAGGCGGGAATGCAGAACCGTCCTCCGGGCCGATTGTCCCCTGGCGGTCCACCTTGTAATGCCGTTTCCGGGTGTTGGTGGTAACGCCGCGCCAGGTCAGCCAGTTGTAATACCTCGTCACCTTGTCCCCGTTAATCGTCACGGTTTTTTTACGCGGAAAGAGCAGCTCAAAACCTTTTTTTGGAGGGGAATCTATGTAAACGTATTGCTTGAAAATCACCTCACACCATTTGATGGTTGTGCAGGCTTCGCTTAATGAGCCGGAAACAAGTTCGTACCTGGTGGCGGTCGTGCTGTAGTTCCTGGCATCCTGCCCTTCCACGGCGGGCGTCTCCCGCTGGATCGTCCCGAACTGTGCCCCGGGCACCTTCGCCAGTTCCGGAATCTTTTTTGTCCACCATTCCCGGGCGTCCTCCGGCCCGGTCGGCATCTTTTCGCCCAGAACCATCATTTCCGGTTTGGCAAAATTGTATTGGGAGCCATCCACGCCATCCTCGTCGGTGTCGTCCGGGTCATCCCCCGTTCGCGGGTCGGACAGTTGCACGATCGTGCAGCCTTCCTGGTGCAAGTCCGCCCCGGCTGGGTGAACAACCGTGGACGTGGCGTACTTGCCCCGCGTCATCACCACCCCCACCGCGGGGGGCACCAGATCCACCCGTTCCGTCAGCTGGATTTTTTGACAATCTGTGCGCGATCCGGTCCAGCGTCACCGGGTCCAGGCGGTCCCCGTCCGCAATGTGCAGCACGGGGCTGGCTCCGGAATAATCAAACCAGGCCACCATGCCGGGCCGGGAACTTAGGAATTTGCGCAGCAGGGAGGCGTGCTTGTCACAGGCGACATCCGTGTCCCATATCCAGGCGGAATCATCCACATCCAGCACATAATCCGTCACCAGCGCCCCGTGGGTGCGGGCGTTGTCCAGCACCGTCCGGAGGGCCGCCGCGATCTTGATGCGCCGTTTGACCGACGCCCCGGAGGATAGGCCGGAAAACGCCGCAAACGAGAAAGCAATCCTGCCCGCCCCGATGCCGGAGCCGAAAAACGTCGTGCCCTCCATCGGCTTCCAGTGGTCGCAAATTTCCACCTGCCACACGTAGCCGGACGCGGACAAGGCGGCATCACACTTGCGCACGGTGCCGTCCAGCACCGTCACGCCGTCCCACGCCACCCGGGCAATTCCGGACTGCATTTCTTCCAGGGCCTTGTCCGTCCGTCCCTGGGCGGGTGTGCCGTTGGCCGCCACTCCTTCCGCATGGGCAATCGTTCCGGCCAGACGGTCCAGGCCCTCCACTTGTATGGTCATCTTGCCGGGGGCGGATGCCCCGGAGAATGCCCGGGCATCCGCCACGGTTCCCTCCCCTCCGGAAATAAGTTCCCGCGGCAGCCCCCTGGCTGCCGTGGAAAGATCGTCCACCCCCTTGCGCACCTGGTTAATCCCGCTCATGTCCGCCCGGGTGCCAAGCGTCAGGGATATGTCAATATTGTTGTTCATCAGTTGATTTCTCCGGTCAGGGCAAATTTGAATTCTACGGCCTGCCAGGCCGCCCCGCGCAAGTCCACCCCGTACCAGTGTTCACTGGTCAGGGGGTACGGGCGGGGAGGGTCCACAGTGGCGGCGTATTCCCTCACGCGCTGGGGGCGGCCCTGGTAATAGCAGGTCAGCCAGGTGACGCGCCCCAGCGGGTGCAGCGTGAACAATTCCTGGACGTCCAGGCCCCAGGCACGGGCCGCCGCCGCTGTCGGGAACGGATGGGCCACTGTGAAAGACAGCTGCATCAGGGCGTTGCCCCGCGCCCGCTGAAGCATCCAGGAACTGCCCAGCACGCCGTCCCGTTGCACCTGGACGGAGGCCGTAACGTCCACCGGAGCCGCCATAAGATCCCCCTGTTTGCAGAGCGTGACCGCATCCAGGCCGTCCGGACGGTAAATCACCGTGTCTGTGGATTCATAGGCCATCATCAGGAATCAGGATTGAGTGAAATAGCGGAAAAACGCCACGGAGGCGGAATCCGTGATCACAAAAGCCGGGTAGTCCGAGACTGTAAAAATCCTGCGGCCTTTGGTCTCCGCATGGACGGCCTCAACGGTCAAAGACACCGCATCAATCATTGTATAGGCACCATCCTCCGCAAGGGTCAGGACATCTTTTCCCAGCCTTGCCCACACCTGCACCGCCTGCCACGGTTCCGCCAGTCCAACCAGCGCGGCAACAACGGCCTGCATGGCCGGTGCCTGCTCCGCCGGTATCTCGTCCTGCGTATAGCGTGCCGGAGGTCTATATCCGCCCTTGTCCTGATAAATGGGCGTCAGAGTGAATTCCTGCCATGTTCCAGGCTTCGGAAACTGAATTTGTATTTCTGCGTCGTTCATCATTAGAGAGGTATGTTAATGTCCACAAAATCAGCCGTTTCTTCGGCTTCAATATCGTTTCTTGCCAATGCTTCCAGCGCGTAATAAACGGGATTGATGTTGCCGGGCTGGTAGAGGGTGCGCACCGCAGACCCAACATGCATGTACACATCCCCGCTCGCGTTCCCCGGCAAATCAGTAACTATCGAACTAATCCCCAAGCCCGTTTCAAAGGCATTAACGCCGCGCACCGCCGCAATTTTATGCAGCTGCACCGTCTGCCCTCCGCCCGTCAGCAAATAGAGGCTGCCGTACGAAATATATTCGCTCTCGAATTTGTACTGGGATCGTTGATGATAGATAATTTTATTAACGATTGAAGGTATAGGCTCGTTATGCGTCGCGGGCACAAAACTTGTAGTAGTTTTCACCCTCCACCCTGCCGCCTCGGAAAGAGCGTAAATCTCACGCACCTTGACCACGTAGCCCCCGCGGGTCGCATCCCGTACATTATCAAATGTGATGTCCAGAATTTCGCCGCTGTTGTGGGCCAGATTATTGCCAGGTATGATACTGTACGATCCCTGGGTTAAATCAGATCTTGTCGTTTTGCTGCCTCGTCCGATGCCTATGGTAATTTTGCCTGCGCCGGGTATGCGCCACGGAATGGAGAATCCCGCAAAGTTGGAATAATTATGTTGACCGTTAGGCCCTGTGAAGGGAAAGACAATCGTGCTGTGAGTCCCGGCAGGCACTCTAACCTGCGCATACTGGCCGGGAATGAGAGCGGTAGTTGCCGCCGTCCCTGTCGCCGTAATGCTGCCCGTGTTGAGGTAGGCGTGCTGGGAAAAAATGTCCGTCACTCCGGCCAAGCCTGCGGCATGCAGGCGGTTGACCGCGCCCGTATCGGTCGGCGCTCCCACGGCAAGCGGGATGTTGATGCCTCCGTTGGCGTTGACGGTCCCGTCAAACGTGCCTCCCGCGGCGGTGATATTGCCGTCCAACGTCATGTTGCCTGCATCATCTACTTGAGGTATGGCCGCCAGAGCCTGCTGGGCCGCCGTGGCAGAGTTGGCTGCACTGGTGGCAGATGTTGCGGCATTATCGGCATCCGTGGACGCGGTGGCGGCGGACTGGCCAGCCGTCCGTGCCGCAGCCTCGGCGGTCGCGGAAGATTGGCGCACATCCCGCCCCAGGCTGTCCAGTTGCCGCGCGGTGGCCAGCTCCATCCCTCCCAGGGTGATGCCGTCGTCATAGTCCACTACCACGGTCATCAGCGGGGCCATCGTGCCGTTCACGGCGGGCGGGTTGGCCACCTCCGCCACCAGGCCACGCCCAGGGACGGACGGAGTAAGTACGGCGTGCATGCCCAGCGCGTAGGGCGTCATCTCCGTCCCCTCGCACACCTGGATAATAATGACATCCCCGCGCGTCAGGGGGACGCCTGGCGTAAATACCCACGTAGCTGTCTGGCCGCTGGTCAGGTTGGACACATAGGCGGAGGTGCCAATCAGGCTGTACGCACCGTTTACCAGCTTCCAAATCCGCAGGCAATACTGATTCAGGGCGGGGTCGGTGAAAAAATACACAGTGGAAATACTCGTCAGGCGGCAGCTGTCAGGCAGATGCCCCGCCAGTATCTCGTCTCCCCAGGTCATCGCGTAGCCTCCGACGATGGTCCAGGTGTCGGCGGCATCTCCGCTGGACAAGGTGGATTGCCCGGTCACCGCTTCCAATTCCACGCCCGCATCCTTGAGCGCGTCCGGCAGTTGTGCGGCCAGGGCGTCGGCTACCAGTTCGGACCAGTCGGCCAGCACCTCGTCAGGCGGCGCGTAATCCCCGGGCAGCAAGTCCGCCCGGACCGTCACCCGGATCAGGCGGGACGTGCGCTGCGCCCCGTCCGGAGCCACCAGCACCACCTCGCCGATCAGGTCAATCCGGGATTGATCCCCCATGACCTCCGCCAGCTGCACCGTATTAACGGACAGGCTGCCGACATAGGCAGTGCCCAGGGCATCCTCCACATGTTCCAGCCCCGTGGCGGCCAGCACCAGGGAATCGTCCCCCAGGGATTTTTTCACGGCCAGCACGGGCACCTCGTCAGAATTCGAGGGGTTGCCGGGGCCGTCCGTCAGGACGATGCGCAGCGGCATCTTGTCGCCCCGCACCAGGGCCATGTCAGTCAGCGGCACCTGGCCCGCCGTCGTCAGGGCCAGCGTGTTAGCATCTATGTATATAATCATGATTGGAAAGATGGAAGGGGGAAAGCGGAGCCGCCCCAGCCGGACGGCTCCTGGATGGGCGCAGGGTTAATCCGCCGCCAGCTTGGCCAGCGCCAGGCTCGTGAACGTAGCCAGGGGGGAATTCTTGATGGATAGCTCAAACTCGCACGTCACCGGATCGGACGCGAAATTCGGGCTGTTGGTGAGGGATAAATCCCCCATCACGCAGAAATGGGCCAGCTTTTCGGCGTTATTGCCGGAGTTGCGCAGTTCTCCATACACCCAGCAACGGATGTTGCCGGAGGATGAAAACGGCGCGGCTTCCTGGTCATCTTCCAGGTTGTCCGCCACGCCGAACGCCAGCTGGATCGCTTCGGGCGTCACCTCCTGCGTCGTGAACTTCAGCTTGGACTGCTGGGCGATCGACAAATCGCGCATTTCATAAAATCCCGCGTCGTTCACGCCTTCCACCGTCGCCGTCTTCTTCTGGCGTTCGCTGGTAGCCGTCTTGATCTTGCCCAGGGTCAGCCACGGTCCAGGCTTTTCCGGGGTGGGAGCGTCGGGCTTGGCCCCTTCTCCCACCGTGTTTCCTGCGGTGACGGTTTCCCCGAATTTTGCAATGCGGATGATCATGCCTCCGATCAAATTATCGACAAATCTTTTTTCGTATGCCATGTGCTTGGTTTGGTTAATAGTTAATTGTTAATGGTTCGTCGTTCCGGCTCCGGTCCGTTAAAATACCCGGCAGCCGGCTTTTGCCTGTTCGAGCGCCGCAGCCTGGTCGGGCGTGACGTTCACCACCACTCCGGCCAGGTAGGTCATGCCGCTGATGTTGGTGCCCGTCCTGGTCACGCGCACTTTCACCAGTTGCGGCTTGGCCTGGCCGCTGACGCCTGCTTCCCCCGCGGCGGATGCCGGGGCCGTCTGTTCTTTTTCTGTCTTTGCCATGTTGTTGCTATGGGTTCAGGTTTTCTCGGATCGAGAGGAAAATCACTCTGCCGTCCACGTTCTTCAGTTCCGGCACTTGTTCCGTGCTTAGTTCTGTAATTTCCGCCACCCAGGGGGCTGTCCCGGCCAGCTCGTCATTGTGCGGGGACCATTTGCGCAGCCGCCGCAGCACGGCGGCGGTCAGGGCGGACAAGCGGCGGATCGTGGGGTCAGCCCCCACTTGCCCGGTCGTCATGACCAGGATGGCTGCCGTGGCGACAACCACGCCGGGGTCCGGCATGTCCACACCCTTCCAGGGCGGCGGCTGGGGTGCCTGGGGCATGACCGCGATGGCCGCATCATACTGCGCCACGGCCAGGGCAAGGTTGTTCACTTGGTCGCTGGCGTCAAACGGGTCCGGAATCACATAATTGGCCAGTTCTTTTTTTCCGGCCAGGCGGTCGATCACCGCCTGGGCAAACACGTATTCGGGGCCGTCTGGTAGTTCATCATTCATGCTTGTTCAATCGGTTGGAAATTCTAGTTGCCAGGGTGTCCACGGCGGAGGATTTCACGGTGTCGGTCAGTTCCTGATCCGACGGCAGAACGGTGCGGTCGGGGTCGTGCGTTACGGATTTAAGGAGCAGCCCCAGCGGCGTTATTTTCTGCTTCCAGCCCTTGTACATGCGCTTGCGTTCCTGGACGCGGGCCAGGTAGGGCATGCGGCTTTTGACGCTGTACAAGACCATGATTTCCTCCTGGGGAATTCCGGCCTCGGCCAGCGTGATCCGCCGCTTGCGGAGCGGAGAATCCGGCCCTGGGACAAGCAGGCTTTTGGTGGGGCGGCCCGTCACGGGGGAGATGCGGCCAGTCGCCCGGACCGTGCCGCCCAGCAGGTGCAGGCGCACCCCCGTATGGCTTACCGTCACGCGGGCCGTGCGGCCCTCCATGTGGCTTTCCGTGGCTTCCGCCGCCCCGGCCCAGTAGTTCCGCGATCCGGTCTGCTGGGATCGGTCGATAAAATGATTCTTCAGCAGGTCGCGCAAATCGTCCCCGGCGTGCCGGGTCATGGCCTGCAAATCCTCCGGCGTGACCATCCTGGCCAGGGCCACGGACATATCCAGGTTCACTTGCAGACTAATCATGCCCGGCCTCCTTCCATGATTGCCTTGTCCCCGCGGATGCTCACTTGCACATCCAGGTTGCGGCTGATCCAGTCGCGCAAATCCTGATCCACTCCTTTCATACTCGCCTCGGCTCTGTTAAAATCTTCCCGTCCGGATGCCGCGTCCTGCAAACCGTCCGCCGATACGGATTTAACCCCCATCCCGCTATTAAAGTCAAAAGGCGGGTAGCCCGTCCCCCACCGGGACAGCAGCTGCCAAATCCGGCTGGACACCAGGGCACGTTTTCCTTCGGCATCCACGCCCAGCCGTTCCGCGGGGGAAAGCTGCGCATACGCATCTTTCCAGCGCGTGTCCCAGTCCCGCGGTTCTTTCCTGGTTCCCACCCGGACCAGCTGCCAGGCGTGGGGCCTGTCGTCGGCCAGCAGGTTTTCCTTCCACGCAAAATTTCTAGCTTGCGCCACGGTCTGGTCAAAAATCAAATTCTGGCGTCCGGGTGTCGTCATGTCCCGGATCGTCCCCTCGGCATCCTCCGGGGCCTCATAATTGTAAAATTTAAGTACCGCCTGCAAAAACTCGCGGGCGGAAGCATTCAGCCATTCGCCGTTCAAAATTTTCCGGGATCCGTCCCGGATTGCCTGAACCGTCTGAAGATGGTTGCAGCCAGCCGAAAAAACAGCACGCTGCGTGAATTCCCGGCCCATTTGTTCCAGCTGGGCGGAATTCAAGTTGGTCGGCATCAGCCGCTTTCCCATCAGTGTTTCTTCGGCGCTTGGCATCCTATTAACTATTCGCTTTTAACTGTTCACTGCCCGCATGCGCGGGCCTTACATCACCCCGCCGTGGCGGCTCATGCCCCACCGGATCGGCCTTCCGGAATAGTGAGGGCTGGGGGTCTTGTCGCTGGCGTCATCGGTGATCACGTAGCTGCCGGAGGATAATTCCTTCAGCACGTCATTGGCGTGCTGCCACTCCGCTTTCCGCTCGTCCGTCATGGCCAGGGCAAACCGGACCAGGACGCGGTAACGGACAATGGCCCCGGCTTCCGCCATCAGTTCCGCGGGGATGCAGTCAGGGCTTCCCTGTAACCTGGTGCGGCCTCCGGAGGCAATGCGGCTGCGGATGGTGGCCGCCGTCTCGGCCAGGATGCCGGGAATGGGATCGGGCTGCACCTGGGCGCGGTCGCGCGTTACGCTGGCCAGTTCCCCGGCGTTCAGTACCTGGTTCAGGATGGTTTCAGTTAGGGGCGTCCACATGGTTTTTCTTCTGGTTGTAAGTTCCGGGGGCGGCGTTGCGCCCCCGGAACAGTCCTCGTCAATCGGTCATCCGGTTACGCTACTTCCAGACGCGCGGCGGCTGCCGGGCACGTCACCTGGCGGTCGGTGGACCAGTACAGCGTGTCCACCGTTTCCAGCGTTTTTTCTTCGGACAATACTTCCGGGCCGCCCGGTTCCATCGTGAAGTCCTTGCCCGCGGACATGTCGTTGCGCGTCGGGGCGTCGGAGCTGTAGAACATGAACACATCCATGCCCATGATCGTTTTCAGCTTGCCCGCCTTACCCCGGACTTCCGGGTTGTAGGGCATGGATGCCACCGATATGTTGATGTCGGGGAAGATCAGCATATTGCGCAGCAGTTCCAGGGAAACCGCCACAGTCTGCCCTTGGATCAGCTCGCGCAGGCTGGGGTGGTTTTTGGCGATCATCCAGGCGTTCTGTCCAAAAATCAGGTGAGTCGGTCGGCGTCCGATCCCGGCCTGAATGGTGATTGCCAGCGTGTCCAGTTCGTTGATGATATTGGCCGCGGCTCCGGCTTCTCCGGACCAGATGCCCGCCCCGGACGTGACGGGAACTCCGGCCTTGAAGATGGACACGGCCTGGAATTCCCGCGTGACCAGCTGGGTGCTCATCAGTTCCTGAAGATTGCTTTCGCGTTCTTCCTCGCCTCCGTCGTCCTGGTCGGCGTCAAATTTCCACGTCCCGACTTCCAGCGCATGGGGCGGCAGTTGTAGAATCCGTCCGTGGCGTTGGTGTCGATCCGGGTCGGGGAATTACCCCGTGCCAGGGCCGTCCGGTAAACGCGGAAAGCGTTGCCGATGTCCCGCTTCTTGTAAGTTCCCACGGCGGTTCTCACCCCCACGGCGGGAAACAGTTTATTGCCGATGCTGTCGGCCTCGTCCGCATGGGCGGCCTGGCACAGTTCGGTTAAATAGCCGTTGTAGCTTGCTGCATGTTGAAACATATTTTTTTATTCTGTTGGTTGTTGAATTAAGATCCGGAGGAAGGCGCGGCCTGAACGGTCGGAAGCGTCAGGTAGCCTTCCAGCAGCTGGCCCCCGGTGCCTTTTTCGCAGGCCACGGCCACCTGGGTCCCGGTGGGTCCGGCCTTGACGGTTCCCTTGGCGGCCAGCACCAGCCTGGTGCCTTCCTCGACGGAACCGGGGGAAGCATGAAGACGCACTCCCACAATGCCCTGATGGGCGGGCAGGAGGTAGTCGGTCATTTCCCCCTCGTCGCCCCCTACGTGGACGACGCCCAGGGGGCGGTGTCGTTTTCGGTGCATAGCACCAGCTTTCCGGAGGCGTCTTTCTTCACGAAGCAGCCTTCGCATTCGCGGAGGTCCACGCCGCTTTCCGCCCTCATGACGGCCTGTTGATGGATAATTGCCATGTTGTTTTCTGGTTATGAATAGTTAAAAGCAAATGCCAGGAGCGGTTTACTTCTGCCCCAGCCGGATCTTGGCCAGGTTCTTCGCTTTCCAAAACGAGCAAAGACGCCCGGCTGCCTTTTCTTGCGCCTGGATGTCGCGGGCCGTATTCACCAGCAGCTGGCCGCGGTCCGTCCCCATGCCTTTGCCTCCCCTGGTCGCCTGGGTTTCCCGGCGATATCCGGGCCGGGCATACTTCGGAGCGCCCCCGGACGTGCCGCCTCCCTTGCGGTTGGCCAGCAGGTTGATCATCTTGATGCCCATCTCGCGGTTGGTCAGCAGTTCTTCCTTGAGGTCCTTCTTTTCCTCGGGGGTCAAGGTCGCAAGGTCTTCGCTGTTGAGCAGCGTTTCCGCTTCCGCTTCCGCGGCTTCCTGTTCGGCGGCCATCAGGGCGTCGATTGTTGCCAGTATCTGGTCCAGCGCGGCGTCTTCCGGCAGTCCCAGCTTGGCGGCGATTTTTTTCAATTCTTCCATGTTGTTGTCTTGTTGGTTTGTGTTGTCGTTGATCGGCGCGCCTGACTGTTGGTGATCGGGCGCTGGCCGGGTTGTTGGGCTGGTTGGTTAGGGCCAGCCCGACGAGTTGCAGGGGGCGGAGGCGTCCGCCTCCCAGGTCCGCGCACAGCTCCACGCTGTACACGGTCGAAAAATGTTTGTAGATGCGGTCCCGGACCAGGGGGAGGCCCAGCGGCGTCCATTCGATACGGGCGCACAGTTGCAGCCCTTCCACCGTTGGCAGGGCGGCAAGCTCGCGCACCCAGCCGTAAGCCCGGCTATCCCGCGGCCCGGTGACGGCAACGGACACATGTTCCACGTCGGTCAGCAGCCCTTCTTCCGGGACGCCTGCTTCCACGATGGCCCGCACGGCCTCATCGTCGATGACCTGGACATATTTTTTTCCGTCCGCTGTCTGCTGGGGATGTTCCCCCCAGCGTTCGATGTTTATACCAGCCGTCCCCGGGTTTTCCAGGGCTGCAAAATCTTCCAATGTAATGGTTTTCATCCTTCTTGACTTTTTGTCTGTGTTGGTTACGGTGTTGTTACGGTGATGCGCGGCCTGGGGCCATCCGTTAAGGCCGCGTTAGCCCGTGCGGGGAGATGGCCCTCCCGTCCGTACTTCTTTTATCTCTTGTATTTCAGGGTTCCCTTTCTCATCTTTTCGGCTCCATTCAGTCGGCGGCTGTGGAAAAAGCTTCTCACCTGGCCATCCTTGCCCGTGATAAATCCGCTCATGGCAAATTTCCCGGCGTCATCCTTGTACACGCGCAGGTAGGTCTTCTGGCCGTTGTGGGATTCCCACACTTCGTGCGGGTTTTTCACGGCACGGACTGCTTCAGATAAACGCCGCAATCTCCGGTTCTGTTCCTCGGGCGTTTTGGGGGCTGGGTGCTTTCCCAGTGATCCAGGACGCCCTTGCTGAAATGCACGTCCTGCCCGTCGATGGACCGGGCCGTAAATCCCCGCGTCAGGGCTTTCCGCGCTCTTCCCGGTGGCTGTGGCTGCTGGCCGGGTCGGGGGTCAGGGCGGACAATTTTTCCAGTCCCAGGCTTTTGGCCGTTCCGGTTTGGCCGATGGCCTCATGCTGCCCGCGGCCCCGCTTGTCCCAGCCCTTCCTGGCCCCTTCGCTGGTGCCGTAGTTGGCCAGCAGGTTTTCCTGGTCGCCGTTTCCGGCTGAATTTGCGTTTTGCCGGGGTGCTGCCGGGGTGCTTCCTGCTTTTTCCGGGTCATTGCCCACTTCCAGCCCTGCGGCGCGTTTCATGGCCGTTTCCAGCTTCCGGGCATCATTCCGGATCATGGCCGGGTTCGGCTGTGCGTTGAGCAGCTTTTCCAGCAGGGCAAGTTCCTGGGCCGTCAGGGGGCGTTGTTCCTGGTCTGCTCAATCTGTGCGGGGATGTGTTGCCAGTTTCCGCGGCTGTTGGCCAGCAGGGGAAGGAGGGTTGTTCCAGGGACGGCTGCGGCGCCCGGTACGTGACCGTATAGCCGGACGCCTCGCTTACTTCTTCCTCGTCGGCAATATATCCCGCGGCGGCCAATTTCGTGATGTTGTCCACCTGCTTGCCTACGTCTTCCGCTTCTTCGTATTCCAGCGTCCAGTAGGCCAGATGCGGCCTTCCCGGGAAATGGCGGTCCAGCAGCGGCGGCTCATTTGGCGGTTGAAGCTTTCGGAGATTTCCGCGCCTTCGCCCGCCGCCAACATGCGGAATGTTTCCTGTGGGCGTTGCCCGCCAGCGTCCCGCTGCCGGATTCCGCCAGCACGGTCAGCTCGCCGCCCGTGCCGCGGCGCACAATCTGCTTGTCGCACCACTCGCAGCGCTGTTTGAAGGTGTCCCCTCCGCG
>PDYJ01000961.1_pt1 | contig 17240 bp, 20 predicted proteins | sample 1430841 | NCBI WGS metagenome assembly PDYJ01 (sample SAMN07237672, study PRJNA390542) | Gut metagenome, whole genome shotgun sequencing project. | isolation source: fecal pellets | host: Mus musculus | place: USA: New York, NY | collected 2016-10 | reverse complement strand
CATCAAGGAAGTAATGGTGTTCCTTCAGGGCTATGGTGTCAGCACCGCTTTCGCCGCCAAGATTTATCGCAATACGAGAAGGAATCCATTGCCAAGGTAAAAGAAAATCCCTATCAGCTTGCCGATGACATCTGGGGTATCGGCTTCAAGACCGCCGACGGTATAGCCTCCAAGATGGGCTATGAGAAGAACGACCCTCGCCGTTGCCGCAGCGGAATACTATATACCCTCAACGAACTTGCCGAGGAAGGACACGTCTATGCCGAGCCGGAGCAATTAGTTGATGCCGCTGTCAAATTGCTGGACGCTGAGGAATCGCCGGTACGTCAGGCCCTCGCTTCGATGATTGAAACCAACGATGTTGTCTTGGACAACGAGGTAATATATCTGCCTCCATTCTACCATGCTGAGAATGGTTCCGCAAAGCGGTTGCAGTCCTTGCTTTCCGACACCTCTTTGTTCAATGCGGACATTGCGGCAGAACCGAAGGCTGAATATGGCGCTAAGCCGGGCGGCATAGTCTATGACGACGTGCAACAGGCGGCAATCCAAAAGGCTCTTGATTCAAAAGTGATGGTGCTGACAGGCGGACCGGGAACAGGCAAGACTACCACAACACAAGGGATAATCGAAGCCTTCAAAGCCCGGCACATGAGCATTCTTCTTGCCGCTCCCACCGGTCGGGCCGCCAAGCGAATGACTGAAGCCACCGGAATGGAGGCAAAGACTATCCACCGACTGTTGGAATACAACCCGATGGACGGATACAAACGCAATGACGAGAATCCTCTGGATGGTGACGCACTGATTGTGGATGAATGTTCTATGATTGACATTCTCCTATTCTACAATCTGATGAAAGCCATTCCATCGAATATGCGTCTGATACTCGTGGGCGACATCGACCAGTTGCCGAGTGTCGGGGCAGGTAATGTGTTGCGCGACATCATAGACTCCCAACAGATCCCGGTTGTCAGGCTCACTCGCATCTTCCGTCAGGCACAGTCGAGCCGAATAGTTATGAACGCCCATGCTATAAACGCCGGGCAGTTTCCGAATATCAAAAACGGTCTTGACACAGATTTCTTCTTCATCGGTCAGGAGGATGCCGATGATATTGTCAAGCTGATTATCGGACTCGTGCGCGACCGTCTGCCGAAGAAACGGCTATCCGGCAAAAGAGATTCAAGTATTGACCCCAATGCAACGCGGCACAGTCGGAGCCGGCAATCTCAACATTGAACTGCAAAACGCGCTTAATCCGTCGGGGCCGTCACTTGCACGTGGCGGATATACTTTCCGACAGGGCGACAAGGTGATGCAGATTCGCAATAACTACGACAAGAAACGTATTCAACGGCGACATCGGCTATATCACCGCTGTCGATGCCAACGAACGGACTCTGACCGTCACATTCGACAGCCGCCTTGTAGAATACGACATAACCGAGCTTGACGAGATTGTATTAGCATACGCCGTCACAATTCACAAGAGCCAAGGCTCGGAGTTTCCGGTTGTGGTGATGCCTGTGACGATGAAACACTTCGTTATGCTCCAGCGCAACCTCATCTACACCGGCATAACCCGCGCCAAGAAAATATGCGTACTCGTAGGCACCACCAAAGCCCTCGCATACGCCATAAAACAAAACACCGTCTCCAAGCGCAACACCAAGCTGAAGAGCGCTAAACGATATATAATGAAGAAGTTATTTTTACTAATCATATTGGCACTGGCATTCACTTCCTGCAGAACGAAGCAAACTTCCATAGAAGTTTCAGGGCTTGTTTCTTGTGAAGGTGATAATCCTGTCCTCGTTCATCCGTTTATCATGAGATTGTCGGATGGTAAAACATTTGTGGGAGATGAGACCGGGCATTACACAGTCAAGGCTGTGAAAGGTGATGCTTTGGTGTTTTCGTATGTAGGAACTGTCAGTGATACCATAAAAGTAGAAAATGAACGGCTTGACGTAAAACTCAAGCTATATATTCCCGGAGAGGATGAATATGTTTATGTGGATTCAATCCGTAGTCTTCAGAATGAGTTGACTTCATTTGTTGAAAATAAAGATGCCCGAATAGGTATTGCGGTTATTATCAACGGCAAGGATACCGTAAGCGTGAATGGTTCAAAGGATTTTCCGATGATGAGTGTGTTCAAGTTTCCGCTGGCATTAGCGGTGGCTAAATGGGTGGATTCAAACGGAATGTCTCTAAACGACAGTATTGCTTTCGGGCCGAAAGCCTTGATAAAAGACACTTATAGCCCGATGCTGAAGAAATATGGCTCGGGATTGTATAAAATGTCCTTTAAGGAACTCCTTGAATGGTCGTTGATTGAAAGTGATAACAACGCTGCGGATTTATTGCTGAAACGAGTCGGAGGTACAGCCTGTGCTACTACATTACTGAAAGATGTAGCGGGCGAATTGGATATTACGATAGGCGCATCCGAACAGAATATGCACCAAGACCCCTATACGAGTTATCTCAATCGTTCTACACCGCTGGCTATGGCTACGTTGTTCGACCGATTGACACTGAAATAAAAGAACCGTTCAAAATCGTTTTCAGATATATCCGTCATGCTGGAACAATGCCGCACAGGTCTTGACAGACTGGCAGCTCCATTTATCGCGACAAATGCCATTGTCGGTCATAAGACCGGGACCGGATTCCCGACACCCGAAGGCAGAATATCGGCAATAAACGACTGTGGCTATATCCATCTGCCAAACGGCACACAATATACAATAGCCGTCTTTGTCGCTGATTCTGCCTACGATATGACGGAGACCTCGAAGATTATAGCAGACATATCGGAAATCGTTTTCAAATCGTTGATAGGTAGCAAATAGTTTATGGGAAAAGTTAAGAACCTGATTGCACTCGCAATCACATCGCTGACACTCTATGCGTGCTCGACCACACATCAAGACAATGGTTGGTATCCGGTGGATAATTCTGATAATATCGAAGGAGAAGCAATCGCAACGACAAATGATTTTGAAAGAGTGTCTCTTGATACAGTGACTGATCCTGACATTGCCTTTATTCAAGGCATCTTGAAACAGGATAGAATTTCCGACTGGACAGATACAACAGAACAAAGGATCGGCAAACGTATCGGGTTTGTTTACAAGGATTCTGTAATCATGGCTCCCACCGTAAACTGCCGTATAGAAAGAGGCAGTTTCTCAATCAACAGCTCCGACAAACAGCTCATACTTGAAATATACAATTCTCTCGACTGTGATAAAATTGAGCCTCCGTATGTAATGCTCAGAAGAGCTATGCCACGGCTGAGGGTATGACAATGAGGATTGTCAGCCCTGACCCGGTCAAAATTCCTGTGGATTCTCTCGTTGTGGAATTTACAAACAATAGTAACGCAGATTTGACTACCGGAGAATGGTATCGAATAGATACTAAATCTGATGAAGGAAACTGGATTCAGGCACCGTACTCAAAACAGTATCTTGACCTCTTGGCAAAGGGAACTGAGTATGCTTCAATGGTATAGGATATTCATTGAAACCAGACGGCTCATTCAGAATGACAGTAAAGTCATGGCTATATGATCTGAGTGATAAGTCTGCCGCTTACCGCCTTGTCAAGACATTCAGTTATCCTCCATATCCGATTCAGAAGAGCGATACGGCATACGTTGAATTTCAAATCAGATAAATATAAATGCTTAAATCAATTAAATTGGCTATATACCTCATAGTTATGACTACATGTGCTATGCAAGCTTCCAGTTGTACTCACAATGACAATATTGTCTCTGTCTCTGCACTGGAATTTGAAAAAGAAATCAAATCTGATTCGGTTCAACTGGTTGATGTCCGCACTCCGCAGGAATACACCGAAGGACATATCGACGGAGCGTTGAACATCAATGTGCAGTCCGATGATTTCAAGGATATGGCTCAGCGAAATTTGTCGAAGGATTCTACCGTGCTTGTCTACTGCCGAAGCGGTCGCCGCTCATTGGACGCAGCCGAGATGCTGACCAACTGTGGTTACAAGGTGGTTAACCTCAAAGGCGGTATCATCGAGTGGAAGGGGGACGGTCTGCCGGTGGTGTCAGAGCAGGAGAATTAACTTTCGCTTGTCTGAATAGTCTAATAAAGAAAACTGCAATGAGAAAGATTCTTTTTATATTAACTATGGTCGCAAGTCTGTCGGCTTCAGTCGCATCAGCTCAGCAACGGTGCGACAGTCATCACGAAGACAGACCATGTTATGAGCATCGAGGCCGACATCATCGTTCGCCATACTTCGTCAGTGAAAATAAGGTCTTTTTTGATGACAGAGAAATCAAGGGCGCTTCGGCTTCGGGGTTCTCCATACTGCGCGACGGTTATGCCAAGGATACATGGAGCGTCTATTATTGTGGCGCAAAAAATGGACGGGGCTTCAAGCAACTCATTCAAGGTATTGGGCTACGGCTACGCCAAAGACACGTGGAACGTCTATTATGACGGTTGCAAGATAGATGGCGCATCCTCTGATAGTTTTGATGTCCTTTCCGATTGTTATGCCAAAGATACATGGAATGTTTATTTCGACGGCAAGAAAATCAACGGAGCGTCATCAGACAGTTTTAAGGTACTCAGTGACGGTTACGCCAAAGATACTTGGAGCGTGTATTTCGACGCAGTTAAGATTGAAGGGGCTTCCCCTGAGGGTTTCAAGGTGCTTCGTGACGGCTATGCCAAGGATACTTGGAATACTTACTATTTTGGAAGAAAAATTGACTGAATATGAAAGGAACGACAATCAAACAGCGGGTGGAACTCAGCTCTTATTGCTGGATTATAACATCTCTGACAACCGCTTTTATCTGCGGCATGTTCATTTGCTGCTTAAAAATAGCTGATAATGATATTGCAGTATGGTTATGGGGAGTTGCTGTCGCGGTCTTGTTCCTGTCAGCTTTATGCTATATGCCATTATCCATTTCGTTGGATAATGAAAGCCTGAACATCAACAGGTCCTTGAAAATCAAATCAATTCCATTGACAGAGATTGCGAATGTCAAGCTGTGCGCTCCGACTATGGGCGCAAAACGAATCTGCGGCAGCGGCGGATGGTTCGGATGGTATGGCTGGTTCTCGGAGAAAGACCTTGGCAAGTATTTCGCCTATTACGGCAAAGCCTCCGACTGCTTCCTCGTAACGCTTAAAAACGGCAAGAAATATATGCTCGGCTGCAAGGATACTCCCAAAATGGTCAATGCAATAAACGAAATAATTAATCAATGACAAGAAAATCAATTCTGTCGGTAGCCACGGCGCTGGCAATACTCACCGCATCATGCGGAGGTAACAAGGAAAATAAGGAGACTGCCGACAATCAGCAGAAAGAGACTGTTGCGAATGTGGACGTACATGGTCAGTGGTATCTGGAAAATATCGTTTTCAGTGACTCCGATTATGTACGCCCGTCGGAGAAAGTACCCGGAGTGCGTCAGTATATCGTTTTCGAGGACAGCACTTACTTTATCCAGACCAACTGCAACACATTCTCCGGCTCTTACACGGTCAAAGGTGATTCGATCACACTCGGTGACGGCATGATGACCGAAATGGCCTGCGACAACATGGCTACCGAAGATGCAATTCGCAGGATTCTCCGAATATCGCCACGGTCTATATTCAGAATGATTCCATCGCACGTCTCGACAGCCGCAATCCGTCGGAATACATCGTACTTCGCAAGGCTCCGATAGAGATAAAATGATACAGATAGGCAGATATAAATTGGGATTCGCACCGTTGTCGATGATAGTTGTTTTCATCGTCCTCTCGGTATGCGCCATTGTCGCGGCGTTCCATCAAGAGCAACCGGAATGGTCTATGCCCTTGTCGCACATCATCATAATCAATGAAGGGATGGCTATACTGGCAACTATGGTTTATGGCATATTCGTTCACTTCGCGATTGCAATCATCAATAAACTACGAAAAATGAATATAGAGAAAGTACGGGAATATTGTCTTTCATTACCATTTGCCACCGAAAAGTGTCCGTTCGGTCCGGACACTCTCGCTATGGAGATTGGCGGGAGAATGTTTTGTCTTATGGCCCTTGACGGACAGTGGGATTTTTATAATCTCAAAGTCGCTCCTGATTATGGAGTGGAGTTGTGTGACAGATTTTCAGGAATACGCCCCGGCTACCATATGAACAAACGTCATTGGATCTCTGTGGATTTTTACGGTGATGTGCCGGATAAACTTCAAGAACAGCTTATTTATCATTCCTATTGTCAGACAGCTAAGAAACTCCCAAAGAAGATACAGACCCAGTTTGGTCTCACAGAATTATTGGATACTTTATGAAAGAACGACAGAAACAAATGAAACGGTGCTTTTGGGCGAATCCTAAAAAATCCGCTCTATATAAAATACCACGATGAGGAATGGGGACAGCCGGTTCACGATGATTCAAAGTTGTTGGAACTGCTTATTCTGGAGTGCTTTCAAGCGGGGCTGTCATGGGAGTGTGTGCTTAACAAGCGAGAGACGTTCCGCGCAGCTTTCGATGGCTTTGACCGCGATGCTATACTCGCTTACGATGAAATAAAGGTTGACGAACTTATGTCCACTTCCGGAATCATTCGTAACAGAGCCAAAATCAAAGCGGCAATCTCGAACACTTCGGTTTTCAAGTCTATTCAGGAGGAATTTGGTTCGTTCGATGCTTATATTTCAGGCTTCTGTCCCAAAGAGCCTATTTTCGACATACGTCCACAACCTCCACAATTTCAGATGCCCTGTCAGCCGACCTGCGTAAACGGGGCATGAAGTTTGTCGGCTCTACCACAATCCACGCCTTCCTTCAGTCCATAGGAGTATTTAACTCTCACGAACCCGACTGCTATTTATATCAGGGCAAATAATAACATTATCCCCATATTGTTGTTAAAAGTTATATGGCACGATACCCAAACATATTCGCAGGTGGTATGGCTTCCTGCAATCTAAACGGCAGAAATATCTCTATCATTAACGGAGAAGTTTATGTTGATGGAATTCACTATGTTCCGGAATCTGAGGCCGGAACGGGAGAAGACTACAAACCATTTACACCCGGCAAGATGACAGACCACAAGTTCGATGTTTCATCGGATTTCGATTCCATCATATCAAAAGGATTTGTCGATGTGGTATTCACCCAATCTGATAAAGACGAGGATTTTGATGTCAGAGGAAGACTGCCCGAGAACCTTATCAAAAAGATGAATATTGAGGTTTCGGGCGGAACGCTATACATCTCCATGAAATCAGGTTCATACGAAAACGTTGTCGTTAATGGTGAAGCTCCCACAATCTATGTCAGTAACAAGATATTGAAAGATGTATCATCTTCCGGTAGCGGCGATTTTACAGTCAATGGCGACCTGAATGCCATTGATGGATTCACAGTTCGCAACTCCGGAAGCAGCGACTTCAAATGCGGGGTCATAAAAGCGGCTAAGAAAGATGTCACAATCTCCACATCCGGATCCGGCGATATAGAGCTTGCCGGAGTAGAGGCTTATGTTTTCATGGTACACATATCCGGTTCTGCTGATGTTGACTGCGGCACTGCCAAAACGAAGATATGCTCCATTTACATAAAAGGCTCAGGCGATGTGAAAATCAATGGAAGTACGGAATCTGTCAATTTCTCAATAGCAGGCTCCGGAGACATAGACGCAAGCGACTTCAAGGCAGATACAGGCAAAGCCTCGTTGCCGGCTCCGGCGATATACGCTGTAATGTCGAACGGCTCTCTGACCGAGTCAGAGGCTCCGGCGACATCCATAATAGGTTTTAACCCTCTAATACGAAATAAAATAATGCGGTCGTTCCAGTTTAAGTTGGTGCGACCGTATTTTGTGTTGCAACCCATTTAATTCAGCCCTTTTCGGTCTTTCCCCCACGGATTTTTACAGAAAATCAGCCTGTTTCATTGCGGTTTCAGAATTTATCACTAAATTTGCATAATTCGCAAATCGCATTGACTATGGCAAAGTATATAAACCGAATCAAAGTAGTGCTTGCAGAGCAGCACAAGACCAATCTTTGGCTTGCGCGGGAACTCGGCAAAGATCCTGCAACGGTTTCAAAATGGTGTACGAACACCGCTCAACCTTCACTGGAAACACTTCACGATATTGCGAGTGTCTGCATATTGATGTTCGCACGCTTTTGAATCCAAATGATTCAGCCATTGCATCAGAGCCGGAGTTAAACTATGGAGAATAGTGATATGCGATTGTTTTTTTTGAACTACAACTTCCGATAATATAAAGATATAGGAACATGACACCGGAAGAAAAAGCAAGAGTCAAGATTGACCGCTGGTTTGAGGATGCAGGTTGGGAGGTCACCGACCGCGACCATTATACCCCGGCATCAACTGCTGTTGCCATACGGGAGGGATTGCTTGAGAATAATCTTGAAGCCGACTATTTCCTCTTTATAAACGGGAAAGCGGCTGGTGTGCTTGAAGCCAAACGCAAAGAGGTGGATATAACTGCTGATTACGTGGCAGAACAAGCCGAGCACTACACTCGTGCCGTCCCCTGCTGTTACCAGACCCATTCTAATCCCTTGCCTCTCGTTTATCTGTCAAACGGCGAATCAGTACTTTTCAAAAATCAAGAAAAGGAGGATGCTGCCTACGATGAGATAAACCGCATCCACTCTCCCAAAGAGATAGTCAAGATGCTTGGCATCGAAGACCAGTTTGCAGGTCTCCCGGTGGTGAAGAAACGCGGATTGCGTGACTGTCAGTTTGAAGCAGTTACCGAACTTGAAAAAATCGTTCCGCACCGGTCAGAATCGCGCTCTTATGGTATTGGCAACAGGAGCAGGAAAGACATATACTGCCGTTACCGCAGCCTATCGCTTTTTGAATTATGCCAAAATGCGCAGAGTGCTTTTCCTCGTTGACCGTAATAACCTTGGTAAACAGGCTGAAGGAGAATTTGGCACTTACCGATTGACGGAGACGGGAGACCCGTTTAATACAATCTTTGGTGTGTCCCGCCTTAAATCTGCGGTCATACCAAAAGATGCCAATGTTGTAATCTCTACCATTCAGCGACTTTTTGCTTTCCTGAAAGGTGAGCCGATTACGACCGACAATGACGATGACGAAGAATCCGGTACCAATGAAGAAATAGTCCTTCCTCCGAATCCGGCTTTGCCGCAGGATTATTTCGACCTAATCGTTATAGACGAATGTCACAGGTCGATTTATGGCAACTGGAAGAAAGTGCTGGAATATTTCAATACCGCACGGTTGATTGGCCTGACAGCAACCCCCGTGCCCGAAACCAAGGCATTCTTCAACAACAATATCGTTGTCAACTACACTCTTGAAAAGTCAATAGTCGATGGTGTCAATGTAGGCGCAAGAATCTATCGCATCAAGACTCAGGAAACCGAAAACGGAGGAGCGATCCGTGTCGGCGACAAACTGCGTCAGGTGACGCGCTACACGGGAAAGGTAGAGACTATCACCAACCGCGAATCGCAGAACTATACAAAGGAGGAACTGAACCGCTCCATTATCAATCCGGCACAGATTAAGCTTATTCTCCAGACGTTTAAGGATGCCGTTTATTCTGAATTGTTTATTGAGCCGCAGCGAGAACCTAATTTTGACTATCTTCCCAAGACACTGATTTTCGCCCTTAACGAGGCTCATGCCAACAACATTGTCAAGATTGTCAAAGAGGTGTTCGGCAAGGAAGATGATGATAAGTTCGTACAGAAAATAACGTATTCCTCCGGCGACAGCGATGCTCTTATCCGCTCTTTCCGAAACGACAAGGAGTTCCGCATTGCCGTTACCTGTACTCTCGTTGCCACCGGCACGGATGTAAAGCCGCTTGAAGTCCTGATTTTCATGCGTGATGTCCGCTCAGAACCACTGTATATCCAGATGAAGGGACGAGGCACACGCACCATCGGTGATGATGTGCTGCGAAACGTGACCCCGAATGCTTTCAGCAAGGACTGCTTCTTTCTGGTGGATGCTGTCGGCGTTACTGAATCTGAAAAGACAGTTCCGGCTCCCGGAGAAGATGAAGGCCCGACCGAGACAATAACATTCAAGAAACTCCTTGAACGTATGACGCACGGCGAACTTCCTGACGGTTATTTCAAACTTCTGGCAGCTCGATTGGCTCGTATTTCTTCCAAATCTACCGAGGACAGCGCAATGAATTTACTGAACTGACCCACGGCATAACTATGGCCGATCTTTCGGAAAGGATGTTCAAGGCAATCGACCCCGAAACGTCTCCATCGTTGCCTCCGTATCGCAATGTCAATGAGCCTAATTTAGATCGTAAAGGTCTGTTTGCGCCGTTGGCAAATAATCCGAAGGCGCGTGAGCTTCTGCTTACTCTCAACGCAGGTTTCATCAAAACCTTGATGCCCGGTGAGGATACCCTTATATCCAAAGGATTCTCTATGGAGGAAGCACAGGAAACGACTTCCGCATTTGAGGATTACTGCAAGACACATGCTGATGAGATTGAAGCATTGCGCATAATCTATAATAACTCCGGCGAACCGTTGACCTATTCAATGCTTCGCGACCTCTCAGTCCAGCTTCGCAGGCAAACTCCCAGTTCAATGTCTCTCAACTCTGGAATTGTTATTCTCTTCTCAATCGCGAGAAGGTAAAGCCACGCTCAACACAAGAGGAGAAGGAGGCATTGACAAATATAATCCAGCTTGTGCGTTATGCCCTCGGTCAGATTGACCGCCTCGACTCGCTCTGTTCGTCGGCCAACCAGTATTTCAACCTCTGGTACGGTCAGCTTCAGCGTAATATCTCCGACAAGCAGATTGAGGTCATCAAGCAGGTTGTAAGGTATATAGCATCAAATGGAGCTGTAACTATAAAGGATATCAGAGAGGAAGACAAATCTCAGGCGGCTCAGCTTGTTAAAGCATTTGGCAATCTCACAGAAGCGAACAAGGCTCTTTTGTCTCTCGCCGGATTCATAATCTATCACAGAAATGTAGCCTAAAATTTAACTCGGCAATGGCAAACAATACAGAACAATCAATCATAAAAAAAGTATGGACCCTCGCCACGACCCTTTCAGGTCAGGGTGTAGGCTTTACTGACTACATAACTCAATTGACATATCTCCTTTTTCTGAAAATGGATAAGGAGAACCGTGAACTCGGCGAGGAATCGGCCATACCGGAGGGGTATCAGTGGGAAGAACTGACTGCTCTCGACGGAACAGACCTTCTAATGCAATATGAAGAAACGCTCGATTTTTTGAGTCGTCAGGATAATCTTATCGGCACAATCTTCACAAAAGCTCAGAACAAGATTGACAAACCGGTCTATCTCAAAAAGGTCATCACGATGATAGATGAGGAAGACTGGCTTCTCGAAGGCGACGTGAAGGGTGCTATTTACGAAAGCATTTTGGAACGTAACGGTCAGGACAAGAAGAGCGGTGCTGGTCAATATTTTACACCTCGCCCCCTTATCAAGGCAATGGTTGATTGCGCCCGCCCTAAAATAACCGAAACAGTCTGTGACCCGGCTTGTGGCACCGGCGGCTTCCTCCTTGCCGCATTCGATTATATGAAAAATCAGAGTCAGGACAAGGAGAAACGGGAGTTTCTGCGAAACGAGGCATTGAGCGAACTGATAACACCGCACTTGTTGTCACCCTCGCTTCAATGAACCTCTATCTGCATGGTATCGGCACTGACCGCAGTCCTATCATTTGTGCAGACTCTCTCGAAAAGCAGCCCGAGAAACTTTTTGATGTCATACTCGCAAATCCACCGTTCGGCACACGCCCTGCCGGTTCGGTCGATATTCAGCGCGATGACTTCATCACTGAGACAAAGAACAATCAGCTCAACTTTCTGCAACATATCATGATGTCGCTCCGCAATGGCGGTCGTGCCGCTGTCGTGCTGCCTGACAATGTTCTTTTCGAGGGTTCAGGCGAAGCGATACGCCGCAAATTGCTGACAGATTTCAATCTCCACACAATTCTGCGTCTTCCCACCGGTATATTTTATGCTCAGGGAGTTAAGGCAAACGTACTGTTCTTTACCAAAGGTGAGCCTACACGCGATGTATGGTTCTACGACTACCGCACCGGAGTGAAACATACTCTCGCCAACAACAAGCTCGAACGCCGCCACCTTAACGATTTCGTGTCCTGTTATAATCCCGACAACATTTCGGCACGAACGGAAACGTACAACGCCGAGACCGAACCAAACGGACGCTGGCGCAAATATCCGGCTGAAGATCTGCTCAAACGCGACAAGACCTCGCTTGACATCACATGGATGAAAATCGAGGACACCGACGACCGCACCCTTGCCGAGCTAATGGCTGACATTGAAACAAAAAGCAACAACATAGCCTCTGCGGTCGCTCAGTTAAAGGAATTGTTTTCCGAGCTTAACCTTAACGAAGTCAACGAATAAGCCATGGTAAGACAGTAACTACATACCTCGTGGACGGAGATCCAAAGGAACCCGCTATGCTTTTATCAGCAATAAGATATGCCAGATGTTTGTCGTGCCACGTTCAAATCTTGACTATCTCGACAAACAGAAGAAACTACACAAGCCGGCATTCTATATTCTTATTGGCGAAGATGAAATGGCAAAACCGCAGGCTTATATTGGAGAAACCGAAAACTTCAGGGAGAGGGTAAAAGACCATGACCAAAAGAAAACCTTTTGGCAGAAAGCTCTTATATTCGTTTCAAAAGATGCGGATATGACCAAAACAGATGTGCAATATCTGGAATATCTTGCCGTGCAACAGGCAAAGAATATCAACCGATATGGTCTTCAGGAAAACAAGCAGACTCCGAAAGAACCGAACCTTCCGGAATATCAGAAAGATGCTATGGATGAGTTCTTCGAGGACATCAAATTCCTGACATCTTTTATTGGGATAAGCATTTTTGAAACAGCTTCGGTTAATCAACTACCCGTTTTCCATTTTAAGCGTAGAGGCGCAAATGCAAAAGGTGTGTATGATGGAAATGGCTTTACTGTATTGCGAGGGAGTATATTATCCAAAGATACTGTAAACTCTTGCCATACCATCGAAAGACGGGAAATGATTATCAAGGATTACTCTCAGACAAATGAAAATGGCAACCCGGTTTTGACATCCGATATTTCATTTTCAAGTCCAAGTACAGCTGCGAGCATTTGCGGAGGATGCAGCTCAAATGGCTGGGTAGAATGGAAAAACGATAAGGGACAGACCCTTGATGAGATTTATCGTAATAAGTGACAATTATGGATACTCAGAAACTACGCCAGCGCATACTCGACCTCGCCATCCGTGGTAAACTCCTGCCACAAGACCCCAATGACGAACCGGCATCCGTCCTTCTCGACCGCATCCGCGCCGAGAAGGAACGTCTCATAGCCGAGGGCAAACTCAAACGCCCCAAAGCAAAAAAATCTACCGATAAATCCCACTATCAGAACTTCACCCCGCCTTTCGACATCCCCGAATCATGGCAGTGGGTTAAAATAGATGAAATAGCATCATCGAATATTGGATTAACATACTCGCCTCAGGACATCGTAGATGATGGTGTCCCTGTTTATCGTTCTAATAATATCAGGGATAACAAAATCTGTTTGGACGATATTGTTTATGTGTCTTGCCCTATACTTGAGAAACAATATCTTAACAACGGAGACCTTTTAATATGCGCTCGAAATGGCAGCAGAAGATTAGTCGGGAAAAATGTTATCATTGAAAATTTAGAACGTCCCACTTCATTTGGTGCTTTCATGGCTGTATGTCGTAGTTGTTATAATCCGTGGATAAAGCTTTTATTGGATTCTGCGTATTTTAATAGCTATTTGGATGAATCTAACTCTACAGCTATCAATCAAATTACGCAAAAGATGCTATTAGACTTTATCTTACCTTTACCGCCAAAAGAAGAACAAAGTCGAATAATTTCAGCATTTCATTCTATCGTAGGTGTTATAGATGGTATCGACCAAAGTAAAAAAAATCTGAGTGAAAGTATTGCCAATCTGAAGTCCAAGATCCTTGATCTTGCGATGCAGGGCAAACTCGTGCCGCAAGACCCGGCGGACGAGCCTGCCGCCGAGATGCTCCGTCGCGTCAATCCAAAGGCAAAGATAATAACGGATAACCCACATTATCCGCAATTGCCGGATAAACTGGTGCTGACCAGAATCAAAGATGTATTTGAAATCAATCCGAAGAACAAGGCTTCGGATAATATTCAAGCAGGCTTTGTTCCGATGGCGTCAATCCATGACGGCTACTCTAACAAATTTCATTATGATGTAAAACAGTGGGGTGAAATAAAATCAGGATTCACACATTTTGCAGACGGAGATATTGCGGTAGCCAAAATATCACCATGTTTGGAGAATCGAAAATCTATGATTCTACGAGATCTCCCAAATGGGATTGGCGCAGGAACAACAGAACTGCTCATATTCAGAAGCACAATATTGATTCCTGAGTTCTCATTACTATTCTTCAAGTCAGATAACTTCATTAAATGTTGTACGGGAACTTTTAATGGAGTTGTTGGCCAACAAAGAGTTGGAAAATCAATCGTTGAGGATATACATATCCCGATACCACCATTGAACACACAGCGTGCTATTATTGAACGTGTTCAAGGGTGGTTTAATTGTTTGGATAATATTATCGTTAGTCTATTGAAATAGAGAGATTTGATAATAATTCTGAAATTTTGCTTAATTTCTGAGTGATACGCTTCTGTTCATTTATAGGAGGAATGGGTATAATACCTTTACGAGCATCGGTGGTGCTTAATCGAGGCATCTTAACTCCATAACAACATTCAGCAGTATAAGAGAGAAAGAATGGCGAACGTAGCCATGCGCAGAGATATTCAGGTATAACACAATCGTAGGATTTTACCGGGATTATCTCTGTGGTGCAATAACCATCTGTCGGAGCTACCAATACTTTGTTGAGATAGGTTCGGAGTTTTGAGTATAGAACATCGCCCTTGACGAATCTATGTCGAACTCCATTGACTGTTCTATCTTTCTTAGACCTCTGAGCAACAACGCAACCCACTATCTTTTTCGATATCTTCCAATTCAAGTATCCACTCAGAAAGGGCAATTTCATCAACGTTAACATTCTCTGAATAGCCATAATCACAGACCGAATCAATGGTGGTCAGCACCCAGTTATCCGGCAATTGCGGATAATGTGGGTTGCGTTATCTTATTATCATGTTCAACTTAAATTGAATGTGATATGATAACCAAGTACAAATCATTCCTTTCGCGCCAAGATTTGGCGGCGAACACTGTCCGCTCGTATGTGTGGACGGTGACACACTTCCTTGAAAAATACAAGGAGGTGACACGCGAGAATCTGCTCGCCTATAAAGGCTATCTGGTGGAGAACCACAAGCCTCAGACCGTCAACCTGCGCCTACAGGCCATCAACAAGTATCTGGAGTTTATCAGAAAGGAGAAACTCAAAATGCGCTTCGTAAAAGTGCAGCAGAAAAACTTTCTCGAAAACGTAATCAGCGATGCTGATTATAAATTCCTCAAAACCCGACTGAAACGAGACGGTCACACCTCATGGTATTTCGTGGTGTGGTTCCTTACAGCCACTGGAGCCCGCGTCAGTGAACTCCTGCAAATCAAAGCCGAGCACGTCCAGCAGGGCTATCTCGACATCTACTCCAAAGGTGGGAAATTACGTAGGCTTTACATTCCAAAGAGCCTCCGCGCCGAGGCATTAGTGTGGCTCAAAGAGCGAAACCTCGAATCGGGCTATATCTTCCTCAACCGTTTCGGCGAACGAATAACAGCCCGAGGCATAGCCCAGCAACTCAAACTGTTCGCCCAGAAGTATGGTATCAATACAGCAGTAGTCTATCCCCACTCATTCCGTCACCGCTTCGCCAAAAACTTCCTTGACCGCTTCAACGATCTTGCTCTGCTCGCTGATCTTATGGGTCATGAAAGCATTGAGACCACGCGCATCTACCTCCGCCGTACCGCTACCGAACAGCAAGCCATAGTTGACAAGATAGTCAACTGGTAACCAACTCCCTTTCACAAGCGTCTTTGCCCTCTTGACCATTCAAGATTGCAAAGACGCTTCTATCTGATCAAGAACGGAATATAGCTCCTCAATTTTTGCAACGATACGCTTCTGCTCATTATATGGCGGAAGAGGTATCGCTAATTGGTGCAATGATTTTGACGAAAATCCTTGTAAAGCAATTCCCTTACCTCCAATCAAATCCTTATCTTTATAATGCCTAAACACATGATAATAAAGTGGAATATGAATTTCATTGGCAATCGGGCGCAGTCTATGTAAATGATTTTGAATCATAATATTTCTATCAAGATTCCATATCGCTGCTCTACCAACATCACCACCTTCACAAACGAGTAAATCACCATGACGTACAGTACATTTTTCAAGTTCATTCTTCTTGAAAGGCATTTTCTTCAAATCATCAAGTTCAAACCTATTCCAATAAACATTGGAAGTTGTAATATACTCATACTCTATGCCATCGCGATTCGAGGAATTAAGTGCCTTTCCTGTGTTATGCTGAAAAATATCTCCGAGCTGACACCAAGTCCAGGTATTTGGAATGTTCCAAGAATGTGGGTTATCCGTTATTATCTTTGCCTTTGGATTGACGCGACGGAGCATCTCGGCGGCAGGTTCGTCCGCCGGGTCTTGCGGCACGAGCTTTCCCTGCATCGCGAGGTCAAGGATCTTGGATTTCGTTAATGCTATAGACTGAGATAATTGCTGTTTAGATTCCCTAATTTCACAAATAATAGACATCAACGATTCTATCATTGTTAAGATACGCCTTTGTTCTTCTATCGGGGAATTGGCAAATGTATATTATTCAGATTGTCTTGCGATAGTTAGGCTGTGCAGAGCCTGTTATATAATCGTCTAATGGTATGGTATTGATATAAAGGGCAACAAATTCTAAAAGGAATTTATCACTGGAATCTAAAACATGTGCGTGATTATTAACCCAATACTTACCATCCGCAAAGAACGCATTATCCTTTGTGCGGCTCAATAAATTAGCACCATCTTCACCAATCAATAAAAGACGTTCATCAAAGATGTAGTTATCCACTTTATCAATGGCTCCTGCCGCTCCGTAATAATCATAAATTTTA
>PDYJ01000059.1_pt1 | contig 17242 bp, 25 predicted proteins | sample 1430841 | NCBI WGS metagenome assembly PDYJ01 (sample SAMN07237672, study PRJNA390542) | Gut metagenome, whole genome shotgun sequencing project. | isolation source: fecal pellets | host: Mus musculus | place: USA: New York, NY | collected 2016-10 | reverse complement strand
TTCTGTCGCACGACTGCCGAAACTCCTCACAGTTGTTGTAGGCATACACTATCGCGGCGACGAGGGCTGCAATAGCATTACCACCAGGCCGATCGGGTTTGCAGATATTGCGGCATTGAGCGGATGCTGTACGGCTGTCCATGCCGCAGACGCCACCTTGGCGAGCCGCATCCCCTTTGTGAGTTGTGCGATACTCATTACCGCCATCCGGCGTTAGCGGTAAGGTCTAGCACGGGCCGGCCACCTTTGCCGCAGATCCCGCCCAGTCGGTCATCGACGCTATCGCATTGTTGAGTTTTTGAGCAAACGAGTCATTTGACTCGTTCATGATCTCAAATGCCTCGTCGATAGTGCCTGTACTGTCTGCCATCGCCTGTATATTGGCCGCGAAGACATCCTTTTGCTCGCCGGTTAGCGAGCCCAGCAGGCGCAGCGCCTCGGCACTACCAAACAACTGACCGTAGATCGTCTCCGACAGCTGTCCCGACTTGGCCGCATACGCCTGTACCGACGTATCGAGCTGCGTCAAAAATTGGCAAAACCACCCGCAGCCTTGACCGAGGCCGCGTCAAAGCGGATCCCCATGGCCTCGCGCCTTGCTCGCCTCCGACGTCGGCTTGATCAGCGAGTTGAGCACCGCGGCAAGCTGTGTGCTGACCTCCGAGGTGTTACCTGTAACGCCGGTTGTCGACGCAAATACCGCCATCAGCTCGTTAAGCTCGACGCCGAGCTGCGAGGCAGAGCCGCTGACGCGTGGCAATGCCTGACCAAGCTCCGCGATGCTTGTCTTGCCCTTTTTGGCGGTCATCTGCATCTTGTCTTGCACGGATGTTGCCTGATCCCATGCGAGGCCGTATGTCTTGATGATCGTCGCAGTGGTACCGACGGTGGTACCGAGGTCGGCACAGCCACCTACGGCCGCGCGGGCGGAACGGTCCAGAAACCCTATCCAGTTGTCCTCCGGCACGCCGTTTGACACCACCTCGTAGAGTCCGTTGGCAAGCTCATCGCGCACCAGCGGGATCTCCCGGCTCATACTGACGATCTGACCGCGCATCTTGTCGTATGCCTCGCCCGACTGCAGCGCCATCGTGTTAGCACGCCGCATCGCGGTGTCAAACGAGTTGTACTGGCTGATCGCACCGCCGATCACGCCCTGCAGCGTCTGTATCGACTTGATGCCCGCCTCGAGCACGATGGATGCGCCCGCCATATTGCGCAGACCACCCTCGGCTTTTGAGGCGCTCTGCGTAATCTGCGCTATCGCCTCGTCGGCCTTTTTGGCGGCAACAGACACCGTGCGGAGAGCGCCGCTCCCCGCATCCCTGATACTGATCTCAAAGTCGATGCTGTTGTTTGCCATTGTCGTTATTGTCAGGTTAATCCGTATGCCTTTTTAGCGCGCTCAAACTCGGCCATCTCCTCCTCATGCGTGAGCGCCCGCGCGCTGTCTCTCCTCTCTCTCCTGCTTCCCACGAAAATTGCATGACGTCAGTAGGTTTGAGAGGATTTTTGGCGTAGGGCTGGAGTATGCACATGCACATCATGCGCGCCCGCTCCCACTCCGCCCGCTCGCCGGACTCCCGGAGGCGCTGGCGTATTGTCAGCGCCTCCGAAAACTCCTCCGGCGTCAGCTCGCAAAAATCGGCGACGGTCATGCCCATATCGCCGACCGCGATCGCGAGTAGCTCGGTTACGCCGGGGCTACTGTTTTTTTTTCGGGGTCGGTCTCCCCGGCGACCGGGGAGGAGATAGCGTCGTAAAAGGCGTTGAGGGCATCCGGCTCGATATTGTCGGCCATCTCCTCCACGGTCAGGCCAAACTCGATCCTGTCGACATTGCACGCACTTGCTATACAGCAGTGCACAAATGTCAGCAGCTCCTCAATTTTGCCGGAGTCAAGCTTGCTCACATCGTGGCCGATTGCACGCTTAAAGCGGAGCATAGCCCCATGGTTATGCGGCAGGGATACTCCTTGCCGGCGATCACTATGCGGCGCAGCTCCACCCTCGGAGGCGCTCCGGCCGGCATACCGGCTACTTTATTGCTTTTTGATTTTGCCATGATTATCACCTGTTGAGATTACTTATTTGCCGCCGGAGCCGCGTCGCCGCCGGAGAGGCCGCCATTGATCGGCTTGACCGGTCCGTGGCTCTCGAGCTTGACGCTATATTTGGAGTCGTCATTGGTCTGACCATCGAGCTCGAGCGATGTGATCAGATATTTGCCCTCATAACCTCCGGATTTCTTGCCTTCACGATCCTCTCCATCGCGCACGCTGTACGAGGCTGTGATCGGCTCGCCGGTGAGCTGCATTTTTTTGAGCTGATCGTAGGAGGGCATGTTATCCGAGCCATCTGTAATCGTCAGGCCGTCAGCCGATATGTCCTCGCTAAAGCTCTTTGCATACTTCTCGGGCCACTTGCCTGCGGCCGACTCCTTGGTCTGGCGCGTGCCGGTCTCCGTGGTCGTCGAGATTTTGCAACCCGTCGAAAATGCCAGGGCTTTGCCGCCGATCGACAGGATAAGGTTAACGCCGTCTAATACTGCCATATATCTTTGTCGTTATTATGGTTAATACTACGCCGGCGGCTATCCCGGCAAAAAGCCATTTGAGCGTCGGCCAAACGCCGTTTGACCGCTGTTTGGCCGACTCCTCAAGCTGAGATCTGTAAGCCTCTGCCTGCTGTTTTGTGCGCCATAGCTCCTCCTCGACAATCTCGATCTGACGCTCCAGTGAGTCGCATGTGGCTGTCACGATCAGACTGTCGCCGTCGCGCTCGACCGTTACGGTCGCACGGCCGTTGTGCATCGACAACGGGAGTCCGTCAGGCAGATCAGGGAGGCTCACGGCCGCGAGGCGGAGGGATGCCACTGCCGCCGGTATCGGCGTCAACCTCACCTGCTTGCGCGTGATGGTGGTCGACGCCTCCTGCTCTGTCGACCACTGCTCCGCGGCCATCTCCCTTGACTGCGACCGCGAGCTGATGCATCCCATGCAACACAGGACAGTCATCATGATAGCGACAATTGTTAGCGCGCTCCAGTGCCTCGCGCAATTTTTTAACTTCGTTACGAGTCTCATCCAACTCTTTTATAATTGGTTTTAACAGGTTGTCAACCAGTATCCTTGTGGCTGACTCCGTGTTTGTTATCTTAATAGTCTCGGCCTCTGCCCGCGCTTTTTGGGCTTGGGCTTTGGCGGACTCCGCATCGGCGTTGGCCTGCCGGATCTTGGCGCGGAGTGTCGCAAATCCGATGGCCAACCCTACTATACCCCCGCTCCCGGCAAGGGCTATCACGTCTGTTATAGTCATACCTCATAGCGTTGGCATTACTGGTTGATACCTATTGACCTGAGCCACCTCTGCACGTCAAAGCTCGGGCACGCCTTGGCCGCGAGCTCATTATGCCCGACGATGCGGACCAATGGGAAGCGCCGGTGAAAATCACGCACATAGCGCTCCATGGCACTGCGTTGCATGACGGTGCGGGTGTCTGCGGGCGTCTTGCCATCGAGGGCGCATCCGCCGGCGTAGGCGACATGACGGCTTACAGAGTTGTAACCCGCCGCGCCGTTGGTGATCTCCCACGGATCCACGTTGGCATCCTCGTTGTTGTCGACAAGGCGCTCCACCGTGCCGTCAAGGTGGATCAGATCGGTATATCCGACCTGCCTCCAGCCCGACCGCCCGCCGCCACCGGGGCTGTGTGCCACCTGCGGATGTCATCCGCGGTGACCTCACGGCCCTCAGGCGTGGCGGTGCAGTGCAACACGAGATATTTGAGCTTTGCCATGGTGATTACTCTACGGTGTCCTGTACGATCGCGAGCACTCCGGCCCCATCGTTGCGCATACGGCGGCCGCCGGCGCGCACCAAAAACGAGTAGATGTCGCCGTAATAGGTCGGATCGTCCTCGTTGCTGTACATCTTGACCTCACCCAGCGCGCGGCACACGCTCTGCTCATGCCATGCCAGAGCGGCGGCGCAGTCTGTGGCGGCTGCCTCGGCGACAAGAGCGCCGTTAACATCGACGGCGGCAACGGTCGAACGCAACATAATGTTGAAACTGTGGAGTTTGCCCACCACGCCGTTGACAGCGTCGGCGCACGCCAAAAAGGCCATGCCCTCCGTCTTGGTGAGGCTTGCGAGCAGCTGCGAGTACATCTGTGCATCGAGCAGCAGATAGCGGCCCTCCTGCGGGATGTCGGCGGCGTTAAACGCTGTCATCGCAGCCAGTACGTCGTCAGCCGTAAACGCCTTGCGCTTGCCGGTCGCGGAGGGTGTATGGGCGTTGACCGCCTTGCCGGTGGTCTTGAGTGTGCACTCTGCGTCAGTCGGGAGCCATGCAGCGATAAACGACTTGGCCACCTCGTCGAGCAGCTTGAGCTTATCCTGGCGCAGGATGCTCTCTCGCTTGTCATACGACAGCTCGACAGTGTCGGCGTGCGGGATATGCACGGGATCGGTGGTGTACTCGTCGAGCACAAATGTCAGATCGGAGTCTTTGCGCTGTTTGACGGTTGCGGGCAATTCGGCGCGGTTTTTCTTGACGCCGGAGGGCGCACCCGCCTGCGGTATGTGCACGGTTTTGCCCTGATTTACGTACTCGTCGGCATTAAAGGCCTTGGCCATAAAGCTGTTCTGTGCAAAGAGCAGCCCCACGATCGACGAGAGCCAGATTTCTTTCTGTACTGCCATTTTTTTTGGTTGATTTATTGGTTATATACTTGATTGATCAGAGGTTCGGCTCGCGTCCGAATTTTTCGCGAAACTTGGCCTTAAACACCTCCGGCGCACTGTCGCGCAACTCTATGAGACGGCCGGCGCGGTCGAGCTCGTCCCAGCTCTTGTTGTGCCACTCGGTCGACTCCGCCGACGATCCGCTCAGTACAATATCCTGCATGACGCTGCGGCGGGGCTTGAGCGATGCGAGCGCCGCCTTGCCGTCCTCAAAACTGGTTTTGAGTATGTTTTCAAATGTCTGGCGGTTTGCGGCGTTGATGCGGCCGTCACGCTGTGCGGCGTCGAGCAGCGCCTTGCGCTCTGCAGCTTTGGCGGCCTCGATGGCGGCCTCCTGCTCCTGCAGTTTGGTTTCGAGGTCGGTTACCTTTGTTTTGAGAGAGGCTGACTCCGCGGCCTCTGCCTCCAGTTTGTCGATCTCAACGAGAGCCGCGTTATCATCCGCACAGGCGGCAAAACGGGCGCGCTTTTTTTAACTCTTTAAGGTCCATTGTATTATTTGGTTTAGCCTCCGGCTTGCGGAGGCGGTTGTTAAATATCGTGTATATATCCTCGGTGTCTCGCCGTCGATCGGATCGGCGTCATATATCGAGTCGACAAAGCGCCCGGCAAGAGCCTCTTCGGCTGTCATCCAGTGGTCGGCGCCGTCAAAATATTTGGCCTTGACCGCATCCGGCTCGATATTGATGCGCTTGGCTATAATATCGGCCAGACTGTCCTCGAGCGCGGCGATCTCCTGCAGGCAGCGCTCCAGCTCCTTGCGGTCGCCGTAGCAGCCGCCGCTGACACTGTGCAGCATCAGCCGCGCGTACTTGCTCATCGATACCGGGCGCCCGCAAAGGGCGATCACGCCGGCCATGGAGGCCGCTACACCGTCGACATAGATATGTATATCGCCGCGACTGTTGCGGATGGCGTTATAGATGGCAATGCCGCTGTAGACCTCACCTCCGATGGAGTTGATACGGAGGTCGATGCGGGCATCCGGCGCAGCAGCCATAAGCTCTGCGGCCACATGCGCACACCTTACATCGGCATAGTCCCGATCTCTCCGTAGAGGTAGATCGTAACTGCGCCGGTGTCGGCGCGTTCTATATTAAAAAACTGAGTTTTCATCCTGCTTTTTTTTGGTTTTGCAGTGCAAATATGGGGAGGTTTTCGGGCTTATTAAAATCGAGGTTTTATCATAAAACTTTATACGCACATCATTACCACATAATCAGTTACGACAAACATCGGAATTTAACGCACCGTCATTTAGGTGTATTTTTGCAGCACCTAAAAACACGTATATGGCAGAGTTGACAAATACACAGAAAAAGGAGTGGGCCAAGAGCCTCTATCTCCGGGAGAGCATGACACAGCAGGAGCTGGCCAATCGGGTCGGAGTGTCGCGTGTGACCATCTCCAACTGGATCCGTGACGGCAAATGGGAGGAGTATAAGGCCGGACTGACCCTGACCCGCAAGGAGCAGGTCAACAACCTGTACAGACAGGTGGCCGAGATCAACCGGCAGATAGCGGAGCGGCCGGAGGGGAGCGCTTTGCCAACTCCAAGGAGGCCGACATACTCGGCAAACTCTCGTCATCGATCGCCCGCATGGAGCAGGAGATGGGTATTGCCGACAAGATCGCCGTACTGACCGATTTTGTCGAGTGGCTGCGCGCCCTCGATATCAATAAGGCCAAGGAGATAGTATCACTCGCCGACGCATACATCAAGGACAGCCTCTGACGCTATGAAACAAGCCGATAAGATAGCGCTGCAGGAGTGGGAGCGGCTTAAGGCCGACATTGTGCGCGCGACCCCCGTCGACCGTAAGATGACCCATGCGGAGCGTGACAAACACCGCATACAGCTCGAGTCCAACCCCATCGAGTGGATCAAGTTTTTTTGCGCGCCATACGTCAAGAGCGAGTTTGCCGATTTTCAGCGGCGTGCGATCCGGCGGATCGTCGCGCATGACGAGTGGTTTGAGGTGCTGTCGTGGTCGCGCGAGCTCGCAAAATCCACCATTACAATGTGTGTTGTATTGCACCTGGTGATGACCGGACGCAAACATAATATAATCCTGACCTCCAACTCAAAAGACAACGCCGTCAGACTCCTCGCGCCATACCGCGCCATGCTTGAGTCCAATGGCCGCATCATCGCCTATTATGGCCAGCAGATGACGCCGGGCAACTGGACTGAGGACGAGTTTGTGACTCGCGGCGGTGCGTCATTTCGCGCGCTTGGCGCGGGCCAGTCGCCGCGAGGATCGCGCAATGAGGCGATCCGTCCTGACGTGTTTTTGGTCGATGATTTTGACACTGATGAGGATTGCCGCAACCCTGACATCATCGCCAAGCGGTGGGACTGGTGGGAGCGCGCCCTGTATCCGGCGCGGTCAATCTCCGAGCCTACATTGGTGGTGTTTTGCGGCAATATCATCGCCCGGGACTGCTGTGTGGTGCGAGCCGGAGAGTCCGCAGATCATTGGGACATAGTCAATATCCGCGACAAATCCGGCCGATCGACGTGGCCGGAGAAAAACAGCGAGGAGCATATCGACAGAGTGCTGTCAAAGATCTCCACCAAAGCGGCGCAGGGCGAGTATTTTAACAATCCCATCGCCGAGGGCGAGGTATTTAAGGATCTTGTATATGGCAAGGTGCCGCCACTCTCAAAATTTAAGTTTTTGGTCATCTATGGCGACCCCTCCCCGGGTGAGAGCCGCGCCAAAAAGGGCAAGTCGTTTAAGGCCGTGAGCTTACTCGGCAAGCTCGATGGTAAGCTCTACGTGATCCGCACACGCCTCGACAAGGCGCTCAACGCGGAGTTTATCGACTGGTATGTGCAACTCCTTGATAGCGTACAGGGTAAGGCCTCCGTGTATTGCTACATGGAAAACAACAAGCTGCAGGACCCATTTTTTCAGCAGGTCTTTCAGCCACTCGTGGCCAAGGTGCGGCGCGAGCGTGGCATACAGTTGCATATCCGGCCTGACGAGCGCAAAAAGACCGACAAGGCCACACGTATCGAGGCCAACCTGGAACCGCTCAACAGGATGGGACACCTGATCCTCAACGAGGCGGAGCGTGACAACCCCCACATGCGCGAGCTCGCGGATCAATTTTCCCTCTTTACGCTCAATCTCAAATATCCGGCTGACGGCCCGGATTCGGTCGAGGGCGGCAACCGCATTATCGACGAGCTGCTGAGGCGCGTCGAAAAACCGGCCACACGCGACCGCCGCGAGGTCGCCAAGCTCAACAAGCGCCGAATGTAACATCATACACCACACTATATGAGCCAATTTATCACCCTTACCGATTACGATGCGTCAATACACGCCGAGATACTCGACGCCCTGACACGTAAAGACCCCTCGCTGGTGGAGATCTGCGAGGATCGCGCCATTGCCGAGGCGCGCTGCTACCTCTCCAGACGGTATGACTGCGACGCCATTTTTGGCGCCCGGGGCGACGAGCGCAATCAGCTCGTACTTATGATGATGATCGACATAGCCATCTATCACACATTTTGCATCCACAACCCTTACAAACTGTCGCCGATCCGCAAGGAGCGGTATGAGCGCGCCGTGGAGTGGCTCAGGATGATAGCGGCGGAGGAGCTGTCGATCGAGGGAGCGCCGATACTGCCGGAGGAGGAGCGCACAGGTGGCGTCATGTTTAAGATCTCAAGCAATCCGCGCAGGGTATCACACATGTAATTATATTGACCAATGAGCAAACGCAAAAACAAACAGACCGGCAGCACCGGCAATATAGCCAATGCGCCGGGAATGATAACCGTATCGGGCAATGTGCCGCGCCCGGGGCAGACGGCGCCCGGAGTTGTAATCCTCACCCAGCCAAAGCGCTTTGGCGTGGATATATCAGGCTATATGACCGCGATCAGGACGGCCGAAAATGTCGACACGCCCAACCGCACGCGACTGTACGATCTCTATGCCGACATCATGACGGACGCGCATCTGTCATGCGTGATCGACAAGCGTATCAATGCGGTATTGTGCTCCGACATAGAGTTTAGACGCGACGGCAAGCCGGACGATACTGTCAACGAGCAGATCCGCTCTCCATGGTTTAACCGCCTTGTGCGCGACATCCTGGGGGCGCGCTTTTGGGGTTTTACCCTCTGCCAGTTTGGGCAGGTCGGCGACTGGATCGATTACCTCCTCGTGCCTCGCAAGCACGCGTGTCCGGTGCGCCGGATCATCAAGCGCAACCAGGGCGACAGTGACGGCCTTCCGTGGGAGATCTACAACGATCTGCTGTATGTCGGCGACGCGGAGGATCTCGGCCTGCTTGCCAAGGCGGCGCCATGGGTGATCTACAAGCGCAACGCCACCGGCGACTGGTCGCAGTTTTCGGAGGTATTTGGGATGCCGATACAGGAGTATGTCTATGATAGCGACGATGACGACTCACGGCAGCGGGCTATCGAGGACGCGCGCAACACCGGCAGCCTCGCTGTATTTGTGCATGGCAAGGACTCATCGCTCAATCTGATCGAGTCGGGCAACAAGACCGGCTCGGCCGACGTCTACGAGCGGCTGATCGAGCGCTGCAACAGCGAGATCTCCAAACTGATCCTCGGCAACACCCTGACCACCGAGGCGTCCGACACCGGCACTCAGGCGCTCGGGACGGTGCACAAAAAGGTAGAGGACAAGGTCGAGCAGGCCGACCGCCTGTATGTGCTCGATGTGCTCAACTACGACATGACCGATATATTTGCGGGGCTCGGCATCAACACCGCCGGGGGCGAGTTTTACTTTCCAGAGCGCAAAGACCTCGATCCAACGTCAAAGGTTAACATACTCGTGCAGCTTAATCAGGCCTTTGGCCTCCCCGTCGACGACGATTATCTGTATGAGGCGTTTGGCATCACCAAGCCGGTCAATTACAATCAGATCAAGGCGGAGGCGGCCAAGGAGGCGGAGGCGGCGCGGGCTGCCCGGATGCTCGGCATAGCCGCGCAGATCCAGGCCGGCGACGATGACAATGATCCCGATAATGACGGCGATGACGAGCCGCATGACGACGGCGCACCCAAAAAACAACCCAAAAAGACACTCAAAAACGCGCTGCGCTCTTTTTTCGGCCTCGCCCCGGACGCCGGGGCAGACGACTGGTGATTAACAATCTGTACTATAACTCCGACGATGCGCCCTCTTTTGGACTTGAGATCGACAACGATCTGCTGGCGTCAGCCCTGGCGTCGATCTACAACCGCGACTACAATCCGCGCAAGGAGATCGATCCGGATCTGTTTCGCGGGGTTGTCGATCGCCTTGATGAGGCTATCACGGAGGGGATCGCCGATGATGGGCCGGACACGGCGTTTGTCGATGCGCTGCGCCACAGCGCGGAGGTGTTTGCGGCGTTTAAGGTGCACAAGGCACAAAACGACATGGCGGCGCGGCTGCTCGATTCAAACGGCCGTCTAAAGTCGTTCGAACAGTGGTCAAACGATGTCCAGTCGATAGCCTCCCACCAGTTCGGGCCGTGGCTGCGGACGGAGTATGACACGGCCGTTATCCGGGCGCATCAGGCGGCGGAGTGGCAGCGGTTTGAACGTGACAAGGATGTGCTCCCCAACCTCCGGTGGGTGCCGTCGACATCGCCCAATCCGGGCGCGGATCATCGCATCTATTGGGGTACGATCCTACCGGTGGATCATCCGTTCTGGTCGCGACACCGGCCGGGCGACCGATGGAACTGCCAGTGCTCGCTGGAGTCGACCGACGAGCCGGCGACAGGGATCAAGCGTGAGGATGCGGTGGATCCGCGCAAGGATGGACCCCACAAGGGACTCGGCGACAATCCGGGCAAGTCCGGCAGCCTGTTCGGCCAGGATCATCCGTACTATCCCGACAGCTGTTCGTCGTGTCCGTTTGCGGGAAGCCTCAAAAACCGCCTGGGCATGCGATTTAGCAATAAAAAGAAGGATTGCAACAACTGCCGCCAAGCCGGCAATGCCATCCCCGACGAGGAGGTCGAGCGCAGAAAGCGAAACCGCGTGAAATATCGAGAATTGAAAAACAATCCCGAATGGAGCGACGTGGAATATGACAAGCGTACAGGCGGATTGCGAGCCCAACATGTCGGCCATATCACCCATGACGGCCCCAAGTCGGAGCGCTTCTTTGAAGGTCTTACTTCTACGCAGCTCGAACTCGAGTGCCAGGCAGAACTTTTCCGCATGGGACACGTGGTATTATTTCTCGATGAGTCAAAAAAGAAGAAGGGAGATAAGCTCGCCGCCCTCGACATGCAGCTGAATGGAGAGACAATGGATATACGCTCTATAACAGGGCGCGGGTGGTACTCGCATGTGTTTGAGAAAAAGAATATACAGCTGACCAAATACAATGCCCGCGAGGATGTAAAACAGCCGTCTAACTCCGTCTGCCTGTATTTTCACGACCCGTCATTATTCGACCATGAAAAGATGATCAAATCCATTAAAAGATTCCAACATTACCGGGATAAGCATGGTAATCTATTAGACAGAAAGATCAGGCATGTTTATTGTGTGGTCAAGGGGACAGGCAAACTACTCAAATATGACATCTAAAAACAAATCGGGTCCCTCCTACATAGGAGCAACCCGACACCATTGGGCATGATAGCCTTGCGGCTAAAGACCATCGCAAAAGTAACACTTTTCTCTTACACTCCAAACAATGACACCGCAAAATTTTCGCCAACTCGCCGAAAAAATACAAAAAGAGCTTGCAAAGCTTCTCCGCAGCGATCTGCCGCGGCTCATGGGAACAAAGGCAATGCAGCACTTCCGGCAAAACTTCGCCCGGGGAGGCTTTTTGGATGACAACCTGCAGGCGTGGCCGTCGACATGGCGCCAGCAGACCCTCTCCGGAGCCGACGGGCAGCGCGGGCCGCTGCTGTCGCGCACCAACACCCTGCGCAACCGGATCCTGTTCAAACCTGCTCCGGGGCGCGTGCGCATCTACAACGATCTGATATATGCCGCTATCCACAACAACGGAGGCAATATCACCATTACACCCAAAATGCGCAAGAAGTTTTGGGCGATGTATTACAAGGCGTTGGGGACGAGCAAGGCCACAGCCGACAATGGCAAAGGCCGCTACAAAGGCAGGACGGTGGCACATCTCAACGCCACCGCCGAATCAGAAAAGTGGAAGCGTATGGCTCTGACCAAAAAAACGCAATTCGTAATGCCGCAACGTAAGTTTATCGGCCCGTCGCAGACTCTCACGCGTGAGCTGCGCCGCACCGTCGAGGATGAGATCCGCAAAATATTAACCCCATAATAACAATCAAAATGGAAGAACTGTACATCAACATCATCAAGCAGATCGCGGCGAGGTGCCGGAGCTGTCGCTGATCGACGAGGATTATGGCCAACTGGAGACGTCGGCCGAGGACGACGCCTACCCTGTAACCTACCCCTGTGTGCTGATCGGCAATGACGAAATCGAGTGGGAGGATCTGACCGGCGACACCCAGCGCGGCCGCGCCTCGCTGACCGTGCGCCTCGCCATCGATTGCTACCACGACACACATTACACATCCGGCACATACGACCATGTGCGCGAGCGTCGCCGGCTGCTGCGCAAGGTCTATCGGGCGCTGTATCGGTTTAGGGCTGCGGCCAATGCCTCGGCGCTTACGCGCGTGCGCAGCAGGGGGTACTCCATGCTGCATGGTATCAAGGTGTCTGAGATGACTTTTGCATTTAGGGTCTCCGATCAGGTCTGATCGGCAAAGAGCCGCAGTTGGTCGGCGGTGAGCCGCGGGGCACGTACTTTTGGGGACAGGCTTAAGCCCCTCGATGCGATCCTCGCGGCTCGCTTTGCGTATGATGGCCATGATGCGCTGCTCGCTCAAAAAAAAACTCCCGCTCGGAGAGTATGCGCAGCGCGTCGTCAAAACGCAGTCGCTGCGTTTCGGTCCAGTAGTAATAGCGCCGGCATAGCGCCTCATTACGTAACTTGATTAATTCTCGATCCCTACCTTTGGCCATGTGCAAGATTTGTGCTCTCCAATGCAAAATTACTAAAAAATGCGCGGACTCTCGCAAGCCCGCGCACCCAAAACCAAATCAATCTGAGTAATTCTACCTGTTTTTTTACTGTTTCGACTCGGCGATGTTGACAGCCAGCACTACCTCGTCGACGGTCATATCCGTACGGATGACGCTCTTGTCGGTCATTACGACCCATGCGCCGCCGTCATGCTCCTCGATGACGGCTACACTCTCTCTCCTCACGTAGCAGATCTGAGTCTGCTGATCGGAGCCTGTGCCCACGACTCTGCGCAACTTGATCATGACGCTGCCTCCTCTCTCTTTGGCTCGACAAAAAAGCTCTCCTCCTGCACCACGAGGATGCCACACAGCGCCATCTCATGCAGCAGCGGACGTGCTGCCTCCTCCGGCTCGTCGTCACGCCGACATGGGAGGTTGCGGTCAGCCAGGAGGCGATCCTTATCTACCTCCTCTTTGGTGCGGATGTAGTTGGGGAGGCGGTCCTTGACGAGCTCCAGAGCGTCGGCCCATGTGGTGCCGCGCGCGGTCTTGCACTTCGGCTGACCCGTTCTAAATCCGATCACGCCGTGGGTCATCTCGAGGCTCTTGCGCTTTGCAAAGAGCTCGCTCTGGTTTTCCACTGCGTAGGTCTGCAGGCGCTCAAACGCCTCGTCCTTGGTCTGCTGCAGGGCTGCGAGCTGATCCTGATGCTTTTCGCGGATCTTGGCGCATGCCAACTCGATCTCAGCTGTGATCTTGGCCTGCTGCGCGTCGGCCTTGGCGTAGGAGGCAAATGCCTCTTCGGCCTCCCCGGCGGTTATGCCGGTAATGATTGTTTTTTTTACTCTTTTTGCCATGATTATTATTGGTTAATGGATGATTTTTTGTCCTGTTTGTGCTTGATGGCACGTAGTTTGCGCTCCAGTGCGTCAAGCTCGCCATTAGTCAGCTCCCTAAACGGTTTGCCAGCTATCCGTGGGTCGACGCAATACTCATCGACGACCGACCAATCGGTGGTGTCCTTGCCGAGTTGCTGCATGAGCCGTAGGCATATGCTGCGCTTTTCGCGGCGGAGCTCCCGGATGCCAAACTCCCGCTCGAGAGCGCTACACATGGCGTTGTACTCCTTTGTAGTCATATCCCGGAGACTGTCTGTGCGGCCGTTGGTGTATTGCAGTACAAGCAGCCGTTTTTGCTCGTCGCGGCTATAGAGCTGCGGCATCTGCCGCAGGATCGCGTAAAACCGCCTGTAGTTGTCTATCGCCATATCAAAAAAAATGTCAGTTGTGTTGCTTTGTAGTTTTCGATCTCTCTGACCGCGGCCTCTATGCAGGCTGCGGCGCCGTCGTGGCGTGTGATCCAGTAGCTTTTGGCGGCCTCGCGCAGCCCGCCCAACAGAGCCTCGGTCTTGTCCTTGGCTCTTGGCGAGTTGGTGTGGACTCCGCCAATGCCACCGCCGGTCGGTACGGCGTAGGTGACCGAGTAATGATAACCTGCCTGTGTCCGGCCAACCTCTATCCACAGGCCGAGACTGTCGGTGCGGATCACCTCGACGGTCACGGCGTCGATCAGACGGTTATTGACCTGGATCCGGCTGACAGGTATCTCGATCTCCATATAGCGCGCTATGCTCATGTAGTGCTGTGGTATTTGCCAACTCCGTATCATTGTATTGCTCCGGTTTTGCGGGATTGATCACGACGGCGGGCGGGCACCCATGTAATATCGACGACAGCCACCACTTTGCCGGCGCCGTTACAGTCAGGGCATATGGACGCTTTGTCGTCCGGGCCGTAAGGGGCAAAGTGTCCGGATCCTCCGCAGTAGCGGCATGTCTGCGGGCGGCTGTAGTAATGCTCCGTGCCGGCGCGATCAGGCGCGGCAAGCGTGATGCTTTCTCTCATTGTACTCATAATATCTCGTGTTATTTGATGGTTAAGTCTGCTTTTACTTGTGCGCCCCAGTAGGCCTGTGCTCTCTCCGGCCAAATGACAAAGGTCTCCTCCGGACCGATAAAACGGCCAAAGGTCTGCGCGCGGAATCCCTCTACCCAAATCTTTTCATCGGCCATAAAGAGCGCATGATCACCAACGCGTCCCTTCGGGCGAAGTCCGTCGGTCTGGCTGACAAATATTATCAGCTTATTTTTTTTATGGATATTGACAAACTCGTCATATGTCTTGGGCGACAGCCCGGTACACTGCAGACTGTCGATGATGTAAAAATGTGGACTCATGCGCTTGGTCATGCGCTCATTGAGCTCCTCGATCGATTCCTCAACAAACGCCAGACGCGAGTTGACCTCGCTCATGCGGTTGGTGCGGATGTTGTTTTGCAGGGTGAGGGATATGCCTTCCTCGAGGCTATTGTAGATCCCCTTATAGTGCCGACACAGCTCTTTGCACAACTGCATGACAAACGACGATTTACCTGATCCGGATTTGCCCCATATCAACCATACGCCGGTGGGTGCGATCTCTCCGACCATATTGTGCCATCGCTCGCTCAATGTCAGGGTAGGGAGTTTTTTTGCGTCAACCTCTTTGACTGATAATGCTCGTGCCATTTGATCACTGTTTAACCGTTGTTTGACTGCTTTTCAGGTGCCGTTTTAGCGGCGGCGATCCGCTTTTGTCGGTGGATCTCGCGGCGCACGACGCGCATGTCGTAGTCACTATCGCGGGCAACCGCAACCACTTTTGCGATCTGCCCTTTGTCTGTCAGGCCATTTGCCTCGCAGACTACCTCCACATCGATGTGGTTGGTAGGTTCGAGCTCGTAATACCGGCGGCCGATGCGCGAGTAGATCTCCGCGTAACCTTTTTTGCCACAGGCCACGCCACGCTCCAGTCGGCGCTCGATGTAGCCGGTCGACAAAAACGCTATGCCGCAACACCCCTCCATGCGGTTGTAAATGTTGATAAAGTAATGAATAACGTTGTCATTGAGCTTGTCGCCCTCGTCAAATATCAGCAGCGGCGACTCGAGCTGCATAAGGTAGTCGGTCGCGCCCTCGAGCATCTCACGCAGGCGCATGCCGGCGGTTTTGAGCCCGACCTTGCGGGCGATCTCCCGGACAAAGTCACTCTTACGCATATCCTCGTCGCAGAGCACTACAAACACGTTGTCGTTGTTGGCGGCATAACACCGCGCTCCGGTCGATTTGCCGCAGCCTGCGTCGCCGACGATCCAACGCACGTTACCAAAATCCTGTGCGTCAGCCAAGGCGGTCTGGATCTCGCGAAATGATGTGGTCTCGACAATCCTCCAGCCGAACTGCGAGCCTTGCGGGGTCACCTGCTTGTCGACGTTGCGCCACATGTCGTCGCTGATCAGCTCATGATTGCCCTTGAGTATGGCGCTGACGGTCGCGGCCGACACGCCGTTGAGGCTTGCGGCGGCCTTGTTTTGGCTCGGATAGCGCCCTACATAAGTGCGGAGGGCGTCGGTTATCCTTTGTTTTTCTGTTTGTGTCATGATTATCTCGTGTTATAATTTTGCTACTGCTCTGTATTGCTGATCCTCGCCGTAGTCATCATTCTGCTTCTTGCCGGTACTCCTGTCGAGTATCATCATGCTTATCTCTTTGCTGACCTGCCCGGCGCTCATGCGCTCATACTTCGGCCGCAGATTGCGGGTGCGCCGGTGTACCTCGCGCTCGATCTCCTCCTCGATCTTCTTGCTGCCGCCTGGGAGTGTCGGACGGTTAAGTCCCTGCTGCTCGAGCGACATGCCATACTTGCGCTCGATGGTGCGCGCCTCTATCTCTCGTTTTTTGTAGGCCTGCTCGTTGGCCTTGATGTTGTCGCGGATCAGCTGCTGCTCGCCGGGGAGCTGCTCTTGTATGTTGCGGTGGATCCTCACGGGAGGCACAGCCACGCGCTCAAAGCGCAGATCGCCGGTCGACGATTTGGTGTACAACCGCACTGACGACAGATCGCAGGGGTCATACTTGACGTAATATCGCCGGCCACGGTTGCGGCCGAGAAAATCGTAGTCATATACACCCGGGCGCTCATGCACCTCATATTTACGTTTCTCGCCGTTGATGGTTACCGTGAGGCCGTTGTCGGTGTAGGCCACAGGTTGTTCGGTGGTCCACCACAGCATACTCACCATATCCTCCTCTGTGATCGCGGGGGTGGCGGGGTTGGAGCTCGTCAGATACATCTCCATGCGGCTGATGCCGGTGTTGGGGTGCGCGGCAACGTTCCACCGCTCGCGATACTCCTCATAAGCTTTGATAAGTTCGGCGCGGGTATATAGATGCTCCATATTAGCGTAGACAAAATTCGTGTCTACATGGCTTGACTTTCTTACAGCGGTGATATTCATGCCGGTAAAAAATTTGTCTTGAGCCAGATATTGCCCCTGGAAGCGGTTGAATACGCTCTCGATGGTTTTTGATTGGCCGCTGTAAGGCTTGGTCGTGCGGTGCACCTTGACCGGGAGGCGATCCAAAAACTTCACG
>PDYJ01002448.1_pt1 | contig 17252 bp, 16 predicted proteins | sample 1430841 | NCBI WGS metagenome assembly PDYJ01 (sample SAMN07237672, study PRJNA390542) | Gut metagenome, whole genome shotgun sequencing project. | isolation source: fecal pellets | host: Mus musculus | place: USA: New York, NY | collected 2016-10 | reverse complement strand
GATGATGATTGTCACCACCGGGAACAACTCTTTGTTATCTTTGATGCTGTCTATTTCAAAGACAATGAAGCGTTTACCGAGCAAGTCGATATTCTCTTTTGAGTTCAGCAGGAAGTCAAATCTACCTCCGTGGTAATACTGCCGCAGTGTAGTCAGGAAGTTGTCAATGTCGAAATCCTGTTTATAGATGGGAATAGGACGCTGTGCCATTTCAGCACGGTAATCATCGCGCATAAACTCATAGAACGAGTTGAAGCATGGAACTATGTCCTTATCCTTGTTCATCTTCAAGAAACATCGACAACGCCGAACCCAATTCACCGCTCTCGGTCTTGGTCACCCTGTCGTCCTCTGACTTCCAGAGCGTCAGCAGCAAGGTCTTTATCGAATCCTTCTTCTCCACATCGAAACTCCGTCGTCCGTGTAGAACGGATTGAAAAGAATTGGGCTGTCCTCGGTGTAGGTGTAATAGACACCATCCTCGCCGTGGTGCGGTTGTGATAAGTTACACAGACCCATCAAGAGTTGCCGGTATCAATCACAGAATATGGTGCCTTGCTCATAATATTGCCGGACAAATGGTTGGTAAAAAAGGACTTTCCGCTACCTGACGGGCCAAGAATGAACTTGTTTCGGTTGGTAGTGATACCACGTTTCATCGGTTCATCCGATATATCAAGATGTATCGGTTTCCCAGTCAATCTATCGAACCATCTTTATTCCGAATGGGGACAACGATGAGCGATAATTTGTCTCGGCAGTGAAGAAACTGGCGCAGGCTCGATGAAAGTATAGAAACTTTCCTCGGCAGGGAAGTCCGCTCGTTACCGGCATTGCCGACCAGAACAGTGTCGGGCAGTCGATGGTGTTGTGGCGCGGCATACACCCCATTGTCGCCAACTGGCCACCTACATCGTTCTTGATACGCCGCAGTTCCTCGGTGTCGTCGCTCCATGCCATGATGTTGATATGGCAGCGGACGGAGGTCAGACCGTATGAATGAGCCTCATTGAGATAGCGGTCAATCCATTCCTTGTTGATAGCATTGCTTCGGCTATACCTCGAAAGGGAGTTCATGTTGCGTGCCGTCTTCTCGAACTTCGCCAGGTTCTCATCGTGGTCGTCAATCAGCACATACTGGTTGACAATATGGTTGCAAGGTAAGAGCAACCCGATGGGACTTGCAAAGCTCAACCGGCAGTCGCTCCGGTCAGTTGATAACCGCTCATAACGGTTATCGGTGCTGACCTTTGCGGGAAGGTCATCGGTATCGGACAGCGTATGCAGACAGAGCATCTTGTCGCCAATCCGCATCTGACGTGCATCAAGGTCTATATCTTCCAAACAGGTAACTTCGTCCATCGTCAACGAAAGATATTTCTCAATCAATCCAGACTCCTTGTCGGTGCCGACAAGTTCATCATCGGAGAGGCGGCGCAGCTTGATATAGCCGGTGTCATTGATGATGCGCTCAAACTGCTCAACGCTCTCCATAAACTTGACAATCATCTCGTGATTGAGTTCCTTCGGAGTGATTCGCCCCCGCATAGGGTCGAGAAGTTGCTCTGCTGACGCGCCCTTTCCTTCGTTGTCTTGGTAAGGAAGAGGTAGCACTTGTGGGCGAGGTACGGACGCTCGTTGAAGTGGCGTTCAAAACTCCTGTCCAAAAAGGATAAATCATCCTTTTGCAGTTCAGGCTTATAGCGTTCGCTGACGAACCAATCCTGCTTATGCACCACCGAGTAGTGAGGCAACACCTTGATTGCCTTGCACCATGCTCCGTGCATGGCTTCATACTCGGCAGATGTCACTGTGAACAGTTCCGGCAGACTGACCTCGAAGACGACCGTGATGTCAGCGTCTTTGCTAATGATACAGCCGTGTTCCACAGCGAGCAACGGCAATTTGCTTTCCAGTGTTGTGGCTTTCAGTATATTTCTCATCGTTTTCTACCTTTAATCATTCTGTTAAGACGGACACGGTTGATGATATATCGCGGATGATATTTCACTGCGGCAAGTTTCATCAGACCGTACTGCCCGTACTTGGCATTTAGATGGAAGGTGAGCCAGACAAGGACTGAGACGGCAGTAACGCCAAACCCTATGCAGATCCATTGGGAAACGCCGGAGATATACATGATGACGTACACCACGAACAGGGCAAGCAAGCCCCCGGCAAAGATGAACAGATACTGCGCCTTCAGACCCTTGTATTCCACCGACCTCCTATGCCTTTATTTATAGCATATTCGGCCATTGGCTCAGATGATTAGAGGAAGAACGAGCGGAGGATTGTGGCTGCCACGATAAGGAAGATACACGCTCCGAACCACGAGGCAGCTGTCTTGGTGGTATCGGGATCACCGCTCGACCACTTGGAATAGACCTTGACACCGCCAATGAGACCGACAACTGCGCCGATGGCATAGATGAGTTTAGTGCCGGGGTCAAAGTAGCTGGTTACCATAGAAGTAGCCTCGTTGATGCCGCTCAGACCGTTGCCGGCGGCGAAAGCTGCTTGAGACACGAAAAACAGTGTAACGACTGCTAATGTCGCTTTGCCGATTATTTCTCGGCGGGAAGGAGCGTTGCACCATGCAACAGCTTTGTTGTAAAGATTCTTGAAAAAGTTAAGCATTGTAGTAATAGATTAAGGTTAGATTGGTTAGCGATAAATATTGAAGTCGATACCATCAAATCCAGTAGTGTCAATATCTGCATGAAACACTATTTTCTTAGCAGGTTTCTTGTTTTCAGCTTCTTCTGTTTCAGGCTCAAATATCATCACCGGTAACTGGCATTCTATCATCAGTATGCGTTTGCGCACAATAGGGTCAAGAGCAATCCGCTCGATGATTTCTGTACCGGCCATATCGGGGAATGTCCGTTTTGCTACCTCCAGATCATCTTCAGAATCAGATTTTCCTTTGAGGACATTTACCGTCTTTTGCATAGACTCAAAATCAAGTCCCTCTGCTTTTGGAGCAATCACTTCCTGCTCCTCCTCGTCAAGGTCGGATGCTGTTACGGCGGAATGAGAGAATACGTCATCCAGTTTGTCATTCGGCACAATCGCAGGGTGCTCATTAGGTGCTTCATCTGATTCCTCAATGTCGGCAGGGTCAGCATCGCAAAAACGACCCATGACTTTCAGAACCTCAGGCACCGCCTCTTTAACTGCGACCTTTACAATTTTCACGATGTCATTGTCCTCTTCTTCGATGGCATCATCAGATACCTCCGGTTTCTCTTCTTCCTTGACTTTTTTCGGGGACTGGAGAGGTTTCGCCAGAAGCACTCCCACCATAAACACATTGCTCAACAGCAATGCACATAGAAAGAATGTCGTCATCCGAAAAGCTCTTGAAGATTGTCGTCATAGACACCCTTCATAGCTATGGCATTTTCTCGGATATGTTCGGAAATAATTGAGGTGACGTATGATGATAAGGAGACTCCGGGAATGTCCACAGTTTTTATCAGACGTTGGAGTGTTGCATGGAGTCCGGAAGGTATGTAAACCTTCGAGTTAGAACATATCTCCATTGGAGACAGGAACTTTTTAGTGTACTCTTCCTTCTCGGATTTTCCACAAGGAGGCAGCGTGCCACCTGAAATGACCTGAATGGTCACAGTCGGATTATTGTTTTTCATTAAATACGATGTTTGGATTATAGCCGTTTCTCTATATTCGCGGCATATTGCTCGAAATGAGCGGCAAGAACATTGTTAACGTATGCCTTGACAGTGCAAAGCCTCTTTTTCTCATAGGATATGATGCGTCTTATCTTCTGCACAAACTACGGGTCTATCTCCACCGCTGGAACTTCTCCTGCGACCACATAAAGGTAGGGTCAAGAAGAAACTTCTGGCGATAAGCCTCGTCTTCGTCATCGGTCACTTCTTCGACATTACGTTTTGTGCGCTTGGATACTGTTTTTTCTTTTTGTGGTTCAGACTGAGGAGGTGAAGATGTATCATCCTTTGATGGTGATGCTTTTTTCAGACCACCAATACCGGAGGGCTCCTGCCTGAAATCTCTGATGAACTCATCGGGATCAACATCAGAATCATACACTTTTGCCATAGATTCAGAGTTTGAGCAATTTCGTAATTTCATCTGCCAGTTCCGGCAGACGGGTTCCCTTGATCAGAGTCTTGTCGGGAGGCATGACAGTGGAACGGAATACAGCTCTGGGTAAAACTTTCGACCCCTCGCGTCTGAATTTTTTTGTGTCAGGGATACGTGTTTTTCATAGTGATGAGTCCATACTCGGCAAATAGAGCTTCGTATTGGTCATACAATTCGGTTCTCTCTCTGGCATCTACAAGATTCCAAAGCAGATACATTTCCTTAACCTGCGATTTGCCGGTGGTAAGCCACTCGTTGATTTTCATCGCGAAAGCCAACGAACTCTGGAGAATGACCCGGTCAGCAGCTATTGGTACAATTACCGAATCCATGCAGTTTAGAATATTGACAACGCCGCGATTATTGATTGTGCCGGGCAGGTCGAAAAAAACAATATCAATGTCATTACCGCCTTCAACAATTTCACGTACTTTTCTCCATGGCATCATCCGGAGTTGCCAGTAGCATCGGCACGGCTGAAGTTTCGTTCGCACGATATTCTCACGGAACGCCTTTTCAAAAGCAGGATTGCAATCGACAAGGTCTTTGTCGCGTTGTCGCATCTCCTCTATGCTGTACTGTGGATAATCGCAGTCCACAACCAGCACCTTCATTCCCTTAATGTAGTAAAAGTAACTTGCCATCACCACAGTCAGGGTTGTCTTGCCGGCTCCTCCTTTTGGGTGGAAAAGGCAACAAATTTAGGCTCTTTCATTCGATGACGTTTGAAAGATTATCACATCGCATAAAGACCTTGCATATCCAGAATAAATGGCGGGCTCACTTATCCGACAGGCATACGGATTATGCGGTATGCTTCCGTCAGCACGTATGCAGACAGGACGACAACATTTCTATCACCTCACGGTGAAACCTCCTCGTTGCCATGAGGGATTATCCTGATACTCTCGCATCAGACACAGCCGATAGCCTGACGGCCATAGGGCTATTGGTACCTATATAGGTAGGTAATTAGGTCGAAAGCAATATTGAGACATTATAAGATAGATAAATCCATTGATAAGTGCATACATCGTTCGATATGAAGTTCCAAACAAACATAAATCCAAAATAAGGTTGAACTCTATGGAAGGATATACGCAGGTATCTTTATAGAAAAACCAATCTCTAAATATATTCAAAGTGCTCTCTGTTGCAATCTGACCAACTACGTGTCTAACGATGTCCATCCGTGTATATCTTCTAAATTTTATCGTGACATGAAGACAGATATTTGAGTCGAATGCTCTGCAAAGATAATAAAAAAGAAGCGGATTTACAAACATGAAGAGCTTTCAATATTTTGTGCATCAGCCATTTGGCGCAGTTTGGCACAGTTTGGCAAGTCCGCTCACTTATTTCCGGCAAAAACTTTAACATTTCCGATTAGAAGATTTTTTCAAAGGACATTCCGCATTTGGCAGTCTCGGAATTTTTTGCTATCTTTATGTCAAGCTTCCACGCTCAACCAGCCCCATAAGGAGGCCGCACAAGAGAAAGTTGAGGTATAGACAGTCAAGCGGCTTTGACTTCCTAATCTCATTTATTCTCATTAAAATCTGATGTACACGTGTACATAGCAAGGTGTCTTTACAGTCCCTGTAAAGGTTTTGAGGGACTGACCTCAAAACGACCTTGCAAGGTTGGGAATGCTCCGAAGTCGCATTCCCATAATTCAAACTGCGTTGCCAAGGGCTGAGTGGAAGTGAAACCGTTGAATCAGACATTCAATGGCAGAAAATTTCAACAAAGGAGGGCGACCACCGGTCGCCAACAAGTGCAGCCACTGCGTCAAGGTGCGTTTCGACGACCTCGAATGGGATACATTCATCGGGATGATGGAGAAAGCCAATCAGGAAGTAAAAGCCACTTTTATTAAACAACTGGTATTCTCGCGCCCGTTCCGGGTGCTGACCACAGACCGCTCGCTTGCTGTTTACTGCGCCAAACTCTCAGAATTTTTCGTCCAGTTCCGAACAGTAGGAGTGAATTACGACCTTACGGTTAAGGAATTGAAGTCGGGATTTTCAGAGAAGAAAGCATTGGCGATGCTCTACAAATTGGAGAAAGCCACGCTTGAGATGGCCTCGATTATGCGTGAAGTCAAGATTCTTACAGAAAGATTCGAGACTGAATGGTCGCAAAAATATCAATAGGATCATCGTTATATGGCGCAATAAGCTATAACGGCGAAAAGATAAATGAAGCGAAAGGTCGTATCCTCGCTGCCAACAAGATTATATTACCACCGGACGGTAAGGTCTGTGTAAATGGAATGGTGGAAAACTTCAAGGTATTCATGCCAAAAATGGGGCGCACTAAAAAACCGGTACTCCATATCTCCCTTAATCCCCATCCCGATGATAGACTATCGGACCAAGATTTGGAAGTCATGGCTCGTGAATATCTGGAAAAACTCGGATTCGGGAATCAACCGTGGGTTATGTATAAACATGAAGACATCGACCGCCACCATATTCATATTGTAACAGTCAATGTCAACGAAGAAGGCAAAAGGCTCAATCAGGACTTCCTATATCGCCGAAGCAAGAAGATAACTACCGAACTGGAAGATAAATATAATCTTCATAAAGCGCAGCGTGAAAAAGTATCTCCTGATACTCCGATTACTAAACTTGACCTTCGGGAGACATCAAACGTCAGGTTGCCAACACCGTTAAACTTGTTGGTATGCGCTGGAAGTTCCAGACATTGGGTGAATATAATGCTATTCTTGGATTATATAATATCCGATGCGAGGAAACCGATGGTAAGGTAAACGGGCGTGAGTATCATGGTTTGGTATATTTTGCACTCAATGACAACGGTGAACCAATTGCTAATCCTTTCAAGGCTTCGAGGCTCGGAAAATTTGCAAGCAGGACAGCTGTCGAAGGTCGCTTCGAGAGAAGCAAGGAAAAAATCAACCTTCATCAGCTAAAACGGAAGGTTGATGAAGCGAAAGCTGAGTCGAGAGACTTGGCGGGTTTTATTGCCAATTTGAAGGAACGTGGAATTGACCTTGTGCTTAGATATACTGACACCGGGCGTATCTATGGAGCTACATTTGTTGACCATGAATCAACAACAGCGGCCAATGGATCAAGACTCGGCAAGGAATATTCAGCAAATGCTATTGAGCAATGGAAGAATAACATTGTTACTGAACAAGTAGTAGAACCACCGACAAGCAATCAAGAGAGAAAAACACACTCAGATACCCAAACTCAACCCGATACCGGCAATCATCATTTCCCCAATTCTAATAAGACTGTCGAGAGACATTCCCATGATGATTGTTCTGACTCAATTCCAGATCTTGGCGGTCTGTTCAGTATGGGACCGGCATTCAATGCCGAGGAAGAGGCGTTCTATCGGGCTATGCAACGACGCAAAAAGAAGAAGCGTCGCGGGCCAAAACTATGAAAACCATTTAACACCAAATTCTAATCTATAATGAGCCAACAGGAAGATGACCTCCGGTCTCTGGCTAAAATAATGGACTTTCTGCGGGCTGTCAGCATCGTTCTCGTAGTGGCTAATATTTATTGGTTTACGAGGGTGGAAGCTGTTGACAGTGGATGGTTCAATGCCACTGCCGCTAAAATATGCGGCAACTTCAACCGCACCTGCGGGTTGTTTCATACAACTTCTATCTCTAAACTATATGCTCTTTTGCTCCTTGCTATTTCATGTTTCGGCATCAAAGGAGTCAAGAATGAAAAGATAACACCTAAGCATATTGCTATTGCAATCACCACCGGAGCGGTCATGTTCCTGTTGAACTGGTGGATGATTCCGACTCTGAAATTCGCTTACATCCTTACCACCATCATAGGATATTCTTGCCTGCTTATGGGTGGAATATGGATAAGCCGAATGTTGAAAAACAACATGATGGATGACCGTTTCAATGACGAAAATGAATCGTTCCAGCAAGAAACAGAAAAGATGACCAATGAATATTCGGTCAATCTGCCTACAAAATTCTATTATAATAAGAAATGGCATAGAGGCTGGATAAACGTAGTAAATCCTTTTAGGGCGACAATCGTACTCGGCACTCCCGGCTCCGGAAAGTCTTATGCTGTTATCAATTCATTTATCCGTCAGCAAATTGAGAAGGGTTATTCGCAATATATCTATGATTTTAAGTGGCCTGACCTTTCAACCATTGCATACAACCACTTGCGGCTGTTCCCCAAAGGCTACAAAGGTAAAAAGCCAAAATTCTATGCCATCAATTTTGATGATCCTGAGCGTAGCCATCGCTGTAATCCATTACACCCTGCATTCCTTAATGACATCGCTGATGCTTACGAGAGCAGTTACACAATAATGATGAATCTTAACCGGACATGGGTACAGAAACAGGGTGACTTCTTTGTGGAATCTCCAATCGTGCTATTCGCAGCTATCATTTATTTCCTTAAAATCTACAAGAACGGTATTCATTGCACTTTCCCCCATGCTATTGAATTACTTAACCGCAGATATGAGGACATCTTTCCGATTCTGACATCTTACCCGGAACTCGAAAATTACCTTTCCCCATTCATCGACGCATGGCAAGGTGGCGCAGCAGAGCAGCTTCAAGGACAGATTGCATCTGCAAAGATTCCATTATCGCGCATGATTTCCCCGCAACTCTACTGGGTGATGACCGGAAATGATTTCACGCTTGACATAAATAATCCCGATGATCCTAAAATCCTCTGTGTCGGGAACAATCCCGACCGTCAAAATATCTATGGAGCGGCACTGGGACTATACAATTCAAGAATCGTAAAAATCATCAATAAAAAAGGAAAACTCAAATCAGGAGTGATTATAGATGAGTTACCGACCATTTTACTTTAAGGGGCTTGACAATCTCATAGCAACTGCGCGAAGCAACAAGGTTGCAGTCTGCCTCGGCTTTCAGGACTTTTCACAGCTTGAACGAGATTATGGCAAGCCGGAAGCAGCAGTAGTAATGAATACAGTCGGTAACATATTCTCCGGACAGGTTGTAGGAAATACTGCAAAAACGCTCTCAGACCGATTCGGAAAAGTATTGCAAAAACGACAATCTATGAGTATCAACCGTCAGGATGTCAGTCATTCATTCAACACTCAGATGGATGCTCTTATTCCGCCGAGTAAAATCTCGACACTAACACAGGGTATGTTCGTGGGAGCGGTCTGCGATAATATTGACGAGCGCATCAAGCAAAAAATCTTCCATGCCGAGATTGACATTGACGGCAAACAAGTGGCGGCAGAGGAAAGCAAGTATCAACCGATTCCGATTCTCACCGACTTTGAGGACAATACTCCTGAACGATTCAAAATGAGAACCGAAATTCAGCGCAACTACGAACAGGTAAAAGCCGACGTAAAACAGATTGTTGAGGATGAGAAAATGCGCATTGCCGCAGACCCGAAACTTCGCCACTTACTTAAAATGACCTAAATCTTAATACCAATGAAAGAAATACACGACTTTACATCAAGATATGACCTTGATTATTTCATGGGAAGACTGTTGGGATTTCTTGTTGCCAACAAGTTCATACTTGACCCCGAGACCCATCAGGTAGTACAAAATGTATTAGATGCCGAAAATGCTTTTTATGAGCAGCGTCTGGCGGGCAAACTTGTCCCTGAAGCATTGGAGATAGCAGAAGAAACACTTTTTCAAAATGTCGGGCTGTCTCAATATGACATCGTTACTGAAATCCTTATGGAGAATTACAGTGATAATTTTGAACTTGATTCGGAGCAAGCCATGGAATACTGGACAATTCGGGTTTTAACTGAAATTCCTGACCTCTTTGAAGAGTTCGACGCGAGTGTAATTGGCATTGACCGACTCGAACTTGATACTAACTATAATGCAGTTGTGGGGCGCATTGTTAATTTCATGAGCGATAATGGCGTACAATAGACTGCAAACCATGCGCGACAACATCGAGGCTATACGTATGGCGTTTAGCCTCGGTGTCAAGGGTCGCGGGGCGCAGACTGCCGAGGAGATTGCAGTGCTGCGCAAGTATACCGGGTTCGGCGGGCTGAAATGTATCCTGAATGATGCCAACGAGCTGGCTGATGCAGCCAAATGGAGCAAGTCCGACATTGAGCTGTTCGCCCCGACCGTGGAACTGCGTCGGCTCATTCATGATTACAGCCACAATGACAGGGAGTTCAAGGACTATATGGATTCGCTGAAAGCATCTGTGCTGACGGCGTTCTATACCGACAACCGCATTGTGGATGCCATTTCCGATGCGCTGAAATACTCCGGTGTTGAGATAAAGAGTCTTCTTGAACCGTCTGCCGGGCAGGGTGCGTTCATCGACTCTTTTCTGCGTAATGACAGATACCCCGGTGCTGAAGTCCTTGCATACGAAAAGGATTTGCTGACGGGTAAAATCCTGTCTGCCCTGCACCCGTCTATTCTGACTCGCATTGAGGGGTTCGAGAAGATTGAGCGAGACTTCAACGATTACTTTGATGTCGCCGCCTCCAATGTGCCATTCGGTGATTTCGCGGTGGCGGATCCGGCGTATGCCGTAAGTAAGGAGATTGGCTATCGTCAGGCTTCCAAGTCGTTGCACAATTATTTCTTTCTCAAAGGTCTCGACCAAGTGAGGGAAGGCGGTCTTATCGCCTTTATCACATCGCAGGGTGTGATGAACGCTGCCAGTCCCTTTATAAGAATGGAACTTGTGAAACAGGCAGACCTTGTAGCAGCTCTGCGCTTGCCTAACAACACTTTCAGTGACAATGCCGGAACTGATGTAGGTTCAGACCTGATAATACTCCAGAAGCACACCGGAAAGAAATCATTGTCGGTTGATGAGGAGTTTTTCATTCAGTCGGTAGTTGATCGTGGCACCAAAGTCCCGGGCAACAAGTATTTTCAGGCTTTCCCGCAGAATGTTATCTGCACCGATGCAAAGGTAGGTACTGACCAGTACGGCAAACCCGCAATCGTGTACCACCACGACGGCGGTGTCGATGGCATTGCCGAGGACTTGCGCAAGGCACTCGATGAGTCGTTGCACCTGCGCCTTAATCTGGAATTGTATAATTCCAACGGTGTAAAACCGCCTACGCCTGACCCTGTTACTCCAACTCCGACACCGAAGCAGGAGGCGAAGGTGGAACCGCGAAGGACTGAAAAGAAGTCGAGTCTTACCAATACGCCTCTGATGCAGCAGTATCAGGAGATGAAAAAGAAACATCCTGATGCTGTGCTTCTTTTCCGTGTGGGTGATTTCTATGAAATTTTCGGCAAAGATGCCGTGATAGCCTCGGATATTTTAGGCATTACACTGACACGCAGAGCCAACGGCAAGGAGAATTTTATCGAATTGGCAGGGTTTCCACATCATGCCCTCGACACCTATCTGCCCAAACTTGTGCGGGCCGGCAAACGTGTGGCAATATGCGAACAGTTGGAAGACCCCAAGCTGAATAAGACTCCCAAGCAAAAGGTGGTCGAGACGGTTACACCTAATCAGCCGCCAACGGTGGAGCCTAAGCCGGAACCGAAGCCTGAGCCAGAACCTGCCCCTGCTCCAGCCGAACCTCAGAAGCCTGAACCGGTGAAGGAGATAGAAACAGACGGTAGCCCGGATTATAATGATAACCCAGACCCTCGGCTCTTTGCCTATAATCTTTTCGGAGAGCTGGAGCCTATCGGCAAGCCAAAGCCTCAGCCCAAACAGGCTGAGGATGCACCCAAGCCGAAGCCGAGTATCAAAGTTAAGGACATTCCGGTTAAAAAATTCCGCCCGCTAACTGAAAAAGAGCTGGAATTTTACGGTTCTCTGAACTGGGAGGACAATCCGCCCATCAACGGATTTTACGAGACAATGATGTCGATTGCCCACCGTCAGTTGGAGGAAATGCGTCTGGAGCGTGAGGCGGAAGAAGCCGCTCGAAAAGCCGCTACCAACGGAGAAACCATTACAGAAGGTGGCACCACAATCCATCGCACCGAAGGAGATTTCATACCCGGACAACGCTCTACTGTAAAGGCAGAGCCTGTCGAGGTCGATATGTCTCCTCGTCCTTTCTCGGAGGACATTCAGTTCTTCCACCACAACGGCAGCATGGTCGTTCAGGACGGTCTTGTCGGTTTCCTTTCGGAAGTCCGCAAGAGCGGTGCTACGTTCAATCCGCTGTCCCTCAAACCGGAACAGGCGAAACGCGCCATGTTGTATGTAACGCTGTCGGAGACTTATCAGCAGCTTTACAACTACGAGGCAGAAACACATGAGCCGTCGGAACATCTGCGCGAACACCTCAATCAGTATTACAACGAGTTTGTAGAGAAGTACGGTAATCTCAACGAGAAACAGAATGTGAAGTTTATCCTCATGGATGCCAACGGGCGTGATGCACTGGCACTGGAGCGCGGCGAGAATGGCAGGTTTGTCAAGGCTGATATTTTCAATCACCCGGTTTCATTCGCCATCGACGAGGTTACTTCGGTAGACACTCCGATGGAGGCACTGTCCGCATCGCTCAACAAGTTCGGTGCTGTCAATCGGGACTATATGACAGGGCTGGTGGATATGTCCGAGGAAAATCTGATTCAGAGTCTGGAGGGACACATATATTATAACCCTCTGGTCGAGAATTATGAAATCAAGGACAGATTTATCGCCGGAAATGTGGTGCAGAAAGCCGAGGATGTCAAGGCTTGGATTGACCGAGAGGAAGAACGCATCAAGAATTTCCCCGGTTATGACGGGATAGAGCCATATATCGCTATGGCGCAGGATTCACTCAAAGCACTTGAAGAAGCCACACCTCGAAAAATCACTTTCGACGAGCTGGACTTCAATTTCGGCGAGAGGTGGATACCTACCGGTATATATTCCGCATACATGAGCAATCTGTATGGCACCGACATAAAGATTGCCTATTCATCTTCTATGGACGAGTATTCATGTGAGGCACAGCGCAAGAACATGAAGATATGGGAGGAGTTCTGCGTAAGAGGCTATTACCGCACATACGACGGTATCAGCCTTCTGAAACACGCCCTGCACAACACTGTCCCCGACATCAAGAAGTCAGCCGGAAAGGACGAAAACGGCCACGACATCAAGGTGCCGGACAGTGAGGCGATTCAGCTTGCCAATACCAAAATCGACGAAATCCGTAATGGTTTTGCCGACTGGCTCGAAGCTCAGTCGCCGGAGTTCAAGGAGAAACTCTCTGACCTCTACAACCGTAAGTTCAACTGCTTTGTGCGCCCGCAATATGACGGCAGTCATCAGACCTTCCCCGACCTCAATATGAAGATGCTCGGAGACCGCTACGGCATACATTCCGTGTATCAGTCTCAAAAAGATTGTGTGTGGATGCTATTGCAGAACGGCGGAGGCATCTGTGACCATCAGGTGGGTACCGGCAAGACACTTATAATGTGCATGGCGGCGCATGAGATGAAACGTCTCGGACTTGCCCACAAGCCGATGATTATCGGGATGAAGGCAAATGTAGCCGATATAGCCATGACATATCAGAGCGCCTATCCCAACGCAAAGATTCTCTATGCCGATGAAAAGAGTTTCAAAGCGGATAACCGTGTTGCCTTCTTCAATAAAATGAAGAACAACGACTATGACTGCATAATAATGTCGCACGACCAGTTCGGAAAGATACCTCAGTCACCGGAGATCCAGCAGGAGATTCTTCAGGCGGAGCTTGACAGCGTGGAGGAGAACCTCGAAGTTGTCAGGCAGCAAGGGCATGACGTGTCACGCGCCATGCTGAAAGGTCTTATCAAGCGTAAGGAGAACCTTACCGCAAAGATTGCAACCATCCAGTACCAGATGGAACAAAGTCGTGACAACGTGGTGGATTTCAAACAGATGGGTATTGATCATATTTTTGTTGATGAATCGCAGAACTATAAAAATTTAATGTTCAATACCCGTCATACCCGTGTCGCGGGTCTCGGCAATGCCGACGGAAGCCAACGCTCTCTCAATCTTCTCTATGCAATCCGAACCATTCAGGAACGGACAGGAAAAGACCTCGGAGCGACTTTTCTCAGTGGCACGACAATCAGCAACTCGCTTACTGAATTGTATTTGTTATTCAAGTATCTTCGTCCGAATGAGCTTGAAAGACAAGAGATTCGCAGTTTCGACGCTTGGGCGGCTATCTTTGCAAAGAAGACCACCGACTTCGAGTTCTCAGTCACCAACAATCTGATTCAGAAAGAGCGTTTCCGCTATTTTATCAAAGTGCCCGAGTTGGCGGCATTTTATAATGAGATTACGGACTATCGCACAGCGGAAGATGTTGGCGTTGACCGTCCGGAGAAACATGAGATTCTTCATAATATTCCACCTACGGCGCAGCAGGAGGAATTTATACAGAAACTGATGCACTTTGCAGAGAGTGGCGACGCCACTATTCTCGGACGTGCTCCGCTGTCTGATACAGAAGAGAAGGCGAAGATGCTCATTGCCACAGACTATGCCCGCAAGATGGCTCTTGACCTCAGGCTTGTTGACCCCTCTTATGGAGATGATTCCAATAACAAGGCGAGCCACTGTGCCAAGATGATTGCGGAATACTATCACAAGTATGATGCTCAGAAAGGCACTCAGTTTGTTTTCAGCGATTTGGGGACATATAAGCCGGGCGAATGGAATGTCTATTCCGAAATCAAACGTAAATTGGTTGAGGACTATGGTATTCCGGCACATGAAATCCGCTTCATTCAGGAATGTAAGTCGGAACGTAGCCGAAAGGCCGTTATCGAGGCTATGAACAGCGGTGATGTACGTGTCCTGTTCGGTTCGACAACAATGCTTGGCACAGGCGTAAACGCCCAGCGCAGAGCGGTTGCGGTACATGAACTTGAATGTCCTTGGCGACCGAGCGATCTTGAACAGCGTGAAGGTCGTGCCATACGAGCCGGTAACGAGATTGCCAAACTGTATGCCGACAACAAAGTCGATGTCATAATATATGCTGTGGAAAAGTCTCTGGATTCCTACAAGTTCAATCTTCTTCATTGCAAGGCTACCTTTATCGCACAGTTGAAATCCGGTGCTATGGGAGCCAGAACTATTGACGAGGGTTCGATGGACGAAAAGAACGGCATGAACTTCTCGGAATATATGGCTATCCTGTCGGGCAATACCGACCTGTTGGAGAAAGCGAAACTCGAAAAGCGCATAGCCGCGTTGGAGAGTGAACGTAAATCCTTCAACAAGGGCATCGGAGATTCAAGATTCAGGCTCCAGACCATCAGCCACGATATAACCAACAACGAGGCTGTTATCAATCGCATGAAGGAGGATTATGCCAAGTTCAGTGCAGTAGTTCAGAGAGATAACAACGGCAACCCCGTCAATAATCTTTCGCTTGACGACTGCAAGTATAAGGATGAGCAGAATATGGGAGTTTACCTGCAAGGGCTTGTTCAAAAAACCGATACTCACGGACAGTACAAGCGTGTCGGAGAGGTATATGGATTCCCCATCAGCATCATCTCGGAGCGTAACCTTGTTGACGGCAAGGAGACCATTCAGAACCGCTTTGTCGTTGAAGGCAACTACAAATACAAGTTCAACAACGGCTTCATCGCCATGAGCGACACTCACGCCGCCTGCATGAACTTCTGTCAACGCACTGGAGAAGATTCCCGGTATTGTGGCCCAGTATGAGGAGCGCACCGCCAAGATGAAAGCCGACGTCCCGATACTTGAAGGCATCGTCGCCAAAGTCTGGGGTAAGGAAAGTGAGTTGAAGCAACTCAAATCAGACCTTGCCTGCCATTGACCGTAAGATTACCGCTCAACTCGCTCCGAAGAAAGAGGAACAGGACGGCGAGGAGAACAAGGAGGTCAACAGTATGGACACATCCGTCACAGTCAAGTGACTCAAAAAAATCAATGGTTGCGGAGCCTGCGTCAATGTATAGAGGGCACACATCTTCGATTGTAATTAGACGGATTGTTAACTTAGATAAAAAGTTCGCCACCAATCATCTAAACGTACTTATAAATTGTTAATATGTCTAACGAGACATTTTATATCATAAAATTCACCCCAAAATTACATGCCTATGGCGAAAATTTTAATCGTAGGTGGTCCGGGAGACTACCAAGAGGCAGGTGCGATCCTCCGTAAGGGAGGTCATGATCCTGTCTCGGCAACATCAATGAAGGCCGGAATAGAACAGGCTAAAAAGCTGCCATTCGGCTCTCTCATCCTCGCAAATTACAGAATTGGCGACAAGGATTGCAATGAAGCTCCAGAGTTTATCATTGCACTGCGTGAAGCTCGAATCAATCACCCTGTAATTGTCTTTGGAGTCAATCTGTCCTCGTGGATGTTTGTAGAGCTATGAATGGTCACAAAGCCATTGATTATGTGCAACAGCAAACCTTTGACAAGGAGTTATTACTCAAGGTCAATCGTTATCTACCTCGAAAAGGCTGTTCATACGACCGTTTCAACTCCATATCCAGAAGAGGTGCTTCATTTATAAATGTAATGGAGTGTCTTAACCGTATCGCAAAGTTGGATGCGAAATGTTTTGATTATCGGCGAACCCGGTCTTGGAAAAGAACGCTTCGCCCGATATATTCACAGCAGAAGCAATAGAGCAGACAAGCCGCTGGTTATTATCAACTATCCTGATTTTGTGACGGAGACACTCAGCGAAGTTCCATGCCCCGCGTATCATATCCGTTCCTGCTTCGAGAAAGCAAATGCGGGAATTATCGTAATTAAAAATCTCCATTCATTTTGCCCTCGGGGACAGTCTCTGATAATGTCGGAGATTGAATCCGGAAGATACGATGTGAGAATCATAGCAACGGCAATGTATCAATCAAGGAGAAAATTGCTGATGGTACGATTAACTGTGCACTAATGCATAATGCGGCTACAACGACTGTCCTTATACCATCACTGCATGAGAACCCGGAGGATGTAGAGCCTCTTGCACGATTTTTTCTCCAACAATTTGCGGAGATTCACAATCTGCCTGTATGCCAAATGACACCCGGCGCACTCGATATGCTGAAAGGATATAGCTGGCCGCTAAATGCAAGAGAGCTCAGAAATACGGTTACTCAATGTGCTGCCGT
>PDYJ01003157.1_pt1 | contig 17278 bp, 17 predicted proteins | sample 1430841 | NCBI WGS metagenome assembly PDYJ01 (sample SAMN07237672, study PRJNA390542) | Gut metagenome, whole genome shotgun sequencing project. | isolation source: fecal pellets | host: Mus musculus | place: USA: New York, NY | collected 2016-10 | reverse complement strand
TGCGCATGGCGCAGAGCACACCCCGGGTGAGGGTGTAGCCTGTCAGAGCGGCAAGCGCCTCACGCGGCGCTGTGTAGACCGGCATCGACTCGGGGCAGCGGGCTATGACAGCAGCGGCATCCCCCTCTATGTGGCGCTCCTCGCATAAGAGGCTCACAGGCTCGTAGCCTGCACTGAGCGCAGTGGCGATCACCTTGGGGCTCTCGGCTATGAAAAGAGCGTCGGCCGGACGGAGGCGCGAGCGTAGCTGCGCTTCCGTCAGGCCGGCGTAGGGGGTTAGCTCCGGAGCGGAGAGTGAATCGATACGGACTATCATCAGTCGCCCATGGTGCGGAGCAACTCGTCGTTGTCGCGTGTGCGCTCCATGCGGTCTTTGATAAATTCCATAGCCTCGATGGGATTGCGGTCGGAGAGGAAGCGGCGAAGGATCCACATGCGGCTCTGTGTCTCGGGGCGGAGCAGGAGGTCGTCGCGGCGGGTGGAGGAGGCCATGATGTCGACTGCAGGGAATATGCGCTTGTTGGCGAGCTTGCGGTCGAGCTGCAGCTCCATGTTGCCTGTGCCCTTGAACTCCTCGAAGATCACCTCGTCCATGCGCGAGTTGGTCTCGGTGAGGGCCGTGGCAATGATGGTGAGCGAACCGCCACCCTCGATATTGCGCGCCGCACCGAAAAAGCGCTTGGGCTTCTGGAGGGCATTGGCCTCGACACCGCCCGAGAGGATCTTGCCCGAAGTGGGCTGGACGGTATTGTAGGCGCGCGCCAGACGGGTGATGGAGTCGAGAAGAATCACAACATCGTGGCCACACTCTACCATGCGCTTGGCCTTGTCGATCACAATCTGTGCAATCTTGACATGATGGTCGGCGGGCTCGTCGAAGGTCGATGCTATCACCTCGGCGTTGACGCTGCGGCTCATGTCGGTCACCTCCTCGGGACGCTCGTCGATAAGGAGGATCATAATATAAGTCTCGGATGATTCTCGGCTATGGCATTGGCGATATCCTTGAGAAGCACAGTCTTACCGGTTTTGGGAGGAGCCACGATAAGTCCGCGCTGGCCCTTGCCTATGGGCGAGAACATATCTACCACCGGGTGGAGAGATTATTGGACGCCCCGCCGGTGAGATTGAACTTCTCTTCGGGGAAGAGAGGAGTGAGATGCTCAAAGGGCACACGGTCGCGGATAAACTCGGGCGAGCGGCCATTGACCTTTGTGATACCGGTGAGGGGGAAATATTTTTCGGCGGGCTTGGGGGCGCGCACTGAGGCCTCGACTATATCGCCCTGCTTGAGACCATATTGCTTGATCTGCTGCTGGGTGACGTAGACATCGTCGGGCGACGGCATATAGTTGTAGTCGGCCGAGCGGAGGAATCCGTAGCCCTCGGGCACAATCTCAAGCACACCCTGCGCGTTGATGATACCATCGAAGTTGAATCGGTCTTGCGGATTCAGGCGGTAGGGCTGCTGATAGTGTTGCTGCTGCTGATTGAACTGACGGTTTTTCTTGTTTTTCTTGCCCTGACCCGGGAGAGGCTGCTGGGCTTGCTCCTGCTGCCACGGCTCGGCGATCACAATAGGTGCTGAAGCGGCTGCAATGGCTGCTGCGGCTGCGGCCTCCTCCTTCTCGCGCTGTGAGCGGGGCACGAATTTCTTGCCTGGCGAAGCGGGGAAAAAATGTTCCGAGGCTGGTATCCTTGCCGGGGCGGAAATCGCGGCGCTGTGGCTGCTGAGGCTGCTGAGGCTGTGGTTTCTCGGACTGCTGAGATTGTGGCTGAAGCTGGGGAGCGGGAGCCTGGGCCATTGCCGGAGCCGGTGAAGCGGCAGGCTCCTCCGACGCGGGTGTGGCAGCTATCGGGACTGCTGATTCTTCGGCAGGATTGGCGTTGGGGCTCTCAGCGGCAGAAACAGCGGGAGCTGTAGCGGCAGCAGCGGCGGCTGCAGCCTCGGCCTCCTTCTGAGCCTTCGACTTGCGGCCCCGGCGCTTGGGAGCGGCCTCGGGAGCGGTCGCTTGCGCCTCCGAGGCAGCAGCGGGAGCCTGATCGGCAGATTCAGCGGCTGCGGCAGCCTCGGCTTCCTTCTGAGCCTTCGACTTGCGGCCCCGGCGCTTGGGAGCGGCCTCGGGAGCGGTCGCCTGCGCCTCCGAGTCAGCAGTGGGAGCCTGATCAGCTACAGGAGCCTGTTCGGCTGAGGGTTGAGTCTCGGCCACGGCTGTTTCAGCGCCATTTTCGGCGGTGGCTTTGTCGGCGTCCTTACGCGCCTTGCGGTCGCGCTTCTGGCGAGGCTCCTTTGCGGAGCGGCCCGAGGCCTTTTCAGAAGCGGCCGATCCGGCCGCTATGGCCTGCTGGTCGAGAATGTAATATATATTTTCCAAGCGCTCGGTTGAGTCGGCCTGATTGTTGCCCATCTGTCGGGCAAGTTCTTTAATCCGGTCTTCGGGCAGAGCGTCCAGATCTTCGTATCTATGCATTGGGGGGTTATGTGGGAGTGGAGAAATTACTAAAAGGGGATGGATGAAAGTGTGGCTACAGTATGACATAAACCCGATTGTCGCATCGGACTCATGGAATTGGCGGCCAGGGAATATCCCCGGAGCCTATTACTGACAACAGATAGAAAAAAAATGGCGGAAAGGGCACGCGAGGAGAGGAAATCGCGGCGTTGATCAACACCCTTGTTCGGGCGGATATAGCGATAATAATTTGATATTGCGAGGCAGGCGCGAGGTCATGCGCCTCTATAAGCGCTCTTTTCCGCTGCAAAAAATAATCATTCTTTTCTTCTTAAACAAACATACGCCCCAAAAGTTGACTTCAGGGGCGTATGAATAGGGTCAATACCGGTTGGAGAACGGCAGCTTGTCAACCTTTGACCGACTGCATCTCGACCAGACGGGCATAGTGACCTCCGAGAGCAAGAAGCTCGTCGTGGGTGCCGCGCTCGACTATGCGTCCCTCGCTTAGAACACATATCTGCGAGGCGTTGCGGATGGTCGACAGGCGATGGGCTATGACGAGAGTGGTGCGCGATGCCATAAGACGCTCAAGAGCCTCCTGCACCAACTTCTCGCTCTCGGAGTCGAGCGCCGATGTTGCCTCGTCGAGGATCAGCACCGGAGGATTTTTGAGTATGGCCCGCGCTATCGACAGTCGTTGGCGCTGGCCTCCCGACAGGCGGCAGCCGCGGTCGCCTATCACCGTGTTGTAGCCCTCCTCGGTGTCGAGGATAAAATCGTGGGCATTGGCTATGCGTGCAGCCTCCTCCACCGCCTCGCGTGTGGCCCCCTCCACTCCAAATGCTATATTGTTGAAGATAGTGTCGTTGAAGAGAATGGCCTCCTGATTGACATTGCCCATAAGGGCGCGCAGATCGCGCACCCGCATGTCGCGTATATCAATGCCGTCGATCGTGATCGATCCCTCCGAGACATCGTAGAAGCGAGGCAGGAGATCGGCGAGAGTCGACTTGCCGCTACCGCTCTGTCCCACGAGCGCCACCGTCTCGCCGGGACGTATGGTAAGGTCGACACCTTCAACAACCTTACGGTCGGGATCGTAGCCAAACGACACATTGCGGTACTCGATCCTGCCGCGCAGAGGCTCGGGAGAGAGCGGCTCGCGCCCCTCCGGATCGGCAATCGGATTGGTAGCCGAAAGGATGCGGTCGATACGCGTCATCGACGCCATGCCCTTCTGGATTGCATATACCGCCTTCGAGAGCTCTTTGGCGGGATTGATGATGTTGTAGAAGATGATCATGTAGTAGATAAACTCGGGGGCGTCGATAGTGCTCTCACCGCCGAGTATGAGCGAGCCGCCAAACCATAGCACAATTGCTATCGTCAGAGTGCCGAGAAATTCGCTCATGGGGTGGGCCAACGCCTGACGGCGCGCCACACGATTGGATATGCGGAAAAACCGCTGGGTGTCGCGATGGAAACGGTGTTCCATCTTCTCCTCTGCATTGAATGCCTTGACGATGCGCAGGCCGCCGAGAGTTTCCTCTATATTGGCCATAATGCGGCCCCACTGCTGCTGCCCCTCGAGGCTCACACGCTTGAGACGCTTGCCGATCTTGCCCATCGCCATGCCGGCAATAGGCAGGAGCACGAGCACAAAGAGGGTGAGCTGCCAAGAGAGAGCTATCATCGTGGCGAGACACACGAGGATCATCACCGGATTTTTGAAAAGCATATCGAGCGACGCCATGATGGAGGTCTCGATCTCGGTCACGTCGGAACTCATGCGGGCCATGACGTCGCCCTTGCTCTCGCCGGTGAAAAAGCCGATCGGGAGGCGGAGCAGCTTGTCGTACATCACATTGCGTATGTCGCGCACCACACCCGAGCGTATCGGCACCATATAGTAGGAGCTTAGGAATGTGGCGCCGGTTTTGAGGCCTGTCATCACCACAAGGGCAGCGGCGAGCACAGCGAGTGTGTTGCTTGGGCCCCACGAGGCTATGGCTTCCTGCACCCAGTAGTAGAAATTGTTGACAGTCACATCTTTGAGCGATGCCGACCCTACAGCCATCAGCTCATAATGCTCCGACTTGACCTGGAAAAGCATCTCCAGAATCGGTATTACTATAGCAAACGAAAACAGAGTGAGTATTGCCGCCAATATATTGAAGAATATATTGAGGACAAGATATTTCTTATAAGGAGGCACAAACCGCCTCAGGAGGTTCCAGAAATCGCCCATGCAGGAAATGATAAATAAAGCATTCAAGCCCGGAGGGACCAATTCCCGCCGGGCTTGCAAAGGTAGCAAAAAAAGGTAACAAAACCGTGGCTCAGAGCTCGGAATATGCAGGCGTGAAGGTGTCGCCGCGCGATGGATCGCCAGTCGAGAGACCAAGATTGAGCCAGCGGTGGCGCTGCTCGGAGGTGCCGTGGTTGAAGCTCTCGGGCACCGAATATCCGCGCGCTTTCTTCTGTAGATAGTCGTCGCCTATCTTGCGGGCGGCGTCGAGAGCCTCGTCGAGATCGCCCGGTTCGAGCGAGCGGAAGCGGCTATTGTCGTGATATCCCCACACTCCGGCATAGAAATCGGCCTGAAGTTCAAGGCGCACGCTGATCTTGTTGGCCTCGCTCTCGCTCAGACGCTGCATCCGCTCATGGGCCTGATCGAGAGTGCCGAGCAGATATTGCACATGGTGGCCTACCTCATGGGCTATGACATAGGCATAGGCAAAATCGCCGTCAGCGCCGAGAGTGGAGCGCATGTCGCGCAAAAACGACAGGTCGAGATATATGCTTTGGTCGGCTGAGCAATAGAAGGGGCCAATCTGCTCGGATGCAGTGCCGCAGGCGCTGGTGGTAGTGCCATTGTAGAGCACGAGGGTCGGGGCCTCGTAGGTGAGACCGTTTTGGGCAAAAATATCCGACCATACATCTTCAGTGCCGGCGAGTATCTGCTTGGCAAAGGTGGCAAGCTCCTCATCCTCGGCTGTGCCATAGGTGGCAGTCTGTGTCGCTCCGAATCCACCGGTATTGCCGCCGCCGAGCACTCCTGAGAGCACCGATGTCAGGTCGCCGCCCCCGAGAAAAGCAATCACTGCTGCCACTATCACGCCGACGATACCGCCGCCGGCGAGTTTCATGCCGCGCCCGGAGCCGGAGCTGCCGCGGCGGTCGTCTACATTGTTGGAGGATCGTCGTCCGTCGAGTCTCATAATATAATCTTTTTAGCTGTTATGGGTTTGTTGAGAAACAATCCGGCCGACTGACCGAACTTCTCGGGATTTTCAGTAGTAAGATACTCACACCGGCCATTTTTGAGGCAGCGGGCGTCAATTTCAGGATGTCGGGCCAGATAGTCGGCCAGACTGTCGGCCACGATAGCACCCTGACTCACCACCCTGATATGCGATGGCACAGCGGCGCGGATCTTGGGATACAGCAGCGGATAATGTGTACACCCGAGGATAATGGTATCGGCCTGCTCCTCGGTGGCTCTCATCATGCGCCCTACATACTTCTCAACAAAATAATCGGCTCCCGGGTCGGTGGCCTCGCCATTTTCTATCAACGGCACCCACATCGGACACGCCATAGAGGTGACCTTGAAGTCGGGATAGAGCTTGGCTATCTCCATCTCGTAGCTGCGGCTCGACACTGTTCCTTGTGTGGCAAAGATGCCTATGTTGCCATTGACCGAGAGCCTCCCGAGCGCCTCCACAGTGGGACGTATCACACCAAGCACCCTCCTCGACGGGTCGATCTGCGGCAGATCGCGCTGCTGGATCGAGCGAAGAGCCTTGGCTGAGGCTGTGTTGCAGGCAAGAATCACCAGATGGCATCCTCGGTCGAAGAGAGCCCTGACCGCCTCCAGAGTAAACCGATATACAATGTCGAACGACCGCGAGCCATAGGGAGCGCGGGCATTGTCGCCCAAATAGAGAAAGTCGTAGCGGGGGAGCCGCTCGCGGATGGCGCTGAGGATGGTAAGGCCGCCGTAGCCTGAGTCAAACACACCTATCGGGCCGGCTGCTGATGAAAGGGTCATTGGCTTATGATTGTCCTAAAAAAAATGACGCGCTCATAAATCAACAAGCGATTTACAAGCGCGCCGCTACAAAAAAATATGGTTGCAGTGCCGTGGATTATCAGATACCGAGCTTGGTGCGCACCTGAGGGGTAACGTCCACAGCATCGGTTCCGGTATAAACGGGCATTGTGTTTTCAAAGATCATAGTGAAGCTGCCCTCCTGACCCACAGTCTGGATGGCTGTACGAACACGCTCCATGATGGGCTGGAGCAGACGCTGCTGAGTCTGCTGAAGCTCGTTCTGAGCATTGAGGCTAAACTGCTGGATCTTCTGGTCGAGCTCCTGAAGTTCCTGAGTGCGGCGCTCCTTGATGGAGTTGGGGGTATCTTCGGGCATTGCCTGATATTCGTTGAATTCCTTCTGGAACTTTTCGCGGAGGTTGTCATACTCGTCCTGGAGCTTTTTGGCTGAAGCTTCGTAGGTGGCCTGCATCTCCTTATACTCGGGAAGAGCGCTTACAACACTCTCGGTGTTGACAACACCGAATTTCTGGGCGAAAGCCATTGAGGGAAGGGCAATGAGGAATGCGAGGATAAGTCTTTTGATCATGGTTTGTATGAGTGGAGAGGGATTGGTATTGATTGTTTTACTATGATTTCACACTGCGCCGCTCGGCGACTGAAGCCACTGGGCAGGCGCGGGTGCAAAGATACGATTTTTATTTGGAATAACCCAAGCGCTCGAGTACTTCATTGGATATATCTATCCTCGGCGAGGCAAAAATGATGTCGCTCGACGAGGCACGGTCGAATATGCACTGGTAGCCGCGCTGCTCCGACACCGCTTTGACGGCGTTGTAGACATCTTCCTGAATGGGCTGCATGAGGCTCTGACGCTTCTTATAGAGCTCGCCCTCCGGTCCAAAATATTTGTTGCGGAGATCCATAGCCTCCTTCTCCTTAGCCACTATAGCTTCCTCATGCTGTTTCTTCTGCTCGTCGGTCAGAAACACCATGGCGGTCTGATAATTCTTATAGAGGGTCTCGGCTTCAGCCTGCTTGGCTTCCACCTCTTTCTGCCAGCGCTGGGAGATCTGGCTCAATTGCTCATTGGCCATCTCATAGGCAGGTATATTGGCGAGGACATATTCCATGTCGACAAGGGCAAACTTCTGGGCCGAAGCTCCGAGAGCGGTGGCCACCACGGCTGCGAGCAGCAATATGATCTTTTTCATCTCGATAGGTAAGGGGGGGGATAGGATGTGGTTGATAAGAGGATTGAGAATCTGAGAATAGAGTCAACATTAGTATTGACAATCATGCCGCGAAAAAGTTTAATCGCGGCATGAAGTAAGGAGCTGAAGGAGCGGCGGCGGGACTATGCTTCTCGTCAGAACTCCTGACCGAGGATAAAGTGGAACTGGCTTCCGCCACGCTCTCCATATACTTTGTCGAAGCCATAGGCCCAGTCGATACCCATCATACCGACCATCGGGAGGAAGATGCGCACACCGGCACCGGCCGAACGCTTCACGTCAAATGGGTTGAAGCGGCTCACCGAAGTCCAGGCATTACCGGCCTCTACAAAGCAGAGACCATAGATGGTGGTAGAGGTCTGGAGCATGAAGGGGAAGTGGAGCTCCATGCCGAAGCGGGTGTAGGCGTAGCCTTCGCGGCCCCATGGGGTGAAAGCACCGTTTTCGTAGCCTCGCAGGCCCACGGTCTCGGTGGCATACTGATAGTTGCCTGTCATGCCGTCGCCACCCACATAGAAGGTCTCAAACGGGCTGCGGAGCCACTTGTTGTAGCTGCCAAGGAGGCCTATATCGGCGCGGGTCATGAGCACGAGGGTGTAGGTGCCGTCGGCATTGAACAGCGGGGTGTAGGTGCGCGAGCGGAAACGCAGCTTCCAGTATTCGATCCAGCGATACATCTCGCGCTTTGCCTCCTGTGTGTTCTCTTTTGAGAGCTGCTCCCAGTTTTTCTTGCCGAAGAGCGATGCAGGAGGTGTGAGCTGGAGGTTGAGCGAGAACTGCGAGCCGCGGCGGGTGTAGAGCGGATTGTCGATCGACGAGCGGGAGAGGGTGAGGCCGAGCACCAGCGAGTTCGATGTACCGTTGTTCATGTCGAAGAGGTAATCCCAGTTTTTGAGATAATACCAGTTGTAGGAGAGGTCGACCTGGAACTGGAAGTAGTCGTCGGGCCACGAGAGGCGCTTGCCGAGACCGACGGTCACCCCCACCATCTGGAGCACCTTGTTGGGGTCGTAGGAGTTTTCATAGGTGTTGTTATAGGCCCCTTGATTGTAGATCGAGCCATAGTTGCCATAGCCCCAGAATGAGTTCATGTAGTTCATTGCATTGCTCCACGCCTGGTTGTAATAGGCTGAGTTCACACCGGTCTGGCGCGAATAGTAGGCCGAGAGGCTGAGAGCATTGGGGCGCTTGCCACCAAACCATGGATCGAGGAACGATATGGCATATTGCTGATAGTAGCGGGCGTTGGTCTGGGCCGAGATAGAGAATGTCTGACCCTCGCCCTGAGGTATCACTCCGCGGTAGGTCGACGGATGGAGCAGGTTTTTGATGGAGAAATTGCTGAACTTCAGAGCAACCTTGCCTATGACGCCGGTCTGACCCCAACCAAGCGAAAGCTCCACCTGGTCGTTTGCTTTGCTTTCGAGATTGAACTCGATGTCGACCGTGCCGTTTTCTTCATTGGGCAGCGGCTGGATATCCATGTTTTCAGGGTTGAAGTGACCTGTCTGTGCTATCTCGCGTGCCGAGCGCATGAGAGCCTCACGCGAGAAGAGCTGACCGGGGCGCACATGGAGCTCACGTCGGATCACCTTCTCATAGAGTCGGTCGTTGCCGTTGATGATCACATTGTTGATCTTGGCCTTGGGTCCCTCCATCATCACCATCTCAAGGGTGATGGAGTCGTTTTCGACATTGATTTCGTTGGGCTGGAGCTGATAGAAGAGGTAGCCATTGTTCATATAGATATTGGCAATGGCGTCGTCGTCGCTCTGAGTGCGCTTTTCGAGCAACTTCTGATTATAGACCGAACCGGGCTCGATGTCGAGCACCTGATTGAGCATATCGGTCTCAAACACGGTGTTGCCCACCCACTCGATGTTGCGGATATAATATTTGTGGCCCTCTTCGAGAGAGATGTACACATCGACAGATTTGTCATCGTAAGGCACCACGGAGTCGGCCAGAATCTTGGCGTCGCGGTAGCCCTTTTCGTTATATCGCTCGATGATGCGGTTGAGGTCGTCGTTGTAGTCGCTCTCGACAAATTTTTTCTGTCGGAAGAGATTGAGGATATTTCCCTTCTCGTTGGTCTTTTTCATGACTCGCTGGAGGGCCCTGTCGCTCATCACCTCGTTGCCGTCGATATAGATCTTGTGCACCTTGATCTTGTCGTGCTTGTCGACATTGATATCGACAAAGACGCAGTTGGGATTGGAGAGGTCGTCGTGGAGCGAGATCACCACGTCGGCATTGCCAAAGCCCTTGTCGTCGAAATACTTCTTGATGATGAGCTCTGCTCGGTTTATCACATTCTGGGTGATCTGCTGGCCGGGCTGGAGTTGAAGGCGCTCCTGCAGGTCTTCGCGCTCACCCTTCTTGGTGCCGTTGTAAGTAATCTTGGATATACGCGGCTGCTGACGCAGATGGATGGAGAGCCAAGCCTTGTCGCCCGCTATCTTGTCGACCTCGATGCGCACCTGCGAGAAGAGGCGCTGGTTCCAGAGTCGCTTGGAGGCATTGGTCAGGGCCGTTCCGGGAATCTCGATACGCTCCCCCACCTTGAGGCCTGAATAGCCTATGATGATGTGGGGCTCGTAGTTGTCGGCGCCGTCAACAGTGATGCCGGCCACCTCGTAGGTCGACGGGATGCCGGTGAAGTTGACTTTGGGATTGTAGATGGTATCGGCAGGCAACTGGGCCAGGGCACCGGGGGCCATGGCAAAGATAAGCAAGAGTGCTGAGGAGAGAATTATTGCAAGCTTGTTGAGCATATCGATGTGATGAATGGGCTTATTGACGGAGAGATATTACGGGAGAAGGGGTGACGAAGGATCGGGGGTGGCACCGCTCACCTGAGCCGAGGTGAGGCCGTAGCGGCGCTCGCGGTGACCATAGTGGTCGAGAGCGGCGGCAAAGTCGCTCTCGCTGAAGTCGGGCCAGAATGTGGGGGTGACATACAGCTCGGCATAGGCGGCCTGCCACAGCAGGAAGTTGCTCAGCCTCATATCACCGCCGGTGCGTATCACCAGGTCGGGATCGGGCATCGCGGCGGTGGTGAGGCGCCGGGCTATATCGTCGGGGGTGATGGAGCCGGGGTCGAGGGTGCCTGCGGCGGCTTCGCGGGCCAAAGCGCGGGCGGCTTCGGTGATCTCCCACCGCGACGAGTAACTTATGGCCAGTACGAGGGTCAGGCCGGTGCAGGAGGCCGTGGCGCGACGACAGGCGTCGAGGCGCTCGTTGACGTCGGCGGGCACGCGCGAGCGATCACCTATCACCTCGAGCCTCACATTGTTGCGTATCAGGTCGGGGGTCTCGCGCTCTATGGCCAGCACGATAAGATGCATCAGGGCCTCAACCTCTTCGGCGGGGCGGTTCCAGTTTTCGGTGGAAAAGGTGTAGAGCGTAAGGTAGTCAATGCCTGCGCGCGAGGCGGCTTCGGTGATGCGTCTCACGGTGTTGACCCCTTCCACATGGCCGGCCGAGCGGTCAAGACCGCGCATGGTGGCCCAGCGCCCGTTGCCATCCATGATGATGGCCACATGGCGCGGTGTTCTCGCTTGCTGTTTCGGTGACGATGGCGTCTGCTGGGTCATGGCGGGAGTGAGGAGATTAGTCTTTACGGTTGCACACCACACACCGGGGCCCGAACTCATAGGAGAGCGATACCTGGATTGCGGAGTGCCAGTCGGTATTTTTTATGAAACTGCTTTTAATTGTGGTGAGATCGGCCAGCTCGGCGCCGTCGAGCTTGTCGCCAAACACCTTGGTCATGGTGAAGTCGGCGATAAGATTGAGCCTGCGGCTGATCTTGTACTTGATGCCGGCTGTCATAGGCAGCGAGAGGGCTCCGGCGGTGAAGCCGCCGCAGCTCGACACTGTGGCGCCGAGCCCTATGGCCAGAAAGGGGGTGAAGCGGCGCAGTCTGCGGTATGTCTCGCCGATTCCGTAGGGGAAGAAGTTGAATTCGCCCCTGACGGAGAGGTCGGCGGCAAAGGCGCTGAATGAGTAGTCGCGTCCGCCGGGAAGATAATTGTCGAAGTCGGCGGTAGAGCCGCTGAGGCTCATGCCGGTGAGCTGGGCGCGGATGGCGGTGCGCTCGTTGAACAGGTAGCGTCCCTGCAGATTGGCTGCGAAGCCCGGCTTATGAAATATGTTGCTTCCGTTGGCATCGCCCAGATAGCCGCTCATGCCTATGCCGCCACCGATATCAAACCGGTAGGAGTCGGATATGTCGGCTTGGCCCTTGACCGGAGTAGCGGCAAGGACAAGTGCGGCGGCGATGGCGAGAAGATGGCGTTTCACTGCTTGGGCGAGGGGATCAGAAGAGGGGGCGATAGGTGAGTCGGTTGATGGCACCGCGCCAAATAGAGGGGCTGAGGGCGCCCGATGCTGTGTAGCCTCCGGCTATATAGATATACGGACAGGTCCAGGAGGTGTCGATCGAGGCGCGCGAGGGAGCGGTGCGTCGGGATAGTCTTTCCATAGGCGCGAACGGGAGGACAGCATGGTGGACGTGAGGGTCTGGTCGGCCACTATGGCTGAGGCGCCGTGGAGCGCGGGGATAAATTCTGGGAGCTGGATCGACTCCCGGCCCTGGGTCCAGTGGAGGCCGCGGTCAAATGAGATCCACATCTCGTTTGACACTTTGCCGTCGGCGGTCATACCGCCGAATGCGAGAAACACTTCATATGGCTTGACATCCCAGAAGCCTTCGTTGCGGTAGCCGGTATAGGCCACAACACTCATGCCCGAGCGGGCTGCGCCGGGCGCAAGCGACACATTCATCCAGCGACGTCCGTCGTAGCCCCACGAGGCGCCGGTCGGGGTGCCGTCGGCGCTGCGTCCGCCGGTGGTGATGGCGGTGAGCTCATACGACCATTCGGTGGAATAGACCATAAGAGCCGAGGTGCCTTCCACGGGGCAGCCTTCGGGGAGGGCTGTCGCGGTGGCGGGATCGGTAGCCGAAGGGTAGGAAATCTGCACATAAGAGCCATCGGCACGGCGCAGACAGCCTATCACTTCATCGCCATATGCGCCGTAGATATGGCTCATCGAGGCGCCGGTGGCGGTCCATGTGAGTCCGCCGTCGGTCGAGTTGTGGAGGCGATGGGATGAGTCGGTGATATAGAGGCCCGAAGGGGCGGCGGTAAGCGAGTTGATGTCGGCGCCCTGAGGCAGGGTGGTGCTCTTGGATGTCCAGTCGCCTTCGATATTCGAGGCAGAGGCTATCGACGCGCCCGAAGCAGAGGCGGTGAGGCAATAGAATGTGCCGTCGAGCTCAACCATGCGGGCCGACTTGGGGGCGTCGAGGGCCGAGGGGAGCGCACGCATGGCGGTGCTGCCCCAGGCGAGTGAGTCGGGATCCTGAAGATGCACGTTGATGCCTATGCTGTAGTCGCGGCTCAGCTGGCCGTCGTAGGTGGTGATGCTGAGGGTGGCGGGACCGCGCGAGAAGTCGATGGTGTCGGTCGAGTTTTCGAGATAGTCTACCGAGTCGCGGCCCTCTTTGCCATCGAAATAAATCATGGCACGGCTCACGGTGGGGAGGCCTATGCTCACTGTCAGCGCATGGATATCGGTGCCTTTGGGCAGCGAATCGGCGTTGAAGATGCGGGCATTGGTGAGGTCGATAGAGAAAAATACTGTATCGAGATGGGCCAGGACGGAATCGTCTTGGTTGAGCTTGAACGATGTGACACTCAGATTGTTGTAGGCCAGCTCGATCCACACCTCATTCTGGTCGTCGCTGTTGCATGCGGGAAACAGACCGAGAGTGAGAAGGGAGAGAAGGATGCTTATTGGGAGGCTTAGCTTCATGATGAGGTATAAGTTTCAACGTGCAAAGTTAACAACAAATTCCTTAACGAGCCTATCCCAATCGTTAAAATACGCAACGGCCTCCTTTTTTTGCCTTTTGGCGCTCGCCCGCGCAGTGGGGTCGCCCGCCCTGCCTATTGCGAAAAATAGCCGAATAATCGGCCCCGGATTTGCCTGTGTTGAATAAATGTATTATCTTTGCCGCGGAATTGACGCCGCGGGCGGCGGTTGCGCCGAGCGATGTGTCAGTTCCAGCCCATCTACGATTGCCTTATGGTGTAATGGTAGCACTACAGTTTTTGGTTCTGTCTGTCTAGGTTCGAATCCTGGTAAGGCAACTCAATCGCAAAGCCGACCGGCGCGACAGCTCTCTGCCCGAGAGCCCTCGCGCCGGTCGGCTTTTGTTGCATCGGGTGTCTCAGCGGCGACGCATAAGCAGATACACCGGGGCGTAGGTGAGGCTCACCGGCGCGGCGGCCATGAGGGCGCGCGCGGCGCCTATGCCGCCAAGGCGGGTGCCGTTGACGCCGCTGCGACGGGTATGGTCGAGCAAATGGCGGGTGGAGGGAAAGGTGAGCACCCGGCGCTCCCCCTCCTCTACGATGGTCCAAGCGGCGTCGGCTATCCCCTCTGCTTCGAGCTCCCGCGTCAGGGCGCGCAGATCGTCGGCCGACAGATAGGCGGGGCGGGCCTGCTGGAAGGGGGCGAGCTCGCGGTAGGTGTCGGGGCCGAAGGTCGAAATGGCGAGCATGGCGCCCGGCTTCAGTGCCCGGAGGGCGCGCCGCAGGAAGCGGCGGGGCGAGTTGAACCACTGCACTGTCGAGGCCGAGATGATGGCGGCGGGAGCGGGATCGGAGGTGAGCAGAGCGGTCATGATCTCGGCGTCGGCGCGCACCACTCCATCCATCACCGGAACTATGTCGTAGAGGCGCATGGGGCGACCGGTGCGCGATATGAGAGAGGTGAGATAGCCGGTGCCGGTGCCAAACTCCACCACAGGGCCCTCTGCCGGGCCGGCCGTTTCCCAGAGTGCGGCAAGATGGCGGGCCACTTCATGCTGTATCGACGCCTCGCCGTCGTAGGTGCTTCCGGCGCTCCCGAATGAGCGGCTTATCAGCCTCTTGTCGGCTATCTCGCGCTCAAGTATTGGGCCGAAGTCGGGCATGTGGGGCGTGCCGTCGGGGAGCATCTTCACCTCTGCCCTCCCCTCCCACGCCCGCTTCTGCGCCTCGGGGGGGATGATATGGTCGGCGGGGCAATCCATGCGGTGTCGAATGTCGGATCGGGAGCGGGGCCGTCGGTGTCGACCCGGCGCAGCTCTTCGGCGAGGCTGTCGAGGCTGCGCTGTGGCGCCACGGACTCGAAGCGCGCGGCGGCGGCGCTGCTGCCGGTCATGCGGCGGCGGAATTTGGCAAGAGTGCGGTCGCTCAGTCCTTCGAGGGTGCCGCTGAAGATGTCGCGCGGGATGCCGAGGCGGTCGTCAACCGGATGGAGGGTGCCGCACACGGCCACGCAGCGGGTGATGGGGAGGCTGTCATGATGCCCGGCGATGAACCGCGCTGCATAAGGCACACCAAACGACCATGCCACGACGCAGATCTCGGCATAGCGGCTGAGGAGCGCGGGATCGACCGGGGCGGGGTCGGCATAATCCCACACCACGGCGGTGTCGTAGCCTCGCGCCCGAGGGTGGCGAAGGGGCGGCTGTCCATGCCCCATCCGGCAAAGAAGAGCAGCAGGCGCGGGGTGGTGGGGTCGGCGCTCAGGCGGGTCACTATGGCTGTTTTCATTGGGGCAGATTGGTGTCGAGAAATTGGCGGAGCCTGACGATGGCGGCGCGGTCGAGGGCGGCGCTCAGGCTGATGCGCAGGCGCTCGGTGCCGGGGGCACGGTGGGGGTGCGGATGGGCAACACTTTGATTGCCAACTCGTCGGCAAGGCGCTGCGAGAGGGCTATGGCCGACTCGGCGCTACCCGTCACGGCGGGGTAGATGTAGCGGCGGTCATGCGGGTCGAGCATGGCGGCATAGGTGGCGAGGGTGGCGCGGGCGGTGTCGGCGCCGGCTGCGGCGGCAAACATATGCTCGCTCCAGCGAGCTACGATGGGGGGAGCGATGTGGAGAATATGAAGCTGCGGGCACGGTTGACTATCCACGCTCTAAGGTCGGCGCCGGTCAGGGCGAAGGCTCCAGCCGAGGCGAGCGCTTTGCCGAAGGTGCCGACCACCACGTCGACCTCTCCGGCCCTCTCTCCGGCGGCGGCCACGAGGCCGAGCCCGAGGGGCCTTCCACGCCTATGGCGTGGGCTTCGTCGACATAGATCATCACCTCCACCCCCTTTGCGCGATAGTGGCGCCTGAGGTCAATGAGGCGCCCTATGTCGGCGCGGTCGCCATCCATGCTGTAGACGCTCTCCACGACGATGATGATGCCGTCGGGGCGGTCGGGCCCCTCAGCGGCGCGGGCGAGCATCTTTTCGAGTCGGTCGAGGTCGTTGTGGGGAAGCGGCGGAAGTCGGCGCGCGAGAGCACGATGCCGTCGATGATGCTGGCATGCACCAGCTTGTCGGCCAATATGAGCGGGCGGTTGAAGAGGGCTGGCAGGGCGGGGAGGATGCCGGTGTTGGCATGATAGCCCGAGTTGAGCAGCAGCGAGCGGCGCCCGGGATAGAATGAGTCGATGGTCGATTCGAGCGAGCTGTAGGCCTCCTGGCGCGAGGCCAGCAGGCGCGAGGCGCTCGAAGTGAACGGCACGGCGCGGTTGGCCGCCTCGGCCATGAAGCGCTCCTGATGCCGGGGGTCGGCGGCGAGGCCCAGATAGTCGTTGGTCGAGAAGTCGGCTATCGCTCCGTCGGGGTGTCCGGCGGGAATCTGTCTGAGCATACTGGCGGCGGCGAGGCTGTCGAGGCGCCCCTGAAGGTCAGTCGCCATTGCCGGAAAGGATTTGGAGCATGGTTTCGACAAGGGTGGTCAGGTCGGCGTCGGATATCACGTAGGGGGGCATGACGTAGACATTGCGCCCGAAGGGGCGGATCCACACTCCGCGCTCGATGCAGCGGCGCTGGAAGACGCCCACATCGACCGGCTCCTCCATCTCCACCACGCCTATGGTGCCGAGCACTCTCACGTCGGCCACTCCCGGCAGTGTGCGCGCCGGGGCCAGCAGCTCGCGCAGGCGGCTCTCGATGCGGGCGGTCACGGCGCCCATGTCCTGCTCGGCAAGCAGGGTGAGGCTCTCACACGCCACGGCGCAGGCCAGCGGGTTGGCCATGAAGGTGGGGCCGTGCATCATCACTCCTGCCTCGCCGCGCGATATGGTGTCGGCCACCTCGCGGGTGGCCATCACGGCGCTCAGGGTCAGGTAGCCGCCGGTGAGCCCTTTGCCCACGGCCATTATGTCGGGCTCCACTCCGGCCCACTCCCACGCAAAGGCGCGGCCTGTGCGCCAGAAGCCGGTGGCTATCTCGTCGAAGATGAGGTAGATGCCGTGGCGGTCGCACAGTTTGCGGGCTTCGCGCAGATACTGCGGATGGTAAAAACCACATGCCTCCTGCGCCCTGCACCACCGGCTCAAGGATCACGGCGGCTATCTCGCCCCCTTTCTGTTCGAGCAGATCGGCCAGGGGGGCTATGTCGGCGGGATCCCACTCGCCGTCGAAGCGGCTGCGGGGCTGCGGCACGAAGTAGCGCACCGGCAGGGCCGCGCCGAAGGC
>PDYJ01000807.1_pt1 | contig 17279 bp, 18 predicted proteins | sample 1430841 | NCBI WGS metagenome assembly PDYJ01 (sample SAMN07237672, study PRJNA390542) | Gut metagenome, whole genome shotgun sequencing project. | isolation source: fecal pellets | host: Mus musculus | place: USA: New York, NY | collected 2016-10 | reverse complement strand
CATTAAGTTCACCTCCAGTAAAAATTGGTTGCAATCAAGATAATCTTAAGTTTAGCTAATATATCTAAATAAAACAAGCTAAAAGCTTTGAAAAAATTCAGTTTTTTTGGAAAATTCAATTTTTGTTCGGGTTTGGTTATTTATAGATACAAAATTATAACAAAGAGGTTTTAAACTTTAATATGAGTTTAATTTGGAGGATAGGACTTGAATTTTAAATATACATTAGGGTAGAATTAAAAATATAATTTGATCAGCAGAAAGTCAAACGTAGATGCCACCAAAAACTACGATCTTTAAGAAAGGAAAAGCTATTAAAGTCTTTCGAAATACAGTAATTGTATTTTTCTACGTTTATTTAATAGTAGGGATAAGAGATGGGATATGTCGATGAAGTTTTAGCGCGTGTAGCAAAGCAAAATCCAGAACAAGCCGAGTTCAAGCAAGCAGTTGAAGAGGTTTTAGGATCACTTCGTCCAGTGATCGAGCGTGATGAAGAAAAGTATCGTAAGCAAGCTATTTTGGAACGTTTGACGACTCCTGACCGGCAAATACTCTTTCGGGTCGCTTGGGTCGATGATGCAGGTCAAACACAAGTCAATAATGCATATCGAGTTCAATTCAATAATGCGATCGGGCCATATAAGGGTGGTTTACGGTTGCATCCTTCAGTTGATCTAAGTATCATCAAGTTTTTGGGCTTTGAACAGATCTTTAAAAATGCTTTGACTGGCTTACCAATTGGTGGGGGGAAAGGTGGTTGTGATTTTGATCCTAAAGGAAAATCAGACCGCGAGATCATGGCATTTTGTCAAAGCTTTATGACTGAACTGGCTAAGTATATCGGAGCCGATATGGATGTGCCCGCCGGTGATATCGGAACTGGGGCGCGTGAGATCGGTTATCTTTTCGGACAATATAAACGTTTAAAGGGTGTCTATGAAGGTGTCTTGACTGGCAAAGGACTCGAATACGGTGGCTCTTTAGTCCGAACAGAAGCGACCGGTTACGGGTTATTGTATTTGGTCGATGAGTTGTTAAAAGATCATGCTCAAAGTTTGCGTGGCAAAACTGTAACTGTTTCAGGTGCTGGTAATGTGGCGATCTATGCGATCAAGAAAGCCCAAGAACTTGGCGCTAAAGTTGTAACTTGTTCAGATTCGACCGGTTGGGTCTATGATCCAGCGGGGATCGATGTGGCTTTATTACAAGAAGTAAAAGAAGTTAAACGTGCGCGTTTGACGGAATACGTGGCCAAGCGTGCTTCGTCTAAATATCATGAGGGATACGGTGTTTGGAGCGTTAAAACTGACGTAGCATTGCCATGTGCGACACAAAATGAATTGCATTTAGCTGATGCAAAGCAGTTGGTCGAAAATGGTGTGCTAGCTGTGGCAGAAGGAGCCAACATGCCAACGACCTTAGAAGCAACAAAATATTTACAAGAGCATGGTGTTTTATTTGTTCCTGGTAAAGCGGCTAATGCTGGTGGAGTCGCTGTTTCAGCGCTAGAAATGAGTCAAAACTCAGAACGCTTGAGTTGGACTTTTGAACAGACAGATGAAAAATTAAAAGAGATCATGCAAAAGATCTATCAAAATATCAAACAAGCAGCTAAAGAATATGGCTTTGAAGATGATTTTGTTTTAGGAGCTAATATTGCAGGCTTCAAAAAAGTTGCTGCAGCGATGGAAGCACAAGGTATCTATTAGTATGAAACAATAGTTCAAATACGTCTTTGAGCTATAAATGCCGTCATCTAGTGAAAACGAAGGGCTCAACACGATGTAAAATATGCATTGTGTTGAGCCCTTCGTCATTCATACGATTTTTTATACTTGTTTATTTACTCTTGTGTAGTTGCTTTTGCTGCTTCTATATCGGCTTGAGTGATCGAGATCGTAGCTAGATTGCTACCATCAGGATTGTCATATTTTACCAAGACTTTAACATCAGGGGCAATGGCTTTAGCCTCATTTACTAAAGGCTCAACTTCTGGGATCAAAACTTGTTTTAAAGCTTCATTATCAAGATCGATATCTTGTGGTTGAGCAAAAGTATAGGTGTAAATGATGGTACTATCTTCACCTTCATCGATCGCAATGTCTTTGAAAGTGTTATTCTCACCATTGAGCTGAGCTTTCAGGGCTGGGATCTGACTTTGAGCAGTTTTGATCATTAAAGCAAAATTTGCTGAGTTACCTTTAGTTGATTTAGCACGTGAAAGTGAGTTTTTACTGGTCGAACTTGTTTTACTACTTGAACTTTTAGCGCTACTAGAGGAACTGCTTGCAGTATCCTTTGTCTTATCGTTAGAACAGGCTGTTAGACCAAAAAGGAAAAATACACTTAAAAATGCAATAAAAAAATTTGTTTTTCATTAAAAAACCTACTTTCTTCTAAGATATATTTTCATTATATAGAGGGATAATAGCTAGTATAAATCTAAAAAAAATCGATATATACCCTTCAGAGGGAGAGAGTTACAAATATAACTATATTATTTTAAATGATATTTCAGAGATAATATTAGTGGTATAGGAAAGAAATTTTTGTAAGTTTCTACCTATAATATATAGTGATAAAGTCCATATAATTGTGTAAAAGTTAAAAGGCCATGTAACAGCCCTTTTTACGGTACAATGTTTTTAACCACAAAAACATACCTAGGAGGACGTTACATGACCCAAGTACATTTTACACTGAACAACAAAGAGATTCAAAGTATTATTGAACATTCGGTAAAAGATGATGTATCTAAAAACATTCTAACCACTATTTTCAATCAATTGATGGAAAATCAACGAACCGAATATATTCAAGCCGATGACTATGAACGATCAGAAAGTCGTCAGAGTCAAAGAAACGGCTATTACGAGCGAGATTTTACGACTCGTGTGGGTACACTTGAATTAAAAGTACCTAGAACACGTGATGGTGAATTTGCACCGACGGTGTTTGAGCGTTATCAGCGAAATGAAAAGGCACTGCTCGCTTCCATGTTAGAGATGTATGTCTCAGGTGTTTCTACCCGTAAAGTTTCAAAGATTGTTGAGGAACTCTGTGGAAAATCGGTATCGAAATCTTTTGTTTCTAGCCTGACTGAACAGTTAGACCCGATGGTCAACGAATGGCAGAACCGTTCACTCTCAGGTACGAATTATCCTTATCTGATGACGGATGTTCTCTACATAAAAGTCCGAGAAGACCATCGAGTGCTTTCTAAGAGCTGTCATATTGCAGTCGGAATAACGGAAGATGGTGACCGTGAAATCATTGGCTTCATGATCCAAAATGAAGAAAGTGATGACACATGGTCCATCTTCTTTGACTACTTAAAAGAACGCGGTCTACAGGGGACAGAACTCATCATTTCTGATGCCCATAAAGGCCTAGTGTCTGCGATTCGTAAGTCCTTTACCAACGCAAGTTGGCAGAGATGCCAGGTCCATTTTTTAAGAAACATCTTCAGTTCCATTCCAAAAAAGAATTCAAAACCGTTTAGAGAAGCAGTAAAAGCGATCTTTAAGTTTACGGATATTGAACTCGCTCGAACAGCTAAGAATGCCTTAGTCGGTGAATATATCGACCAGTCTAGATATACAAAAGCTTGCGAAACATTGGATAATGGCTTCGAAGAAGCCTTTCAATATACGGTTATCGGAAATGGTCACAATCGGCTAAAAAGCACCAACCTTCTTGAACGACTGAACCAGGAAGTCCGCAGAAGAGAAAAGATTATTCGGATTTTTCCCAACCGAACGTCTGCCAATCGACTAATTGGAGCTGTCCTTATGGAACTTCATGACGAATGGCTCAGTTCTACAAGAAAATATATTAAGTTTGATCAATGAGAGACCGGTAAAACATTGTATAGTATTTTACACAGGATTATGGACTTGACTTATATAGTTTATATCATAGGAGTATTTTGAGTAACTGGAACTTTCTTAAATTAATTGTTAAACTTAAACTAAAGAAAGATAAGGTAGGGGAAGCGAGATGACTGAGTTACACATTAGACATCGCAAATTATTATATTGTTTAAGTGGTTTAGGTATCGTTTTGGCAGCAGGGCTGATCTATGTTATTTTTAAAAATAATGAAGCGCAGTATTTACAATTTTTAGATCCTAAACATGATAAGAGCGTTTTGATGCATACCTTTCGTGACCGTGGTCCTAAAGATGCGCTATTGTTGATCTTATTGACGGCGATCACTTCGGCTGTACCAGCACTTTCCAGTTCAGTTATCTGTATTTTTAATGGTGTTTGTTTTGGGCCAGTTATCGGATTATTGATGAATATTACAGGTAATTCACTAGGAAATGCTCTAGTAGCTGGCTTTTTTACGAAGTTTGATGAGGAACATGATTTTAGTAAAGAAACTAAGCGCCCTAATCGGATCTTAGAACACTTGGCACATTTTAAGAACAAAATGGTTGCGTTGATCCTAGGTTACATGATCCCGATCATCCCCTCGTTTTTAGTCAATTATATGGGTGTTCGCCTGAAAATGGACTTTAAAAAACAGTTCTTATGTATCGTGATCGGTGTTCTTCCGACCTCGTTTTTATATGCCTTTGGTGGGGATGCTATTTTTAAGGGAAATGATCTAAGGTTGATCATTAGTACTTTGTGCATTATTTTACTGGTAGTGGGGGGAGTTACTTTCTATCGTAAAAAGCACGATGCTAAAAAAACTAATTAATATATAGTAGTAAAATCAGGTAGTGAGTCAGACCACTACCTGATTTTTTTATATTTTGCACTAAATGACGCATTTTTGTCATAAATATTTGATAACGAATGGAAATTAAGGGAGAAAACATCTCTGAAATACGAACTTACGTTTGATAAGGGTGTTACACTATTTCATGAATGTAACAAGGATGGCTAAAAAAGCGGAATTTTCGAAAAAAATAATCGTTTTTTAGCCATTGAAAAAATTTTTTTCGAATTTTTCCAAAAAAATTTAGTCAAAATTGGTAAAAAAGTGGCGTTTTTTGTCATAAAACTTATAAAAGGTAATAACAGCGAGATTGCGGGCTTTAGTTTAGATAGATGGGATTTTAGTATAAAAGAATTGTTACTAAATATTACAAAATGTAACAAACATTACACAACTTCCATTTTAGGTAAAGTTTTTGGCACTTTAATGTCACAATCAATCCGTATACTATTCATTGTTAGCTCGCAAGGAGCTAAAAAGCTTTGAGCTTTTGGATGTTATTAAAAAATAAATAATTGAATTTAAAGACATATTAAATAGAAGAATTTTACAGGAGTGAATATATTTTATGAATTTAAACAAGGTTTTATTATCAGCCGCAACAGTCGTAGGTTTTACCGCTGCTACAGTAGCTACTGCAAATGCAGATACAGTGACAGTTAATGCCGGTGATACACTTTCACACATTGCATTACGTAATAATACAACAGTTGAAGCTCTTCAACAATTAAACAACTTAGAAAACATCAACTTGATCTTCCTAGGTCAAAAGATCGAAGTTGGCGGTCAAACACAAACAGTTGAACAAACACCAGTTGTAGTTGCTCAACCAGCACAAGCTGATCAAACTCAACAAGTGGCGCAAGCCCAAGCAGCAGTTGAAGCTCAACAAGCAGCTCAAGCCCAAGCAGCAGCAGCAGCTCAAGCTCAAGCTCAAGCTCAACAAGCAGCCCAAGCAGCCGCAGTTCAACAAGCAGCTCAAGGTCAAAGTTACACAGTTACTCAACAACCAACGACAAGTACAGCAGGTAACGGTGACGAAACAGCAGCGCGTGAATGGATCGCAGGTAAAGAATCCGGTGGTTCTTACACAGTAACAAATGGTCAATACATCGGTAAATACCAATTATCAGCTTCATACTTGAACGGTGACTACTCAGCAGAAAACCAAGAACGTGTTGCTAACAACTACGTATCTTCACGTTATGGTTCTTGGACAAACGCTAAACAACACTGGTTACAAAACGGTTGGTACTAAGATAAAACAATTATAAATGTTAAAAGACTAGGGTCGCCCTAGTCTTTTTGTGTTGTTTTTAAAGTTTCACTAAATGAGCTTAATTTTCATGAAAATTGACATGGAAAGTATTATAATTTTAAATGATGAAATATTTAGTAACTTGAGGTGAGGATATGCGGCTTTCAACAACGCTAATTATTCTGTTGATATGTTTGTTTGGGTTGTTGATGATAATTAGTGCAGTCAATATGCACGAAAAAGAGTCGATCATAATGAAAGCTATTTTATTTGTCATTGGTGTTTTGGCACTGATGGTCGGAGGATATCTTTTGATTCGCGTAGTTTTGTTAGGGTAAGATAAAACAAATTATTTGGTCTATAAAGCATAATGTGGTAGTGTTAGTGTGAAAGGCGAATTATTAATTTGGAGGGATCTGTATGGAAAAAGAATTTGATTTGACACAATTAGCACAATATGACGGGCAAGATGGACGTCCGGCTTATGTTGCGATCGATGGCATTGTCTATGATGTTACTGCAGTGCCTGCTTGGAAAGGTGGTAAGCACCACGGGAATACAGCTGGTAACGACCTCAGTGCTGTGATCACACATGCTCCCCATGAAAAAGCAGTCCTAACTAAATTACCTAAAGTCGGTACGCTAAAATAATACTAAAAAAGGAAGGTTTTAGGCCTTCCTTTTTTAGTATTGAAATTAAGCCCAATCACCATTTCTAAAGATCGGGGCTTTTGTACCGTCAGCGCGGATACCGTCAATATTCATATCGGCTGAGCCCATCATGAAATCAACGTGGATCTGACTGAGATTTAATCCAGCAGCCGCTAAAGCTTCATCATCCATTGTAGTTCCGTTTTGGATACTGAAAGGATAGGCGCTTCCCAATGCTAAATGGTTGCTGGCATTTTCATCAAATAAGGTGTTGAAAAAGACGATCCCTGAACGTGAGATCGGTGAGGGATCAGGGACAAGCGCTACTTCGCCAAGAGAGCTAGCGCCAGCATCAGTTGCGATCAAGTGCTCTAAGATATCTTGGCCTGATCTAGCTTCGATCTTAGTTACATGACCAGCCTTAAAAGTGAACTTGATGTCTTCTAAGATATTGCCCGCGTAGCTAAGTGGTTTAGTCGAAGTGACATACCCGTCGATGTGATCTTTATCAGCCGCAGTGAAAACTTCTTCAGTTGGCATATTAGCCATAAATTCGATCCCATCACTGCTAAAGCTGCCAGCACCTTCCCAAATATGATTTTTAGGTAATCCAATAGTTAAGTCGGTCTTGGAAGAAGTGTAGTGAAGGGCTACGAATTGTTCATCATTGAGCCATTTAGCCTTATTACGCAAGGTTTGATCGTGTTCTTGCCAAGCTTTGATCGGATCTTTTTGATCGATCCGACAAGTCTTAAAGATCTCCTCCCAAAGTCGGTCGACAGCTTCGGTATCACTTAGGTCAGGGAAAACTTTTTTAGCCCAAGCTACGTCTGAAGCAGCAACGACAGTCCAGGTAAGGTCGTTGTTTTGGGTCGCTTTACGTACATTTAAAAGGGCTTTTCCCATCGCAGCCTGATTTTTAGCGATCCGTTTGGTATCGATCCCACTAAAAGCATCGGGATCTTCGGAGATCACTGAGATCCGTGCGGCATGCTTAGAAACGATATAATCTGCTTCAGCATTTACATATGCGGGAATATTTTCGAGGCGTTCCTCTGAAGCGTGGGCTAAAAATTGGCGACTAGTGAAGGTATCATTCCATTTAACGATAACTTCATTTGCTCCGGCGGCATAAGCCTCTTTGATGATCAAATGAGCTAATTTTTGTTGAGTTACTGATATATATAGGACAACAGTTTGTCCAGGCTGAATGTTGACGCCCGTTTTTATGATCAAGTGAGCATATTGAGCAAGTTTATGTTCGAAATTTGCAATGGTCATAAAAATTCCTCCTTATTTTTTATCTATAATACCATAAGTAGCTTGGATTAAGGTACAATTAAATTTTTGTTTGAGCTTAACTATTGTTATAATTGAGATGAAATACAAACTTTTTAGGAAGTGATATGCGTGAAAAAACTTAAAGTGATGCTGGTTTTTGGAACTCGTCCAGAAGCGATCAAGATGGCACCACTGATTCTGGAATTAAAAAAACGTGCGGCTGAGTTTGAGACTGTTGTCACTGTGACAGCCCAACACCGCGAAATGTTAGATCAAGTGCTTGCGGTCTTTGAGATCACCCCCGACTATGATCTTGATGTGATGCAACCAAATCAGACGATCACAACGATCACGACTAATGTGATGAACCGTTTAGAAGAAGTGATCCAAGCAGAAAAACCAGATATTATCTTGGTCCATGGTGATACAACAACGACCTTTGCTGCTAGTTTGGCGGCTTTTTACAATAAAACTGCGATCGGTCATGTTGAAGCTGGTCTACGGACTTGGAATAAGTACTCACCTTATCCCGAAGAGATGAATCGGCAGTTGACCGATGTTTTGAGTGATCTGTATTTTGCACCGACTTTGCAAAGTAAAGAAAATTTATTACAAGAAAATCATCCCGTAGATCAAGTTTATGTGACGGGAAATACGGCGATCGACGCCTTAAAGCAAACGGTTGCTCAAGATTATCAACATGATATCTTGGAAAAAGTTGATTTTTCTAAAAAAGTTATTCTAGTAACGATGCATCGCCGGGAAAATCAAGGTAAACCGATGGAACAAGTCTTTAAGGCGATGAAAGATGTTGTGAATAAACATCCTGATACTGAGATCATTTATCCTGTCCACCTCAGTCCGACTGTACAAAAATTGGCCCATGCTGCGTTTGATGATGTTGAGCGGGTCCATTTGATCGCACCGTTAGATGTTGTTGATTTTCACAATTTGGCGGTACGGTGTCATTTTATCATGAGTGATTCGGGTGGAGTCCAAGAAGAAGCCCCATCATTAGGTAAGCCAGTTTTAGTCTTGCGCGATACGACCGAACGTCCAGAAGGGATCGCAGCTGGAACGCTCAAATTAGTCGGGACCGAATACGAAAATGTCAAGCAAGAAATGACAGTATTGCTAGAAGATGAAACACAGTACCAACAAATGGCCCAAGCTAAAAACCCATATGGTGATGGACAAGCTAGTCGCCGGATCTTAGATGCGATCGCCTATCACTTTGGGCAGTTGGCTGACCGCCCACAGGATTTTAGTTGATAAAAAAGCTATGCTAAGTGAATAATAAAGGACCTATCGTGATAATGAGCACGATAGGTCCTTTATTATTTATCCGGTCAGTGTATTCGTTTATTTTTTAGAAATGTAAAAAGCCCTAAGCTAGCATATAATAAAAGCCCTAGTACTGATAGTAAAGCTCCAAGTTTAAGACCAGGTAAGTGGTAAGTAAAGGTCACCTGGTGTTTTCCTTTACTTAAGGTCGTACCGATAAAAGCTTGGTTAGTCTTGATGACGGTACGTTTTTTACCATCGACTGTAACTTCCCAACCTTTAGAGTAAGGGATCGAAGACGTCAAGATCCCTTTTTGAGTGGTAGTGATATTACCGCTAACACCATTTTTAGTTAATTTGACATCTTGTAAAGCTTGTCTTTGGAGTTGTTGGACTTGCTTATCATAGCTAGTTCCCAGCTTTTCAACGTAGATCTTTAATTTGAAACTATATGTCCCCAGTTTTGAGGGCGTCAAAGTCAAACTTGAAGGTAATTCTTTGAAATAGCCACTGTTCAAAGTACCTTGAGTAACAGTTTTATAAAATGACAAAGCGTTTTGTTTAGGCTGGAAGAGTTTTTCTTGCCCAAGGTCGGAAGTTACACTAAGTGAAAAACTGTTGTCTGGTGAACCTTGTAGGATATGGTAACGGAAATATTTATAGGAACTTAGAAGTTCATTTTTCGCTAAGATCCCCTGGGTCAGATCATTTGTTTGCTTGCGTTTTTCCAAAGCTAGTTGCTCACTAAAAGTGAAAGGTGTGTATTTGATCTGAGAAAAGGAAAAATGTAATTCGCCGGCACCATACTTTTCAGGTTCTTCTAACACGATCTGATAGGTCTCATCGCTATCTTGCTTTACAAGGTCTTTGGGTGAGACCACTGTTCCACGGCTTGAGATCAAACGATAAGGGATCTCAACGACTTCAGAAGTGACGGTTGCTGTAGGATAATTTTTAGCTAGTTTATCATCAACAACGACACCTAAAGCTAAGGCCCGTTCACGTTGTGTAGGATTTAATTGCTCAGCGCTCGAAGCAGCTATTGCTTTAGATTGCAAATATAGCAAGGGAAAAGCATTTTTTGTCTGGAAAAGCAAAGTTTGTTGATCTTTTTTACTATTTCCATTTGGATCAGTGATCTTTTGGGTCGTCTTGGAAAGCTCATAACCATAAGGCACTTTATTGGCGTTAGGGTAGTTGAGCAAAGCAAAAAGATAGCGTACGCCTAAGAAATTGTTCAATACCGTGCGGTCAGAAACTTGCCCCAAAGGAATGTTAGCTTCATACTGTGAGTTTTGCATCACATTTGAAAAATCGCCTAAGGATTTAGTTTGAAGTGAGTAGTAGGAATTGATCGAATAGAGTTTAGAGCCTAAAACATTGTAGAGATGGTAGTCTGAACCCAATTCATAATTCTTACTCAAAGTCGAGATCCGATAAAAATCAGTTTGGGGATCGGGCAACGCTTTATCTAAACCAAAGAAACGCTCATTTTTTAAGGTCTTATATGCACCAGTAGGTAACATTTCTGTCGCATAGCCACCGTTGTAAGGCGCTTCAAAGTAGACTGCATTAAAGCAGACGTTAGCGATCAAGGCCCATAGTAATAGGTGCGCTGGTAATTTTGAACGGATATTTTGCATATTTGAAGCGATCAAAATACTCCAAAAGATAAATAAAAAGACGATCGGGATGAAGAGTTTTTCATCATTTTGGAATAGATAAGTCACGCTAATATATGCTACATAAAGTAGTAGGCCATACGTAAAACTTTTCAAGGTTTTTTGGGTGAGTTTGTGGCTATTTTTTATCAAGCAACAAACTGCTAGGGCCATCGGTAAGCACGTTAGTAGAGTCCAGCGATTCGAAGGTGCAAGCATCCCATTAAAAACAGCGCCGAAAAATGGAAAGAGCAACATGATAAAACTTAGCAAAAAGCTTCCAAATAATAGGGGATATTTTTTGCGTTCACCTACTATATAAATGAGCGCAAAAAAAGCTAAGCTCGCAAAACCAAGTGCGCTCCAAAAGTAAAAATCACGGTTAGCCCCATTGATCAGCTGACTTGGTAGCGCTAAGTAGTAATATGGCGGATAAAGAGTCAATCCATTAGCAAATGCGCCCCCTGAACGAGTCGAATTTTTAACAGCTAAGATCTCAGGGATAAGCATGATGCTGGCACATAGCAAACTAGTCAGCGTCGCTATCCCTAAATTGAAGATGACTTGGAAAATATCTTTAGGATAATAGAGCTGACGATAGTGTGTTAAAAAGCGTAATCCTAAGTAGATCATAGCGCCGATCCCTAAGACATAGGCAAAGTAAAAGCTACTGATCAGCATCCAAGTAAAAATTAGGATCAAAGGTAAGTAAGAACGTTTTTGTAAAACAGCCTCTAAAGCCACGATTATCAACGGAAAGAGGATAAACGGGGTCGTAAAGAAGGGCTGAGCGACATTTGAATAGAGCAAAAAGGCATTAAAGAGATAGACCAATGCCCCAGCAACGATCGTCAAACGTCCAAAGTCAAAATGCTTAGCTAGATAACAAAAGGCTAATCCTGCACAGTATAACCGCAAGATGATCGTCAATTGAAAAGCTAAAGCCAGCTGACTTTTAGGGAAAAGTAAAGCAATATAGGTGAAAATATCTCCAATATTATAGTAGGAATAGACCTGAAAAGCATCACTTCCCAAACCAAAGTTCCATGCCCACTGGGTTATTCCCTGACTGGGGGCCTTGAAAAAGTTTAAGACGAGCTGGCGATACTGTTCCAATAAGGGCAGATGCTGATTAGCACCATCTAAATGCCAGATCAAGGCGTGTCCAGTTATCAAATAAGTTCCATAGACAAAAAATGAAACCAGTAAGAAGGCTAAAGTATAGGTCAGATATAGATGTTTTAACTGTTTTTTCTCAAAAGAAAAATTCAAAGCAGTCACCTCAGATCAGTTTTTTGTCATGGATCTAACTTTAAGCATTGATAGCTTTTACTAAAGCTTGGGCAAAATCATCCAAGTGTTTGATATCTTCATCACTATCAGGTGCTAAATTGATCTTAACGTTTGGTGCCCCCTGCTTAGCTCCAGCATTTGCTAAAGCTTGTCCAAATTTATCGACTGCTAAGCCGAAATATTCGCCGTAGAAAGTATCGCCAGAGCCAGCCACACCGTAAACTTTACCAGTTAGATCGACATCAGCTAGTTCTTCATAAAAATCGATCCCTTCATCAGGAAGTGACCCTTCATCGTAAGTATATGGGCAAACTACACAGAGATCGACTTCTTCAAAATCAGCCGGATCAGCTTGTGAGATCTCCTCGACTTCTACGTCCATTCCATTTTCTTCAAGTGTTTGTGCGATAATATCTGCAATATCTTCATTGTTGCCAGTGATCGTGGCAAAGACAACTTTAGCTGTAGCCATAAAATTATCCTTCTTTCATATTTAATGTTTAGTTACAAGGACTATTATACCAAAATTGATGACAAATATTTTCCCAGAAATGATAAGATATTTAAAAACTCAAATGATAAAGGTATAATGGAAGGGTCAAAGAATTTTATGAAGGGAATTTAGATATATATGATCACATTAAAATCACCACGCGAGATCGAAGCAATGGCAAAATCTGGTGCGATCCTTGCTGGGATGCATGTAGGTTTGCGCGACATCATCAAACCAGGGATCTCGAGTTGGGATATTGAAGAATTTGCTAGAAAGTATTTTAAAGAACATGATGCAGTTGCTGCTCAGATCGGATTTGAAGGCTATGAATATGCAACTTGTGTCAGTGTTAATGATGAGATCTGTCATGGTTTCCCACGAAAGAATCTGATCTTAAAAGAAGGCGATCTCGTCAAAGTCGATACAGTAGTAGACTATCATGGAGCTTTTAGTGATTCTTGCTGGAGCTATGTAGTGGGCAAAGCGAACCCAGAAGTTGAACGCTTGATGGAAGTGACAAAAAAAGCGATGTATCTTGGGATCGACCAAGCAAAAGTCGGTAATCGGATCGGCGACATCGGGGCTGCGATCCAAAAATACGTCGAAGAGGAAAATGGTTATGGCGATGTTCGTGAATTTATCGGCCATGGGATCGGGCCAACAATGCATGAAAGCCCTAATGTACCACATTATGGTGAAGCTGGTAAGGGCGTTAGATTGCGTGAAGGGATGACGATCACGATCGAACCAATGGTCAATATTGGTGACTGGCGTGCTGATATGAGCGATCCAGATGGATGGGTCGCACGTACTGCTGATGGGAGCTTGTCTTGTCAATATGAGCATACGATCGTGATCACTAAAGATGGTCCTAAGATCTTGACCTCACAAGATCCAGACATCGATGCAAAATATTTATACCGTCCATAGCTAGAGATCAAAAGACGCCTCAAAATTTGCTAGCAGTTATTTCTACGGAGTAAGACGCAATTTTTCGCACTGTGGTTATAGCTTGTAAATCTGGGTAACACTGGTATAATTAGTTTTGGAATGCTCAAGCGTTACCACTGTAGTTATAGTGGGACGTAGAAAATTTTAAAGAGGTATTATTAGATGAAAGTAAGAAAAGCAGTTATTCCTGCCGCTGGTTTAGGGACACGATTTTTGCCGGCAACTAAGGCTTTGGCTAAAGAAATGCTACCGATCATTGATAAACCAACGATCCAATATATCATTGAAGAAGCTAAAAAATCTGGGATCGAAGACATCTTGGTCGTAACGGGTAAGGGTAAACGTCCGATCGAAGACCACTTCGATTCAGTTCCTGAATTGGAACAAAACTTAAAAGAAAAGGGTAAGACGGATCTGTTACGTCTGGTCGAACAAACGACTGATATCAACTTGTACTTTATCCGCCAATCCCACCCACGTGGTTTGGGTGATGCAGTTTTAATGGCCAAAGACTTTGTGGGCAATGAACCATTTGTGGTCATGCTTGGTGATGACATCATGGAAGACAAAGTACCATTGACAAAACAATTGATGAATCGCTACGAGGAAACACATGCTTCAACTTTAGCTGTAATGAAAGTGCCACATGAAGAAGTTAATAAGTATGGTGTCATCGATCCAACTTCTGAAACTAAACCTGGCTTATATGATGTTAAACAATTCGTTGAAAAACCAGATGTTGATAAAGCCCCATCTGATTTGGCGATCATTGGGCGTTATCTATTGACGCCAGAGGTCTTTACGATGCTTGAAACACAAGAACCAGGCGCTGGTAATGAGATCCAATTGACTGATGCGATTGACCGCTTGAACAAGATTCCAACGTGTATTTGCACATGAGTTCAAGGGTCAACGTTACGATGTTGGTTACAAGTTTGGCTATCTTAAGACTTCGATCCAATTTGGTTTGCGTCACCCAGAAGTGCAAGCTGAATTGAAAGAATATATCAAAGAATTAGGCAAGACACTTAAATAGTCGAAAAAGCTGGGATCGATCCCAGCTTTTTTGATTTCAGCTGAGGGGAGGAATTTTAGATGACACGTAAACATCATCACGGCAAACACAGTCGACGTGGTCTAGCGTTGAAAATAGGGGCAACTATGTTAGTTGTATTATTGGTATGTATTGTTGCATGGAAAAACGAGACGATCCACAGTAGATTAGTTAGTGCTTTTGGCGATAATGAAAGATTGCAAAAAGTAGAATATGACAAGCAACGAGCCCTAGCTGCTAAAAAATATGGTTCTTCAACAAAAGAGGTGCCAAAAGCATCAGCTAAGACTGATAAAGCGTCTGTCAAAGCAAACACAAGTCAAAGTTCAACTGTGACAAATAGTGCAAGTGAGCGTTCAAGTTCTAAGTATGGCACGTATACGGTCCAGGAAGGTGACTATCTCTCGACGATCGCAACTAAATACAATACAACGGTCCAAGAACTGATGGAGTTAAATGCTCTTGAGAGTTCACGGGTAGCTGCGGGAGAAACGCTTAAAGTCCCAATAAAAGATCAACAACAAACGTCAACGCGTAGTGCCGAAACAGAGTAATGAGGATGTAATGGAATTTAAGACAGTTAGACAAGAGTTGGATGCTTTCTACAAAATTGCGAGTAAAAATTTTAAACGCGCTAATATCAGTAATACTGCGATCGTGATCGCCTATTATACTTTAGTTGCGATTTTTCCGATGGTCATTTTTATCGGAAATATTTTGCCATTATTGCATATCAAAGCTAGTGAGATCTTGCCTTATTTAGAGATGGCAGTTCCAAAAGCTGTTTATACCACCCTCGAACCCTTATTAGAAACTTTTTTGAGCAATGGTTCTTCAGGGGGAGTCGCCTCAGTCAGTGGGATCATCTCCGTTTGGGCAGCTAGCCGAGGAATAAATGCCTTAAAGAAAGCTTTCAATGAAGCCTTTGGAGTTGGAAATGATCAAGGGATCTTCACCCAGCGGATCTTATCATTTTTGATCACGATCTTCATCGGTGCGCTGTTGGTGATCGCTTTTGTCGTATATAGTTTTGGGCAACTAGTTTTAGAATACTTCATACCGATCTTTAGCTTGCCCTTAGATTGGCTGACGACCTTTACTCAATTAAAATGGCCAACGACACTTTTAGGGATCTTTTTGATCATGTGCTTATTGTACTTGTTAGTTCCCAATGCAAAGGTCCATTTACGCTATCTTTGGGTCGGCGCTTTATTTTCGACACTAGGCTGGATGCTTTTGACCCAAGGCTTTAGTTTTTATGTCCGTTACTTTGCTCGGTCGGTGTTGAGTTATGGAACGATCGGGACATTTATCGTATTGCTATTTTGGATGAACTATAGTGCTTTGGTGATCATGGTCGGCGCAGTTATTAATGCGACTTTAGAAGAGCGCAAATACGGTACGATCCGTTCTAAACGAACCTTAGATCACTTTAATGATAGTTCAGTCAAGCGTTTTTTTAATTGGAAATATAGATCTAAATAAATTAAATGCCAGCTGCTAAAACGGCTGGCATTTAGTTTATTCTGTGGTGATCTCAGCTAGATAACGTTCGATCTCACTCAAGGAAAAGCCTTTACGGTAAAGTGCTTGCTTTAATTTGAAGAAACATTCTGGTTGGGGATAATGTTGGTAGCGGCGTAAAAGTTTAGCGCCTTGTTCACGGAGAGCCTCAAGTTGAAGCGTATCATCTTTTTTAAGGGCTAATTCTTCGAGGACCAAACTGATCGTCTCGCTGCTAAAGCCTTTAGTTACAAGATGCTGATAGAGTTTATTTTTCAAAGCTTGAAAGGCCAGTTTTTTATTTTTTGGCAACAAATTTTTTCGGCCAACTTAAGTGCAGTCTGGACTTGTTGCTCAAGGCTAAATTCAATGAGAGCTTCATTGATAAATTCTTCAGCGACGCCTTTTTGTTTGAGCTTTTGAGCGATCACAAAATGGTCCTTTATCAGTTGTCTTAGCCGCTGTGCGGACGTAACTTTTAGCATAAGCCAAGTCATCTAAGAGATTTAATTCGACTAATTTAGAAATGATCTGGTTTTGATCATTTTCAGGAACTTCAAGTTTAGTTAAATAGATCTTGATCTCTTTTTTAGTCCGTAATTGATAGCTGAGATGATCTAAAGCTTTATTGTAGGCCTTAGAGAGCAGGTCGGCTTGCTGTAAGTGTTCGATCATTTCTTCATCAAGTTCGAGCCCTTAGCGAGACGATATTTGATCAAAACGTCTTCGCTGACCGAAAAGGCGTATTTACCGTCTAAATAGATATTGAAACGCCCGGCTTTTTTTTGCGTCGCGATCGCAGTGATTTTTTTAGCCATCAATTTTCCTCTTTTCTAATGATGTTACTACTATCTTAGCTTAATGTGTTATAATTTCAAAGATAAAAAATGGAAGGAATTTTAGAGTGAAACGAGTAAAGCCCAAAATGGCCTCTGAGGTCAGATTGAAAAAAGACCAAAAATTGTTGTGACGATCAAGCGTTTAGGCATAAATGGTGAAGGTATCGGATATTATAAGCGAAAGATCGTCTTTATTCCTAAAGCTTTACCAGGCGAAGTCGTCTTAGCCAGTGTGACAGAAGCTAAAGAAAAATATGCCAAGGCGCGTTTGTTAAAGATC
>PDYJ01001625.1_pt1 | contig 17375 bp, 19 predicted proteins | sample 1430841 | NCBI WGS metagenome assembly PDYJ01 (sample SAMN07237672, study PRJNA390542) | Gut metagenome, whole genome shotgun sequencing project. | isolation source: fecal pellets | host: Mus musculus | place: USA: New York, NY | collected 2016-10 | reverse complement strand
TAAGAAAAAACTCCTCAAGAAATCTTATCCTTGTGCGTGGGGCTTTGCACAAGATGCCGCAAGTTCAACTTTAGAAACTTTAAAGACTTCCGAAGGAACTTTTATTCGAAGAGGAGGAACATCGAGCCCCCTTCCGAAGATAAAAGTTCTCAGCTATTCCGAACTTCTGAATAAAGTAGAAGTCAGTTCAAAGACGACAAAACCTTCGATCGGGCGTTAAAGAAAGAACTGTCATCGAGACAAGATTCTTTCGATGAACGGGAACAAGCCATCCGAATCATGGAAGCGATTATCTCTTTGAGTCATTCAAGTGAGCCTCAAATTGTAGTTGGTTTTCTTCCTCCCTATTATCCGCCGAGAATTAATAAGAGAAGAAATGAAAAAGAAAGCCGAATCAAAGACCTCATACATGAAGTGATTGCCAAGAGCAATCATTTGGCCTGCGATTCGGACAGCACTTTCATAGAAGTATTCGGAGGTATTACCGACTTATCTTACTGGGATACGAAGGAGATCCAAAAGACTTACAGTTCATTGCCGAAAATCTTCCTGGATGGGGCGAAACGTTTTGGATTCCGATTCAGGAGTTAACAGAGCTGAGCATTCCAATTGCTAATTTAGGCCCTTCCGGCAAAGATGCTCATAAGATGACCGAAAGACTTGAGTTGGATTATTCCTTAAGAACCGCTCCGGAGCTGCTTAGATTTGCCATTAAAAAATTAAGCAAGCTTCAGTGACATTCGTTGGCTCAGGATGTTAACCTTTGAGAGATTCTTCGATCCATTTATCAAGATTGTTCAAGGCTGATGAAACTTCGGAATTCGAGCTGTAGAAATGCGGCTCGATTGTTGCCTTTGGACACAACCTCCTGATATCTTCTATGGCGCCTCTCGGACTTGAACTGCCGGAAGTGATGAAAGGATGAATTCGTTTGCCTTCTAACGGATGATCTTTTAGAAAAGTTCTCATCGGGACGTCCAATCCGCCCCACCAGTATGGACCTCCCACGTAGATGTCTGTATAACCACTCAGGTCCGGAATTTTTGTAGCAATTTCTCTTCGTGCATCCGAACGAATCTCATCTCTTGCCAAATAAGTCATGTCATTGTAGTTTTCAGCGTATGGTTTAACGAGCTGCAAACGAAGTATTGGATATCCTGTCTTTTCGTGGATTCTTTGAGCTAGACCGAAAGTATTCCCGGTTCTCGAGTACACAACGATTATTCCTTTGCGGAGGTTTTTGTGCGGATACTGGAAGAATGCTTAGAGCCGCCGCTGAAAAAACCGTTCCTATCACTTGTCTTCGCTTCAACATAATTTCCTCTTTGACTTGAGTTACTCAGAAAAAAGGTAAAAGTTCTCCATCATCAGGCAAATGCCTAATGTCTTTATTTGGAAGAGTTAACGTAAGCCAGCAGCTCCGTCTAAAAACGACTTTTGATTTAAGCCAAATTCACGTCCTTCGTCTTACAAATGAGATGAATGTGAATTTATGCAGCCGCTTGCTGACTCCGCCAGCCGGAAGACTTTTCTTTCTGTGCTTTTTTGAGATTGAACAGGAAGAAGTAATTATTAACTTCAGAGCTATTCTTTTCTCTTTAGAATTGACGCACGGCCGGACTCTTCTTCAATGATTTCTCCGTAATCATCGGCAAGAATCGAACCTGACAGCGGATTCTTAACGGAAAGAACCGAGCCGCGGATTTCAGCACGCACCGATGATTCTTCAAATGCAAGATCGGTGTTTTTCATCGTGCAATTCTTAAGAATAAGATCCTTTGCAAAGCACAGCGGCTGGGTTCCTTCTATTTCACAGTTTTCTAAAACCAGATTGGTAGAAAACCAGCCGAGGTATTCTCCTTTAATTACGGAGTTTCTTACCGTGACGTTTTCGCTATGCCAGAAGGCGTCTTTGGTATCTAAAACAGAGTCTTCAATAACGATATCCCGGCAGTATTGGAAAGAATATTTGCCGTTCTGCTTCAAATTCTTCAAGTACAAATCTTGAGTATCCAAGAACACATACTCGGCTTCCAAAGTCGAATCGTTTACTGTAATTCCTCTGCATTTCCAACCAAACTCAGGAGAGTTGATTAGACAACGCTCTAAGAGAATGTTCTGACAGTCGCGAAGGGCTTTGATTCCTCCTAAAACTGAATCTAAAATTTTGCCGTTGAAACAGTACCAAAGAGCAGCTCTAGCCTTCTCATCAAGACGGCACTTCCAAAGCTCAAATCGATCAGCATGCCAGAGAGGATATCTCAAGGAGAATAAACAGTTCTCAACCACAATATTTTGAGGGTGTTTAAGCGGTGACTCTCCATCGGTCGGTCCTGCAAAAACACAGTTTCTCAGAGCCGTGTCCTCCAACTTGCACAGAGCTCTCTCCATGTCAAAGCTTTTTCCGCATATTTCATGTTTGAACATTAGGATTAATCCTTTGAATAAAATCTTATCTTTCTGCTCCCCGATTCTTTTATGGATTTCAAAGCTTCCGGCGATAAGGTCCCTAAAGAATAGAGACCGGTAGAGGGCCGAAAATCTTTGATAAATACGGCGAGATTTCCCCAAGGAGCGTAGTAAGTCAGATCTCCGGTCAATGGAGTAAAACCATTTGCAGGGCCAACCGGAGCTAGTTTTTTTGTTAAATACGCTATCCTCTCGAAAGCGCCGTAATCCTCAAATTTCAATTCTTGGGGAAGTTGTTTTAAAAATTCTTTAGCTTCTTGACTGTCATTCAAGCTGACAGAATATTCTTTTCCGTCACATTCCAAGTAGATTTCCGCCGCCATACTATTACCAAAAATAAGAATCCCAAGCAGGGTCACCATTAATCTGATTATTTTCATTTTTAACTCCTTTAGGAGGGATGAAAAAATTTTAGGACTTCCTGCGAAGAATGTGAAATACTTATTTTAGATAGTATTTATTATTTTTATGCATAAGTACTAAAAGGCTGCAGAGGTTGAATTCTGCGGCCTTTTCATGGGTTAGCTATCCTTAAAGAAGCGGTTTAGTGTCTGATGTTCCAGCCAACGCCAGTGATGTGAGAAGAATCAATTTCGGACCAAGTTCTGTCTTTTCAAAAACAAAATGTTCTTTCAAAGTATGAGCACCAATCCCCTTTCCTCCGGAGCAAAGGCAAGTTGAAGGAATATTCAAACTCATCGCCGCATTAGCGTCCGTTGAAGACAGCCCGTAGTTCGTCAATTCAATGCCCAAAGCTTTTTGTGCGGCGCGGGCAGACTGAAGAACAGGACAATCATGTGGACGCAAACCTGCAGGACGGTTTCCGATTTGAGTAGTCGTCACCTTTAAGTGGGTTTCCGGCAAAGCGTTCGGCCATCTTGCGTTTTCTTCCTTAACGGCTTTCTCAAAAGCTGCCAGAACGGCGTCTTCAACCTTCTTCAATTCGGTATTGTCCGTGCTGCGAATATCTACGTCCACTTCGCAATGTGCAGCAATTGTGTTGACCGTTGTGCCGCCCTTGATTGTTCCGATAGTAAAGGTTGTCTTCGGATCTTCCGGAACTTCAATCTTGGCGATCTCGGCACCTGCACGACAAACTGCATGAATAGCACTCGGAGTCTTTCCAAACTCTGCAAAAGAATGGCCTCCGGGACCGTCAACGGCAATTCTCCAACGGTGAGAACCAACAGCTCCACGAAGAACGCGGCCGACATCCGTGCTATCAACGGCGATAAAGGCGTCTAATTTGGTATTTGCGCACAAGAACTTAGAACCGCGGATATCTCCGTTGCCCTCTTCGCCCACAGTACCGACAAACAGAATGTCTTCATCAGTTTCAATATTGGCTTCATTCAAAGCTCTCAGGACCTGAAGAAGTGCTCTTAAGCCGGAGCAATTATCACCGATGCCTGGGGCCCAATAGACATTTCCTTCACGGCGAACCTTAACGTCGGTTTCGGCAGGAAAGACTGAGTCCATATGAGCACCGATAGCAATCGTTTTAGCACCGGTTTTACCTTTGCGGCGTCCGAGCACATTTCCAATGCCGTCTTTACAGACATCTGTAAGACCGTACTGTTTCATGCGCTTAACCAATTCGTCAGCTCTCTTTTCTTCTTGGAAAGTAGGAGCGCTGATTTCGCACAAATCGACTTGTTCCTGCATTGCCAATTCAGTTTGGTCCTGAATGCAGCCTAAGGCTTTTTCGACTTGGTTATTCTTCAGAAGCGCAGCAATAGTATTTGTGTACTGTTCAAGAATAGGAGGATGATTTGTCATAAGTCTTCCTTTTTAGCACAAGAAGTACACGGAGATTAACATCACCACAGCTGCAGGAGCAGTTCTCTTAACTACTTCAACAGGAGAAACAGCAGCAATACCGGAAAGAAGAATGATACCGCCGGCTAAAGGAGAAGCCTGACGGCCGATACCGGCAGCCATCATAGCTAAGTAACCCAAGTTATCAATCTGCATACCGAATTTAGCAGCGTGAGGTGTAACAGCTTCGTTGAAAGCAAAAGCTGCAGCGTCGCCGGAGCCGGTCAAGACTGCTAATGCGAATGGTCCGATGGAACCGCCGAGTTTTGCAACTTCATTGGCGTGAGTCAGATAGTTAACGAACACTTCGATAACGCCAGCTGCGCGCAAACCAGCGGCGAATACACCAGCGGCAATGATGATACCTAAAATCTTGGCATAGCCATTACCCATACCGGCGAAGAACTTCTTAGTAACTTCTTCAGGATTGGAACGTGTAACGACAAGTGCGTAGAAAGTACCGATCAACATAGCTGTTGCAACGGACATCTTCAGTTCTTTGAACCAGATAGAAGCAACGACCAAGAGAACGACAGGAACAATAGGAGCAATTGCGAAAAGAATGTTCGGGTGTTCAACTTCGTTGGATGCTTTTTCAATAGCCTGCTGAGTATTGGCAGCAGCCTTAGAGAAGTCGCCCAGGACAAAGCAAGTAATCGTGATACAGATAATGCTGATTAAACCAAGTGTTACAGTGGTTGAAGCATGAGCGCCGATGAATTCCATGATATCCATGGAAGCCAGCTTAGAGATAAACGGGTTATGAGAAACGCCAGGATTCAAATATGCGGGCATCATGCATCCGCCGACAGCCGCAGCAGCCATTGCAGGTCTGAAACCAGCTCTAATCATGATAGGAATCATAGTCGGACCTACAGCGGCGCTTAAACCTGCCATAGAAGGGATAGCTGTAGAAATCACGCTTGTAACGATCATACAAGCCGGCAATAAGAAGAGACCTAATCTCTTTAAGGGCTTCATTAAGAGACTTACGAGATGGATATCACATTTAGTTAATGAGATAACAGCAGCAAAACCTAAAGCAGAGCAGATTGCGATAATCAAGCTGCCGTTAGTCATAGACTTATCAAACTGCTTGAATGCCACCATTGGCTGCAATGAGATAAAAGCCATTACAAAACCGGAAGTTAAGAGAACTAATCTTGTCTCGTATCTCTTAACCAATGCGTAAACAGTCGCTATTACAACGGCAATAGCGATCCAGAATGTCCAGGTCATTTCCTTTCTCCTTGAGTAAAAAAGTTATTAACGTCTTATTGAGTGAAGTATCACGGAGGAGTATAGACCGTTCCTTCTCCAGTCGATATTGAGCTTTATCCTGAGAAAAAATGTCTTTTTGAGAAGAAGTTTTGATTTTGCCTTGACTTCTTTGAATAATTAATTTTCTATTTTCCGAGAGAGAGTTCCAGGCTACAGAAACAAATCTCGAAAAGAACTTCCATATGCAAAAAGGCAGCCGAAGCTGCCTTTTTGCTGGAATTAGAGAATCTTAGCGACGAACGTCCATGTCTCTTAGAGCCTTAATTCTATCTTGGATAGAAGGATGGCTAGCCAACAACTCACCGATGCTACCGGCAATCCCGAAGCCTTTGACGGCAGGAGGAAGTTCTTCAGTAGGAACAGAACCAAGTCTGGCCAATGCGTTGATCATTGGTGTTGTACTGCCCATGATCTTTGCAGCGCCTGCGTCAGCTCTGAACTCTCTATGGCGAGAGAAGTAAGCAACAACAATAGCCGCCAAAATCCCCAGAACAATATCCAGCACGACGGATGTAACGTAATAACCGATTCCGGGGGCATCGCTTTCGTTACGGAGAACTGCTCTGTCAACGAAGTTTCCGATAATTCTGGAGAGAAATACCACGAATGTGTTTGTGACGCCTTGAATAAGAGTCAGAGTAACCATATCACCGTTGGCAACGTGAGCAATTTCATGAGCGAGCACTGCTTCTACTTCTTCTTTATTCATGCTGGAGAGAAGACCGGTTGAAACAGCAACCATGGCGTTGTTACGGGATGCGCCCGTCGCGAAAGCGTTAGCTTCGCCTTCATAGATGCCGACTTCCGGCATACCAATTCCAGCCTTCTGCGCATGGGAGTGAACTGTTTCCAACAACCAAGCCTGAAGCTTGTTTGTCGGCTGAGTGATCATCTGAACGCCCATTGTGTGCTTCGCAATGGTTTTACTCATGAAAAGAGAGATGAGCGAACCGGTAAAGCCAACAACAGCTGCGAATACGAGTAAAGAACCCATGTTTTGGTTAGCGCCGGCAATATTGCCGAAGTTAATACCAAACACTGCGGACACGATGTTCAATACGATGCTGAGCACAATCAAGATTGCCAAGTTGGTCAGCAGAAAAAAGCCAATTCTTTTTAACATATTTATATTTGTGACTCGTAGGTTATGAGAAAGGTACAGCTAATTATCTAAGAAAGCGGGCACGCCGTGGAGCGCGCCTATGGTTAATTTGTATCAAAAGTTTCGTTCCCATCCTTTAAATTCTTGACGGGTCTTCAGAGCGCACGGGCGCAAAGCTGTCCCAATTTCGACATCCAGGACACTGCCACTGAAAACTCTTAGTTACGAAACCACATTTATTACATTTATATCGAACGGTTTTGTCGATTTGATTCTTTAAGAAGTCAGACAGCTCTTTCAGCTCCTTATTGTCAGGATCCTGCGCCAAACGCAAGTCGGTTAATCTCTTAAATCCAATTAAAGACTTCTTCTGAGATAAGTAACGTCGAAGAAATTCCAGAGCGTTTTCCGGCCCCTCGATTTTGCAGATCCAATCGACGGCGGCGTCAACAGAATCAGAGTTGATTCCTTTTTCTGCTACAGATTCCAGATAGCGTACGGCATCTGCGTCTTTGCCAGCTTTAAGCAAAGTATCTGCGACGGAAGCCACAACCAAAGTCTCATATTCCGGAGAAATTTTGCCAACCTGTTTCCATACTTCAACTGCTTCATCAAGCTTTCCTTGTTTCTGAAGCATGGTTCCCTGCATGATTAAAGCCCGCTTATTGTTCGGATCGGCGTGAATAGCTTGCTGCAAATAATGAGCCGCTTCATCAAACTTCTTAAAGAACATGCATTGAAGAGTCAACTCACAGTAAAGGTGAGAAATTCTTGACGGATAGGTCTCTCCGGTGACCTTTTCAAGAATGTGAGCCTCATCAATTGCTTTGAGCCACTCTTTTTCAGACTCGTAAATATTCACTAACTCTTTAATGGCTCGAACTTTGTAGTCGCTTTCCAAGTCAGCGGTTTTTCTAAAGGAATCCTCCGCTCTATCCCAAAGGCCTGCCTTTAAATAGTCCTGACCCAAGGAAAAGAGTGCACGGGCTCTTTCTTTTTTAGATAAATCTGCTCTATTGTAAAGATGATTATGGATTTTAACCGCGCGATCGTAATCTCCTCTTTTCCTGTAAAGAGTTCCCAAAGCAAAATGCAGTTCGACCGTATCGGGGTCAATTTTCGCGAGGTTAACTAAGGAATTCAAAGCCTGATCTTTTTTATTATCCAGCAGCAAATCCAGACCTTTATATAAGGTTTGGGTTTCATCTGCTACTGATTTTTTTTCTTTAATATCGAATGAGCGGGAGAACCAGCCTGCCCCAAAAAGTACAGGTACCAACAATAAGTACCAGAGTTCAAATTCCATATTCAGACCTAATTAATTCCAATAAGGAAGAATCGAAACTCGACCTTCCTTATTGCCTTCATCATTATTTTCAAAGAGGACCTTTGCAGAAGCAATACTGCATCCCTAGGCAATTAAAACGTAATCTTGAATTCTAGTGAAGTTTAAGAAAAAACTCACCTTTTTTAGGTTATTGAGAACGTAATCAGTAAATGTCTCAAGAGGAGCTCGCTCAATCTCACTGTCGAAACACTTTCCGAGGAGAAAGATCCAAAAAGCCTTTCTATACATCGGAAGGCCATCTTTTCCATTCTCTCAAATTAAGCCTTATTTATATCGATTAATTTGTACTGGTCATGGCCCATTTTTCTTTCCTTCATTGCTGACAACTGGCGAAGTCCTTTTCGTGATGTGATTCTTTCCATCAAATCTCTGTTTTGCCCCTCCGGAAGAGCCTTTATCAGATCAATGCTAGCTTGATCAATAGCCAGCAAATCAGTTGAAGCGAGAATACCGATATCGGGTGCAGTCGGTTCTGCCGCTGAAGTTCCTGCGCAGTCACAATCAACCGACATTTTTCTTAAAACATTGATGTATACAATCTTCTTTCCAAAATGGTCCGTGATTGCTTTCGCTCCGTCGGCCATGCGCTCCATCAGTTCCTCTCCACGGATCCATTGTCCATTGTGATCCAGCAGACCATGCAACTGTGCCTTTCCACCTTCCGGACCGCTAGAACCGCATCCAATGGCGATGTTTTTCATCGAACCGCCGAAACCGCCCATTGTATGCCCTTTGAAGTGAGTAAGTACCAACATGGAGTCATAGTTAAGGAGATTTTTGCCTACTCTGAACCTCTTGACATACTTCGCACCATTTGACGGCAATTCTGCTTCGCCGTCTTCGTCCATAATATCCACCCGGCTAAAATTCCAACCGTTAATTTTAAGAGTTTCACGATGGCCTTTCGAAGTTTGACGAGGACTTCCGTACAGGACATTGCATTCCACAATTGTGCTGTCAGGAATTTGTTCCTGCAATTTTTGTACCCATGGGGAAGGAATGATGTTGGGGCCATGCGGCTCGCCGGTGTGAAGCTTGATCGCAATCTTTCCATTTAAATTTCCGCCAACCAACTTAAACATTTTGATTAAAGACTGAGGCGAAATCTCTTTGGAGAAAAACACCTCTGCCGTTTCATTTTCCTGAGTTTCAGAGAATAAATTGAGGAAATTTTGTTATATCTATTGGGCCTCAATGTATCTCTAATTTTTCATTTTTTTATTCCTCGTAGTAGTAGTTCACTCGATAGAGAAGTAACTGTTCAAATCTCCGGATAGCCCCAGTTTCCTTCTCAAGGTTGCTGCGGTTTCATAGTCCTCTAGCACCGGCATAGATACGGCTTTGCAGATGTTTTTTACATCGTCTGAAATCCCTGTAGTTGCATAGACCGCCGGCAGTCTCTCTAATTTGATTCTTGTCGTCCTTAGTCCGTTGAGACTTTCCACGATCTTCTCTATGGAAATTGGGGTCTGGTTGGATTTGAGCTTGTACTCGAGCAAACGCGAAATTACTAATGCGATATAACAACAAAGAAAATGACCGCGGATGTGTTGCTCAGTGCGCACATACACCGGTCGTGCTTCTAATTGACTTTTCAAGAGGCGGAAATTGCTCTCTATGTGCCAGAGCTCTCTGTAGATGCTTAGGATTTCCTCTACAGGATCTTCCAGTGAAGTCTCTATCACATGCATTCCATCGAACTTCTCCTGCTCAACGATCTTTTCCTCGTCTAAACTCAAACTCTCTTTATCAATCTCAACGCGAACTAATCCCTTGCCTCCTTTTTTCATTTCCGCTGTGAAGGTAGAGGGACGGGTAACTAGCCCTATTGCTTTATCAATAAACTTTTGTCTATCGTGTCTGTCTTTATCAAAGCGCTTTTTAGAGAATGTAACGATGTACCTGCGCTTGAGCGTTCCTTTTTTTCTCTTATTTTTAGCTCGAGTTTCATAGGGCTTTAATATCTTCTCCAGCCGTTCTATCTCTGCAGGATTATCATGCTCCTTTGCAAACTCCGGATAACGATAGTTAACTTTGGTTTCAAGCGTGACCTCTTTGTACCAGTTTTCTTCCACAACCCCGTCATCATCGACCACGGTATATGAGATTCTTCCTTCCGGGCAAAGGGCAGCGGCCTTGACTTCCTCGGAAGCGCTTCTAATCTTCGATGAGAATACATAGTCGTGACCAAGCTCGACCAGGCAGTGAATGTTGGCCGTGTTGTTAAGGCCCCTATCGGCCACGACTACAAGTTTTTCAACCCCATAAGTTTTTTTCAATTCTTCTACAAAAGGAATCATCGTCGGAGATTCTCCCTGATTGCCTTTATAGAGTTTATAGCTGACTGGCAGTCCGTCTTTGTCAGCAGCTAAGGCCATAACTACCTGAACTTCATTAAATTTTTTATCTTTTGAGTAACCGAATTCTCGAAGACTGTCGGCTCGAATGCTTTCAAAGGCGTAAGTAGTAATGTCATAGAGGCACACTCGCGTGTCTCGTTGAGGATTTTGTTCTAAAAGCTTTTTATTCAGATATTTGATAATGGCTTCTTTATTATCGCTGAGCAGATCTAAGCAATTGTAGTAATCGGAAAGGTTCTGCGGCCTAGCACCGAGATATGTGACTGGTACTAAGCGTTTGGTTTTAGCCTTTGACCAAGGGGATAAAATTCTTGTAAGACACAGTTGGCGGACAACTTCAGAAAAATCGAACTGAACGTTCGTACCATTTTTAAGATAAGTGAGCTTGTAAGGCAGTTTAAGTTCATTCCAAAGCCGACTTAAAACCACCAACCCAAGACCTCGTAACGCCGGCTTTTCTCCTTTTAAGCTCAGGCCGTCCTTAGCTTCTTTGAGAAGTTGATCTTTAATATTTTTATTTAAAACCATCCTTTGGTTTAGATCAGTTGCTGCAGCCTCACGATTAAGAGCTTCAACCTCGGCTTTAATTTTTTGTATAGCAAGAGGGTCTGCCGCAAGCAGCATCTTCTCATTTCCACATTTGCGATAAATATTTTTCCGGGCTTGTCCTTTTTCATTTCTGTAGGAGGAAGCGATATAGACACTTCGATTCCCCTCTTTATTAGAACTGTACATGACGTGGTAACGCATAAACCCCTCTCTATACTATTACCATTATTTTACTACATATAACCAAAAAAAGTCAAGAGAGATTTTCCTTTTATTTTCAGATAGTAATTATGAAAATAAGGGGGTTTCGGTATCAAACTCAGGAGGCAACGGAAGACTCCAGCGTGACTGCCACCAGTCTGATGAGATCTTGTCTGAGAATGAAACCGGATAGGATTCTTCTTGCTGAACTTCGAGGCGGAGAAACATATGATTTTTTAAATATATGTCTTTCCGGTCATGCAGGCTCAATAACAAGCTGCCACGCCGGCAGCTGTGAGCAGGTTTTTGAATACTTGGCTCTCAAAGTGCTGCAGTCTAATACCGGAAGACAGCTGCCTTATGAGGTCATTCAAAAACTTCTGCATCAAGTAATTGATGTCATTGTTCACGTTCACCGCGATCGTGAAGAAGGACGGCATATTACCGAAATTTTTTATGCTGATCCTCTGACAAAGGGAGTCAGCGCATGAGCGATACTTCAAAGAAAGTCCTATTCGGCATTTTTGCTTGTGTTGTTCTTCTGGTCTTATTTTATTGGGCCGCAAGTTTTATCTTCATGCAGATTTACGGGCTGCCGGTTGGAATGTCTCGTCCATGGACGATTATTCAATACTGGGCAATGTACCGAGAGAGCGGTTATAAATGGCTGCGTTTGGCGGTCAATTTTTGCTTCTTTTTTCCTTGGCTCCTGCTTGTAGGACTTGCCGTTCTGATTGTTTTGACAAAAGACAAAAGAGCGCTGCACGGGGCAGCCCGTTTTGCAACTATGGCTGAAGTTAAAAAAGCAGGATTAATTGATCCGAAAAAAGGCTTAGATAAAACGATTCTTGTCGGCAAATTTAAAGACCGCTACTTGACTTACGGCGGATTTCAGTTTGTTCTTTTGGCTGCGCCTACCCGTTCAGGTAAAGGTGTTGGAGTTGTGGTACCAAACTGTCTTAACTATTCCGACTCTTTGGTTGTGTTAGATATCAAGGGAGAAAACTTTGATATCACGTCCGGCTTTAGAAAAGCTTGCGGCCAAGAAGTTTATTTGTTTTCACCGTATGACGAAGAGGGTAAGACTCATCGCTACAATCCTCTCGATTACGTCAGTGAGGATCCGGCGGAAAGGCTCGGTGATATCGATGCCATCGGTCAGGCACTTTATGCCGGTGAGAACAATAACGATAAGTTCTGGTCGGAAAATGCCAAAGACTTTTTCCGAGGCGTGGCCTTATTTGTATTAGAAAGTCCCGAGCTCCCTAATACTTTAGGTGAGATTCTGCGTCAGGCTTCCGGCAAAGGCAAACCCGTTAAAGAGCATCTTCTTGAAAAACTTAAGGAAGCTCAAGAAAAAGGACACCCGTATTCGAACAACTGCGTGGATGCTTTAAACCGAGTTCTAAGCAACTCTGAAAACACCTTAGCAAGTATTGTCGCCACGTTTAACACTGCACTTTTAAGTTTTCAGAATCCAAAGGTGGATTTGGCTACAAGCGCAAGTGATTTTGACTTAAGAGAAGTCCGCAGAAAAAGAATGAGCGTGTACTTCAAGATTGAGCCTACAAAGCTAAAAGATGCTCGAGTTCTGATTAATCTTTTCTTTGATCAGCTGCTGAATTTGAATACCCGCAAATTGCCAAGTCAGGATAAATCTTTGAAGTATCAATGTTTGGTGCTTCTCGATGAGATGACTTCCATCGGAACTGTCAACATGATTAAGCAGGCCGTCTCTTATATGGCCGGCTACAACATGAGACTGTTGACAATCATTCAGAATAAATCTCAGTTAGAAGACGTTTACGGGAAAGCAGGTGCTGTTACTTTGCTCTCCAACCATGCTCTGATGATTATGTATGCGCCGTCGCCGGCAACCCAGTCAGACGCAAATGAATATTCAGAAATGCTTGGTTATCAGACTGTTAAGTCAAAATCGACCTCTACAAGCAAATCCGGCGGCTCGACAAGTCAATCTGATCAAAGAAGAGCTCTAATGCTTCCGCAGGAAATCCAAGAACTTGGGACAGACAATGAGATAGTTACTTTAGAAAATACCAAGCCGATCCTTTGTAAAAAGATCCGTTATTACAAAGATCCTGAGTTTACAAAAAGAGCCAATTGGCAAACGCCGGATATTCCGATACAGGACGTTAATTTATTCGTCGCTCAGTTAGAGCAAAGAATCCGTGCCGCAGCTGATGAGGAGTTGAAAGAAGAAAACGCAGCCAACTCTATTGTCACCGGAGATACTTCATTGCCGGCTGATATGGCTAATATTCCGGATTCACAATGGACTCAGGAGCAGATTCACTGCTATCTCGATAACCTTGTAACCAATGAAATCGGTGTAAAAAGTTTCAGCAATCCGTTTGCAAACTTAAATGAAGTTGTAAAAAATGCCTCACAAGCTGCTCAAACAAATTATGCCGCAGCGTTTTCCGAGGCCGCCAATGCTGCTGAATCGGACTCCGAAGGGCAAGAAAATACCGGCTTAGAGTCGCTTATGCAAACCGAATCAGAGGAAAACGAGGAAACCGAGGAAACCGAAGACAGTCTTTTAGGCGCACTGAAGCAGTTTGATCTGGTTGATTCTGCCGAAACGAAAAAAGATACCGAAGCCTCGGAGTTGCCTGAGTCCATTGAGATCACCGCTGAAATTGAAGAAACTTCCTCGCCTAAGAGTCAAGATGAATCAGAAACTGCCCTGCGAAAAGTTGAAGCAAGAGTTACTGCAAATATTGAGACTACAGATTGGACAGAAGATAAGTGCGCCAAATTCGTGGGGAGCCTTATAGAAGAAATCAAAAAGCAGCTTGTCGAAGTTCCTGCCGGATCACAGTCTTCGGATTATCAAGAAGGCTCAGAGGATGCTGAATCAGCCTCTGAGAAGATTAGGAGCTTTAATCAAGCTAAAAATTTATATCGAAGAGCTGCCAGACGTCCGCTGTCTGCATAAACACCTCTTAACCCAAGCGGAAAACAAAAGGAGAATCGTATGAACGATTACACACCGTTTAACAATGCCATCGTGGTTTACAAGGAAGCCACAGTCAGTCAGATTGTTCCTAAGTCAGGCCCACGAGCCGGACAGAAGACTTCTGTTGTTGAATTTAAAGCTTACAGGCCGGAATTTGAAAAAAAAGCCGACGGAACTTTTGAAAAGAAAGATTCGAAGTTCTTCACTGTCCAGTATTACGGCAGCGAAGTTTCGGCAAAGAGAATAGCTGCGGGAATCAAAGAAGGCATGACTCTTGAAGTTCGTGGTGAGGTCAGAGAGAAACAATTTACCGGAAAAGACGGAAAAACAATGACAGAAAACGTCATTGCAGCCAAGGGCATAGCTGTTTCTCTGAATCAGCCGGGCCTTGAAGTTCAGTTTACTAAGCAGAAGCAGCAACAAAAAGGTCAGGAGCGTTAAAAGCTGAACAAAGTCGGTGAGCCGGGGGCACCGATGAACATTCCAGGGTTGAGATAAATAATGAATAAATCAGAACAATTAAAGATCGTTGTCAAGGTTTTTATTAAAAATTTATGCAAACCGGCAGCAGCCAAAGAATTTTCTTTTGATGCAAAGGAAGCCGAAGACTTAGGCTGTTTTGAAGAGACTGCAATTACTGCCCAAGAGAAAGATAAGTTCTTTGAAGATTTTTGCTTAAGAACTTATGCGCAAGTCTCCGAAGGAGATAAAGATCATGGCAAGTAAAACAAGCAATACTCACAATAAATACAATGCTTATGTCAATGAGGTTGCAGATCTTTTTATAGAGCAATTGGAAAAGGGATGCGCCCCTTGGCAAAAAGGTTGGGAGTCACAATTTATTCTTCCGCAGAATGCGGTAACCGGAAAACTCTATCGAGCCTCTAACCTGATGCTTCTTTTTGCTATGCAGTGCTCTAACGGATTTGAAGATAACCGTTGGGTGACTTTCAATCAAGCACGCTCTTTAGGAGGCTCGGTCAGAAAAAGGAGAAAGAGGAGTCCCTTGCATCTTTTGGAGAAGGTTTGAGGTTCGGGACGAAAATCCTGAAAAAGAAGGAGAAGAGATCGTTGTCAAAGAAAGAATGATCCCCTGTCCGTTTACGATTTTTAACGTTGGACAATGTGAGAACCTGAAAATAAAACCTCTGGAAGTACCTCAGCATGACTGGACGCCTGTGGAAGCAGCAGAAAAGCTTCTAAAGGCCTCAGGAGCAAAAATTGAAGAAAAAAGTCAGTCTCGGGCTTTTTACAACCCTGTAAAAGATCTGATTGTTCTGCCTGAAAGAAAACAGTTCTTTAATGCGGAGGCTTTTTACGATACTGCGCTTCATGAATTAGGACACTGGACCGCTCATTCTTCAAGACTAAACAGAACTTTTGGAAAATCCTTCGGGGACGAGGAATATGCGAAAGAAGAACTCAGAGCAGAAATTTCCTCTTTTATGGTCGGCTCAACTCTCGGACTTTCTCATGATCCCTCAAATCACGCCGCCTATGTTGATTCATGGATTAAAGCGTTAAGAGACGATCCGAGAGAGATTCTGAGAGCGTGCGCTGATGCCGAAAAAATCAAAGATTATTTATTTAGCTTGGATAAGTCGCTGAAACTTGAAGAAGGCAGTTCCAGTGAAATTTCTAAAGTTGCAGAGGAACATTCCGAGACAAGAAAAGCTGTAAAAATTTATAAGAGTTTTTCTGAGGAGGAAAAAGCTGTTGTCGTCCAGAGCTTGGCTCAAAGTTTGAATAAACCGAAACGCAGTTCAAATCCCTACCAAATGAGTCTGTTTGACCGTGAAGTTAGTGAGAAAAAAGAAAGAGCGGGCAGCGGCTGCGAAAGATAGCAGGAGGAAGTAACGTGAGATTATTTATTGCGGAAAAACCATCGGTGGCAAAAGCCATTGTGAATGAGTTGGGGGTTGTAAAACGCAACAATGGGTATATCGAATGCTCCGGACAAAATTATGTCACTTGGTGCTTTGGTCATTTGCTTGAGCAGGCAGAAACCGGACGCATACACGGCAGAGGATATACCGGTGAGCAAAAAAACGGGAAAGAAAATTTGGCGTATGCAGGATCTGCCGATTTTTCCAACTCAATGGAAACTTCTTCCCAAGTCTGACAAAGGCGTAAAAGCTCAACTAAAAGTTATTAAGACACTTATTCCTAAGGCACAAACAATAGTAAATTGCGGAGACCCTGACAGAGAAGGACAGCTTTTAGTCGATGAAATCTTAGAGTTTTTTACGGCAATAAAAAAACCGGTTCTTCGTTTTTGGGTTTCGGCTCAAGATTCTGCATCTATCAGAAAAGGTCTTGGGAATCTGCAGCCAAACTCAAAATACAACGGAATGAAATTAGCCGCTTTAGGACGCCAGAGAGCCGACTGGCTTCTTGGAATGAATCTGACCCGTGCTCTTACTCTTGCTCATTCAAGCCGTGAGGAGCGCAGACTTATTGCCGTCGGAAGAGTTCAGACGCCGAACTTTTGCAATTAGTAGCGAGCCGAGATCTTGCTATAAAAAATTTTAAGAGCATCCCTTTTTATAACTTTAATGCAGATATTAAAGTTGCCGGCGGCAGCTTTAAGGCAACTTGGAAGGCAGCCGAAAACCAAAAAAGGATTAGATGAATCGGGCCGGCTGGTAAGCAAAGAGGCTGCAATTGCCTTAAAGCAAAAATTGCAGCAGGCAAAAAGCGGTGTTATTACAAAAGCTGAAGAGGTTTCTCAAAAAACAAGTCCAGCCTAAAGCATATTCTTTAGCTGATATTCAGCTTGAGGCTTCTAACAAGTTTTGGTTTTTCAGCGCAAGAGACTTTGGACACGTGTCAGAGTCTTTATGAAAATCATAAATGTGCGTCTTATCCCAGAAGCGACTGCCAAATTTTTACCGGAGAGCCAGTTTGATTGATGCGCCTTCTGTGATTGCTGCCGTGGCTAAAAGTATTCCGGATCTGGCCGCTCTTGCAAAGAAGGCTAATCCTTCAATTAAGTCGCCTACATGGAACGATAAAAAAATTACTGCGCACCACGGAATAATTCCGACTTGCCAGAGTGTTTCATGGGAGGCCCTAAATGAGAAAGAAAGAAAATTTATTTTCTGATTGCTAAACGTTATTTATCCCAATTCTTTCCGGAGCATCAGTACTTAGTCAAGACTATTGAGTTAGATATCGCCGGTGAAAAATTTTGCGCTCATGGGAAAACTGTCAAAGTGGCCGGCTGGAAGGGATTCAATGAAGAAGAGGAGAAAGAAGAGCTTCAAG
>PDYJ01001575.1_pt1 | contig 17393 bp, 19 predicted proteins | sample 1430841 | NCBI WGS metagenome assembly PDYJ01 (sample SAMN07237672, study PRJNA390542) | Gut metagenome, whole genome shotgun sequencing project. | isolation source: fecal pellets | host: Mus musculus | place: USA: New York, NY | collected 2016-10 | reverse complement strand
TTCAGTGATCAGGGTGCCTACTCCGTCATGCGTAAACAGCTCTCCGAGAATGCCCCGTCGAGGAAGTACGGAATAATGTGCACGCGGTCCACGCCTTTTTTGATGGCTTTTAAGGCATAACCGAGATTGTAGATGTCCTCTTGATCAACCAGGCCTTTCTCTACAAACTCTTCGGCTTGTTCAGCGGTCAGTTCGCTGATGACCTCTCCGAAGCGTCTTACTCCGTCAACATCGGAGAGGAGAACCAGCTTGTCAGCTTTAATTGCACCCGCAATGGAAGATGCAACATCTTCCAAAGTAAGGTTAAAGGCCTCTCCGGTCGGAGAAAAACCTAAAGGTGCAACAAGTACGATATTCTTGTTATTAAGCTGCTGATGAATGGCTTCGGAATCAACTTTGCGGACAATCCCCGTTAATTTGAAATCTATGCCGTCGATAATTCCGAGAGGGCGGGCAATAACGAAATTGCCGCTGACGACTCTCACATGACTGTGCGCCATCGGAGTGTTTGGCAGACCCTGAGAAAAAGCAGCTTCAATGTCTAGGCGCACTTCGCCGGCGGCTTCTTTGACGCAGGAAAGCGTTTCCGGATCCGTAATACGAATGTTGTTGGAAAGGGAAGGCCGGATATTCTGCAGCTTTAAGAGTCTTTCTACTTGCGGACGTACACCGTAAACTAAGACTAGTTTGGAGCCGAGAGCGGAAATAACGCTGACATCATGAATAAAACTTTCCAGCTTGCCTCGTTCAATCATTTCTCCGGAAACGGCGATAACGATAGTCTGATTTTTAATAGAGTGGATATGCGGAGCAACTCCTCTGAACCATTGCACCCAGGGAGCAATGGACTCTTCCTCTTCTTGGAGCTCCTCTTGTTCTAAGTTTTTCTCTTCTTGTGTGTCCGTCATGAGTCTTTCTCAAAAAAGATTGCCGAATTCAAATAATTATAATGAGCTCGTTATGAGAAAAATTAAAGCAATGAGTTCTTCACTCCAAGATTTAAAAGATAAATGGCAGGAAGTTAAAGCAAAACAGCCTGAAATTGAGGCAGCGGCTTCTGCTCAAGAAACGAATTTCACGAAGAAGAAAAAAACTACAGCCTAAGATGGTAGTTTCCGGCGCAAAGCAGGCTACATCCGAACAGCTCAAAGAATTAATGGCTTTTGCAGGCAGAAATAAACCTGCCGCCGCCAAGGGAAGGGGACAGGCGCCGAGCAAGCAGCCCCTCCCGCAAGAAGATTCGGATCTTAAAAAGCAAGAAAAGACCCAGAAATCTGAAGTTCGGCAAGAAAAAAAGAAAACAAAGCCGGTTCCCGGCCAAGAAAAAGGGAAAAAGTTAACTTCTCTAGCTGATTTAAAGAAAATCGAGGTCAAGAAGACCGGTCCGGTTAAACCGGATAAGCCCGAAACAGAGAACAAATCGAGACGCGTACGAGTAAGGGAGAAAAAGAAACCAGTGAAATCTTCCGAAACGTCCCTGCAAAATTAGAGTTGGCAGAAAACCTTCCTGTTTCTGAAAGGGCCGATGACATCCGTGAAGCCATCAAGAATAATCAGATTGTGATTGTTTCCGGAGAAACCGGTTCGGGTAAGACCACACAGCTTCCTAAAATCTGTCTTCAGCTGGGAAGAGGACAAAAGGGACTTATCGGCCATACGCAGCCGAGAAGAATTGCTGCCGTATCTATCGCAAAAAGAATTGCCGAAGAAACCGGAACAAAAGTTGGTGAGGTCGCCGGATATCAAATCCGTTTTAAAGACGAGATGGAAGCCGGTGCCAGCATTAAGCTCATGACCGACGGTATTTTGCTTGCGGAGACACAAACCGATCCTCTTCTTAAAAAATACGACACCATCATCATTGATGAAGCCCACGAAAGAAGTCTCAATATTGACTTCCTGCTGGGCTATCTTCGTCAAATTCTGCCGAAGCGTCCCGATTTAAAGGTCATTATTACTTCTGCCACTATCGATTCGGAACGTTTCGCGAAGCACTTTGATCAAGTCAACGGCGGCAAGCCCGTTCCCGTTATCAATGTCTCGGGAAGACTGTATCCCGTGCAAATCCGCTATCGTCCGGTTATCGAAGAAGACGAAAACGATGACCGTACCTTAATGGAGGCTATTGCGGATGCATGTGACGAACTGCTTCACTCAGGTCCCGGAGATATCTTGGTATTTCTGCCCGGAGAACGGGAAATTCGAGAGGCGGCAGATGTATTAGGCAGAAATTCTAAGCCCGGCTTGGAGATTCTTCCTTTGTTTTCTCGCCTGAGCATTGAAGAGCAAGACAGGATTTTTCGTCCGAGCGGAGCTCGAAGGATTGTGCTCGCTACCAATATTGCCGAGACTTCAATTACGGTTCCGGGCATCCGCTATGTGGTGGACTCCGGCCTTGGCCGAGTAAAGCGTTATTCCTACCGTAATAAAGTAGAACAACTTCAAGTCGAACCAATCAGCCAAGCAGCTGCTCAGCAGAGAGCGGGCCGCTGCGGCCGCGTCTCCAACGGTATTTGTATTCGTCTGTATGACGAACAGGATTTTGACAAGCGCTCCAAATACACCGATCCTGAAATCTTAAGAAGCTCCTTAGCTACGGTCATTCTGCGAATGAAGTCTCTGCATCTTTCTGATGTCCGGGAATTTCCTTTTGTAGAACCGCCGATGCCAAAAGCTATTACCGACGGCTACGATTTGCTGATCGAATTAAACGCCGTAACGGCTCGCGAAGGGGAGTTGACAAAGGTCGGCAGAGAATTGGCAAAGCTTCCCGTCGATGCCAAAGTAGCCCGTATGCTTCAGGCTGCTCAAGATAATCAAGCATTATCTGAAGTCCTGATCATCGCTTCGGCGATCAGTGTTCAGGACCCGAGAGAACGTCCGTTAGATAAACAGACGCAGGCTGACCAGGCCCATAAGAAATTTTCAGACGATAAGAGTGATTTCTTGAGTTATCTCAAGATTTGGAACTATGCACAGGATGCAATAGCAAATAAAAAGAGTAATCGTTTGCTGGAAAGACAGTTTCAGACGAACTTCTTGTCTGCTAGAAGACTGCGCGAATGGAGAGACGTGTACCGTCAGCTCAAAGAAATGGTCACCGAGCTCGGCTGGAGATTAAATACTGCGCCCGCAACCTATGAACAGCTTCATAAAGCGTTATTAAGCGGTTTGCTCGGCAGTATCGGGAATCGGATTGTTGAGCCCGATTGGAGAAGCCCTCCCTTTGCCGGTGCCCGGGGAATCAAGTTTTGGCCATGGCCCGGTTCTGCACTGGCTAAAAAAGCCGGTAAGTGGATTATGGCTTCTGAAATCGTTGAGACTTCCCGTTTGTATGCCCGTACCATAGCTAATATAGAACCCGAGTGGCTGGAAAAAGTCGGTGCACATTTAATCAAGAAATCTTGGTCGGATCCCCATTGGAGAAAAACGCCGGAAACGTGATTGCCTTTGAGAAAGGCACGTTATACGGTTTGCCTGTTTACGGACAGAGACGAGTGAACTTTGCGCCTAAAGATGCGAAGTTAGCCAGGGAAATTTTCATTAGAGAGGCTTTGGTCAATGAAGATTTTGATTCTCAGGCGCCTTTCTGGCAGCACAACAAATCTCTTATCAAAGACATCCGAGACATGGAACATAAATCTCGCCGTCCGGATGTTTTGGTCGATGACGAGCAGATTTTTGCTTTTTATGACTCTCGTCTCGGTGCAGAGGTTTGTAGTGTTTCTACGTTAGAAAAGTGGAGAAAAGAAAACGAAGCTAAAGAGCCGAAACTGCTTTTCCTCTCTAAGAAGGATTTGATGAGACATGATGCTTCGGGCATCACTATCGAATACTTCCCTAAGAAGATTGAGGCTGCAGGCATTCCTATGGCCGTCAGCTACAACTTCGATCCTGGCTCTCCAGAGACGGTGTGACCTTAACGGTTCCTCTCTACGCTCTGAACCAAATCAGCGAAGAGCAGATGGAATGGCTGATGCCGGGAATGGTCAAAGAAAAAACGGCTGCTCTTTTAAAAGGGCTTCCGCAAAGACTGCGCCGTCACTTTGTTCCGATTCCTGATTGGGCAAAGAGTTTTGCGCAGGCTCATGAAACCCGGAGGGCGGTCTTCTTGAGGCCATCAGCCGGGAGGCGGCAGAGCAATTCCGGATTGAAATCAATAAGACAGATTTCAAGGTAGAAAATCTTCCGCCTCATCTAAGGATGAATTACAAAGTTGTAGATGAGCACGGCCGGCAAGTTGGAATGGATAGAAGTCTTCCGAAGCTTAGAAGTGAATTCAGCCAGCAAGCCAAGGATTATTTCCAGCAAGTGGCTTCCATGGATTCCAGAGTAGCTGAAGACTTGCAGGAAGAAATTGTGGACTGGACTTTCGGAGAGCTTCCCGAAGTGATGGAAATCCGAAGAAAGGGCGTTTCCTTGATTGGACATCCTGCTATTGCTGATCGCGGTGATTATTGCTCCATTGAAGTGTTTGATGAACCGGAAGAAGCCAAAGAAGTTCATAAAAAAGGCATCAGAAAACTTATCCGTTTCCAGCTTAAAGAGCAAATCAAGTATTTAGATAAGAGTTTGAAGTCTCTCCAGTCTGCCCAGATTGTCGGTTCAAGTTTGCCATTTGCAAAACAAGCTTTTGAAAGCTTTGAAAATTTAAAGTCTCAAGTAATCAATGCGGCCATTGAACAAAGTTGCTTACTAGGGAAATTGCCTATTAATCAACAAGAATTTGGGGTTATTTGCCAGGAAAGTAAGGGTAAATTGAACCTTATAGCCATGGAGATTTCGCGATTAATTGAACAGATCGTTAATCAAGCCGCAGGGGTAAACCAGAAATTAAATGCTTTTAAAAATATTAAAGAATTAAATGAAAATATTAATTCCCAATTAAAAGAAATGTTTTTTAAGAATTTTATAGAAAACAAGTCAATTAATATTTTGAGAAATTATCCGAGATATTTAAAAGCGGTTGAAGTTCGTTTAGAAAAGTACAGAAAAGATCCTTCAAAAGATGCGGAAAAAGCAGAAGAGATTAATAAGCTAACTATAAAGCTCAATCGAGAAAAAGCTGCGAGAAGGGGTGTAGAGGATCCGCGCCTGGATGAATTTGAGAACTTACTTCAAGAGCTAAGAGTTTCTCTTTTTGCTCAAGAACTTAGAACTCCCATGCCGGTAAGTGTTAAAAGACTGAACAAAGTTTGGGACTCGTTAATCGGTTCTTCTCGAGGCTTTTAATATTATTAATTTTTCGGCTGGAATTTATTAATAAATTAATATTTCCAGCCGTTACACTATTTTCTAGGTGTTTCTACCAAGTAATAACTATTTTGGTTTTATTTTCTTAAGGGAAAGTTCTCTTTTTAAGAAATAGTTTTATCCATTTTTGTAATTTTTTATATGGAGTTTAGTTAAGTAAATATAAAAGATGTCAAAATAAAAAAAGGAAACAAATAACTCGGTTCGGGAGAATATGTAAATGCGCACATGGGCGTCCTTTTTTGTTCAGTTTTTTTAGCCTTTTCTCTAGCGCTTTCTCCCACTGCCGACGCGGCACCTCAAAAATCCAAGGCAACGGCAACTAAGACAGTCAAGAAAAAATCAGCAAAAGCAGTTAAGACAAAGAAGGTCTCTGCAAAGAAGAATGTTCGTAAAAAAGCCGTGGTAGCTGCTTCTAACAAGTCAGTAAGAAAGACTGCCGGTAAGACAACAACAAGCAGAAAGTTTGCTGCTTCCAAGAAAGTTTCCAAAAAGAGATATGCCGTACGCAAAGTTAGAGGTCCTTCTTACGCTCAGCTTCATGGACTCAGAGGATCTTCCGATCCGTTGGGACTTCAAACGACTGCGGTTCTTGCTTATGACATGGACAGCAATGAAGTCCTCTACGAAAAAAATGCCGATGAAAGACTTCCGATTGCTTCAATTACAAAATTAATGACAGCATTGGTCATCGTAGAATCCGGTGTTTCCTTAGACGAAAAATTCAAAGTAACCAAAGAAGACTTTGTTAGATCCAGTGCCCGAAGCAAATTGAGAAACGGTATGTATCTTTCCCGCAAGCAGGCGTTGCATCTAGCTTTGATGAGTTCTGATAATCGCGCAGCTCACTTTTTGGCGAGAACCTTCCCGGGTGGAAAAGCACGTTTTATTCGCGACATGAATACCAAAGCTGCCATGATTGGCATGTTTGATTCCGTTTTTTATGATTCCATCGGTTTGAACAATGAAAACAAGTCTTCTGCACTTGACCTTTCAAGATTGTTAGCAAGCGCAGGTGAGTATGACCTTATCCGCGAGCTTTCTACAACCCCGATGGCTCAGATTCCTGTCGGACGCCGTTTGGTGACGAGCCGCACTACCAACAGTTTCGTGGCTAACGACAATTGGGACGTTTCTTTGCAGAAGACAGGGCTGACCACAGCAGCAGGTTACTGCTTGGCAATGGAAACTGAGATTGGCGGCAAAACTGTAGCCATTATCTTCTTAGATTCTCCTAATAAAGCAGCAAGAAACCAAGATGCAGAAAAGCTTAAGGCCTGGCTGAGCGGTCAGTTCATGACAGCATCTGCCTCTGAGGATTCTAACTAGTCAGAGACAAAAAACAAAAAATTGCCCAGAATTTAGTGTTCCTGGGCTTTTTTGATCTCTTAAATAAAACTGATAGGCTAGCGGTAAGGGAGGCGGCTGCTATGAAGCATCAATGAAGAAGCCTCTCGCCTGGCCTCCATAAGCAACTCTCTCCCAAGTGCATTGAATGCTGACTATAGAGTATCGATTTTTGTATCGTGGACGGCCTGAATCACATTCTGGATCCTAGGATGTCTGATATTCATGCGTTGTGCAAGCTCTGTCCAATAGACGAATTGTTTGATCTTTCGGGTTAATCTAAAAACTTATTAATATATTTTTATCTATCTATCAATCGATTAATATATATCAACAAAATTGACTGATTTTGATAGATTGTGACATCCTGTAGTTCTAATATGTTGCTCTATTTATCAAAGGAGCCTTATATCACCGTCCTATAGGCGGTGTTTTGCTGACCTGTTTGATAAAAAACAGTGTGAGAATTATTTTCATGTGGAGAGTGTATTCTTGGTTTGGTTAGAGAAACTTAATATTTTCTCCAACGTCGGCTTGTATAGTTTGATAATCGGATTCCTAATTTCCTCAGGAGGCTCTTCGATTCTATTAGCCGACTCTGCTAATGAGAAGGTTCATTGAGATTGGAAGCGTGTCATCCGAATCATAAAGACTATCGATTCAAGCGGGCACATGCGCTAAGGAACAGATCTCGCTGACTTATGCACGTCCGTTGTGTGAAGTCACTGCTGGAATTTGACCAATAGGTCTACTGAAAAATCTTCGTAGAAGGTCTAAACTCGCTGTTTCTGAAAAGTTATTTCCTACTGGAGCTTAAAGCGTGGAAGAACCGGCATACGTGCGAGAAATTTGTTTTGATACTGAAACCACAGGGTTTAGAGCTAAAGAGGGCGACCGTCTGATCGAAATCGGCTGCGTCGAACTTTCCCGTTACGGTATCTCTGAAAATAAATTTCATCGCTTCATCAATCCTCAAAGAGATATTCCTGAAGAAGCCATTCGAATCCATAACATTACTAATGAAATGGTGGCCGATAAGCCAACATTCGAAGAAATCGCTGATGAATTCTTGGAGTTTATCAAAGGTGCGAAGTTAATCGCTCATAATTCTCCCTTCGATGAGTCTTTCTTGGATCAGGAATTGACCAGAATCGGAAAGGGCAAACTCCGAGATCATTGCGTAGATGTTATTGACTCTTTGGAAATCAGCCGTAAGGTGTTTCCTCAGCAGCAAAACTCTCTTGACGCTTTGTGTAAACGTTTAGGCGTCGATTTAACTTCTCGTAATGACGGCCACGGCGCATTAATCGATGCTCAGCTTCTTGCCCAGGTCTATTTAGTCCTCAAGCAGGATCAGGAGTCAATGGATATTGACAGTCTGACTCTGTCCGGTAAAAAACTCGATGATATTGAAGATACTCACATCGTCATCAAGGCCAGCGAGGAAGATTTGAAGGCTCACGAAGCATTTTTGGAACTTTTAGCAAAAAAATGCAAAGGCACTCCGCTTTATAAAATGGAAGACGAAGAGTTCAAAGCCCTACGCGAAAAAGAACAAGAGTCTATTAATTCTAAAAAAGCCAAAATGGAACAATTTATCGCTAGTCTCTAAGGAAATAGTCCGATTTAGAGACTTCAAGCAGACACAATGCGCAAAAGACAGCGATAATCAGAAAATTAATAAAAAGATTCAACTGTTAGGAAAACATTAAATGGCATTTCAAAACAAAGGCCGCAGAACTCCTTTTAGGCCTAAACAGACGGCAAAATCAGCTGGCTCCTCAGGTATTAAAACTAGAAGTCCGCGTCCGGCAGGTTTTAAATCAAGCCAGGACGGAGAAACCGCCGATTTGCACCTGCCTGCCACCGCTTTTAGTCCTTCTGCTTCTAAAGGTCCGCGCGTCCCGGCTCAGGACTCTGCTCCTGCAGTAAGCGAAAAACTTCATAAAGTTCTTGCTGATGCCGGCCTTGGTTCCCGCAGAGACATGGAAGAGCTAATTACGCAAGGCCGCGTCTCCGTCAACGGCGAACCCGCTTTTATCGGACAACGCGTACTTCCGACGGATTTGGTCCGCGTAAACGGCAAGCCGGTCAGACGTGCAATGAAGCATGCTGAGAGCGTTCCTCAAGTTTTGATTTACCACAAACCGGCAGGAGAAATTGTCTCCAAAGACGATCCGGAGGGCAGGCCAACGGTTTTTGATCATCTTCCTCGTGCAAGAAACGGCAGATGGATCGCTGTCGGCCGTTTGGACTTCAATACCGAGGGTTTATTGCTCTTTACGACTGACGGAGAATTGGCTAACCGCTTGATGCATCCGAAGTACGAAATCGAAAGAGAGTACGCTGTCAGAATTCAAGGAGAGCTCTCTAAGGAAGATAAAGAAAAGCTTCTGACCAAGGTTATGCTCGATGACGGCCCGGCAAAATTTACTTCCTTAGAAGAAATCGGCGGTAAAGGATTCAATCGTTGGTATCAGGTTAAGCTCTCTGAAGGAAGAAACAGAGAGGTCCGCCGTATGTTCGAAGCTGTAGGTATGCCGGTGTCCCGCTTGATCCGTACTCGTTACGGCTCAATCAATTTGCCTTCCAACTTAACTCGCGGCAAATTCGAAAGACTCTCGAAAGAAGTTGTTGAAGCATGGATTAAAGAATCCGGTTTGGATAAAGAGCCGGTTTCCAAACTGATTCCTTCCCGTCCTAAAGCCGGCCCCGCCGGCGGAACACGCAGAACGGGATCAAGTCCTAGAGCAGCTTCAGGGGCACCAGGAAGAAGACCTCCCGCCGGAAACAGACCTGCTGCAAAAGCTCCGAGAAGCGGAAGAAAGCCTGCATCCGGCACGCCGAGAGCCGGAAGATAGCGGATTTTCCGGTAAACTCAGCAGAGGCCTCAAAATGAGTCAGTTTTTAAGGTCTTTTCCATGCTTTGTATAAGCGAAATGGATAACTTTATGTTTAGTAAGGGAAATTTACCGCTTGACAAATAATAAAAAACTTTAGGAAAGAAGTGGTTTTTTATCCATTTTTACAAAAACTTCCGTTTTTTTAATAAGTTAGGAGTACAATGCTTGCAAATTTCTGGCAGATTATAAAAATTTGCCGGGTATTTCTGTATCTTTGGTATGGGAATACACCTGTCAAGGGTTGTAAATAGATGGGCTTAGCGCCCGTTTTTTTTTGGTTTAGTTAAGAGGTTGCAGCAGAATGGCGGTTCCATCTCAGGTTTTCGAATTAATTGAGTCGACCGTGGAAGGTCTCGGTTACGAATTGGTTGACGTCGAACGTCTTCCAAGAGGTCTTATCCGCGTCACTATTGATAAAGAAGGCGGCATTACGTTGGACGATTGCGAAAAAGTCAGCAATCTTTTGAATCCCGCTTTAACCGTGGACAACGTGGATTTCGATCGTCTTGAAGTCTCTTCCCCGGGTGTGGATCGTCCTCTCAGACGCGCTAATGACTTCGTTCGTTTTGTCGGCAGCAACGTTCATATCGAGCTCTATACACCGATGACAGGCGAAGGTTTGCCTGCCAACGGCAGAAGAAGAATGGACGGTAAGCTTCTTGCCGTAGAAGGCGAGGAAGCCAGCCCGACCATCACGCTCGAGCTCATTACTGAAAGATTGGGCCGCACCCCGAGCGAAATTGCCAAAGCTAAAGCTAAAGCCAAAAAATCAGGAGAAGCTCAGGCCGCTCCTGTCATCCTCAATATTCCATTTAAAGACATTGAACGCGCCTCTTTATTGGCCGATTTAGATTTTAGAGGTTCAAAATAAATGAATAAGAATCTGCTTGACTACGTAGAACTCCTTGCAAATGAAAAAAGTGTCGATAAGGAGCTAGTACTGATGGCACTTGAGAGTGCTATCGCCAGTGCTGTTAAGAAATCCGAGTTTCCGGGCGAAGACGCGGATATCGCAGTAAAAGTAGACCCTAAGACCGGTGATTACCAAGTTTGGCGCCAATGGCTCGTCGTTCCTGATGACCAGGGACTTCAGGAGCCTGATCGTCAGATTCTTCAGTGGGAAGCCAAGGAGGATTATTCTGACCAGGGCGAAATGAATGTCGGCGATTATGTCCGTCAGGAACTCAAAGATTACAGCGTGACAGGCCGTAGATTCGCTACTGATGCCCGGCAGGTCATTCTCCAGAAATTGAGAGAAGCCGAAAGAATTAAAAATCTTGAAGAATTCAAGAACCTCTACAAAGATCAGAAAATTGTTCACGGTCAAATTCGTAAGAACGTCGGGGAGACTGGATTGTTGAAATCGGTAAGGTCGAAGCAAGACTGCCAAAGAGCGAATGCATCCCTCATGAATTACTGAGAACCAATGACCGTATCCGTGCCTATGTTTCCAAGATTGATCCGGCTTCAAGACAGCAGCAGGTGACTTTGAGCCGTGCCTGTAACGAATTCTTGATTGAACTCTTGAAGTTGGAAGTTCCTGAAATCAACGAAGGCCTGCTTGAAATTAAGAATGTAGCCAGAGAACCGGGCCAGAGAGCCAAGATTGCCGTCCAGGTCAAGGATAAGAGAATCGACCCAATCGGTACTTGCGTCGGTGTCAAAGGCAGCCGTGTTCAAAACGTTACTAAAGAATTAAATAACGAACGTATTGATATTGTTCGCTGGTCCGACCAGCCTGTTGAGTATGTCGTCAGTGCTTTGGCCCCGGCCACTGTTACCTCCGTTGTTGTACACGCAGACGCGGGCAAAATGGACGTTGTGGTTGACCAGGAAAACAAAAAAGGAGCTGTTGGTGCTTCCGGCCAAAACGTGAAGCTTGCTTCTAAGCTCACCGGTTGGGATATCAACGTGATGACTGCTGAAGAAGCTGCTGAAGAGAAAGAAAAAGAAATCGGAGAGATCCGCAGCAAGCTTATGCAGTACCTTGAAGTAGACGAAGAAGTGGCAGAAGCCTTGATCGAAAACGGCATCGACACTCTTGAAAACCTTGCCTACGGTCCGGAAGATGAACTCTTCGCAATGGAAGATTTTGACGAAGACACTATCCGTGAACTTCGCTCCAGAGCCCGTACAGGTCTGATTACTCAGGCTCTTGAAAGAGAAGAATTGTTAAAAACAGCTGACCCTAAACTTTTAGAACTTCCAGGAATGGAACACGATCTTGTGGCCCTGCTGAGCAAGAAGGGCGTAAAGACATTAGATGATTTGGCTGATTTGTCCACTGCCGAATTGGTGGAAATGACAAATATGGAAGAGCAGGATGCACAGAAATTAATCGTTGCAGCCCGCGCTCATTGGGACAACTAATCAATACGGTAATAGGAGAAAAAGAACTATATGACACAAAATACTGTATCTAGTTTAGCGGCAGATCTGAAATTACCGATTGAAGAAATTTTGGCTCAGCTCAAAAGTGCAGGTCGTCCGCAGAGAAAGGCCGATGATGAAATCAATGACATTGACAGACAGATACTGCTTGATTCATTGAAAGCAGCACGCGGAAGCACCAGTACCGGAAAGACAAAGATCACCCTGACTAGGAAAGAAAAGAAAGTGATTACTCAACCTGCATCAGGCGGTCGTACTCACTCCATCCAGGTCGAGGTCAGAAGAAAGAAAGTACTTGTTAAGCGTTCTGACATCGAGGCTAAGGCCCGCGAGGAAGCAGAAAAAGCAGCAGCTGAAATCCTGAGACAGAAAGAACAGGAAGCATTGGCCAAGGCCGCCGCTGAAAAAGCAGCTGCGGAGGCAAAAGCTAAGGCAGAAGCTGAACAAAAAGCTAGGGAAGCTGCTGCTCGCGCAGCTGAAGAAGCTAGAAAAGCCGAAGAAGAAAGAAAGGTTAGAGAAGCAGAAGCTCAGAAATTGGCTAAGGAAGAAAGCTTGAAGAAAGAACAGGCTGAAAAATCCGCACGTGAAGCCGCTAAACGCGCTGAAGAAGCCCGTAAGCGCGCTGCTGCTGAGAAAGCAGCTGCCGAAGCTGCCGCTAAGGCTAAAGAAGAAAGCAAGCGTTTGGCTGAAGAACGTGAAAAAGCCCGTAAGAAAGCTGAGGCTGAAGCCAGAGCTATTCGCGAAATGATGTCTGCCCGAAACGTGTTTTAACTGCTAAAGCCGAAGAAAGCAAAGATGCTAAAGAAGGCCAGAAGAAACAGCATAAGAACAGCGTTAAGAAAGAAAACAAGGCTCAGAAAGACAACCGCCGCTCTGAAAACTGGGGAGACGAAAACCAGCATAAGAGAACCATGAAGATCAAAGGCGGAGAAAACAACGACGAAGGCAGCGGCTGGAAGTCTGACCGCAGAAACAAACGCGGCAAGCAGCAGAAGAACAATGTGCCGCAAAGACAGCAGCCTGCTGTCCAAGAACCTATTATCCGTGATGTTGTGGTTCCTGAAACCATTACTGTCGCTGAATTGGCCCACAAGATGAGCGTCAAGGCAACCGAAGTCATTAAGCAAATGATGAAGCTTGGTCAGATGGTTACGATCAACCAGATGCTCGACCAAGACACTGCCATGATTGTTGTTGAAGAAATGGGACACCGTGCAACAGCCGCTAAAGCTGATGATCCGGAAGCCTTCTTGGAAGAAGAAGCAAGCGCATTGGCTGAAGTACCCAAGGTGCCGAGACCGCCGGTTGTTACTATCATGGGCCACGTTGACCATGGTAAGACTTCTCTTCTTGACTACATCAGAAGAACCAAGGTCGCTGCAGGCGAAGCTGGCGGCATTACACAGCATATCGGTGCTTACCACGTTGAGACTCCCAGAGGCATCATTACTTTCTTGGATACTCCGGGCCACGAAGCCTTTACGGCTATGCGTGCCCGCGGTGCTCAGGCAACCGATATCGTAATTTTGGTGGTTGCTGCTGACGACGGTGTTATGCCACAGACCAAAGAGGCTATTTCTCACGCCAAAGCCGGCAACGTGCCTTTGGTTGTAGCTATCAACAAGATAGATAAGCCGGATGCCAATCCCGAAAGAGTTAAGCAGGAATTGGTGGCCAATGAGGTCATGCCGGAAGAATACGGCGGCGATGTTCCGTTTATTCCTGTTTCTGCTAAGACCGGTCAGGGTATCGACGATCTTCTCGAAAACGTTCTTTTGCAGGCGGAAATCCTTGAGCTCCAAGCTCCGGTTGACGCTCCTGCTAAAGGCGTGGTTATCGAATCCAGATTGGATAAAGGTAAGGGTGCCGTTGCGTCCGTCCTTATTCAGTCCGGTACTTTGAAGAAAGGAGATATCGTTTTGGCCGGTGCTACATACGGCCGCGTCAGAGCCCTCTTGGACGAAAACGGCAAGGCCGTGACTTCCGCAGGTCCTTCCATTCCGGTGGAAATTCAGGGCTTGTCCGATGTTCCGGCAGCCGGTGACGAAATCATTGTCATTAATGACGAAAGAAAAGCCAGAGAGTTGGCCAACTACCGTCAAGGCAAATACCGTGACGTTAAGCTTGCCCGCCAGCAGGCCGCTAAGCTTGACAACCTGTTCAAAGACGGGGATGAAGGTCAGAAGTCCTTGTCCTTGGTCATTAAGAGTGACGTTCAAGGTTCTCAGGAAGCCTTGGTCCACGCCCTTACCAAGCTTTCCAACAAGGAAGTTAAGGTCTCTGTGGTTCACGCAGCCGTCGGCGGCATCAGCGAATCCGATATCAACTTGGCTATCGCCAGCAATGCAGTAGTTATCGGCTTTAACGTTCGTGCTGATTCTCAGGCTCGCAAGCTTGCGGAAAACAACGGCATTGACATTCGTTACTACAACATTATTTACGACGCTGTAGATGACGTTAAGGCAGCCATGAGCGGTATGTTGGCTCCGGAACGCCGTGAAAACCACGTCGGTCTTGTCGAAATCCGTCAAGTCATTCGCGTTCCAAAGTGGGAACCGTTGCCGGTTGTATGGTGCTCGAAGGAGTGGTTAAACGTAATTCACATGTACGTCTTTTAAGAGACAATGTGATCATTTGGACAGGAGAGATTAACTCTCTGAGACGTTTCAAAGATGACGTCAAAGAAGTTAAGGCCGGTGCCGAATGCGGTATTTCTTTGAAGAATTATGACGATATTCAAGTCAATGACAGACTTGAAATCTTCGAAGTAGAAGAGGTCGCAAGAACGATTGAATAATCCTTCTTAGAAGTCGAAAGCAGAAGGGCCGGCGGGCTCTTTTGCTTTTTAAATGAATGGAGAACAATGATGATTAAACCAAGCAAACCGGGTCGTGCAAACCGTATCGAAGAACAAATCCAAAGAGATTTGGCGACAATGATTCCGAAAGAATTAAGCGATAAGAGAATTGGTCTTGTTACGATTACAGGCGTTAAAATCACGCCGGATTATGTCCATGCCACAGTGTATTTCACTTCCATCGGCTCCACTCCGGAAGCCTCCGAAGAAGCTCTTAACAGTGCCTCTCCGATTCTTTATCCGAGAATCTTCAAACTGTTGAAGATCCACACCGTTCCTCAGCTTCACTTCGTCTACGACAAGAGCGTTGAAGACGGCTTTGAAATGGATCAGCTCATTAAGCAGGCCCGCGCTGAGGACGCAGAAAAAATTAAGGAGTAAATTTTGTCCCGCAGAAAAAAAGGAGACAAGATTGACGGTGTTTTAATGCTGGATAAACCAGTCGGTCTTTCCAGCAACACCGCACTGCAAAAAGCCCGAAGAGCTTTAAATGCTCAAAAAGCAGGTCATACGGGAACCTTAGATCCTTTTGCATCGGGGCTGTTGCCGTTGTGCTTCGGAGAGGCTACAAAATTCAGTGCTGATTTGCTTCACGCCGATAAAGAATATGTTGCCTCTATAAAGTTCGGAGAAACAACTACGACAGCCGATGTAGAAGGAGAGATTATTGAAACCAGACCGGTTGACTTCACTGAAGAACAGCTCCATAAGGCTCTGGAATCCCTTACCGGTGAGATTGACCAAATTCCGCCGATGTATTCCGCGTTAAAAAAGGACGGTGTCCGGTTATACGAATTAGCACGTCAGGGACAAGAGATCGAAAGAGAGCCCAGACGCGTCACTGTTTACGAGCTTGAACTTTTAAGTTTTAACAAACCTGAAGCGTTGGTTAGAGTTAAATGCTCCAAAGGCACGTATGTGCGTGTGCTTGGCGAAGATATCGGCAAGATTCTCGGATGCGGAGCGCATTTAACGGCTTTGAGAAGAACAAAAATTGCAGATATCGACATTTCTGAAGCTGTCAGCCTACAGGATTTTGAAGAAGCCGATATTGCTCAAAGACTTGATATGCTCGACCCTCCGGACAGACTTCTTAGTCAATTAGAACCTATTGAATTAAAAGAAGAGTTAGCTGTTCGTTTTTTGCATGGTCAAAGTATTAGGATAACGAGATCTGAAAATTCAGAGAAAAAAGTAAAAGTTTACAGACTGTCAGACGGTAAGCGTGAGCTGCTTGGATGCGCTCGGCTGAGTACTGACGGCGTTCTTTCCGCGGAAAGATTAATTTCGAATAGTAGTAATTAAAGTAAATATATGAATCGCTCAATTAGAAATGTGGCAATTATTGCTCACGTGGACCATGGTAAAACAACCTTAGTCGACAAGCTTCTCCAACAGTCCGGAACATTCCGTGAGAACCAAGCAGTTGCAGAAAGAGTCATGGACAGTAATGACATCGAGCGTGAACGCGGCATTACCATTCTCGCAAAAAATTGTGCGGTTGATTACAACGGTACTCACATCAACATTGTTGATACCCCGGGACACGCTGACTTCGGCGGTGAAGTAGAACGGGTTTTGTCTATGGTTGACGGCGTTCTTCTGCTGGTTGACGCTGTTGAGGGCCCGATGCCTCAAACACGTTTCGTGACTAAAAAAGCTCTTGCACAAGGCTTGCGTCCGATCGTTGTGATTAACAAGATCGATCGTCCGGGTGCCCGTCCTGAATGGGTTATCAACCAGACTTTCGATTTGTTTGACAAACTTGGTGCAACAGACGAACAGTTAGACTTTCCGGTCATTTACGCTTCCGCTTTAGGCGGTTATGCCGGCTTTACCGAAGATGTTGAAGAACTCAAGAAAATCGGCAACATGAAGGCGATTTTCGATACTATCCTTGATTCACGTCCCGGTCAGAGACGATGATCCTGATGGTCCTTTGCAGCTGCAGATTTCCTCTTTGGATTACTCAAGCTACGTTGGCAAGATCGGTATCGGCCGCATCAAAAGAGGCAAAATCAAACCTCTCCAGGAAGTTGTCATTATGAACGGTCCTGATTCTGTTCCTAAGAGAGCCAAAGTCAATCAGGTCTTGAAGTTCCAAGGTTTGGAAAGAAAGGTTGTTGATGAAGCTCAGGCAGGAGATATCGTTTCTTATCAACGGTATTGAAGACATCGGTATCGGTACGACGCTTTGCGATCCTGCTGCACCGGAAGCCCTCCCGCTGCTTCATGTTGACGAGCCGACTTTGACAATGAACTTCCACGTCAATACTTCTCCGTTGGCCGGTAAAGAAGGCAAATACGTTACAAGCCGTCAGATTCGTGAAAGACTTGAAAGAGAACTCAAGAGCAACGTGGCTATGCGCATGAAGCCGACTGACAACGAAGGTGTTTTCGAAGTTGCCGGCCGCGGCGAATTGCACTTGACCATTCTCATTGAAAATATGAGACGCGAAGGCTATGAATTGGCAGTTTTCCAGACCACGCGTACTTTATAAAGAAGTTGACGGCGTGAAGATGGAACCGTACGAAAGCTTGACAGTCGACGTTGAAGAAAATCACCAAGGCCCGGTTATGGAAGAATTAGGCCGCAGAAAGGGTGACTCTTCAGGATATGCAGCCGGACGGTAAAGGTCGCG